>ERZ1034917.9-NODE-9-length-178721-cov-11.745788_pt1 | contig 178721 bp, 130 predicted proteins | sample MGYA00520605_ERZ1034917 | MGnify/ENA primary metagenome ERZ1034917 (study PRJEB33766, sample SAMN09781784) | gut metagenome | biome: gut microbiome | host: Homo sapiens | place: Madagascar | study: EMG produced TPA metagenomics assembly of the PRJNA485056 data set... | reverse complement strand
AAGAATCTCGAACAGGGAACAGGGAAGTAAGAAGTGGAAAAACATTGGAACAATTCAACATTGGAACAATTCAACAATGGAAGGAAGAAAGGAAAAATAGGGCAGGGCGCGAATTGACACCGCCGGAATGAAATACCACTTTTACAACTTTTCTTTCTGAGGAACTCTATCAGGGTGAAAATCCGTATTTTCACCCTGCGAAGTAAGAATCTCGAACAGGGAACAGGGAAGTAAGAAGTGGAAAAACATTGGAACAATTGAACATTGGAACAATTCAACAATGGAAGGAAGAAAGAAGAAGCAGGAACAGGGGACTGGCAACGTCCTGTCCAGCCTTGCTGCCGGAATGAGAATCTTGAACAGGGAATCCTGAAATAAGAACAGGATGGAGATTCATGTTGTAACCATGATGATATCCGGGACAGTGTTGAATCGTGTTTTCTGCTCTTGCTTTCCGCTGTTTGTATTTTTTGTTTCACAATTGACCTCCGTGGCTTTTTCTCCAAAAATCAAGTAATATCTTGAATATTTATTGATATTATATGCAAAAAATCATTTGCATCAATAGGAACTGAATGTAATATATATGGAAGTATTATAAAAAATATATGGAAAACAGTCAGTGAGTTGAAACATGTCGGACATCAGAAAGCGGAAACACACCTGCCGGACGCCTCTGCCGCTTCAGAATCCGGATTTTGCCAGACATGAAATCTGGAACATGCCCATGACGGATGAACTTCCGCTTTATCCGTTCTGCGTGGAGGAGATCGAGCGCAGCAGCCGGACCTGGTTTTCCGAAACGCTCTGCCGTTTCATGATCGTCACCATCGTGACCGAAGGCGACGTCGTCTACCGTTTTGAGGAAAAAGAGCATCTGATTACGCCGGGAAAAATTCTCATCGTTCCGCAGAATGCTTCTTATTTTTTCAAGAACGGCCCTTCGGGAGGCTACAAGAAGGTTGTTGCGGAATTCATGGGCAAGAACCTGCAATCCATTATGGAAACGCTTGGGCTGAACCGTTTCCTGATCCTCGAAGCCGGAAACTGCGAATTTCTTGCAGGCGAGGTCAGGAAGATCGGCGAGCTTCTCCAGAACCAGACGCGGGAGGCGATTCCGGAGCTTCTGGGGCTGTGCCACCGTTTTCTGACGGAACTTTCCATGCTGGCGCCGCAGAAAGAGGATTCGCCGGGGCTGCTCGCCAGAGCGCAAATGATTCTTGAAAGTGCGCTGGACCGTAAAACACTGGTTCAAGAGGTTGCCGCCGGTCTGGGGATCAGTGTCTCCACTCTGAACCGCCTGTTTCAGGAACGGCTGGGAGTCTCCCCGATGCGCTACCGTCTGGAGAGCCGTATCGCCAGGGCACAGTATCTGCTGGGCAATACCTCGCTGTCGGTCAAGGAGATTGCTTATAAGCTGGGATACTGCAATCAGTTCTATTTTTCGCAGGAGTTCCGCAGGATTACGGGAATGACGCCGCGCGAATCCCGGAGACAGAAGAACCAGTGAGAACGGAGTGAAAATCACGGGTGTTTTCCGCTCTTTTCTTTCTGCGGGACGATTTTCCCGATTTTTGCCCGGTCCGGTTGGAAAAACTTTTGTCGTATGCTAGATTACACACTGCGAAGTGTTTGCGGAAAATTAAATTCAGGATTTTGTAATGGCTCTTATACTGGGAATTGAAAGCAGTTGCGATGAAACTGCGGTCGCCGTTGTCGAAAACGGGAAAAAAGTGATTTCCAATGCCGTCTCATCGCAGATGGCGAAACATGCAGTCTACGGCGGCGTCGTGCCGGAACTGGCGGCGCGCGAACATCTGACCGCGATTGAAAAGGTCTGCAATGAGGCGATGACGACTGCCGGCGTCTCTTTCGATGAGATCGATGCGATCGCCGTGACGCACGCCCCCGGGCTTGTCCCCGCACTGCTGGTCGGGCTGAATTTCGCCAAGGGGCTTGTTTCCGCCTATGGAAAGCCGCTGATCGGGATCAACCATTTTCTCGCCCACATGTACGGTGTGTTCATCGATTCCGAACAGTATGAATTCGATGATCCGGCGCTTTACCCGATGGCTGCGCTCGTGGTCTCCGGCGGGCATACTTCAATTGTCATCATCACGGAAGACGGCAGGGCGCGGGTGGTCGGGAGCACGATCGACGATGCCGCGGGAGAGTGTCTCGACAAGGGCGCGAAGATGCTGAATCTCGGTTATCCGGGCGGGCCCGTCATCGAAAAACTGGCGGCTTCGGGCGACATCCGCAAATATAATTTCCCCCGCTCCCTGACCGGCACGGCAGGCAAGGCGCTGGCTCCTGAAAACCGTTTCAACTTCAGTTTCAGCGGGCTTAAGACCGCACTGCTGTATCATGCGCGCAATCTTTCCCCGGACGGCAATGCGGAGCATCTGGAGGGGCAGGTTCTGACCGATACGCTCGCATCTTATCAGGAAGCCGTGGTGGATGTCCTCTGCACAAAGGCGTTTGACGCCGTGAAGCATTTTCATTGCAGGTCTGCGATTCTGAGCGGCGGCGTCGCCTGCAACACGCCTCTGCGCAAACGTTTTGAATCGACGGTTCCCCGCGGCGTGATTCCGCTGATCGCCCCGAAAAAGTTCTGCACGGACAACGCCGCGATGGTCGCAGGGCTGGCATATCATTACTATGCCGCCGGAAAGTTCAGCGATCTGACGCTGGACACCTTCGCCCGCCTGCCTCATATTACGGAAGTCCCGTTCCGCAGGAGGAGCGCATGAAGAACCGGTGTGTGATCTTCGATCTCGACGGAACCCTGATTGATTCGCGCGAGGATATTGCGAATGCGGTGAACGCCACGAGACGTGATTTCAATCTGCCACCGCTGTCGCTGGAGACCGTTGTTTCCTATGTGGGAGACGGCGTGCGCAAACTGATTTATCGCTCTTTTGCGGGGACGGATGCGGATCTGGAGGAGGCGATTCGCGTGATGGGCAGGCATTATGCCGAACATGCGGTCGTGAAAACGACTCTGTATCCCGGAGTCGCGGACGGAATCCGGGTGTTGTCCGAAAACGGCTGGAAGCTGGGGCTTGTCAGCAACAAGCCGACGGAACTCTGCCGGATGATTTTCCGTCATTTCGGGCTGGACGCTTTTTTCTGCGAGATCATCGGAGGCAGTTCCGGTTTTCCGCTGAAACCCGCTCCCGAGGCTCTGTTTCATATTTTGAAGGAATCCGGATCGGATGCCTCGCTGTCCTGGTTCTGCGGCGACAATCATACGGATATGAATGCCGCGAGGAACGGCGGTATGAAAAGCGCCTATGCCGCGTACGGCTTCGGCACGCTCGGCGATGCGGAATATGATTTGAAACTCAATTGTTTTTCCGAACTGGTGGATCATCTGGTTCCCCGCGATGGACGCGCCGGATAGATTTTCCGTTTTCAAACATGAAAGGTGCAGCTGTGAATTCCAGTCTTCCATTTGCTTCCGAAGCCGCCTCCGCAGTGAGAAAGGTTTCCGATTTCATCCATGACAATCCCGAACTCGGCTACAAGGAGTTTCAGGCGTCCGCGAAGTTGAAGGAACTGCTCCGTTCGTGGGGGTTCCGCATTGAGGAGAATGTCTGCGGGCTCGAAACCGCATTCAAGGCCTACTGGGAATCGACGGATGACAAAAACATCCCGGTCTTCTGCTTCATGGGAGAATATGATGCTCTGGCGGGGCTCGGGCACGGCTGCGGGCATAACCTGATCGCCGCCGCTTCGCTTTTTGCCGCGTATGCCGCAAAACGGATGATCGAAACGGACAGGATTCCTGCGCGAATCTGTTACATCGGGACTCCGGCGGAGGAGGGGCTCGGCGGCAAGGTGAAGCTGGTTGCGGGCGGTGCGTTTCAGGATATTGCCGCGGGAGTGATTGCGCATCCGCTGGATCATACCTCTCCCGACTTCGGGTGTCTGAGCGTTGCGCGGGCTTATATCGACTTCTACGGGCGCGCTTCCCATGCGGCGTTTGCGCCGGAAGAGGGGATCAATGCGCTGGATGCCCTGGTTGCTTTCTATGACGGCATTCTTGAGTGGAAAAAGACGATTACGGAGCGTCAGCGCGTCCACGGCATTTTCACGAAAGGCGGAGACGCGGCGAACATCATTCCGGATCACACACAGGCGTTTTTCTATATCCGCGCCGGAAATGAATCGGAGATCGGGCTTATGAAGCAGCGGCTCGAATCCATTGCCTCCGGCGCCGCCGCGAAAACCGGATGCAGAACTGCGGTGAACTGGGTTTCGGCATACAAGGGAATGGTCTTCAACAAATCGCTGAATGACGAATTCATCCGCGGCTGGCGCGAATACGGCGTAGAGCTCAAAGAGACGAACGGGACGGAGGGCAGGGGCTCGACCGACACCGGCGACGTTTCGTATGTGATTCCCTGCGCCCATTATTATTTCGGCGTCACGGGCGGGATTCCCGCCGCGCTCCATACGGTCGAGTTCCGTGAATTCGCGAAAACGGACGAAGCGTTCGAGGCGGCAATGAAGACCGGTTCGATCATGGCGCAGGTTTGTCTGCGTTATTTTACCGACAAGACTTTCCGCGAGGCGGTTCATCGCGACTTTGAGACTGCGGAAAAATAAGTCAGCTCAAGTCAAAGCCCTTGCCGAGGATCAGCGGCGAACCGCGAAATCCCGGCTTGGAGCTTTCGAAGTTTCGCTTCTTGTCCCTGAGCGGCTGGAAGCTCCGGGGGGATTTCAACCGCTGCGGTCAACTTATGCAGTCTGGACCGCAGCAGGTCAGCGACTGTTTCCCCGTTATCAGGGACGTTCCACTGCGTTGTTTTACTCGCTGAAAAGCACATCCGAGGAGATGTCTTTCCCGGTGAAACGGTATTTCCCGCCGCCGAGATTCCGCGTTGCTCCATAATGCGATTTCAGATTGTCCCTGCCGGGGATCGTGAATTCGGCGATGCTTTCCCCCGGTCCGATTCCGACGACGGCGACCGCAGTTTTGCCGTTTGCATTCCACGCCTTGAGCTGTGCTTTCTGCATTTTTCCGGTTTTGACTTCCGGCGCTTTCTCAATACTCAGAATGAACGGCGCCAGTTCTTTCAGCGGCTTGACTGCGGCAATGACCTTCGGCCAGTTTTCCGCCGCACTGCCGGGGACTCTCTTTTCCCCGGTACCGAAAATATCCGAATAGTTGTAAAGTAGGAAACCCTTCGCGCCGTTTACGGCTCCGGCAAGATACATGGAACGCATTTCCTGTTCCGTCGGGAAACGGTATTTTTTGTATTCATTCGGGTCTTTCGTCTTGTAATTGCCCCAGTTGAACGCCTGCGGGACCAGCCAGGGGGAAATTCCGGCGGCTCCGGCGGCGGAAAGCAGATCCGGGATTCCCTCCATGCTTCTGCTGGCGCCGGTTTCCACCGGGTAAGTATCGACGGCAAGCACATCCCCCGTTTCCGCGAAGAACGGAAAATGGCGTCCGATGTAAGTCAGTGTCACGGTGAAATGATCCGGGTCCGCTTCATTGAGCAGTTCACGCACCTTGCGCATGTAGGGGACTTCCTCCACCGGATTTTCGTCGGAAACATAATATCCCAGAAGCGCCGGATGGTCTTTCAGCTTCCGCGCCCATGCCTGAAGAACGGGTTCGATGCCTTTCACCCCCTCAAACTCCATTGCGGGCCATGCCTGCGCCATTCCTTTCGGACGCTGGTACATGACATTCATGAAAAGTTTGATTCCGTATTTCTGTGCAAGATCGAAACGTCCCGTCAATGTGGAACCGCCGCCGTGATACGGCATGGCGCAGTTGAACCCGCCTTCCTTGAGATTTTTCAGGACGGATTCATCAATTCTGCTGCAGTAGAATCCGATGGGAAGGAACGGTTTTCCGTTTACAATCGCCCTGCCGTGTTCATCGATATAGCTGGAATTCCCGCCGGGTTCCCCCTTTTTCACGAACAGATGAAACGTCTTTTCCGCAAGAATCGTTTTATTTTTCAGGTTCAGGAGTTTTACATCGACTTTCACTTTTCCGTCGGGCAGATTGCCGAGCCTGCCGCTATAGACCTGATCCCTGCCTTTCCAGAGTCGGCTTTTGCCGTTGAACGTAACCCAGGCGGCGAGATCGGAGTCGGGAATCCCTTTCAGGAACACTTTACTCTTCAGCGTAACTTTGCCTTCGGTATCGCGGATGGTCAGGTTGGACAGGCGGATGTCATAGATGGTTGCCGGCAGTGCGCCTATGGGTTCAATATTCAGATTGTCCCACCAGACTTTCCCGGTGGCGTTTTTGCACAGGTAAAAGCCGACGATCGTCTGATCGAATTCCGCGGGCGGCTGGAACTCCAGGACAATTTCCGTCCACTTGTTTTCCTCAATCTTTTTATAAAAATAACTTCCTCCCGCATGTTTTCCCTTTTTGGTAAACTCAACGCAGAAAAGGCGTGATGTCGCGCCCGGAGCATTTTTGATATTTTCCGCTTTATATTTTATTGTTGCCCTGTATTTGAATTCCGGGCTCAACTTGATCCTGTAACCGGCAATCCGGTATGCTTTGGGATCTGTTTTATGATAAAAGAGAGCTCCGGTTCCGCTTTCTCCGCCGCTGGGGTCGATGGAAAATCCTTTCGGCAGGCTGAGCTTCCGGATCGTTTCGCTATTGAAATCCTGTGAAATACTTGCCTGGGAACCGGATGTTACTGCCAATGGTTTGAATTGTGAAATATCCACATTGTTCTGTGCGGACAGAATGCCGCCGGTGAGGAGGAATGCTGCCATGAGTGATTTTTTCATTTCTTTCCTTTCTATTCTTTTTCAATGAGAGAAAATCTGATTTATTTCCAATGGATACCTGAAGGGGAAGCTGTGCCGCTCCAGACTGACTGATAACCGTACTGGACTTCAAGAATGTGATCTCCTGAACTCATTGTCCGGAATTTTTTGCTCTCACTGTGTCCGTCTGCATAAAGACCGTTGTCGAGTCCGCCATGCCTCCACGAGATGCATTGATTTGCGAATGTATTTTGAACTCCGGAGTAAAAATAATAGGTCCCCCCCCAGAATGTCAATGGTCTTCCGTCGATCATGACCAATGCTTTGGAAGGTTGTCTGGCGTTGGAGAGTTTTCTCCAGTAACCTCCCTTTGCTCCGCCGTCAATGGGTTCCCATGTTCCGGTGTTGCCGTTATAAAATCCCAGAAGATTGTTCCAGAGGTAATTGGTCCCGAGATAACCGGCGGTCAGGACTTCATCAGGTTTTGCGGATTGAGTTGTCATTTCCGGGCATACCAGGACTTTCCGTTTTGCCGCCAGCGACGGGTCTTCCGGGTCAACCGGTTTGCCGTCCGAAAGATAGGGGAAAACCGTGTAATGCCAATTACCGTCATTCGGTTTCATGTGCTTTTTCCTGACCGGGATCATCCAGTCATTGTAATCGCCGGCATACATGGTGAATGCCGTTCCAATGTGTTTCTGCTGATTGATGCAGGATATTGTTTTGGCTTTCTGTTTTGCCTTGTTCAGGGCGGGCAGAAGCATACCCGCCAGAATGGCGATGATCGCTATTACGACGAGAAGTTCTATGAGGGTGAATAACGCTCTTGCCGTCTTCCGTTTTTTCTGTTTATGCTTCATTTTCATTGAAAAACCTCCTTTGTTTCATTTTTTCTGTTGATTCTCGTATGATCAGTTGCGGCACAACTGTCGCAAAACAGCCTTTCATCTCCTTTTCCGGGTGATTGATCTTCTCCAGCAGGAGATCGACGATCATTTTGGATTGAAGTTCATAGTTTTCATCCACCGTTGTCAATGCGGGAGCGGTATATCGGGAAAATTTTTCATTGTCATATCCCACAAGCATAACATCCCGCGGACAGGATTTGCCTGCCGCTTCCAGCGCTTTGATGAATGCAAGCGAGACAAGGTCGTTCATTCCGATGATTCCGTCTATTTTTTCCGGGATGACGTCATGTTCGATAAAACAGGAGATGCTTTCTACTGAAATTTCTCTCTGCTGAATGAAGTCTTTCCGGGTGGTGATGATATGCAGTTCCCTTTCCGGGTATCCCAGCTCTTCCATGGCGCGGCGGTAGCCTGCTTCATGCTGAAGGGTTGTTTTCCATAAACTCTGCCCGCGCACAAAGGCGATTTTCCTTGCACCCTGCTCATGAAGATGCCTGACCGCCTGATATGTTGATGCAGCCCGGTCAATGTTGATGTAAGAAGCATCGGGATGGTTTGGAGCGTCGATAAAAACAACCTTGTCGAGAGTGTCGGAGAAAAGCCTTTTGAACTCCTCCTCCATTCCCGGATAATCGTGGGAAAGGCAGACCACGCCGTCCACGCCGTGCTGCATGAAGATATCATAGTTCCGGCGTAGATTTTCCAGCGAATCGTGAGCCTCCCCGATCATGCAGCGGTACCCGCGGAGAGTCGCTTCATGCTCAATTCCCTCCAGAATGCGGAATCGCGGAATCGCGGCGTGGCTGTCTATGAGAATGCCGATCACCTTGCTGGCGCGTCCTGCGAGAGTCTTGGCGCTGATGTTCGGCTGATAATCCATTTCCCTGGCTGTCCTGCGGATTTTTTCCGCGATCTCCTCACTGAAACGGACCGTACCGCTTCCGCCTGCGGAAAGCACTGCCGCCACCGTAGCCTTGGAGACTCCCAGTCTATGTGCAATATCTATCAGCCTTGTCTTTTTTGCATGCCTGATCATCGTTTCTCTCTTTTCAGTGATTGACCGGTCAATCGGGTTCTGTCTTTAATTATAATCAAATCCTTTGTTTTGTCAAGAGGGGGAAAGGAAAAAATGGAGAAAATTTTCTTCCGGAGTGACGCGATCTGCGAAACGTTGAGAAACGGCAGGCTGGTCCGCCGGGAGCAGGTGATTCTCTCCTGCCGCGGAGTATGAGGGTGCGCTGCCCTCATGTTCTTTCCCGTCCGTGGCGGTTCCACCGCTAATGGACGAGAAGTGAAGCTTCGAGAGCCACCGGAACAGCGCATGACCGCAGGGAGTTCCGCCGGAGCTCTCGAACTTGATGAATCAAGTTCTCGCCATTGAGCGGGTTGGACCGCTCCGGCGGGGGATTTCGTGCTATGCACGACCAGCCTGCGCGGCTGGACTGCGGCAGATGCGATGCACCTGCACCATGATATCAAAAAAAATACGGCAAACTTGTTTGCCAGGGTGCAGGTGATTCTCTCCTGCCGCGGAGTATGAGGATGCGCAGTCTTCATGTTCTTTCTCCCTGCGACCTGCAGCCATCTCCTTTGAGTCTGTGCGCATCACGGTTCATGCGCTGCATGACTTCACAGAAAATTTGAATTTACGGTGGAAATCGGATTTGACATCAAGTTTGAGTGATGCTATAGTCAAAATCAAACCATTCGGTGATTTGGTTCTTTGGTTGAATTTTTTCGGAAACAACGGCGGATTTTTCGTTTTTCCGTCAGAGTTTCTTTAACCCTAAATAAACGGGAGACCAAGTATGAAGTTCGAGTCATCCAAGATCAGAAATTTCGTTGTGGCAGGCCACAGCGGCAGCGGTAAAACCTCTCTTTGCGACCTGATGCTTTACAAGGCGAAAGCCGTGGAGCGGCTGGGTTCCGTCGATTCCAGGACCAGTGTGTCGGATTTTACACCGGATGAACAGGAAAAAGGTTCCAGTATTTATACTTCATACATGAGTTGCGAATGGAACGGTTTCCGTTTCTTCTTCTCGGATACTCCCGGATACGGGCCTTTTATCGGTGAAGTGATTCCCGCGTATCGCGCCAGCGGCGCCGCACTGGTCGTGCTCGACGCCGCGAACGGACTTGAAATCGGCGCCGTCCGCGCATTCAAACTGGGGAAAGCGTTCGATATTCCGAAACTTGCTTTTGTGAACCGGATGGATCGTGACAATGCCGACTTTTTCAAGGTGGTTCAGCAGCTTCAGGATGCTTACGGTAAAAATGTCGCCGTTCCCATGACCCTGCCGGTCGGCAGCGGTGCGAAGCTGGAGCGTGTGGTAAGCGTGCTCGGAGATCCCGCGCAGATTCCGGACGACCTGAAAGACGTTGCCGCAAAGTGCAAAGAGGTTCTGCTTGATACCGTAGCCGAGGCGGATGAGGCTTTGATGGAACGTTATCTCGGCGGAGAACAGCTTACCGAGGCGGAAATCCTGCGCGGACTCCATGATGCGCTCAAGAGCGGCGCCCTGATTCCGATTTTCGCCGGCAGTGTCGCAAAGGATATCGGCGTCAGCGAGGTGATGGACGGAATCATCAATATCAGCCAGAGTCCGCTGGAACGCACGCGTGTCGCCAGCGACGGCACGATCGTGAAACCGTCCGAAGACGGCCCCGCGGCGGCATTTGTATTCAAAACCGTGATTGACCCGCATGTGGGGCAGTTTGCTTTCTTCCGTGTCCTGACCGGGAAAATCAAGGCGAACAGCGATATCCTGAACCTGAATAACGGCACAAAAGAACGTCTTGGGCACCTGATTTTCCTGAACGGGAAAACTCAGATTCAGATTGAGGAAGCGTGTCCCGGATGCATTTGCGGCGTGGCGAAACTGCGTGCGACGAAAACCGGGGATACACTCGGAGAGAACAATCAATGCCATGTGATGTCACCGATGGAATTTCCGGCTCCGGTGATCTCTTACGCGATCACCGCGGCAAAAAGCGGTGAGGAGGAAAAGATCATGTCCGGATTGCAGAAGCTCTGCGAATGCGACCCGACGCTTCATATTTCCACGAATCATGAGACTCATGAATCCATTTTCAGCGGCATGGGGGAGCAACATCTCCAGATCGCCCTGCGCCGCCTGAAAGAACTGACCAGAACCGATGTGGTCGTCTCGACGCCCAGGGTGCCTTACCGCGAGGCGATCAACGGCAGGGCGGAGGGGCATTACCGCCATAAGAAGCAGTCCGGCGGACACGGGCAGTTCGCGGAAGTTTACCTGCGGATCGAACCCTGCGAAGAAAAATTCCAGTTCGCAAATGAGGTTGTCGGCGGGGCTATCCCGAAGAACTTCATTCCCGCGGTTGAAAAAGGCGTAATTGAAGCCATGGAGAGCGGCCCTCTTGCCGGATGTATGGTGGAAAATGTCAAGGTAACGGTCTATGACGGCAAGTTTCATGACGTCGATTCTTCCGAAATGGCGTTCAAGATTGCCGCGCGGCGCGCGTTCAATGAGGCGATGGGCAAGGCGAACCCGATCCTGCTTGAACCGGTAATGTCGGTCAAGATCATCGTTCCAGGCGTATATATGGGGGACATCACCGGACATCTGACCCATAAGCGCGGACGCATCCTCGGCATGGATACCGAGGACGGCATGCAGGTGCTGCTGACGGAGATTCCGCAGGCGGAACTGGCGAAATATGCCACGGAACTGCGCTCCATGACACAGGGGCAGGGCACTTTCGAAATGTCTTTTGCACGTTACGAAATGGTTCCGCCGAATGTGGCGAATGAGATCATTGCGAAGTTCAAAGCCGAACACGGGGAAGAAGAGGACTGATTCCCTCATTTACGACGGCTGTCCATGCGGCATTCCGGTATTCCGGGGTGCCGCTTTTTCATTATACTCCGTATCTCTGTCGGGGCAGTTCATTCTTCATGGTTTGGCAGTGTGACGCTTTGCATCCGGGAATGTTTCCGTGCGGAAATTTCGTATTCCGCCTTGCGACCGGTCCATTGCCGGAGCCAATGCATCATTATCATTATTCTTTGCATCAGAAGTGTTATAAAATTATATTTTATACCTGATAAATTCTCTTGTTTTGATTCTTTTTTAATATTATAATATGGGAGAGAACGAAAAACGGAAATAACAAAATGGAGAAATCTATGTTCTTTACAACACGGTTTGTGAGTTCGCTGGAGAAAGTGTTCTGCCAGCCGGAATTGTCCGCGGAAAGAATTGACCTGGTCAGCGGAGCCGGAGGCGAAACCATCGCTTTCCAGCTAGCCTGCAAAAGCAATGGAAATCATATCATTGAGTTTCATATGGAATCCGAAATCGCAGACTTGATTTCCCTGCGGGAAGTCGGGCTGGTGCCCTGCCTGATGCCGGCAATGCCGCAGGACCCGTTCATCATCACGAGCAAGGCGGGGATTTTTCCCGATCCGCTTCTGCCTCTGGAAAGGAACCGTATCCGCCTGACCCGCGAAAACTGGCATGCCGTCTGGTGCACAGTCCGCATTCCGGAAAACATGAAACCGGGTGAATATGAAGTCCGTTTTTCCATTTCGACGCCGGAAACACCGCTCTGGCCTCAACCGGAACTGAATTACGAAACGTCGATCAGGGTAAAGGTGCTTCCGTTCAACCTGCCGAAACAGAAACTGCTGTCAATCAACTGGTTCTATGCAGACTGCATTCAGGCATATTACAATGTTCCATGCTGGAGTGAAAAGCATTGGGAACTTCTTGAGAAATACTTCGTGAATATGGTTCAGCATGGCAACAATGTCATCCTCACGCCGCTTTGGAGTGTCCCGCTGGATACGGCTGTCGGGTATGAGCGCCCAACGGCACAGCTTCTGGATATTACATATGAAACCGGGAGATATCAGTTTGACTTCTCGCTTCTGGAACGTTGGATCGACACGGCGAAACGGGCAGGCTTTGAGCATTTTGAAATGTCACATGCCTTCACGCAGTGGGGTGCGAAAGCGACTCCGAAGATTATCGTAAAAGAGAACGGCGTCGAACAGAAACGTTTCGGCTGGCATGTCGCCGCAAACTCCCCTGAATACAAAGAGTTCCTGACGCAGTTGACGGCTGTCCTGATTCCGTTCTTCAGGAAGAAAGGGCTCAATGAAGACAATACCTTTTTTCATGTTTCGGATGAACCGACGCCTGCCGTTGCGGATTCGTATGAATATGCTTCGAAGCTTCTGGGGGGGCTGATCGGGGACTATCCCGTGATCGACGCTCTTTCCAGCGTGGAGTTCTTCCGCAAAGGCCTGATCAAACGTCCGGTTCCCACAACGACCCATTTGAAGGATTTTCTGAACGAGACTCTGGAACAGCGCTGGGTCTACTACTGCGGCACCTGGGAGAACGGAGTTCCGAACCGGCAGTTCGGAATGCCGTCCGCGCGGAACCGTGTGCTTGGCGTTCTGCTTTATCTGTATGATCTCGACGGCTTCCTGAACTGGGGATACAACTTCTGGTTTACCCAGCACTCTCTGAGCTGGCATATTGACCCCTATCAGGTCGTGGATGCGGGACGCGCTTTCTGCGGCGGCGGTGCTTTCATGGTCTATCCGGGAAAAGAGGATGCTGTGGATTCTCTCCATTACGAAGTGTTTGCCGAAGGATTGCAGGATTTGCGCGCCTTGCGTCTGCTGGAGGAAAAGATCGGACGCGAAGAAACGCTCAAACTGATTCAGGAGGGTGTGGAATATCCGATTACGATCAACACCTATCCGCGTGAAGCGGAGTGGCTCTTGAACCTCCGCGACCGCATCAACCGCCGCATCTGCGGCTGACAAATCCGCAATGGCAATACTTGCCGTATCAGACAGATGGCTTGGAGATAACTTTTCTTTCCGCCTGAAAACGGGAAGAAAAGTTCTTCAGAAAGGAAAACCGAATGCCCCTATGGACTCGGTGTCCGCAGGTTTTGCCTTGGAACGGAACAGCCACGGCTTGCAGCCGTATTTTCCGATTACCTCCACAGGCACCCACTCCCGTTTGTTTTCCGAAGCAAGAGTTGAGGCGTCGGACAACAATGTTTTCACTTTCCCGTCCCTGCCTGTAATGCGGAGCGCATACAAAAGTCCGCAGGGAGCCATGCCGCCGTCTCCGGCTTTGATCAGCAGAGTATTTTTTCCCGTCCGCAGAAATTCTGCAATGTCCCGGACGGAGACTTCCGTATAACCGCGGCTGTGGTAGTGCTCCATCACAGCCTTGTCATTGATATATGCGCGGAAGAAGTCATCTGCTGTGACAAAGAGTTCGGCTTTGACCGGCATTTCACAGAGCTCAAATTCATATTTGAAATATGACTGATGTTTCGGGATTCTGTTTTTGCCGGGGAACCAGATCCAGCTTGCCTCTTTGAAGTCGTCCGTGGAGGAGAAGGCTTTACCGAACATCCGTCTGGTCGCAGGCTGTTTCAGGGGAGCGGGAAGCTCTGCGGCATCACTGTAAACATGAACCGCATAGGGGGTAAACGCATCGGAAAAAGTTCCGTCGGCACACGCAATTCCGCGGTTTTCAAAGAATACATTCAGTTTTTCCGTCCTGTCCAGTTTGAAATCGGCGTTGAAAGATTTCGGGCTTTCATTCAGTACGATATACCAGTTTTTCCCGTTGCATCTTTTGTGCAGGATATTCAACTCCGGATTTGCCGCGGCAAGTTTCGCAGGCCGGACCGTGCCGGAGACAAGAACCGGCGCCATGGCACGTATTTCCCGGACAGTTTTTCCCAGTTCCCGGACAAAATCCCAGTTCTCGTAGCCGTTGCAGTTGATTCCCCACCAGAAAAGTCCCGTGGCCCCGTGCGCAACGGCATTGTATGCCATGAAACGATTCTGCTCATGCGCCGGATAGACAAACGGCTTTTTATGCGTCACCATTCCCCATGCAAATCCCTGAAGCGTCATCCAGACCGGTTTCCGGTCCCGCACGACCTCACGGCAGAGATCGGCATACCTGCCTACGCAGGTCATCGTCTTGTCATCCAGTCCCGAATGCGGATTCGGTGACGGAACAGGGTAAATATCCACTCCATACGTATCGCAGGCTGCGGCGTAAGAACGCAGATCCGCGATTTTCCCGCGTGGCGCCTCATTGAGCATCACCGGGCGGTAGGGATCAATTTTCCGGATATATTCATAGGCTTCCACAACCGGCGCACTTGCGACTCCGCGCCAGGCAGGTTCATCCGTATTGCAGTAGCCGATCAGGGAAGGGTGCTTCAGATATTTCTGCATTCCTTTCCGGTACATCCTGTCCCAGCGTTCGAAATGCGCGCTGTCCGTAAACTTCGGCAGACTCTCCGGCACCTTCATGAGAACCATCAGCCCGGCGGATGCAAAATCGTCGATCTGGTCTGCGGCGCAACGAGCCGTATTGAATCCGGCATCCGCAAGGATTTCCGCCTTTTCCGCCGTTGTTTTCCTGCCGTCCACTCCCCATACGCCAAGCGGGAAAAAAGGTTCTCCGTCAATCAGCATGACATGATCTTTACGGAAAGAAACCTCGCGTTCTGCTGGTGCATTCACCCGGAATTTACGGGTTATTTCCGCGATCTTTTTTCCTTGTCGGTCCAGGGCGCGGACAACAATCGGGTATTCCCCGTACCGGGAGGGAACGTCAAGCGTAAACGGATAAGCCGCGCCGTATTTCTTCAGCGGATATTCCCTGCCTTGAAAAGTGAGAATCAACTGCATTGCTCCCGGAACACCGTTATTCAAAAGCTCTCCGGAAAAAGTTTTTTCGCCGCGGTTGGAGGAATAAACTCCATCCCGGAAGGAGAAAGGAGCATTCAAAAGCAGTTCCAGCGGCGGCACAGGCTCTTTTACCGTGTCAAGTGCAATATGATCGAACTGGACACATCCCGGCGCTTTCACTTCGCAGAGTATGTCGATTTTTCCATCCTGTTCCGGCTTGAATGTCACGGTCTTCGCCTGCCATGCATCGAAAGAATCATGCCATGAGCCGGTTCCGGGAATTACCTTGCCGTTCATCAGGGGAATTACGCGGAACCAGACTGCCCCCTGTGCATCACGATGAGTCCGGTCGCTTCCTCCGCGCGCTTCATACCGAAGCTGATAATACTGTCCGCCTTTGATTGTAATTCCACTTTGCCGCGCTGATGCGTTCTTTGTTACGCAGGTGAGTTCCAGCACCTTACCGTAGGAACTTTTCGTCTCTGCAATCTTTCCTGACTCGACTTCCCATTCCTTTGCGCCGGCGGAAAAATCACCGTTTTCAAGCGTCCTGCCCTCTGCTGTAATTTCCGGTTCACAGAAAACAACCTCTCCGGCACCTTTCAGGCGAAAGACCAGATAAGGACGCTTCCGGAAATCCGTAAATTTGAATTTCCATTTCAGATTCTGCCATTCCCCGTTACATTTCACCATCGGGGAAGCATGGGTCTGCCATGGCGCATTGGTTTCCAGATAAGCGCCGAAAAGAGTGTCTTTCCTGCCTTTGAACCTGACGGATAATTGATATTCAGTCCCTGCTTTGACTGGGATATCGCCCTGCATGAAATGAACCGTCTTCCCCGGTCCTGCGCCTGTCATCTGAAGACCATATTTCCCGCCGGAGACATCCGCCGCCCGTTTCCCCTCCGCTCCTTTGCTCAAATGCCAGTGCATAGGGGTGCCGTCTTTCCCGGTCCGGGAAAAATCCGGATTTTTCACAAGATTTTCCGGCGGGCGCTTTGCCTTTGCAAGAGTCAAATCCGCAAACAGGGCTTTGCCGGGAGCTGTCATGCGCAATACCAGATAAGGCGGACGGTTCAGTTTTGGAAATTCTATGGCAAGAGAAATTTCCTGCCATTCCCCATTGCAGACAATCGGGCCGCTTGAAATAGTTTTCCACGGGTTGCTGCATTCCACATAAACAGCCGCCTGCATTCCGGCAGGTCCCTTCACTTTTCCGGTCAAACGGTAGAAATGCCCCGGAACGATCTGGTTCAAAGATTGCAGCCACCAGTATCTTTTGCCGTCTTCCGTACCTGAAACCTGCAAGACATTCTTTCCGGAGATTCCTTCCACGATTTCTCCGACCGCCCCTTTGCTGAGGGTCCACATTTTCGGGAGCCCCGTTGCCGGATTCATTTCAAATCCGGGATTCCCGATCAGATTTTCAGCCGCCGAACAGACGGCAAGGCAGGCAAGCGCCAGTGTGCAAAGAAGTTTCATTTCTGTCTCCTTATGGTAAATATTGTTTCAAAATTTCTGCCAGCCGCCGGAATTGCCCATGTAAATTCGGGTAGAAGCCAATCCGGAAACAAATTGATATACTTCAGATACTTTTTTCGGCTCCTGAGAAGCCGCATGCCCATCGAAAAACCACATATTGCAACGGCGGTTATGACGTGCGGCAAAGTGTTTTGAATTGTCTGCGGGTTCATAAAAACAGGCACCTGATTCGGGAGCGGTGAGACTCCATCTGGAGTCCGCGAGCCCCCAGGCATATTTAATCTCGCCGCGAATGCTCTTCAGATTCAGGAAATACATCGGTTTGTCCGATTCCAGCGTATTGGGTATGCTGACGCTCCATTCTGTTTTTCCTCCATAGTGCGGATGCCGCGGATGAGGAGCAGCATAGATGTAATACATCGCTCCCGAAGAGGTGTCGCCGGGATCTTTTGTCGAGGGACATACATCGGTCTTGATACTGTAATATTTCATCCCGTAGGCAGGAGAAACGGCATTGTTCTGCTTTTGCCAGTAGCTGCTGTCAGAAAGGAGCGTACGATAACTTCTAGCGTCAGAAGTGTAAAACAGAAACACATATTCATTGAAATCATTGGAATAATTGATGAACCCGAGTCCGGTCTGCTTCTGGTTGTTCAGGCACTGAACTCCTCGCGCCGCTTCTTTCGCTTTATTCAGCGCCGGAAGCAACATGGCAGCAAGAATGGCAATGATTGAAATTACGATCAGAAGCTCTATCAATGTGAAAACAGGACTTCGCTTCATTTGCAAATACCTCCCTTTGTTTTATTCTTTTTTGTGTCGGATGATATGATCTTTCCCGGAGGACAGAAATACCAGGAGCCGGTTGCGCATTTGCCGGAACGGAAACGATCCTCCAGAATGTCAAGAGCACATGCAAAATGCCCTTCAAAATTGTTGTCCAGAAAGCCGAACTGCGGATAAGCCGTGACAAGTTTATCCTCACGCCCGATGAAAACGATTGACAGCTGTTCGGGGACAGTAACTCTCCGCGCGGCGCACGCTTCGGCGAAAGTACGGCAGTAACAGGGAAGAATTACGGCATCCGCATCTTTCAACGGACCCTCCAGCCATGTGCAGAAAACTTTGAATACCTGATCTTCCGCATCGCTGTTGTTTTCCAGATCAAGGGAGAGACAGTGGCTGCGCACCCATTCCTGCGACAATCCCGCATCCAGAACGGCATTTCTCCATGCGGCAATACGCAGCAGTTCCAGCTCGCTCCTGGGGCGGGCACAGACCAGTGCCACTTTTTTTCTGCCTGTGCTTGCAAAGTGTTCCATGCAGAGACGGACCGTTTCATATTCATCCGCCACAATGCTGGTGATCTCCGGATTTCCGGAGAGTTTTCCCAATACGACCACACGTTTCACGATGTGCCCGAACGTGGCGGTGAATCTCTTCCAGTTCACGTTGAATGCGCAGAGGATGGAGTAGGCTTCGGGAGAATTGATATGGGAAACCAGAGAATAGAGTTCTTCCGGCCTGATCCGCAGGAGATTCACTTCCCAGCCTTTTCCGCGGAACAGGCGCGCTCCTTCGGTAAAAAAGTGCCTGTAAACATGGTAATAGGCGGTTCCTACAATGAAATTGACAACTTTTTCCGTTGTGACCTGATCCGGCTTCACATAGCAGACAAAATGCCCGATGCCCTTCTGGCAGCGCAGATATCCTTCACTTTCCAGCAGTTTCACGGCTTTGCTGACCGTTACATAACTGACCGAATATTCCCGGCTGAGATCATGCAGTCCCGGAAAACGTTCCCCGAACGAGAATTCCCCGTTCACGATTCGCCTGGCGAGCTCTTCCTTGATCCGTGTTCTTTTGATGTTTTCCGAGATCTGTATCATCTGCCTCTCCTTGTTATATATTTTATTCTATATATCTTCTTTTGTCAAGAGGGAAAACGGAAAAATTCTGAATTAATATGAAAAACGGAAAAATGTTTGAGTATTTTTCCCGTGGCAAGGGTATTGCCCTTATCGAAGTCAGGCGGCGATGCGTCGGCCGTGTCTTGCTCGAAATCCCCGTCAGGGGGGCTCTGCCGCATCTTGTCGCCGCAAAAAGACTGCCCATGCTCGGCTGGGAGTCTGGAGATGAAAAAGTTGGAGGGAAATTCAACGCACTGTCAACGCCTGCCGAAAATGGCGGTGCCGATACGGACGATCGTCGCGCCTTCGGCAATCGCTTCGGGAAAGTCGGAACTCATCCCCATCGAAAGTTCGGGAAGGGTGATATGCAGCTCCTTTTCCAGCCGGTCACGCATTGCACGCAGCCCGGCGAAAGTTTCATGCAGGCGCTTTTCATCGGCATCAATTTCCGCCATGGTCATGAGTCCCCGAAGGCGGATATACGGCATCTCCTGCGCGGCTTTCGCTATTTCAAGAATCTCAGTATCATCGCGCAGCCCGAATTTCGATTCTTCGCCGGAAATATTCACTTCCAGCAGGATATTCATAGTTTTATTACGCTTTTCCGCCGCCTTTTCAATCAGGGAAAGCAGTTTGGCTGAATCCACGGAGTGAATCCATGAAGCATGTTCCACGGCTTTGGCGGCTTTATTGGATTGAAGATGCCCGATCAGGTGCCATTCGATATCCTGCGGCAGAACGGGAGCCTTGACTTCCAGTTCCTGCACACGGTTTTCTCCGAACATGCGCTGCCCGGCATCGTAAGCGCTTTTCACATCTTCCGCCGGAAAGGTTTTGGAGACAGCCAGCAGGCGCACCGACTCCGGCGCCCGCCCGGCTTTCCGCGCGGCATTCGTGATTTCCGTCCTGATTTCATTCAGATTTTCCCCGACCGCAGACATTTTCAGATCCTCCAGTTGCCTTCTTCCATCACTTTGCGCCCGTCAACATACACATCGGGATTGCGGACCATGCAGTCAATATGAACCGGTGCGTCGTTATCTCCGCCCATGCCCCTGCTGTTGCCGAAAGCGAGATGGATTGTGCCTTTGACTTTTTCATCTTCCAGCAGATTGCCGCTGATTTTCAGAAACGGATTCGTGCCGATTCCGAATTCGGCAAGGATGAAGCCTTTCTCTCCGACGGAGGCAAGCATCTTTTCCAGAGCCTTGCCGCGCTCGCCCTCGAATTCACAGGCGGAACCGTTTTTCACCATGACGGTACAGGGGGTGTCCCCTTCCGTCCACGGAAAACTGCCGATGGAGGCGTCCACTACAATTTTCCCATTTGCCGTTCCGGGATTCGGAACTCCATAGGCCTCGCCGGCGGGAATGTTGCCGACATTGCCCGCATCGGAATACATGGCGTCGTCGTTCTTATAAGGGACAAGCCCGACCTCGAATTCGATATCGGTTCCGAGCTTTGTCACGACTCTTACCTTGTGATGCCTGTCCGGAAAACAGGCGATCCACTTGTTGCCGTCGGCATGGAGCTGTTCCGGCTCCACTTTCATGGCGCGCGCGAAAATATCGTCCGTAATGCCGGGCAGAGTGCAGCCGCGCGTGCCGTTCTTCCGGGCACGGGTCATCGCGGCGCAATGCGTGAGGGAATTGCCTGTCGCGCCGATCACCACATTGTGATGCATCATCATTTCGATTGTTTCCGCGTCCGGATCAGCTCCGTTGCGGGCGGTGATCCCGATCATGCGCGGCGTCAGGAGCAAGCCGAGCTTTTCCGCCGCCTCCATGAACGCATGGGCAATGTTGACCGTAGTCCTGTCATAAATCAGGAGAGTCGTTTCATTTTTCTTCACGCGGATGGATTTCGCCAGAACCGCTTCCGCGGAATCGAGCATTTCCTGTTTCATCGCTCCGGGGAGCAGGTCCCAGGAGGAAACGGCATTTTTCGGATTCGGCCTTGAGATCGTAAGTTGAGGCGGAGAGATGGAAATCTTCGTGCCCGGCTCCACATTGTCCGTAATCCAGACATTGCCGCCGATGATCGCATCGTGCCCGACCGTTACCGCGCCCAGAATCGTGGCGCCTGCGTAGATCGTCACGTTGTCCTCGATTGTCGGATGGCGCTTGTTGCCTTTGATGATCTTGCCGCAGGCGTCTTTCGGGAAGGAAAGCGCACCGAGAGTGACCCCCTGATAAATCTTCACGCCGGAACCGATTTCGGCGGTTTCGCCGATCACGACGCCGGTTCCGTGGTCAATGAAAATACCGCGCCCCAGACGCGCTCCGGGGTGAATGTCGATTCCGGTGATACGGTGTGCATACTCGCCCAGCATACGGGGAATCAGCGGCACTTTCTTCTCATACAGGCGATGCGCAATACGCTGGATTGTGATCGCTTTGATTCCGGGGTAGCTCAGGACGATTTCATCCAGTGTTTTCGCCGCGGGATCGCCGTCGAATGCCGCCTGAATGTCAAGTTTCATGCGCACGCGGATCTCCGGGAGCGAGGACAGCAGGTAGAGCGCCGCCTCCTCCGCCTCGCGCAGACAGTCGCAGCCGGGTTTGGTGAAAATATCGCAGTTGTAGCGGAATGAACGGAAAATCACATCGCGCAGTTCATGATAACAGCGGGAGACGATCTCGCCGACGGAATATCTCAGGTTGTTGAGGGACTGCGGCTCCCGCTCTCCGAAACCGGGGAACACGATTTCGAAAAGGTCGCGGAGAATCGCGAGAATCTCCGACTCGCGCGGCAGATTGTTGCCCTCACTGTGATTCACGCCGTTGCCGTCTGAATAGGTCTGGCATATTTTTTCCACCAGATCATCAATATATTCTGTGGAAATGCGGCTGCCGCACAGGGCATTTCCTTTATTGCAGTCTGTCATGAGAAACTCCTATTCTATATTCTGTATCTGCTCGCGGATCTGCTCCACCTCGGTCTTGAGCTGGACGATCAGGGGCGAAACCTCCACGGACGCCGCTTTGTTTCCGAGGGTGTTGATCTCGCGGAAAATTTCCTGCGTCAGGAAGTCCATGTTCCTGCCGAGGGAATCCCCCTTGTTGTTCAGGAAGGAAAGGTAGTGGCTGAAGTGGCTGCGCAGACGTGTGATCTCTTCGGAAACATCGCATTTGTCGGCAAAAATCACCAGCTCGCGCAGGACCCGGTCATCGTTCAAGTCGATCTCAAGCCCGGCGTCTTTCAGTTTCTGCATCAGCCTGTCACGCTGCTGAATGGGAAGTTCCTTCACCAGCGGTTCGATCTGGTTGACGGTTTCCGAAAGATGCTCTATCTTGGAAACCAGCGTTTTCCTGAGATTCTCCCCTTCGGTTTCACGCATTTCGATCAGTTTGTCCAGCGCATTCGAACATGCCTGAAGCAGCACCGCCGTATTTTCCGGCAGCGAGAAATCAATGGAAGCCTGATCCACGATTCCCGGAACGAGAAGCATTTCGGAAAGGCTCAGAGCACCGCCGAGATCGAATTCCGCATTGAGGTCCAGCGCCTGATCCACCAACGCCCGCACATTCGCGCGGTTGATGCTCAATGCAGCGCCCGCAGGCGCATTTTTCGCAGAAACGACCTCGACGCGGAGAGTCAGGGCGCCGCGGCTGATCCGCGCCGCAACCGCCTGCCGGATCAATCCCTCACAGGAGACCATGTCGCGCGGCAGATTGAATTTCAGCTCAAACTGCTTGCGGTTCACAGAGGATATTTCGACACGGAACGCAAGGGTTCCATCCGCATTGGACGCTTCTCCGCGTCCGAAACCAGTCATGCTTCTCATTTTTTCTCCGTTTCTGTTTTTTCCGCGGGCGGAGCCGCTTTTTCTTCTCCGTTTCCGGCTGTCAGGTCTTTTTCTTTGTTGTCCGAAACAGGCGCGTTCTTTACGATGAAACGGTCAAGATGTGCCTTGTCCAGATACATTCCGCTCATGGGATACCAGCCGGCAAGTGTTTCTCCGCCGAAACCGGTGATCACGATGAAATGATCGGAGTCATCCCCTTTCCAGATCAGGGAATATTGAATTTTTCCGGTATCCTGTGAAAGGCTCTTCAGATAGGACTCCCATGCCGAATCATCGATGTTGTCGCGCTTCTGCATATATTTCATATTGAAATCGGTCCTGACGACTTCCGCTTCGGAAAAACGCACCCGGTTCCGTTCCGCTTCGGAAAGATAAAGCATATTGTTCATTACATACATCACAGCCGTCTGCCGTGCATTTTCATACGCTTTGTCAACAGGTACAGTTGTCTTGTAAACCAGTTTCAGCGGTTCCCAGAACTGCATGGAACGTTCTCCGGACCCGATGACCACCACGGAATAACCGAGTCCCGGAGGGTTCCAGACGAAAGAGGACGCCATGAAATCATGGTATGGGGCTTTGACCGGCTCCTTGTCCTGCAGATTGCGCGGCAGGTGTGCATACTCTTCGAAAGCCATCGGCTGATACGGGAAAATCTCATCCTCCCATATTTCCGGCGTGGCGTAGCGGATGAAATTACGCTGCGGTTCCGTCAGGTCTTTGGTGCGCTCCAGCGCATAAGCCCGCGCCTTTTCGACGGCGTCATCGGTATAATCGGTGCGGCACGCGGCACCGGCGGTCAGCAATAAAAAGGCAAGTGCCGCCATCGCAGCCCTGAATCTCTGCATACTCTCATCCTTTCCTGTCGAAGTTAATGATGCACAGCCATAATATAATCCCAAACAACGAGGAAACAAACCGTATGGGAAATGATTCATGAAAAAACATCAGAGACGGGCATTGCAGCTCATCAGCCGGACTTCCTGTCTGTATTATTATTCACCCGGTCTTTTGCAGAAGGATTGCTCTGTCTTTTATTCCATACGGGTTCCATGCCCGGACTTTTGAGTCGAGGGCTTTGTCCTTGTCGCCCGGAGTTCTCGCGTTTCCGGCAACCAACTTATGCCGTTGGATTGCGGCAACGTTTTTGATTTTTTTCATTAATTTTGTCTTTCACCACTTGACAAAATTAACTTTTTATTTATAATATATCAAAACATGAATGATAATATTATTATCTCTGGTTTTGATATTATCAAAAAAGAGAGAAGTCTGCGGAATGAACGGTAATTTATTATATCAGAAGATCATAGATGAGCTTCGTGCGGAGATTGAGAGCGGGGCATTGAAAACGGGCGACAGGATTCCGACCGTCAATGAGCTCCGCGGAAGATATGAGGTCAGTCACATTACCGTTCTGCGTGCTTATAGAGAGCTTCAGGATGCGGGCTTCATCGTGCAGCAGGGGAAACGCTATGTCGTCAATACCCGTGAAAACCGGCAGATGAAAAAGAACCATAACTGCATCGGGCTTCTGGTGCGTCCGCTCTGGCCTTACAATGACAAAGACATTTATTTCAACGAAATCAATTACGGCATTCAGGACGAGTGCTGCATCAGCGGAATCAACTATCTGACTCCCGCTGCCGTGCGTCTCCTGAATCAGCATGTCATGGTTCCCCTGCGTGTCTTCGAAGATATCGGGCGCAGCGCCCGCGAAATCGCAGGCATGGTGGACGGGTTCCTGATTGATGAACGCCTTCCGGATTCTTTCGTTGCCGGACTGATGGAGGACACCGGCAAGCCTTGTACCGTCATTGACCGCCTGACCACTCTACCCATTGATTCCGTCACACCGCCGAACAGGGAAGCGGTCCGGCTTCTCTGCTCCACCGCACTGCGCTACGGATACCGGAAATTCATTTTTGTGGAAAACGGTCATCGGACTTCCAATATGGTCGCGAGAAAAGAGGCGTTTCTGGATTTCATAGAGAACAATGCGGTTCCGTCTTCAGATTTCCGGCTCATTGAGGACTGGAGCGTAAAGACGGCGCAGGAAAGTCTCGGCGAACTTGATGCAGCGTTCAGCTCTCTTGCCAAAGGAGAAAAGACCGCGGTCATTTCAAGTAACGATTCTTATGCGAGGGAGGCATACGGTTTTCTTTTCGGCAAGGGACTGCGCCCTCATTTGGATTTCGGAGTCACCGGCATTGACGGACTGGGAACGGCATATCATCCCCGTCCCATACTGACAACTGTCCGGACCAATACGGAGGAAATGGGGCGCATGGCGGTAAAAAGCCTGCTGGAAAGGATCATGAAAAGCCCCGGCGCTCCCGCAACCAGCCTTTCTCCGTCACCCATCTTTGAATGCGGAGAAACATTATGAAGATCAGCCCAAATACAAACCTAACCTATATGAAGGAGATCGGCAGATGAAATGTAAACTGAACATTTTCACATTGATCGAGCTGCTTATCGTAATAGCGATCATCGCGGTTCTTGCGGGGATGCTTCTGCCCGCATTGGGAAAAGCGCGTGACAAGGCTCGTGCGATTGCATGTGCCAATAATCTTGCGCAGATTGGAAAAGCGTTTCTTCTTTATGCGCATGACTGGAATGAATATTGGCCGCATGACAGCACTGAGACCGGCGGGATTCAAATCTGGGATATTACGGAACAGGCGCCGCTGGCAGGTTATTTGAATCAGACGAAAGCGCAGCAGTATATCGGCTGTTTCGACACGACAGGCAGATCTTCTCTGGTATGTCCCAAGGCTCCATTTCGCAAATACCAACCGACTTATGCGGCAAACGGCAGAATCGTCCGTCCGAGTGTCGGAATGGGGTGCACCAATGGAAAGCATTGGAAAACGCCCCAGATGCAAAGACCTTCAAGAACGTCGTTGGCAATGGATTATATGACGGCAGATGGAAACACGGGCAGCCGTGTTGTTGATAATGCACATGAGCCGTGGAAACAATTTGATTACAGGCACACAGGATGTGTCAATGTCCTGTTCATTGACGGGCATGTCAGGAATCTCACCCGTATGCAACTGCCGCATGCGACGAACGGGGCGCCCGGTTATCACCCGCAGGGTTATTATTGTTTTTTCTGGTTTCCGAGCAGCCCTTTTCCAAGTGGAACAGTCATAAAAGATATCAACATATATTAAATCAGAAAGGTTTCAGAGTATGAGAAAACTGTTTGTATCGCTTCTGCTGGGGGCAGCATCCCTTTTGTGGTCTGCACATGGTGTGGAAAAGCCCTTTTATGAGAAAGCGCGTCCGGAAAGGAAAATTCAGATAGGAACTCAGAAATATCTGCAATTGTCCAGAGGAAAAAACAATCTTGAAATTGTTGTCGATGCCGGAGCATATCAAAGCACCCGTTTTGCGGCAGAAGAATTGCAGCATTTTCTTTCTGCTCTGCTGACTGTTCCTGTCCCGATTGTCGCTCAGCCGACAGAAGGGAAAATATCGTTGATTGTCGGAATCAACCGTTTTTCGAGGGACGCCGGTCTTGATGAAGCGAAACTCTGCCGGGATGCCTTTGTCGTCAAGACGGATGGAAACAGGATTTTCATTCTGGGAAAAGACGATCCGAAAGTTGACACCCGCAAAGTTGTGAAGGACCGAAGCGGAGGAGGAACCGCCGGGCTTCTCCATGAACGGGGAACCTTGTTTGGTGTTTATGATTTCCTGGAACGTTTTTGCGGAATCCGCTTCTACCATGCAAATGATCTGTTCACCATCATACCTGAAGTAAAAACTGTCTCCATTCCGCAGATCGACATTTATGACAGGCCTGACTATGAGAGTCGCTATTATTCCATTTTCAATGGAAAGCTGGAAGACAATGCGCCAAAACACGGATGGACGCCGCATGTTTTCTTCTCTCCGGGAAAAGCGCTGAACTACATACGTTTCCGCTGTGAAACACGCAGAGTCCCGGATTGTCACGGTCTGACTTATCTGTTTTACATTCAGCGTTTTTCAAAAACACATCCGGAATATTTCGCCTTGCATACCAATGGGCGGCGTTATTTTGAAAAATCCATGCCGCATACCGGTCAGCTCTGTTTTTCCAGCGGGATCATGGACGAGATTTACGAGGATGCAAAAGCGATTCTGAGCGGAGACAAGGAGCAGATCAGAGCGCGTTCCCCATATTTTTTCGGGAAATGGGGGCATTTCGCTTCTGATACGGCGCATACACCGGGATTCGTGTTTAATTTCATGCCGCAGGATGCCTATTACCATTGCCGCTGCGGGAAATGCATTAAACACATGGCAACGCCACAGGCGATCAGCAACTTTCTGTGGGGCAAAGCCGTTGACCTTGCTCTCCGCCTCAAAGCCGCGGGGGTGAAAGGATATGTTTCCACAATGGCATATCCGCCCTGTCATCTGCCGCCGGAAAATCTGGAGCTTCCGGACAATATGATCGTCATGGTGGCACAGAATGGGGCGTGGGACCCAGCGGATGTTCAGGCACGGAACTATAAGGCAATTCAGGACTGGAACCTTCGTTCCAGACAAAATAAAGTCTGGATGTGGAATTACATCTGCAAGGTTCCGAGCCGGAACCTGGTTCTGCCCGGTGTGCCGTGTTCCACGCCGCGGGCAGTCGGAGCTTACTATAAAACGCTCAAAAATGATATTAACGGCGCTTTTCTTGAATCCGGTTCCACAGAACCGTCGGAACATTACACTCTTCAGGTTCTGGATTACTATGTATTCGGTAAAGTCACATGGAATAATGATACTGATGTGGATGCCCTGCTGAAAGAATATTTCAGGCTTTGTTACGGGGCTGCTGCACCGGAAATGGAAAGCATATCACAACAGATCGAAACACTCTGGCTGACCAGAATCGGCGGAAAAACGATCATGAATAACCTGGGGCCGATGAATATTCCGCCGTCTGACAACGAACTTTGGAATCAGATCTATAATCGTGAGCGTCTGGACAGAATTGAAAGTGAAATCAGGAAAGCGGAAACCAAACTGAAAAATGATTCGAAGGCGCTTGCCCGCGTAAAATATTTTACCGAGGCGACGATCCGCCCGCTCCGAAAACAGTTTGACCTGTATCAGAAACGCAGTGACTCCATCTCCAGATTCAGAGTCGGTTTGTCGGAAGAAAGTCCGGCTGTGGTTTATTTGCAGCCGCTGAAATCCCCGGGAAAAGCTTTCCCGAAAACGAAAGTGACGGCGGAGGACCTGGGGGACAGACTGAAGTTTACCTTTGACTGTGAAGAGCCGAACATGGCGGATGTCATAGCCGCAAAGCGGGAGAAGGACGATTCCAATATCTGGCAGGACAATGAGATTGAAATTGTTTTGAACCCATCCGGGGACCGCCTCAATTATTATCATTGGATGATCAATTCTGCCGGGTCCTGTTATGATGCTTCCTGCCGGAAAGTCGGGGCGAAGTCTGTACATGACAGCAAATGGGACAGCGCCTGCGAATACAAGGTGGAGACAACGGAGAACGGCTGGAAAGCGGTTCTTACCCTTGACAGGAAAAAATACGGGACGTGGAACCCGGAAGGATTTGTTGTCAATTTTTCCAGAAGCCGTGTTCTTAAAAATCAGGCTGTGGAACTCTACTCATGGAGTCCGTTCCTTGTCAACGGTTTTCACGAGCTGGAGCGTTTCGGGCGGATTGTCCCGCTGAAGAATCTGCCCGGAAATATTGTTCGGAACGGAGATTTTCAGGCGAAAAACTGGCCCGCCTGGGGCAAATGGCAAAAACAGTATATTAAATCCGGAGAAAAACGGGAACAGGATTTCCAGACCTTTGTTTTCGCGGACAAATCCCTGAAACTGGCGTATGACGGCAGGGAAAACCGCGGCATCTCCGTAGGGCAGACTCTTTATAAACTTGTCCCCGGCAAGAAATATCGTCTGACCTATTATGTGAAGCTGGAAAATGTAGTTCCGCTGAAACGCGGAGGCGGCGCCTGTCTGCAGATCTGGAATACGAAGAAAAACTTCTGGTTTCCTGTGACAAGGCTGACAGGCACGATGCCGTGGACGCTCCAGACTTTCGAGTTTCAAAGCCTGCCGGATTCTGAACCGAAAACAACAGGTTTGAATTGCTGTCTGTTTTTTGCATCCGGTACGGCATGGTTCGACGGAATCACGCTGGAAGAAATCCCATAAAATCTTTATGCAATATTGAGTTGCCGGATTCTGTTTTGGGGTCCGGCACAGGAGAAAAACATGATTTCCTATGCGATTTCAATGGCATGTTGCGGCAAAGTCATGACGCGGGAGCTGGCAGATGTTTCATACAGCAGGTTCTGCAAACGGGATGCCTGGTGGCAACTTTGCACATGGAATGATGTTTCGCATCTGCAAAGCATTGGCGTAAGGGAAAGCGTTGCATTTTGAAACTGGAGTTTCCCGTTTCCCGCCGGCGGGTCACAGAAATTCCAGCCCGGCGCCGATGAACAGCATTCCGCCGAGCACTCCGGCTAGTGCAATATGATGTTTGCCGTAAGTCTCCGCCATCGGAAGCAGTTCATCGAACGAGATGTAGATCATGACTCCGGCGACAACCGCAAACAGGACGGCAAGCAGAACCGGAGTCAGGAACGGCAGGAGGAAGAAAAATCCGATCAATGCCCCCGCAGGCTCGGCAAGCCCGGAAAGCAGGGAGTAAAGCAATGCCTTTTTCCGGCTGCCCGTGGCATAAAGAATCGGAACCGCGACGGCGATTCCTTCAGGAATGTTATGAAGGGCAATGGCAATGGCGATCGGAATTCCCAGCTCAGTTCCGGAAAGTCCGGCGGCAAAGGTCGCGAGCCCTTCCGGAAAGTTGTGGATTCCGATGGCGAGGGCGAACAGCATTCCGGCGCGTCCGAATTTCGCGCGCTCGTTCTGTTCAGCATGTTCGGCATGTTCCACTTCATGATTGCTGCGGACATGGTGCGGATTCTCGACTTCCGGTATCATTTTGTCGATGACGAATGTCACAAGAATGCCGAATGCGAAAGCGCCGAGGGCGAACAGTCCGCCGCCGAGCTGCCCATACCCCGCCGCCAGTCCGTTCCGCGCCTGCGCCATGAGCTCCACAAGCGAAATATAGACCATGACTCCGGCGGAAAATCCAAGCGATGCGGAAAGAAAAGTCCCTGAATCGCTGTCTTTTCCGGTGAAAAAAGCAATGAACCCGCCGATCCCCGTGGACAATCCGGCAAACAGAGTCAGCCCGAATACAAATAAAAATTGTTCCAATGTCACTGTCATCATCGTCCCCCTCTTTTCTGCAATATATCCTCCCCTGCAAAAAAAGCAAGCGGTAAAAACGCCGGAGACACTCTGTGCAAGCCGTTGGACGGCAAAACGGCGTCTCAAATACTGTATCCGCCGGGTTTTTCATCTCCTCCGGTTTTCGGAGGGGAAATTCCATGTCCGGAAGTATGGCGATATGGAGAATTAAAATGATACTTTCCCATTGAAAAAATCCTGACAGGCTGTATCTTATATAGTTTATCTAAATTTTTGGAAAGGATATTTGAGAATGAGCGAAGAAAACGTTCAGAATACTCCCGAGCAGAAGCCCGAGGATATTTTCGCGCAACGCGCGGCAAAAGTTCAGGATCTCGCTGCCGCAGGCATTCTGCCCTTCGGAAGACGCTTCGACAATGTGCAGATGACCGCAGATGTCAGGAAGAACTTCAAACCGGAAGCGGAAAAGCAGGAGGAAGTCACGATCGCAGGCCGCATGACGGCATTCCGCGCCATGGGAAAATCCATTTTCGCGGATATCAAAGACTCTTCCGGCAGAATGCAGATTTACGTTCAGCGCGACCAGATCGGGGAAGATGATTTCAAGGTCTTCAAGAAACTTGATCTCGGCGACATCATCGGCGTGACCGGCGAACCTTTCACGACGCGCACCGGCGAGCTTACGGTCAAAGTGCACAAGTTCACTCTCCTCAGCAAATCTCTGCGTCCCCTGCCGGAAAAATTCCACGGACTCACCGACATCGAGCAGAGATACCGTCAGCGCTATCTCGATCTGATCACGAACGACGACAGCCGCAAGGTATTCATGCAGCGTTTCGCAATTCTTTCCGAAATACGCAAGTTTCTCGCATCCAAAGGATTCCTTGAAGTCGAGACACCGATGCTCCAGCCGATTCCCGGCGGTGCAAACGCAAATCCGTTCAAGACATTCTATGAAGCGCTCAACAGCCCGATGTACATGCGTATCGCTCCCGAACTTTACCTCAAGCGGCTGCTGGTCGGCGGCTTTGAGAGAGTATTCGAGCTCAACCGCAACTTCCGCAACGAAGGGATCGACCGCAGGCACAATCCCGAGTTCACCATGCTGGAAATCTATCAGGCATACGGCGACTGCCGTTCCATGATGGATCTCATTGAGGAGATGGTCACGACGATTGCCATGAATCTGTTTGGAACGCTGGAAATTCAGCATCCCGGCGGCAAAGTCATCAATCTGGCGCGCCCCTGGCGCCGCGCTCCCTATCGCGACCTCATCAAAGAGCGGGCGGGTGCGGACTGGTTTGAACTGACCAAAGAGCAGAAAGCCGCAAAAGCCAGGGAAATGGGGCTTACGATCACGACCGAAATGGAAGAACGCGACATCACGCATGAAATCTATGAAAAACTGATCGAACAGACTCTGATCCAGCCGACCTTTGTAACGCGTCTGCCTGCGTATCTTGTCCCGCTGGCAAAAGCCTGCGAGGACGATCCGACTGTGGTCGATGTCTATGAGCTTGAGATCAACGGGCAGGAGATTTCCCCCGGATATTCCGAACTCAACGATCCGATCGAACAGCGCAAGCGTTTTGTCGAGCAGGCGGTTCACGACGGAAAGGATCTTGCAATGGCGATTGACGAGGACTTCCTTACCGCGATGGAGCACGGAATGCCTCCCGCGGGCGGTCTCGGACTCGGCGTTGACCGTCTGATCATGCTTCTTACGGGTGCGGAATCCATCCGCGATGTTCTGCTTTTCCCGCAAATGCGTCTGAAGCAGTGACAAATATCATAAGATCATAAAAAAAACGGGTCTCCGGTTTTGTTTCGGAGACCCGTTTTTATATTTTACAGGCGGAACTTTATTCCCACAGCAGGAGGAGCGGCCATTTGTGGGGACGGTTGAAGCAGCCTTTGCTGTCCTCGTCAAGAGTCAGTGCCGAGGTCATGCGTTTTTCTTTTTTTGCGGCAGGATCGTCGACATTCGGCGCGAAAAGCCCGAATCCCATGACATAACCTTTCTGCATTCTCGCCGGAAGCAGATATTTTGCAGGGAAGAATACACGGTAAGTGTACCCGTCCGCATTTCTTGTGAATGTCGATGGAATATCTTCCGCGACTGTATTTTTCTGCGGCGCCGCGGTTCCGAGTCCGAGCTGCTGATCTACAAGATGGGCGCGATATACGCAGGCGGAGGTTCCCGCGTGATTCGGGAAGATTCCGTATTCGTAATCGTTTTCATCATAGCCCTGTTTCTGCTTGGAGCGTGCATCGGCGAATGTGTCGATGTAAACCTGCAGGCAGTCGTTGTTCCAGCGTTCCGCCATGCGGGGATATTCTTCATGCACGAACTTCCGGTCTTTGACATTGACTTCGAGGAAAAGCCCCTGTGTATTCCACGCCATACGGAAGGAACCGTCTGTTTCTTTCTGCTTCCCGGTGTACTTTGTGAAAGTGACGGCGGGGAGCTTTGCCCAGTCGATTTCGGAAAGCGTGAGCCCGTCTTTGACCTTCCGGCAGCAGAAGCCGTCGAAAGAACTGTCCGCCTTGAACTGCGATTGTCCGGTTTTGAATTCAACAGGGATCTGCTGATGTGTGATTTCCGTATCTTTCAGCGTAATGGGAAGGGGCAGAGACAGGGAGCCGGAAGAACTTCCTTTCACCGTGATGCCGTGTCCGTTCAGGGTGCCGGCAAGATCACGGGAAACGAGATTTTCCACCGTGATTTTCATTTCCGCCGGAGAGACCGGACGGGATGAAACCAGAACCGGGGTGATGCCGTCTCCCGATACGAGAGAGGCGTTTTCGAGCGCTTTGATCATGTCCGCAAGTGTGCCGGGTTTTCCTCGGAGGAAAAGCGGAAAGGATGTAACGGGGAATGTGATCTTTCCCTGCGGAACGGCTCTCGGGTGGTTCATCAGATCGAAGGCTCCTTCGAGCGCTGCGCCGAAATCCGCTTCCGCAACGGGAACGTCGACTTTGCCGGAATCAACCCGCTCCTGATGGCACCAGAGTGCCGCGACGGGGCGTTTCCGTTCATCCTCGAAGATGTAGCAGCGTATGAACGGAGCGAACCGCACTTCTTTTCTGAACCGCGAGTTTCCGAGCAGGTTGCCGAGCGTGTTGGAGACGATCTGCGATGCAAACGGCGTCAGGTAAAGATCCATGTCGAAATTGTTCATCGCGCCGGATTGAACCGAGAAGATGCGGTCCGAGTATTTCAGTGCCATGAGCCAGCTCCGGGCGCGCCATGCCGCCGAAAGCTTTTCGGTCCATCCCATATCGTAAGAGATTGCACCGTTGTGCCAGCTCCGCGGAGTGCCCTGCCAGCTTGAGGATTCCGTTCCCCACTGGGGGATGTTGTAGGCTCCCCAGTGCATCATTTCCGGGAAAAAGACGGGAGTGTCTTTGTATCCGTTTCTGTCCAGCATGGCAAGGAAAGTCCGGATATCGGCATCCAGATCGGGATTTTCCGGTGAGAAGCGGTAGGGGTGAATTCCTATGACATCGAATTTCACGCCGATGCGGTTGCACTCTTTCAGCAGGAGCTCCGTTTCGGCAATGCCCCCGCCGGGATTCATGTTGCACGGCGCATCCTGATAGACTTTTGCCTGCGGATTGCCCTGCCTGACTCCGTCCGCACATGCCTTCAATAGACGGGCGAATACCTTTACCGTTGCTTCCGGCGATGCGTCTTTGCTCCACCATTCGTCAGGAAATTTCGCCTTGATTTCTCCATAGAAACACCAGAGTTTAATCCACGGGTGGGCTTTTGCCACTGTTTTTGCCGCTTCGGTCAGTTTTGCGAGATATGCGTCCGTCAGAACGCCGCCGGCATCCAGCTTGAAGTCGCGGATCAGATATTCCGGATCCTCCGGAAATTTCCCATAGCCGACTGATCCTGTCGGCAGAATTCCGAATCCGATCAGTTTGCGCGTATCGGGATCGCTGATTAATGTCCCCACGGAACTGTCAGTGGGTTCCACTCCGTAGGAGCGGTAGGTGTCCGATACGATTTTCGACCAGTTGAACAGGTGATTTTTGGCGCCGAGTCCAACTTTGCGGTAGCGTTCGAGGTAATCAAGCAGATTGTAACGTTGTTCCAAATGTCCGTAATCTTCAGCGAAGAAGTTCTTTAAAGCATGTTTGTTTTCCAGAAAATCGCAGACGGTCAGACGGTGGAAATCAAAACTTTTCCTGCCGTCGGCGAGTTCATAATCCGTACGGATGACGAAAATGCCTTTGCCGAGTTTTCCATCAAAAGGCAGGGAAATGACTGCGCTGCCAGTGTGATCTGCGGTAAAGGCAAGTTCCGTCCGCAGGATTTCCTCATTATAGAAATTTTTTACCTTTACGACTGCCTTTCCTTTTGCGCCGGGAATAGTGACAAGTTTCATCTTTGCATTGATTTTTTCTTTTGCGGAGATGAAATTGTCGGGTGCCGAGGTCAAGAGCCGACCTTCCACGGGTTTTGTTTCAAACGGTGTCGCCTGGTTTCCGGATTCAAGCTGGAGACCGTCCAGCCAGACGTAACCGGTCCCGTCCGGACTGTCTGCATTGATGTTAAGATTGACCGGCATGGAAACCTTCGTTTCAAAGGTGAAATGATAACGCCGCCAATCTTTTCCCGGTGAGACGGTCAGATGCGCCAGCCCGGCATACATGCTTCCGGTGGAAAAGTGGGGGATCCAGACATTGACCCTCTGGCCCGCGCGCGTTCCTTTCGCATAAAAGCTGCAGGTATAGATTCCGGGCGGTACGATGACGGGTGGTCCGGTGAGATTCCCCGCATTCGTCAGGGCGCGATAATCGGTATCCGGTTTGTAAAGAGTGTGAATTCTGAGAGAGGATTTTCCGAACAGGGCATTTCCCTCGTCAATCACATACGGTTTTGTCCGCCATTTTTCGGGAGAATAGCCGGTTCCGTATACGTGGGCACTCCGGTAGCCATGAAAGCCCTGTTCAAAAGACGGATTTCCCTGCAGGTTTTTTGAGGACCGGTCCGGCAGGGAGAGATTTTCCAGTGCCTTGAAATCAATTCCCGCCGCCGTATCCGTGGTTACTTTTTTTTTATGCCCTGCCGGATGTCGAGAAAAACCGTCAGATGACGGGTCTTCTTATTGTCCACGAAATTGAAGCGCAGACCGTCTTTGATCGCCCATGAATTGAACAGATCAATATCAGGTTTTACCGCAGTAATGGAAAAAGTCTTGCCCGGATCGTCCGGCAGAAAAACGACTTTGAATTCTTTCGGGCGGTATTCTCCGCAGATGATGCCGGAAACCGCTTCCGTGGGAAGCATTGTTTTTTTGCCGTTCAGCGTGATGCTTTTTCCTCCGCCTGTCTTATAGGGCATCATGAAGAACAGGGAGTGCCCTTCCAGAGCCAGGTTCTGATCTTCCGACGGAGTCCATTGAATGTCGATTTTGATCAGGCCGTCCGGCAGGAGTTCGACCTGCTGTTTGCACGCTTCCCACGAGGGGTAATCACCGATCTTCATGAAAGTATCGGCATAAAACGTATTGCCCGATTTCCTGAAAGATGACTTTTCCTGGTCCGCGAACCAGCGGCCGCATTCAATCCAGTATGGTTTCTTTATTGCTTTGTCTTCGCCTGTGAAATAGTAGAAAAAGCGTCCCAGCATCTCGCCGTCGCAGGTCAGAGTCATGCCGCTGTTGTTCTGCAGATCCAGCCTCTTGTTGCCGCAGACGATCGCATTGCCTTCAATTCTGGGAACCAGCGTCTGCACCTGGTCGGCAGATGCTTTTTCTGTCGGGGCGAATTCCGCTTTTCCCGATGGCAGCGGCATTTGTTCTGCCGCTCCGAGCGACAGCGCCGCAACTGACAGCAGGGTTAACATTTTCTTCATAATACCTCCTGTGGTTAATTATGTTTTTGTTTGGAAATGAATTCCGTTTCAATTCAATGATTATCCTGGAAAACCTGTCCGTTATCCTCCGGGTTTTCACTTCGCTTTTCCAGATCGGCAAAAAGACGATAGGTGTCATACGCGCCGCCGATCATGAACCAGACCGTGGAAATGATTCCGACGATTCCCGGGATGAGCAGGGATGTGATGTAGAATTTGATTGTCCACCATTCCTTCGACCAGGGACTGACCGCGTTCCAGATGACGATCATTAAAAATGCGATGCCGATCTGGTATATGATCGAATATCCGAAGACCGAATAGGCGATGATCTTGTCGCCGCGGGTGTATTCCGGCGTGATGCCGATCAATTTGCTGAAAATATTTCTTGGCGTCCACGGTTCCGCCGGCACTTCCGGGGTGTCCGCATATGCGCCGCGATGCAGAAGCCGTTCCAGATTGTAAGGTTTGTAAGTCAGGTAAGAACCGGCAATATATCCGCCGACGGAAAGTGCCATGGAGATGAAATAAATCTCAAAGGAGTTGATCGGGAATTTTACCGGATCCATGGTCCAGGCGATCCAGGGGTGGAAGGGAGCGGAAATTGTTTCCAGAAAACTGTTCATGGTCTCCACTGCGCCCCACTGTTCCAGCAGCGGATAGATGCTTTTTGCCCAGTTGCGCTGAAAAATCAGTCCGAGCATGGAAAATCCGGAGCCGAAGAAAATGGCACACCATGCTCCGGTGAGGTTGCCGAAACGGCTGTAAAGGCCGAAGACCATGATCGGCCCCGCGCCGCCAAGCCAGATTGCGCACATGATCGTTGTAAACATATTGATGTAATCCAGCTGTGCGAAAAAGATGGAAACGATCAGGAAAAAGAGGGCAACGCCTACGGAGGCGAGACGCAGATACAGCAGGTGTTTTTCCTGCGGAAGACGCCCTTTGAACATAGGCAGCACCACGTCCTGCATCAAAGTCGAAGACGCATTGAAAATACGGCTGTCGTCCGAGGAAATCAGCAGCATGATCATCAGGAGGCAGAACAGCCCGAGCATTCCCACCGGGAAGATTTTGCTGACCACGGACGGCATCATCATCTGCTGATAAAGCGAGCGGTACTTCTGGAACTGGTAACGTCCTTCGGGAGTGTCGCCGAGCGTGTCTCTCACCGCATTGAAATAGGGGGTGTCGAGGTTCTGCTGCTGAGACATGGGGGTCTGGAACATTTCCGGTGTCACCGCGGCGGGGATTTTGCGTATTTCCGCAAGCACCTTCTCCCGGACGGCCGCATCGGGCACGGCTTCCTGCAGGACTTTTGCCGAAAGACTTTGCCGGATAGCCGTATTGGAGATTCCGAACCGGTTGTTCGTATTGGAGAAATGGGAACTTGTCATGAAGGTGATGACGATGATCGCCAGCAGGAGAATCATGACCCATGCCATGCCGTTCCGCCATGCGCCGAGCACGCCGGCCATTTTCTGTTCATGCGGGGTTCTTCCGGCTCCGCTGGTGTCATTGCCGATCCAACCGGCCCGGTTCAGGATGGAGCCGAGAAGTGTGACGATCAAAGCGAATACGTTGAAATCCCGCAGTTGTGAAATATCATACGGATTCATGAAACTCTGTCCGGGAGCCCGGTTCCACATGACCGGTGCGATATCGCCCGACCAGGAGAAATTCAGGATGATGTAACCTACGATGATGACGAAGATCGGATAGCAGAGAAGTCCCTGGAAGCAGTCCGTCACCAGCAGGGAAATGCGCCCGCCTGGCCAGATGATGACCAGAGCCAGAAACAGACAGAGTGAAACAATGATGACATAGCAAGGCAGGTTGATGCCGCAGATCATAATTCTGTGCGGAAGTCCGAGATAGTAGATGAAGAAGTTTGCTGCGACAGCGGGTCCGATGGCATTGGTGACCATTTCAGCAAAAGTCCGGAGCGACGCACAGAATATGCGGAAGAACTTGCTGCCGTAACGCAGTTCAAGGAACTGCCCCAGAGAGAGGCAGCGTGTTTCGCGCCAGCGATACATACAGAAACCGGTCAGTGCCATGAAGATTCCCACGGGCGCCGTCATGGCTGCCCAGAATCCGACTGCAAAACCCGTCTGGTAATTTTGTTCTGCTCCCGCAACCAGAGTGATGACCGACAACGCCGCTGCCAAGTCTCCGACAGATAGCACATACCGCCCTGCAACGCGCCCCGCCGCAAGAAAATCTGCCACGCTTCTCGCATATTTACGCGAATAGACTGCCATGCCTATGACAAAGCATAATGGAATAATTACAATTATCCAGTCAATCCAGCTCATTTCTGTTATCCGCCCTTAAAGGTTTTGAAATACGGTCCATTTTGCCGCAGCAGAATCTACTGTCGGGTCAATCATGAACATGGCGCCCCGCACATCCTTGTATTGCACACTGTTTACGTGTCCGTCGGCATAGAGAAGATTGCTGGCGTTACCGTGAGCGTTCAGTAAAATGGCAGTTCCCGGAATACTGGTGTTTCCAGCGGGTTTGATATGGAGTGCGAATCCGGAGTAGTCTTTGAAATAATTGTGTACGGAACGCTCTGTAAGCCACTGTCTTTCCGCAAGTGCAACTAAAACGGAAGGCCGTTTGATTTCGGAAACATTGCAGCCGAGATATTGGGCTGTTGTTCCTCCGAGGCCGCCGCCGCACCAGTATGCGTTGGAGTTGATATTGTAGGACTGAGAATCTCTCCCCGTCTTATGAATTCCCGATGTCAACGGCTGGTAGGTCGGGCACCGCAGCTGATGAAGACGCGGGTTGTCGGAGCCCACGGAAACGCTTCTGTATTTTGTGTAACCCAGCTCATCGAGCAGGTCGCTCCACTGCCCGACACTCTGATTGACATCTCCTCCGGTGTTCAAATTGCCGCCTCTCATATACCATCCCTTGTAATCATCGGTGTAATTATGGAAAACAAGCCCGTACTGTTTCTCCATATTGACGCATGAAATGCGTTTTGCCGTCTCTCTTGCCTTGTTCAACGCAGGCAGGAGCATTCCCGCAAGAATGGCGATGATCGCTATTACGATCAGCAATTCTATTAATGTAAAAAGACGTTTATGCCTGCTGATTGTTTTACTTTTACTGCCCATGATGCCTCCTTTTGTTGTTTTCAATTGATGTTCCTGATTGTTTGTCCGGGAAGCAATGCCGGAAAAAGTTCCTCCCGGAAAGTCCCTGAAGTTTCTTTACTGAAAATACGTTGTTCAAACCAGTTTCCGATCAGGTCTTCCATCGGCTGCCTGAAGTCGATGGAATCCGGTTCGAGCCCGTGGAAGAAGCGGGGATCGCTTTTGCCGTAAACAAGACACGAGACATCTTCCGGAACACGGACTCCGTGCTGATCCAGAGCTTCCATCACGTTGCGTGCAAGGGTGAAGGAAAAATAGAGCATGGTATATTGGAACGGGGTTTTCTTGCTCAGCATTTCCGTGAAGTCATGGAAAGTGCAGATGTCACATACCGAGTCGCTTGCCGGAGAAAGGAGCTCTTCCCGGACATGATAATAGGTGAATCCGGGATTTTTGTGCACGTGCAGTCTTTCTTTCGAATCCCGGTGGACAAACAGGATTTTCCGGTGTCCAGCGCCGGATGCCGCACGGACAACCTGATGCGCTTCATTCCGTTTATTCAGAAAGATACTGTCCTGCTCCTGCTCTTTTTCTCTCGTCAGGAGCAAAAGCGGGATCTTGCTTCCGGCAAACGCCTCCGCATATTTCCTGCTGTCTTTTCCTGCGTAATTCTCCCAGATGACGCCGTCCAGATTGCGCGCCTGTTCCACCAGGCGGCGCGGCTGTCTGGAATCCGGGCGGAAGAGCAGTTCAAGATACATTCCGTATTTTTCCACGGCATCCGCTATCATGACGGAAAACTGATTCAACGCCGGTTCACCGCTTTCGCGTATTGTCCCGATGGTCTTCTGCGGATAAGAGAATCCGGCAATATACTTGGGGTTGACATAAGTGCCCATGCCGCGGCGGGTTACCAGAATCCGGTCGTCCACAAGCGCCTTGAGTGCGCCGCGGACAGTCACCCTGCTGACGCTGAACAGTTCGCAGAGTTCATTTTCAGAAGGAATCCTGACATTCCCGCCGTCTGATTTGAAGACAAGATTGTAGATATAAGATCTGACCTTGATATATTCCGGAACCGGTTTCATTGTTTCTCCAATAATACAACATAAACATGTCTTTGTCTTAATAATACAATATAAACATGTTATTGTCAAGAGGGAAAAACAGAAAAAAGAGATTTTTCTTGAAAAATATGCAGCCCGGCGCTTCTGCCGGAATCCGGAATCAGGCAAATAAGGTCTTTATCATAAAAAAGAGCAACAGCGATTGTATTTTTCCATTTCAGACATTATCTTATGGAAGCCGCTTTTTTTCACAACATCATGGATGGGAGACAGTCATGACGGGGAAAACCATACTTCTGCTTTCTGCGGCAGCGGCGGGAGTCCTTGCACTGTTCATTGCGGTTCGTATTTACGATCCTGTGCATGAGATTCCGGTCTCGCTGAAAATCAAGAACGATACGGATGGCACGATCCGCGACTGTCTGCTGATTTGTAATCAGCGGGAAAGGATGCCGCTGGGGGAAATCGGCAATGGGAAAAGCGTCAGGATCGCCTATGTCCCGGATGGAAAATCCGAACTCGAATTTGAATATTTCCTGCACCATAAACGTTACTTCGTGAAGTGGCAGTATCCGCGTCCCATGCCCGGATGCTGCACTTTGGATGTCTGCAACAGTCGGACGCATATCCGATACTCGGAGAACAATCTCCGGAAACAGAAAGAAAACGGGAGAAAATCCGTCATCTGGATGACGCTCAATATGTAAAACAAAGAAAAGGAGTCCGGTTGTGAAAGGGAAAATCCTCTGTCTGGTTCTGATAGCATTGAGTTTTGTACTGTGCTGTTCCTGTGCGATGCAGGAAAAAGGTCAATGTCTGACGGAAAAGCGCTGGCGTCAGGGAGACATCGCAGTTATTGATCAGGGAATCGAAAAGCCCGGAACATATTTAATTGAAATCAAATTGACGGAATCTGTTGTGGGGAGTGCAAGCAGTCAGAGAATTTCCTTTTTCCCAAGAATATTCGCAGTTCCGGAGCAATGGGCGGGTGTGCATATCGGTAAAGACGTTCCGGACAGTAGAATCAGGCTGACAGTCAGGCTGGGCGATGAGAATATCACGATTGACAGGGGGGTGGGAAATTTTTGCAAAATCAAGATCAGATTGCTGGAAAAACGGAAAGTCCATGTAAGCGGAATCATAGCCGTCTGCAACCGGCCGGATCAGTTCGCGCAAATCTATCCGGTCAATCTGATCTGCAATCTGAATGAAAAACAAATGTTCCTGTCGGAGGAGATCATTCCGGCTCCGGCAGAAAAGTGATATCGGGACAGGACCGGAAGAATGAGTTCTCCGGCCCTTCCGTCAGTCAATGTTCATGATGAATCGCGGCGGGCGGATATGCCTTTTCAAAGGCTTTCAGCGTGGCGCGCATACGGACGGTAATCGCGGGGTCCACACTCTGCTTGGCTTTCATGGCATCAATCAGAAGACTGTGCAGAAGCGTGATCTGCGTCACATATTCCGCATAGCCTTTTTCTCCTGGTTTGACCGGAACAATGCGTTGCGTCATAAAGTATTCCGATACGACAGTTTGGATTTTCTGCGCGTGCAGGTCTTTATTGTTGATCCAGCGGACAAGCTGGTTATAGTCGATTGTTTTTTCCCCGGACAGTTTTCTGATTGCGGCGACACTCTTGTCTATCGTGTTCAGATCCTCGTAAATCATGGATGTCCTGAGCGGATCATTGTAGATTCCGCACGGAATCTGGCAATGAGCGTAAAGATGAATGGAGCCTGCGAGAAGCAGACAGACGGCGGCGGAAATCATTTTCTTCATAAGTCCCCCCTTGAAGTTTGTTTTGTGGTTGAAAATCCCCGTATCCCTTAATATTGCCGCGGAAATTGGAATGTCAAACCGAAAACTCCTTTTTCTTTCTGAAAACAAAGCCGTATGCCATGCACTTGTGGGTATCGGACGGTCCGTTCAGATGGAAGATCAATTTTTCTTTGTCAATCCTTGTCAAATTTGTCATTCGTTTATTTTTTATGAAAAATGGGGGTTGACAGCAGGAATGATTTGATTATAATAACAAACAGGGAGTTGATGATGCTTTTGAAGCCGAGAAAAAAAGTTTTTACAATGAATGAAATTGCGGCGGCATGCCAGGTTTCGCTTTCGACCGTCTACCGGATTCTGCGGAAACCGGAACGTGCCGCGACGCCTGTTCAGATTCAGGTGCGCGGGCTTCTTGTGCAGAACGGGTATTTGAGTGATTTTCATTATCCGGCAAAAATAAATCTGTTGTGTGTGACGGTTCCCGGTGAATATATGCATTCCTCCGCCATGTTTTTTGAACTCCAGAAGATTTGTATGGAACAGAATATCGGGCTTTCTCTCTGCAATTACGCTCAGTTGGAATCCATGGTCCGGATGACGGACGCCAGAGGGATTCTTTTCAATATCTGCCCTGCCGAGTGGAAGAATTTCCCGCTTCCCTGCGTCGTCTTGAAACCGACTTATTCGACGGGGACTTATACCTCTGTCGGCGAGGATGATGTCGGAGGTTTGCTGATGCTGTTTCATCACCTGAAGTCATTGGGGCACCAGCGAATTTTCTATTTTGTTCCTGTGGAGTATAACGAGAAGATTCATCTTCAGGAGCGTTTTTGCCTGGATAAGATCAAAAGTCTTTATACTTTGAACGGGTTGTCCTATGAGGAGGATTTGATCTGCTGCAGGCAGGTGACGCCGCAGACACACCACAGAATGCTGAATGAAGCTGTGGATTATTTTCTCCGGCTGAAGAACCGTCCGACGGCAGTTGTTCTTTCCGGTGATATTTATGCGGGTGATTTCTACCGGTATCTACGCGCAGCGGGGCTCAGGATTCCTGAAGATGTCAGCATTGCCGGAATTGACAATCTGCGGCGCTATTGCAGTTTCATTGATCAGAGTGTTGACACTTTTGCCGAGGTCTGCCATTTGGACCCTCCTTTGACAACCGTTGATTATCCTCTGGAGGAAATTGCTTCTGCTGCGGTGGAATTGCTTCTGAAGCAGATTGAAAATCCGCTTCAGCCCCGCAGACGGATTCTTTTACAGCCGGAACTGATTTTAACCAATTCAATAACCAAAGCGAAAGGGAAAAGATGAATTCAGAGTACGAAATTTTCACTCCGGTCGGTTTTTTATGGAAAAAGTCTGCCGGATATACTGTGGGAGACAGGGGGGAACAAGCGGAATTTACGCCCTGCCCCGTCCGGTATATGCCTTTTACGCATTTCTTTATGCGTAAACCGGCAGGTTTTACTATGATAGAGCTTTTGATTGTTATTGCGATCATCGCAATTCTTGCGGCAATGCTTTTGCCGGCGCTGAACAAGGCAAAGGGAAAGGCACAGCAGATCGGCTGCATGAGCAATATGCGCCAGATGTATCAGGTATTTCACAACTATTCGGATTCCAATAAAGATGAGATTTTTCCCTGGGTCTACTATACTGTGTGGTGGGGAGATCTGCTTTTGACTGGCGGTGCATTTGAGGGAATTCACAAAGGAAATTCTGCTTCTTTCCCGAAGATCATGAGATGTCCTGCTGATCCGGGAACGGACAGCCGTCTGAATAACGGGAAATATCACTGCGGTGTTTCCCAGCGCGTATCCCGCTATTGGAGTGCGGCATGGTGGCAGGGGAGCATCAAGATGCGTTCCATAAAACGTCCGACACAGGTTGGTTGGTATGCGGATACTAGGAGAAAATCTAATTTTACCTACAACACATCTGAATTCAACTTGGATTTCCGTCACGGGAACGGCGCAAATGTCCTTTATGTGGCGGGGCAGGTGGAATATCGGAAGAAAGGAACGATTCCTTACGCAGGCAACAGTACCAATTATTCTGCCAATGTCTTCTGGAATCCGTAATTGCATTCAATAATTAAAATATGAGGAAAAATCATGGGTTGGAAAAAGAGTGTCTGTACATTGTTTGCCGGAGCAGCCATATCAGCGGGGGCGGCTGAATATACGGTGCCTGAAATGCGGACGGCGCCTGTCATTGACGGGAGGATCAATGAAAAAGAGTGGAAAAACGCGTTGAAGATCGGAGGCGCCGGAAATCCGGTCGATCCCCGGAAAGCGGAAGTGTTTCTGACATGGGATACTGCGAACCTGTATATTGCGGTCCGTTCGGAGACTCCCCCGCGCGGCAGGCTGGTCACGGCTCCGAAAGCGATCAATATCGTCATGGACGATTCTGTTGAATTCTGGTTCGATCCGCCCAAAGCGTCAAGAACGGTTGAACAGGCGAAGTTCGGAGAATTTCAGTTGATTGCCAGCCATACCGGAGCGCTTTTTCAGCAGCATCACAATCCCGGCTACGGACTGCCGGCTCGCAAATGGCTTGCGGATATCAAAGCTGCGAATTCAGTTCATGACGGAGTTTGGGAAATTGAAATCGCAATTCCTGCACAGGCGTTCGGATACGAGAAATTAAGCGAAGGCGACTGGAAAATTCTGCCGGTCCGGAATTTTCGTACAGAACCCGGCAGGCAGGCGCCATTTACACCGTGCTCAAGTTTCATGGATTCGCAGTCCTACGCAAACTTCAAACTGCGGCGAAATGCTCCCGCTGTGAGTTGTTCCTATGCCGGGGGGCGTCTGCCGCTTCGGGTCGAGGCGGTGTCTCCGAAAAATGAAAATTATGAGTTTGAGTTCCGGTCTGGAAATACCGTTGATTCGGGGAAAATAGCGGGGACGGAAGCGAGCAGAATCTTTGCCCTGCCTGCCCCGGAGAAGGCGGGCAGGATTAAAATTACGCTCCGGAATTCGAAGAAAGAGATTCTGCTGAACCGTGAATTCGATTATAAGCCGGTTCCTGAACGGATCTGGTTCACGCCGGAGTCTCATATTACAGTCGAACAGGATTTCGAGAACGGCGCCGGAACCTTATCCTGTCCGCAGGGAATGAAAGGAATTTGCAGAAAAGAAATCGCTTCCGTTCCCGGAAGAACGGGACACACCAGCGCAGGGCATTTCAAGAACGGGAGCGTTGAATACCGCGATGCAAAGCTTGCCGTTCCCGGCAACCTCTCTTTCTGGGTCAGAACAGATGAACCGCTTAAAACCGGTTACCGCAGATTTTTTGCCAGCGCATTCCGTTCAAGCGGATATCTGGGACTTCAGGAGCATCAGGGATATATGCTGCTGTTCCTGCATCATTTCAAGGGCGGCAATCAGAATCTGATCATCAACAGGAAGCCCGTTCCCGGGCAGTGGACGCATCTTTCCGTCAACCTGAACCCGAAGCGCGTGGAATATTATCTGAACGGAGTCAAATACGCGGAACTGGATCTGAAATTCGAACTGGAACCGGAGAAACTGGGCGGTCTCGTGCTTGGCGGCGGGACATTTGCGATGGATGATCTTGTTGTTTATGACCGCACTCTTGCGCCGAATGAGATCAAGGCGATGGCGCAGGGGGAATCGAAGTTGTCCGGTGAACTTTCATGGTATCCTTCTCTGAATTCGATGGTGTTGGATATTACATGCAATCCTGAAAAACTGGGCGGCAGCGGGATGCTTCTCAGGATTACGGATTCCCAAGGGAAACAGCATTTTTCCACCGGAGTTTCCATGAAAAAGGCATTTGACATTTCCGCGGGGAAAGAGAACATGAAAGTGATCCATGAAAAAATACCGCTGGGCAGAGTCTTGGCGGAAGGACGCTATTTCGTTTCGCTTTCCGATCGCGGAACAAAGGAAATCCTGCTGGAAAAGGAGTTCCATGTCAAACATTATCCGTGGCTCGGAAACCGGCTTGGACGGAAAGACAGGATTCTGCCTCCATTTACACCGCTCAAGGCGGAGGGACAGACTCTCTCCTGCATCCTGCGCGATTATAAAATCGGAAACAACGGCATGCCGGAAGAGGTCTTTGCCAAAGGCAGGCAGATTCTTGCTTCCCCTGTGGCGCTCCATGCAGTAAAGGACGGTAAAACGACTCCGTATCCTGCCGGAAAAATCCGTATCACGAAACAGACTCCGACCGTGATAGAATATTTTGCGGAGACAAGCGCGGCGGATGTGAAAGGGCGTTTGGAACAGGATGGATTGTTGCGGCTGGATATCAGATTTAAACCGGGCGAAATGACACCGGACCGGGTTTATTTGGACATTCCGGTGAAGAAAGAGTTTGCGACGTTGTTCCATGCGGTCGGTGAACATATTCGCGCCAATCCAGCGGGATTTATTCCATCGGGAACGGGAACCGTATTCAAGAGCCGTTCGATTCCGCAGATTCATATCAGCAATTTCATTCCTTATCTCTGGATCGGCGATGATGAGTGCGGAATATCCTATGCAGCGGACTGGGACAAAGGCTGGATTCATTCGAAAGAGCGTGACGCGGTGGAACTGTTCCGGCACAAAAACGGCGATGTGAGCATCCGGCTGAATTTGATCAATGCGTCGTTCCCGCAGACAAAAGACCGTGAGATTACAATTGCCCTGATGGCGTCTCCGGTCAAGCCTATGCCGGAAGGATGGCGCGGCTGGTCGGATGGTTACGGGTTCAAGGGAACGCGTGTTGCACTCTGCCTGATGAGTCCGCCTTACTGGGGATCCCATACCGGCTGGTGTTCCCGGTATCCGGCATTTCACGATTTTACCTATATCCGGAAGCTTGCCGAAGCGCGTGATACGGGTAGGGTCGATTCCGCTTTCATCAGGGAATGGCTTGCACGTGTGGACAACGCTCCGAAAGCGGAAGTGCCGTGGGTGAAATCCTATGGACTGGAGTATGCAAGCAGGCACGTCAACGCGGCGTTTCAGCGTGCAAAAGCCCTGTATCCTTACAAAGACCATTCAGTTCTGTACTTTTACACCTGTGATTCGGACGGAGCGCAGGGGCTTGCGGAATATCCCGTGTTTCAGGACGAATGGAATACGGGGGTCGGCGTATTCAATTCCTATCAGGATTACGCGATCTGGTATCTGGATAAAATGCTGGACGCCGGCATGACGGGTGTGTATGACGACAATACGTTTTTCCGTTCTTCCTATTCTTGGGCAACAGGAAACGCCTATATCGACAACAATGGCATGATTCAGCCTGGATTCGGGCTCTGGAGCAACCGGGAATACCGCAAACGGCAGCTTACACTCATGACTGAACGCGGTCTCGAACCTTGGATCACGGTTCATCATACCAATGCCAATATTCTGCCGACACTCGGCTTTGCGACCAATGCCATGGGCATGGAATGGAAATACGGGATCCATGATTTCCAGTCCCGTTTCACGCCGGATTACATCCGCGCGGTCTGCCAGGGGCTTCAGGGAGGCTTTTTCCCGACGGTGCTCGACGGCATCATCGGCGGCGACAGGGAGAAACGACTCTGGGCGACCCGTACCATGCTGGCGTGTCTGCTCCCGCACGAGATTCGTCCGACTGCTCCGCGCGGCGCAGACAGCGTTTTGCTCCGCAAGGTTCATGATACCCTGTATGATTTCGGCATCGGACGGAATGATTGTGTCTATACTGCCTACTGGAATCCGGAAAATCCGGTGAAATCTTCCGACTCCGGGCTTCTTGTCAGCACTTATCGGCGCGGGTGGAAACTGATGATTGTCTGCGGCAGTTATACGGGAGATATCCTTGCGGAACTGAAATGTCGGGGGAGAATCGTCTCTGCAAAAAATGCGGAGACCGGAACCGTCCTCAGAATTGACGGCGACAGGATCATCTTCCCTGTGAAGAAACATGATTTCGCCTTGATTGAAGCGGAAATGGAATAAATGTTTTTCATTGGATGCGGAGTCATGGAAGCCTTGCCGCTTCCTGGCTTCCGTATTGCATCGGTTCTGCAACTCTTTGCTTTTGTTTTTTTACATTGCTTGAATTTATTTTTTTGCAAGTTATTGCATTGAACTTATTGAGGTGGAGATATGAGAAGGAAAATGACTGTTTTGTTCAGTGTGACAATTGTTCTGTTTCTGATTATATTTTTCTTTATCTTGTATCCATTTTTTGTTGCCGGACCTGTTTCGGGAGTATGGTATTCCAGAGAACTGGATTGTCTGTGTGGTGAAAACAACCGAGGTTATGTTATTATAGCGGAAGGAAATGTCTTCCTCTGCCATGTGGCGCATGGTACTTATCGTTTTCTCGGGACCTGCTATCCGGAGGATGATCATTCTTATCTGTTTACACAAGATGTACATCGGGAAAATCAGGAATCGGGGCAAGTGATGTTCCGTTTGTTTCCACGCATGAACAGGATGCTATTCCAATACAGAGAAGGCGGTTATGGTCCGATGACAGTGACATTGAAACGGGTTACGACGACTCCAGAAGGACGTGCCTTATTTGCTTCATTTTGCCGCTTCCGGCAGGAGAAGACCGAATGAAAACCCTGATTCATTTTTACAGCCTGCCGTATCTTTGGGCAAATCTGGCGGGAATACTTTGGTTTTCTCTGTTACTTGTTTTGTTGTTGAAAGAATCAGAGAGCCTTTATCGTTTCACACTTACTTTTTTTCTGCTTTCCACGTTTCAGTTTTTACCGATTCCGCTTTATCTCCTGCTGGAACAACTTTTTGCCGATTATGATTTCATGATTTTCAACAGATTTCTTTATACCGTCTGTTTTCTGCTGAACATTATCCTTGCAATTGTCCTGTTCTTTGCTTCTTTCCGTTGTCTGTTTCTTTTGAAACGGCAGGTTGTCAATCAGGATATGCGCTATCTCCTGCTACAGATATTATTTGCTTTTGGGATCAATATTTTCCAGTTATTCGGATTGTTTTCTCTTTTGCCTCGGTTATGAAAGAACGTGAATCATATTTTTATCTACGTTACTGGCAGGGGAACTGAAAGGCGCTGGCGTGATGATTCAGGTCAGGAAAGATGGGAATGGAATACAGGGTGCGGCATCCTCGTGTAGCAGGGCTGTGAACTGCTACGATCAGAAGGAAAGAAGACTTTTTCCATGCTTGACTTTTCCTGTTTTCCGTTGTAATGTATCTTCAATTTAATACTAAATGGCTTTAGTAAATACAGGAGAAAATCGTCATGAACCTTTCAGCGTATGTGTAGCGTTATGAAAATGAACTGATTGACAATGTGATTCCGTTCTGGGAAACGCATTGTGTCGATCAGGAATACGGCGGATATTTTACCTCGCTGGACCGTGACGGTTCGGTTTACGACACGGAAAAATACATGTGGATGCAATGGCGCATCGTTTACATGTTCGCGACATTTTATATGAGTCCCTACCGCCAGGAACGCTGGTTGGAAATCGCGAGGCAGGGATTTGATTTTCTCACGAAACACGGCAAATCCGGGGACGGGACCTACTATTTTGCCCTGAACCGGCAGGGGACTCCGACGATGGCGCCGTCCAATATCTTTTCCGACTGTTTCGCCGCGATGGGCGCCGCGGCAATGTACAAGGCGACCGGAGAGGCACGTTACAAGCGGGAGGCGGACAGCGCCATGCACAACTATATCCGCCGGATGGACAATCCGAAAGGACGCTGGGAAAAAGCGATGCCCGGCAAGCCGAAGCGTTTGTCACATGGGCATTTCATGATTCTGGCAAATCTCGGAAGCGTGATGAAGGATTGTCTCGGAACCGACGAATATGATGCGGAAACCGAGCGTGCCGTGAACACTGTGCTCGGCAAATTCTGGAATGAGGAATATCACGTTCTTTTTGAGAACGTCAACCCGGATGGAACTTTTGACCTGGACTCCTGCGAGGGTCGTTTCATCAACCCGGGGCACGGGCTGGAATCCATGTGGTTCGTGATGAACTATGCGGAGCGCCGGAAGGATCAGGCGATGATCCGCAGGGCCGCCGATATTGTTAAAGCCCTGCTTGAGTTCGGGACGGACAGGGAATACGGCGGAATTTATTATTTCATGGATGTTCTGGGAAAACCTCATCTTGAATTGCAGTGGGACATGAAACTCTGGTGGCCCCATAATGAAGCGACGCTGGCGACGCTGTTTGCCTGTCGGCTGACCGGAGACAAGTATTACTGGGAGCGTTTCAAGGAGATCGATCGGTGGTCGTGGTCACACTTCAAGGATCCCGAGTATCCCGAGTGGTTTGCATATCTGAACCGCCGCGGGGAACCGACGCATATGCTGAAAGGCGGAAAATGGAAAACGATGTTCCACCTTCCGCGCTGTCTCTATACCGCCGTCAATCAGATGAAGCTCATGGAGGCGGAATAAAGAATCTGCCGGAATCCTGCCGCCGCGGGATATGAGGCTTGAATTGTCTGATATGCCCGACGGCGGCAGATATCCGGTTCAGTAGTCTTCGCCGTCCTCGCCACCTTCGAAAAAAGACAACAGGGATTCCGGGGAATCCTCGCCGTCTTTCCGCCGGTTGTCCGGGCGCTTGCCGGCAACGACCGCGCGGTGCAGCGTGGCGAGAGCGCGGATTTTGTCGGCTGCCTTGTCGGCGTTCATGATAATATCAATGAAATTTTCCCGGATCCACGCATCGTCGGCGATGGACTGGTCCGCAAGACATTCCCGCAGGAATCGGATTCTTGCCCTGATATCTGGATTTTCGAACAGATCGCGTATTGTTTTCTGGCTTGGCTTGTAGCCGGCTTTTTCCGCCGCTTCGGCGGGGCGTCCCCAAAGTTCATGAGCATAGACATTGCAGAACAGCTCATGCCGCTTGTTTTTCAGCGGTTTTTCCGGCCGGGACTCCGTTTTTCTGTCTTTTTTACTGTACATAACGACACTCCTCTCTATACCATACGGGGAGCGTCAAACAAAAATGGTGAAAAAATCCTCTTTTCCGGGGAAATCAGATACAAAAAAACTTGAAAAAGCGGTAAATGAAAATGACCGCTTTTCCAAGTTTTTCCCGTTGGCGCGGATGTTTCAGGAGACCGGATGCGGATGATGTCCGGGATCCACCTGATACTGATTCCAGCCGGTTTTCTCATAATCGACGACATCCATATCCCAGCCGATCTGCCGCATGTGCATGGCAACGCTCAGGCGTGTGGCAAGGCTCGTCATCGGATTGACCGCGGGATTCCATGCCGCATAGGCCGCCGTCGCATGGACATACGGATAGTGGCCCCCGTGATAGATGTGCCATGTCGTCTCCAGCATCCCCATGAGTTTTTCTTTTCCCGCGAATTCGCCGAGGCTCTTTGTCCCCTGCTCGTTGATCCACGGGCAGACCAGGACATCGAATTTCTCTTTCCTGAAGAATTTCGTGGTGGGCCATGTCGGCTCCGGATCGTCTTCCTTTGCCTTGTAACCGTACTGCCAGTCGGCAATGACGATATCTTTGGGAAGTTCTCTGTAAAGCCGATCCAGTTTATGTTCGGGGAGTCCGCATACGATATACCCTTTCCAGCGTTCGTCTCCCCGCTGCAGAAGCATGTCGTGCCACATGATGATTCTTGCCCCGTGCTTTTTGAACAGATCATGGTAATAGACGATATGATCGCGCACAAGGTCTTTCAGAACGTGTTTGCGGCAGTCGCGGCAGGTGCCGATATTGTCCGCTTCATCGCAGCCGATGTGGAAGAACGGCGGGCAGTCATAGAACTCATACATTTCCATGACGAGATCAGTCTGGATGCGGCGCACTTCGGGATTGCTGAGACACCAGGTCCAGCCTTCCGGCTCAAAGAGCGGCTGGAGCGAGGGATTGTAGTCCAGAACCGCATGTTTGCCTGTCATGGAGCGGGCGGCTGCGGCATGTCCGAGCAGGTTGAACTGCGGGATCAGCGTAATGCCGAGTTCTCTGCCGAGCAGGATCAGTTTTTTCAGTTCTGTCTTGCTGATTTTTCTGTCCGCCCAGCAGAATTCCGGGTGCGAATCGAACGGGAATACGCCCCATGTTTCAATAACGGCATAATTGAATTTGTGATATGCCGCGAGGCGAATCTGTTTTTCGATGTCCCAGAGCGGCGTTTCCGGAAAGATGCAGAGATGAATTCCGCGGAATTCCATTGCAGGAGCGTCATTGATTTCACATTGGACGAGGAAATATCCCGTGACTTTTTCCGTTCCGCGTTGAACCTCTGCAAGCTGTCGCAGCGTTTTGAATGCATTCAGGAGCCCCGCCATGCCTTTCACGGTGATGGAAAGCTGTTTTTCCGCAACCTTGATTTTGTAGGCGTCCGTTCCGAGTTTCTTTGCGGATGCATCCTGTTTCAGGGTGATTTCCGCTTCCGCGTTCCAGTAATCCTTGAACAGTTTTTCCGCTTTTTCAGAGATCCCTCCGGTTTCTGCGGCATGGATCGCGACTTTGCATTTTCCGGCAATCGGATATTCCCTGCCGTCCCTGAATTTGATCTCTTTCGGAACGGGAATCAGGCGGTCGGTCAGAATTTTGATCTCGTGGGAGTCCATAACGATTTTCCTTTTCTTATTGGGAAAGAGTGAAGGGAAGGGAAAAGAATCCTTACGCAGGATCTTTCTTTCCCTTCCCCGTGCTTTCAGGTTCAGACCTTCGCGGGCATTTTCGACTCGATGCTCTTGTAACATGCGTTCATGCAGTCGATGGTCTGACGGTGCCAGCGGAGATTGATCTTCGGCTGTTTGTGATTGCGGATGCAGTCGACGAACTCGTCGATCAGCCCGACCCACTCGTCGAAGTAGGTGTATTGAACCGTGTAGCGGTCGTTCGGCGCGCCGTTATGATAGACATTGGGCCCGAAACAGTCGCAGACAATGGTTCCTTTTTCCCCGGTCACGGTGACATTGACCTCCATGCGTTTCGGGAAGACTTCCCAGCCGGGAGCCGGCACTTTGAGGCGTTCCTCCATGCGCGACCACGAGGGATCGAACAGAAATGAGGTGCCGTCTTTCATTTTGCCGTTGACCAGAAGCATGTCTTCCACCTGGATGTCGGGACGGAGATTCGGGGCGACTTCGGAATAGACGAAATCGAAGTCGGATTTCGTGAGCCAGCGGATCAGGTCGAAGATATGGGGATGGTCGCAGAGGGCGCCGCCGCGGAAACGGTTGTCCGCCGCTTTGAGCGGGACGCGTCTCCCGTAGCTGGCTTCCGGCACGCCCTGCCACGGGAATGCCCAGACCGGCGACAGCGTGATATTGGTCGCCTGAACGGAAAGAATTTTGCCGATTTCACCGTCCGCGATCAGCTTCTGAAGACGTTTCACCACGGGGTTGTAGTGCATTTCGAGTTCGATCTGGCAGATGATGTCCGCTTTTTCGACGACCTCGATCATTTCGTCATATTCTTTCGGATCGAAAGTCGGAATTTTCATGGAAAGGATGTGAACGCCTCGGCGTGCGCAATCCTTGACCTGTTCCAGATGTTTGTCATTGGCGGAGGCGAGCACGACGGCTTCGATGTCGGGATGTTTCTCGAACATCTCCTCCGTGCTGAGATAGCAGGGGACGCCGTTGTCGTAGAGGTCATAAACATCTTTTGCGGTCTGATCTTCCGCGCAGGATGCGACCCAGTCGAGCTTGGAGTTCTCGCGCAGGGTCTGATAATATTTGCGTGTGTGACCGTGGGTCAGGGACATCATTGCGATTTTTACTGGTTTCATAGTTATTTCTCCTCCGCAAAAATTGCCGGTTTGCCGTTTTTCTCGCTTTCGAGTGCGGCTCTGGTGATTTCGGTCAGCTTCGCGTCGGCTTCGTTCCAGATTTCTGCAAGCTCCGGATGCTGAAGAACTTCGAAGGCGGCGCGGATCAGGGTGATTTCATCGGCGGAGAACCCGAACAGTTCCGTATCCGTATCGGTGTAGCGTTTCTCTCCGTCTTTGGTGAACTGGTAGATCGAGGACTGCGGAACCTGAGTATCGACGGTGCGGTCGCAGGCGACTCCCCGGCGCGCGATGATCTCATGGCGGTCCATTTCCCCGGTGCCTGCGGGAAGGGCGGCGGAACATTCGATGCTGCAGCTCTTGTCATCCGCGAGTTTGACGATGGCATTGGCTGTTTTTCCGTTTGTGACCGCGAATACGGACACAATCGGCGACTCTCCGAGAAAGGCGCAGAGATCGAGTTCACGATAGAGCAGTTTTTCAAGAGATTTTTCCGCGCTCATTGCTGCGAAGCGGAGTGTGGAAACATCCTCCAGAGTTTTGCCGTCCACGAGTTTTTTGAGCTCGACGAAACGGCGTTCCTGTCTCCACGGGAGGAGTTTTGCGACCGTGCCGTCCGCGAGTTTGAGTTCCGCGCCCGCGCCGATGAAATCGGGAGCGGTTGCCGTGAGCGTGCCGTCGGCTTTGACGGCATACTTGTCACGAAGCCACTGGAGAGCTTCATTCATTTCTTTGATTTTCATTTGATTCTCCTTGTTAGAGATGATTCTGCATTTCTTTAAAACGTGTCCGCGATCGGAAAGAGAAGCGCTTTCCGTCCGATTGTGTCCGCCAGTTTGCCCGTGCATCCTTGAAGATTCAGCATGAGTTTGTTGGAATCATGACCGCCCTGAACCGGGATGAATTGGCAGACCGGATGCTTCGGATCGGCGGAATAGGCTTCCAGAAGACGGTCTTTCCGGTAAAGAAAATAGGTCCGGTCTTCCAGTCTCCATTCATGCTCCGGCTCGGCAAAGAGCTCCAGCCATGTCTTGGCGGAGCGCACGCATTTGCCGTTGAACTCTCTGCCCTGCATGTAGATATGCTGAATTGCATACATGACTTCATCTTCCGGGGTTTCCGTTTTGCACCTGCGCAGAAATTCTCTGCTCAGTTTTGAGGCGTCCAGACGGAATGTATTTTTTTTCGGAAAATCTTCCGTCCGGATTTCTTCGCTCCGGTCCGGCTCATAGAGCTGCCAGCCGCAGGAGGCATATACGGGCGGCTTGTCCGTATAAAGCGGCATCATGGGACAGTATTGATAATGCGTGCGGCAGTATTCCAGTGCAAATTCCTGAAGCTTCCGCGCATATCCGTGCCCGCGGAAATCCGGATCGACTCCGACATCGCAAAGCCCTCCGCAGGGGGTCACGATCCCGTCAAACAGGAATTGATAGTCGTGAATCCCGACTGTTCCGATACGTTGTCCTTCCAGATTCGCACAGAAGAGTTCGAGATCGTAGGGGAACGAACGCATTCCGCGTTTCAGCCGCGGCTCCCAGAAATCGGGAAAGCAGCGCATCAGCAACGGAACCAGCTCGTCAAAATGCGAAAGCGGAAATTTTGTGATGAACTTCGGCATTGCCTTACAGACTCTTGATCAGGGGTTTGTATTTCTTGAGATAAGCCGCGTTCTTTTCATCGCCTCCGGGGGCGTTGGCGCTGTTCCAGACCGGCGGAACGATACCGCGCTCAATGCAGATCCTGACCGTTTCAATTTCCAGCAGGTGCGCGATGGTGAAATCGACTACATTGGAAACCGGAGCAATCGGCGTGTCGAGCCCGGGGACATTCACGATTGCGTCCCCGACAGGATTGTAGTCGTCGATGCAGACATCCGCAAAATCGAACAGGTTTTTGCCGGACGGGTGGCGGATAAAGTGATCCGCCGGCATTTCATTCTGCCAGTAAGAGCTTGCCACGGCAATGATTTTCACGCCGCGCTTCTTTGCCTCCATCGCCGCGTCGATTGTTGCCGGGTTGATGCCGATATTATGGAAAATGATCAGCAGGTCGTCTTTCCGGAGGTCGTAATATTTTACGATGGAACTGCCGAAGTTCACGGTACGTTCCAGTTCCAGATATTTCAGCGCCTGATTGAAAACGGAGAGCGCCGTTTCCATGATCGGATTGATGTTGGCGAGCCCGCCCGCGCGGAAGAACATCTCCCCCATGGCGAGAGTGGTATGCCCGCCGCCTGCATAAACGTTGATGAGCTTGTCATTTTGAATTGCGTCTGCCATCATGGAGGCCGCCTTGTGAAGATGATCTCCCTGCTTTTCGACGACCTCCTGAATGTTGGCGAATGCTTTTGCGACGTAACCGAAATCATTGAACTTAGCCATATTTCAACTCCTTTACCTGATGATTTTTTCCGTAGTTCCTGCAAGTTTTTCCAGCGTGGCGGAGAGATTTCTGAATGCTTTCGCATGATCCGGCGCCAGCTTTTTGAGAGGCGTTTCATAGAACTTGTCCTGAATCGCTTTTCTCTGCGCACTGAATTCCAGGGGCCATTCCCATGCCGAACGGTCGTCCGCATTGATCTTTGCCGTGACCCACTCCGTATAGACTTTCATTTCCGGCTGATAAATTCCGCTGAAAAGTTCGCTGATGTAGGAGCGGCAGTAAGTGTTTTCCGCATTTCCTTTGAGCGTCTTTTCAAAATCGGGATTTGTCTCATGTTTTTTCTCAAGAAGCTTCAGCGCGTCATAGAGGGAATAGTCCTCGTGAGCCGCGAGAAGATCAGCCTCGAGCCGCACCGTTTCTCCGATGCTTCCGAGCAAAGCAAGCACTGTCCCGGCCTCGCATTTTCCGTTGCGCCACTCTTCCATTGAGAGCGCAAGGCGGGCGAACCCGTAGCTCTGCACTCTGGAGACCGTTGTCCTGGCGAGGTCGATGATATCCCTGCGCATAAAGTCGTCGAGGTCATTCAGATTCAATGCGGCGATCATCCGGAAGACTTCCGGTGCGGCGGGGATCTTTCCTTCAAAGTGTTTCAGTTGAATTTGAAGTCTGCCGAGGTTCTTCACGTTCAGCGTGGAAAGATTCTCATTCAGCAGATGAAAAAGCATATCCGAGAAAGAGCAGTATAACGCGGACATATCCTGCGGGCCGGACCAGCCGGTCAGTTTCGCCAGCGGGAGGGCTTTGCGCCAGACTTCGTACATCTCATCTGGATATTTCATGTAGCGGCGGTCGCAGAAACCGGGGAGGAATTCGTCGATTTTGACATTGGACGGGTCCCAGGCGTTTGCCGGCATGTAGTCCAGCATGAGTGTGTCCGTGTGCGAACATTCCGGCCAGTAGATCAGCCCTCTGCACATCGGGTCTTCCGCCGCAAGGGGCAGACGGCGTTCGATGATGTCGTAGTTGCCGCGTATTTCGTTTGCCGGTTCGTATGCGTGGAAAATTCCGAAAATCCACGGGAATTTGCCGAGGAGCCCCCAGTTGGTGAAGTTGTTGACCTCGTCCGTGGTATCGGAGGTATATTCAAAGATCATGGTGCGGGCGGGATCAAGCTCCGCCACAAGTTCCTGCACCTCTCTTGTATTCCAATACATGCAGAAATCCCAGCTTCCGATCAGCAGCGGTGCATTCGGATACTTTTCACGCAGTCTGCTGATGATGCGGCGGTAGGTGTAGAGCTTCATCTGGTGATTGGAAGCATGATCCGCATAGCACCTGCGCTCCGCCAGCCCGATCGTGTGGAACAGTTCCGGCGCACCGTATTCCCGGATGTGGGTTTCGGTCAGTTTGAAGTAGTTGTCAAGATTTCTGTCGTCGCGGATATCCCATACCAGCCCTGTTTTCTGGTTGTAGCCTTCGGTTGCCTGCGGCATGAATTCCGGCTTGACCCGGTTCAGGAAATCATACGGAGTCCGGCTGTACCAGTGAGTCATGGTTCCCACGTCTTCCGGATGGAGGAGATCGCGCTCTCTGGCATAGGCGAGAATCTTTTTACGGAGTTCTCCGCGGTATTTCAGAGACCAGAAAAGATTGCGGTCGTCATAAGAGCGCGCTTCGGATTCCGGTATCTCGTATCCGGGATAGTTTACGAATTCCGGGAACGCTTTCTGGAACAGATCGTCGAGCCCGATCCGCAGCATGAACAGATTGAGGCGTTTCTTGAGAATCCAGTCGATTTCCCGTTTCCACTCGTCAAAATCCCAGTGTTCCGCCTGGAAACGGTTCAGGCTCCGGTGCGCGAAATAACGCAGACCCCGGTATTCGAAACGGGGGCTTTCGAAGATGTCGATTTCCTCAATGCCGATTGTCTTCTGCGCGGGGATGATATCACCGTCCCAGAAATAACGGCAGTCCGCTTCGGATTCAAAAAAGTGATAAACTCCATAGAGAAGTGCGCGGGGGCGCCCGCCCGCGATGAAAAGCAGGCGCCTGCCGTTGTCCTCAGCGGAGATCAGTTGGTAATCGTCCGTATTGGTCCGTATTTCAAACTGCGGAATGACTTTTTCGATGATCTTGCCGTGCGTGAAGGCGTTGACCGCATCGGAGCCCATTACGACAAGGTCGCTTTTACGGTCGTCCTTCGTGGTGACGGCGAGTGTTTTTCCGGTGGCTTTCCGCCAGATTGCCGCGAATTCCTCCGCCGCGATCCCGTAGATGCCTTCGTTTTTCGGAACTAGAATCCTGAGCATGAATCAGACTCCTGCTTATTTTTTCAGGACACGCTTGTAGTTTTCTCCGATGGTGTCCCAGAGTTTGAGCGCATCAGGTGCGCCTACGACAGTCCCGTAACCGCCGCGGTAGGTCCATGCGGCAATGCGGTCCACGCCCGCTTCTTCTGCGATATCCGTCCATCTGGCAACCTGCGCCCAGTCTTTCGGCTGTTTGTAGTAGCCCATGAGCCAGCGTTCGGATTTCTTGTTGTATTTTTTTGCGATGGCGACTGTGCGTTCGGTGATGTCCCGGTAGAAATCCTCCGGCAGCGCCCAGTTCACGATGGTCGTGGAGAACACGTCGAAGTACGGGCACGCCGCGACCATGTCCCAGTTGTCGTAGCCGCGGTATTCGGATACATAATAACCGTTCTGCGTCGCGTGGACGCAGCAGGTGATTTCCAGTTCCGGATTGATCTCCTTGAGCGCTTTCGAGGTTTCGGAAAGCACGACGAGCGCTTCGCGCCAGCGGAACAGTTTGACGTCGTTGGTCATATAGCGCGGCATGGGATAGCCGTAATAATCCTCGAACCGTTTGCGGCAGACCGGACAGTAACAGGTCCAGTCATCCGCCACGCCGCCGGTGATGGAGGCGATGCCTTTCGGGAAGGCGTAATGCGGCTCATCCCAGAAAAAGCCGTCGGGATTGGTCTCGCGCGCCAGCGTCACGCAGAAGTTCCTGAAGTAGTCGCGGTAGCTGTTCGTGTTGAAACATGCATACGGGAGTTTCTCGCCGGTGAGTGCGGAAACCTGACGGTTTTCGACATTGTCCTGCAGAAATTTGCTGACCTGTTCCCCGCCGAAGTATTTGCCGTTGCCCCACGGGTCGATCAGGACGCGCAGCCCCATCTCGTGCGCCTTCGCCACGATTTTCGGAATATTCGGGCGCCAGAAGTCGAAATCGAATTCCGTGACCGCCAGAATGACGGTGGTGCATCCGTGGTCAAGCATTTCCTGAAAATCTTTTTCCGCGTGCTCCACATAGTTGAGCCCGTAATAACTGATTGCCGTCTGTGTGATTGCCATTTCCGTTTTCCTTTTTTTATTATTTCTTATACGATTGTATTGAATATTTCCTGTGCGGCTGCCAGGCGTCCTCTCCATGATTCAATGGAATCCCCGAAACGGTTCGTCAGGAGAATGAGGAAACGCTGTTTCGCCGGATCGATCCAGACCGCCTGTCCGGTCCAGCCCGTATGGTGGATTGTCGATGCGGAACAGCCTTCCGGAATGAAATCCGGCGCCATGTTCCAGCCGATGGAACGCGGCGTCATGCCGGGCGGCGCCTGATTGGTGAAAAAGAGCTCCGCGATGTCCGTTTTGAAAAATCCCCTGCCGCGATTCAGCATCATCCGGCAGAATTTCGCAAGGTCGGATGCTGTGGAGAAAATTCCCGCATTTCCAATCCGGTGCGGGGCGATTGCCCGTGCGCCGTGATCGGAAATCACACCGGGAGCCGCGTTGATTGTGCGGATTGTCCGCGACAGAGCGCCGTCAACGGGAGCGCCCCATTTCGTATCGTTCATGCCCAGCGGATGGAATATCCGTTCTTCGGCGAGCTGTTCGAGCGGTTTCTTCATTACTCTTTCGATCAGGAGCCCGAGCAGGATGTAATTTGTACAGGTGTATTCATATTCCGTCATCGGAGGGCGCACGAAATCCAGAGAAAGAATCGCTTCGATCATTTTCTTTTCCTCGCCGGGGAAATACGGGTAATTGATTTGAATCCCTGAATAGTGCGTTGCGAGCTGTCTTACCGTGACCGGGGAAAAAAGCCTGCCGTGATACGGCAGATATTCCGTGAACGGCGCATTGAGGTCAATGATTCCTTCTTCCACGCAGAATGCCAGCAGAACCGCCGTTCCTGTGACTTTCGTGAGACTGGCAATGTCGAATACGGAGTCGAATTGCATCGGAGCCTGTTTCATGCGGTCCGCAATGCCGTATGCGCCGCGGCGGAAGTCTTCCGTTCCGGTTCCGCCCAGAACGACTGCCCCGTCAATCAGTCCCGCATGAATCTGCTCCGGAATCTTCATTTCTGCATCCCTTTCTGTGGCATGACGGAACTTTTTCTGATGATCAGCGTTGAATCCAGGTAACGGCAGACTCCGGTATTGAGCGAGTGAAATTTTATACGTGTGTACAGTGTCTCAAACGCGAGCCGCGCAATATCTCTGACCGGATAGGAAACGGTTGTCAGCGGCGGGTAGATTTCCGACGCGATGGGCAGATCGTCAAATCCGGCGATCGCCACCTCCTCCGGGACCCTGATTTCCAGTTCATGGCAGAGATTGATGGCGCGTGTGGCGAAAAGATCGTGATAACAGAAGACGCCGAGCCGCCCGCCGTGTTTTTTCCTGAGAAGCCTTGCCATGTCCGCACGGCATTGTTCAGGAGAATTGTAGTCTGCCTGGACAATCCGGTCCTGCGGCAGGAGAATTCCATGTTCGAGCAGTCCCGCTCGAAAACCGAGGAGACGCTGATCATGCTGTTTGCCTGCCTGTCCGATATACGCGAATTCTTTGATTCCCTGTTCGATCAGATGCTCCGCCATCTGCTGCGCGGCTTTCTGGTTATTGACCAGAACCGCATCGCAGTCCACGGATTCGAGCCGTCGTCCGAGCATGACATAAGGGACGTCCAGCGTGTTGTAAAAACTTTCCTCCTCCGGCGTTGACGCCCACGGGCAGATCATGATACCCGAAACACCCTGCCGGCAGAACATTTTCAGGCGTTCGCATTCCGTCTTGAAATCGTAGTTGCTGGAGGCGATGATCAGGCTTGCGCCGATGGAGTGTGCAAATTCCTCCGCATGACATGCGAGTTTGGCGAAATAGGGGCTTTCCAGACAGGTTGCCATGAATCCGAGGAGCATCCGGCTGTTTTCCTGTCTCTGCGGCGGTGTCAGGCGGACAATCCTGTAATCTCTGCCTGTTTTCTGAATGACGCCGGACTCCTTGAGTTCTCCGATAATGTGGAATGCGGTTTTCAGGGAGACGTCTTTCAGAGTGGTGAGTTCACGTGTGGTGAGGAAACGGTCTCCCGGCACACCGAGTTTTCCGGCTGCGAGATCGGTCAGAAGCTCCCGCAGAATTTTATCTGTTTTCGTGACGGGCATTTCTTTTGTTGTCCCTTTTGTTATACTAAAAATATCTTTTATAGTATAATTATAGTCAAACAAAATGATTTGTCAAGGGCATGAAAAGAGAAAACGGAAAATTATTCCCTGTTTGCCGTTTTCCGTAAGTCCGGAGATGGGGGAAGGGGATGATAAGAAAATTTTATATTGATTTTTTACAGAGATTTTTTCGAATGATAAACACAAGTATGCATCCTGCGGTCATCTCAGAAAGATCAGGGTGGCTCCTGTGATCGAATAGACAATCAGGATCAGCCATGCGTAGTAAATGTCACGGATGTCATAAGTCAATTCCAGCCAGACGCATACGGCGAGACCGGAGAGGACGGAAAGAATAAACAGGATCAGGAACAGAGGGCGCAAGCTCATTTTTCCTGTTTTTTCCGCATTCGTTTTTTTGCGCGGTCTGCCGCCCATCGACTCATCATAAATGGTTCTCAGATTGTTTTTCATGATTATGTATCCGTAATTCATGGCATATCTATTAGCACGAAATGGTAAGATAATCCGGTTCATGCTGTTTTACAAGCGATAAGAAATATTTTTATCTGAAATAATCATTGATTAAAAGCCGGATTGTCCGGGCGATATAAGGAAAAAGCTGTCGTCCGTTTTCGCAGGATTGCGCTTATGGAGTATTGCGTTGGCAGAGTATGAAAATATGTTGCTGCTGATATTCTGCATTTGCCGCAGTCCTTTGCATAAGCTGGTTGCCGGAGATGAAAATCCCGTCGTCGGAGTCCGGCCGTTCATGGAGGGAAATCCGGCGTCTTTCCCGATGTGCAGAGGCGGCGTCTCCCGGAACTTTGTTCCTCGTCTGTTGGCGTTGGGAGCCGCCGCAGAGGATTAGGGGAGAACAGTGTTCCCTTACAGTCTGCGGCAGGCGAACTTGCCGCCTTTGAATACTTTGCAGGGCATTATCTCGGAAAAGTTGTTTTTTTGAAAAAATCTGCTTTTCTTTGATTTTGCCCTCTTGACAAAACATGAAAATATCTTATAATAATATAACGTAATGCATAAATGAATTAGATGGCAGGTGCCGATATGTATGATCGCCTGAGAAGCGAAAACGGGAAAAAAACGGAGAAGGCGCGGAATGCGCTGATCAGTCTGATCCGTGATCGTAAGTTGCAGCCGGGAGACAAGCTTCCGAATCAGAAAGAGCTGATTCAGTGTCTCGGACTTTCCGCAACCACGGTCATACGCGCAGTCAATGCATTGAAGGGCAGCGGATATCTGGATGTCCGCAACAAAGTCGGGGTATTTCTCCGGAAAGCGGAGCTGGACAGTTTGATCGGGCGTACTATCGGGCTGACTTCTCTTCATCTGGAAGGAGGAAGCCCGTTCTATTGTTATCTGGTTCTGGCGATCCAGAGCCGTCTCCTGAAAGCCGGATGTAAGACCGTCAGCTTTTTCCGCCGCGAAGTTGTGGAAAAAGCACATCTCAGGCTCACTGATTGTTTCGGGCTGAAAGAAGCTCTGAAAGAGAAATCTCTGGACGGCATTGTTGATGTCGGCGGATTCTGCAAGGCGTCGCTGGAACAGTTGCGGCATAGTAAGGTCAGTTATACTTATATCGGTTTTTCTGAAAATCCCCCGCATGGCATTGTCCTTGATCTGGTTTTCCAGTTGAAGAGGTCTCTTGAGGTATTGCGTAAGAAAGGATGTCGCCGGATTGGTGTCATGATGTCGGATAATCCTGCTGCTCTGTTCTCTGTTTATTCGGAGAGACAGGCGGAACTGGATCCGGGTGTGGACCCGGAAAGATTTTACCTTGTTTCTCCGTCGATTACAGACGGGCGGAAGCATGTTGCATCCATTCTCGCCATGCCGGAGAATGAGCGGCCGGATGGATTTGTTTTTCTGGATGAATATATCGGCATGGACTTCTGGACCGCGATGAAATATGTGGAACCCGGCTATCGTCCCTGGATCGTTTCGTCCAGAAGTCCGCAGGTTCCGATTCCGTGCATTGATGACAATATCATATTCTTTCAGAAAGACATTGAGCAATTGGCGGCGATGGCAGTGGAACATCTGCTGCGCCAGTTGCGCGGCGATCCTGCGGAGCGACGGGAAATCTATCGTTGCGGAATGGAATTCGCTCCGCCGTATCTGGACAGTAAAATATTTTTTCAACAGCAAAGACTAAAACATAAAACATAAGAAAGGATTTGGCGGATGAAAAGAGTAATATTTACACAGATAAAATTGTTAATGAGGAAAAGTCGTAAAGAGGATGTTTTATTCCGGATGTGTCAATTCACTCCCTGTCTTATTTTTTCTTTCTTCATTCGATTGTTCAGTCGTTCCATTGTTCCATTGTTCAAATGTTTTCCCGTTCCTTCTTACTTCAGAGTTCCTTGTTCTTCTGTTCTTACTTTCAGGCTGAAAACAAAAGTTTTCACCCTGATAGAACTCCTCATTGTAATTGCCGTTATTGCAATTCTCGCAGGCATGCTGCTTCCGGCATTGAATGCGGCAAGGGAAAAAGCGCGGAGCATCAATTGTACCGGCAACATGCGACAGGTAGGCATGGGGCATACCTTGTACCAGAACGATTTTGGTGGCTGGTATGTACCGATGTCGCAGGCTGCTTACACGAAAAACTGGGGTGATGATGGTAAAACACCCTGGGCATGGCAGTTTTTCAGCCTGGGTTATATCACTTCTCCGAAACCTTATTACTGTCCTACCCTGTGGCAGGTTTATACGCTGCCGCAGATCAAAGGCGGTTCCAATTCTATTTTCGATACTTATAAAACAAGTGCATCTGCCTGGCGGCTGGTTGGTTACTCCTACAATGGTTTCTTCGGCGGCTGGCAAAATGCAAGTGCGGGATATACCGGGATCAGCCGGCTTGCGAAAAACAGCAAGGTCAAACACCCTGCGAGAAAACCTGTTCTGATGGAATCGCTGGCAGATTCCTCGAATCTGCTTGCCACCTCGGAACATTATGCTTTGCATATATTCAACGGCAGTTGGACAGGATCTTATAACTCAAGTGCAGTCTGGATCAATTTCGCTACCCCGCATGGCAAGAAAAATATTCTTGCAGACAAGGTTCCCGGCGGAAATGGAAATATTGTCTGGGCTGATGGTCACGTATCCTCAATGAGATGGGCAAACTATCAGCCGGGGCAGTGGGTGAACTGGCACTATTTCCTTCCGGAACCGTATCCGGGATGTGAGAATGAATATCTTCAGAGGACATATTGAAATATAATATAAAGAGAAAGGAAAACATGAGATGAAAAAATGGAGTATGCTGGCGTTATTGTCCTGTTTGGTTCTGAATGCGGCGGAACCGGAGATTTATTTTTCGTTCGACCGTTCCGCCAGAGCTGATTTCGGCGGGGGAGCAGACACCCGTCAGGAAATCGCAGGTACGGGAAATGAGCAGGGGGTGATTGGAAATCTGATTCGCGGAACCGATAAAACGCCGGATAAAATACTGACCGACGGTATTGCCGGGAAGGCATTGCGGATCGGAAACAGCAGTGACGGCAAAGCGAAGCAGACATGGGAATACAAGCCCTTCACGCCGATTTCTGCTGCCGAAGGCAGTATCTCATTCTGGGTCCGCCCCGTAGACTGGGTGCCTGCGGAAAGAAATTTCCACCATTTTTTCGGGGCTTTCAGCAAAAAGGAACGGATTCTTATCTATAATTATCTGGATAATCAGCAACTGATATTCCGTTTCGGCAGCCTTGCGGCAGGCGCCCCCAGTACCGGCCTGCAGGCGGATATTTCCAAATGGGAAAAGAATACCTGGCATCATGTCTGTGCTGTCTGGGATGCCAAAACGGCAGAACTCTATGTTGACGGACAGAAATCCGCGGAGGCTCCGCGCAAGAACCCGCCTGCGGCGCCTTTCACCCGGTTTCAACTGGGGGAATACTGGAGCGGCAATCCGGGCAGCAGTTCTCTTGATGAGTTGAAAATTTATAAAAAACGCCTTTCCGCGCAGGAAGTCCGTGATGAATATCTGCGTCATGCGGGCCAGGCGACGGCAGGTTCGGCTCCGGTCCAGCTTGGAGTAGGGTCCGGAACTGCAAGTGTGGATGGAGTCATCGCTTCCGGTGAATACGCGGTTGCTGTTTCCGGAATGAACAATTCCATGAATGCGCCGGTGCAGTACTCCCACAGACAGTCACGGTGTTTTCTCTCCTGGGATGCGGAAAATCTTTATGCCGCGATGGAATCCCCCGCAGAAAACGGGATCAAGTGCACACACAAAGAACGTGATGCAAACCTCTGGGAAGATGACGCTGTGGAGCTTTTCTTTTCTGAATTCGACGGCAGAAAAGATGCCTGGCAGTTCATATTCAACAGCGGAAAAGGATTTTACGACTCCAAAAACCGCAAGGCGGACTGGCAGAGCAGCGGAATCCGTTTTGCTTCGAGCGTGAAAAACGGGGTGTGGACCTTTGAGTGTGCCATTCCATGGAAAAATTTCGGATTCACTCCGGCTGCGGGAAAGGATTTCCGCATCAACTTCTGCCGCGATTTCGCAGAAAACAATGAGTGGACCTGTCTGGCTCCCGGCGATTATTTCGCCGTTCCCGCCTACGCGAAAGTCACCTTGCTTCCTGATGCTCCGCATCTGGATCTGGCGCAGTTCGGCGCACTTTATGACGGGACGATTCAAAGCCGGATAACTCTCAGGGGCAGACAGGACGATACAGTCAAAGCCGGGCTCTCCGTGAAAGCCAGCATTTTCCCTTTTAATTTTGAAAAGACATTCACCCTGGCAAACGGCAGCGGACAGGCGACGGAGATTGCCGGCAAGGTTCCGGACAACGGTAACCTTGAGATCCTGATCAAATCTGACAAATACGGTGTCCTTTACAAGAACCTGATTACATACAAGACACTGCTTCCCGTCCGTTTAACGTGTATACGGACGGATATCCCGAATCAGACTCTGGTCATGGAGGTGGAAAATGCCCGTCTGCAATGCGGGAAGAACCAGCTCCGTGTCATCATGGAAGATGTCAAAAGCAGTAAAAAAGTATATGAGCGGACCCTTTCCATTCCCGATGATGTCCTGAAGGCGGAACTGAAATACCCGGTTCAGTCTCTGCCGGACGGCGAATATATCCTGCGTTATACTTTCCTTGCTCAGGATGGACGGGAACTTTTCAAGGATTATGAAGGATACGCAAAATATCCGGCTGTCCGCCCGTGGACAGACTGTAAATACGGACTCGATGACGTGGTGCCTCCACCGTGGACTGCACCGGAAGCTACGGACAACTCTTTCATCTGCTGGGGGCGCAAATTCCTGTTCGGGGGACAGGGCGTGATTGCCTCCATGTCTTCCCTCGGCAGGGAACTGCTGGCTGCACCGGTGCAATTGAAATGGAACGGTGCCCCGGTGATATTCCATTCTTCGATCAGAAAGCGCGGCAAGGGGTATACCGATTATGTTCTAGTCCCCGCAGACAGGAAAATTCCCGTCGAGATGGTTGTCCGCGCGGAATTTGACGGACTGCTCTGGTTTACTGTGAACATCCGCCCCGGAGGGGAACCGCTCCGTTCCCTGGCATTGGAAATCCCGATGAAACGTGAAAACATCACCGGTTTCGACGATTGTTTTTCCATCACAGAGAAGAAGGATCTGCTCAGAGCCGGAAACGGCATGTTCCATGTGAATCCCGTTGAAAGGCCTTATTTCTGGTGCGGCGGCGATGATGTGGGGCTGATGGGCGGATCCGATACGCGCCGCGGCTGGCATCTGCGCGACAAGGCAAAAGGATTGCAGGTCGTGCATCAGGACAAAACGGTTACTCTCAACTTGAATCTGGTAGACACTCCGCTGCTGCTGAAAGCGCCGCGCAGTCTGGAATTTTATCTTCAGCCGACACCGGTCAAACCGAAAAATATGGAAATGCGCGGTATCCGCGTCCGTGAAAACATGATCTGCTGGGGGGAATACGTCACTCTTTACTTTGCTCACAAGCGTCCGGGGAAATTCAGCGAACGCCATCTGAAATATTTCCGGGAACAGCAGGAAAAACATGGCAAACGGGTATTCTATTACAATGCTCCGAAAGGCGCATCCCCGGTGTCTCCCGAATGGAACTACTTCGGCATGGAATGGCATTGCTCTCCGCCCCGGCTGGGGGAATACATGCGGGATGCCCAGACTCCGAACCGTGCGGCACGCAACATGTATCTTTCCACATTTGCCTGCCTTAACAGCAAGGATTTCTTTGATTACAAGCTGGATTCGATCGGCGGATTCCTGCAAAATCCGGAATACAAGGTGAGAGACCTTTATTTCGATCTGACCTGGCCGCGCCCCTGCGCCAATCCGGTTCACGGATGCCAGTGGACTGATGAATTCGGTTACAGGCACCGTGACGGAGACTTGAAGCAACTGCGTCTTCTGCTGAAGCGGCTTTATATCCAGATGAAACAGAAGGATGCGACCGCTTTGTTCTGCGGACATACGATCTCCACCCGGCTCCCGTCCGATGTATTTTTTGACAGTCTGCTGGTTGGAGAACTGTACGACCGCCACATTCTCAATGGTCCCAGCTATTACAACGTGTTGACTCCGGACCTGATGCGGATTGCCTATGCGTCAAGAAACATCGAGATGGAAGTCAGTCTGATTCCGCAGTTTGAACGTGCTTTACAGTTGTTTGCACCGGATCGGTATGCAAAATTGAATCCTGCGGAACCGGAAATGGACCGTGCAATCTGCCATTTCCTCGGTTATATGCTGGTGCATGACCTCGGGAGCAGGCCGACGACAAAAAACAATGCGAGGATGAAAGAATTCTATGCGGCACGTGACCGTATTGCGGGACGTTCCGGCGCTTACACTTTTCATCCATACTGGGAAGAAAAAAACTCTCCTGTAAAACCGTCCTTTTTCGGAAAATACTGCATGGTCAGTTGTTTTTCCAATCCGGGCAGGCTTACAATTGCGGCACTGAACGATTCCGATAAAACGGAAACCTTTGAACTGTCAGTCGACACTGCCAGATTCGGACTGAAAAAGGATATCACGGGCATGGAATTGATCTCCAATCGGAAAGTGGAAGTAAAAAATGGGAAACTTACTTCTGTGATTGGGCCGCGCGGATTACGGATTTTTGTTTTTGACTGATGAAAAATACGGTTGTCCGCAGGAATGCATTCTGCTTTTTTCTCTGCCGGCGATTGTCTTCTCATGTGTAAATGCTATATTGGTTTTATAAAAATCATCCAGAAATAATATGAAAAAATCAGACGGAGCAGGAATGAAAATTCAGTTTATCGGAACCGGAGCTGCAGACTTTGACTGGTCGGAATATGGAAAACCCGGAGTCCTGGGCAGTACATCAACACTGTTGGACGATCATGTTCTGATCGACTGCGGTCCGACAGTTCCCGCGGCATTGGCAAGATTCAACGCCGATGCCGCAGAAATCACCGATATTGTGATTACGCATAACCACAGCGACCATTTCGACATGGAGTCCGTGAAGAAAATTGCCGGAAACGGAAAAATCCGCCTGTTCGGTTCTCCGCAGGTGTGTGCCGAGGCAGAAGTCTGCTGTGAGGTGCATCCGGTTTCATACGGATGCCGTTTTCAGGTCGCCGGATTTGATTTCCTGGCATTGCCGGCAAATCATGCGGTGGAGGATCCTTATGAAGATACTTTTCTGTATGTGATTTCCGGCGGGGGGCGGACTTTGCTTTATGCGTTGGATACCGCCTGGTTTTCATCCCGGGCAAAACGTTTTCTCGGAACAAGTTACCTGGACGGCATCATCTGGGATGCGACGATGTCGGAAGCAGGGGATTGGAGGGTATTTGACCACAGCGATCCGACTATGTTCCGGGTGATCAGGAAAACGCTTGCGCAAAGCCGTAACATTGATGAAAAAACCAGAATATGGTTCAATCACCGGGCGAGAACGCTTTGGCCGGCAGATCCGGCAGAACAGGAAAAGATTGCCGTCCGCGAAAATGTCGAACTGGCGCATGAGGGTGAAATCGTCATCTTCTGAACTGAACTTTTGCTGTTTGCGCATTGCTTGACCCCATTCCTGTCCCAGCGGATTCCGGTTCCGGCGGATTTTCCCGGATTCCGCCTTGAAAAGCGGAATTGAAACAGTAATGTATCGAAGTTGGCGGGAAGATTGATTGCAACAGGATGAGAAAGGCGGTTCATGGCGTTGTTTCCGGGTTTTTTCAGAAAAGGATGGTATGTGCCGGCAGGATTGTCTGCCGCGGCTCTCTTTTACAATCCCGAGTTGCTGTTGCATTCCGTCAAACCGCAATATATGCTGGCGGTCTCCGCCGGCAGTGTGGGGTTCCTTGCTCTGGCATTGATGCTTTTCGATTTCAGAAGACTTGCCGGAGCCGTGGCGTCCATGAAGCGGGAGGCGCAGTTGGCGCTCGGCGGATTTTTCTGTATTGCCGCCGGGCACTTTTTCCTGAACGGACGCTACCCTTTTGATGCGTTGGGAGAGAGCCTGGTCTGGATTCTTCTGCCGCTGGCGGCATACGTTTACTATGATGCATTCCGTTTTTTTCTGCCGCGCGCCCTTGCACTGCTCGGATTGTGGGATCTGGCCGTATCCGGCATTCAGTATCATTCCGGCGCCATGATTTTCGGAATTGCCGGCAATACGAACTGGAATGCAGTTCTTCTTCTGGTTTCCCTGCCGTTTCTCGCATGGCATCTGTCGGGATTGCTGCGCAGGTTCCGCTTTCCCGCGCTGGCGTCGCTTCCGGCTGCGGGGGCTGTTCTCGGATACGGGCTCTGGATATTCGCCGCATGCGCTTCGCGCGGAGCCGCAGTTGCCCTGGGGCTGACCGGACTGATTTTTCTTGCCATGCATCTGACTTCCCGCGGACAGCGGTATCTGCGTTATGCTCTGCTTGCCGTTCTTTTGCTCGGGACACTTTATCTGATCGGTCCCGGTTCCGGTTTTGCCCGCAGGATCGCGGAACAGGAGGATCGTCTCGTCTTTTATCGTGCGACTCTTGGGCTGATCGCTGAAAATCCGGTTTTCGGCGTCGGGGGCGTCTCTTTCGAGAATGAGTTCGTCCGTTTCAAACCGGAGGATTATTTTACCCGAATGCAGAATGCGCCGCGGACCAATCACCCTCACAACGATGTATTGTTCATGATGGCTTCTTTCGGTATTCTCGGCTGGCTTGCATGGGCATGGCTTGTTCTGTATCCTCTGTATGGAATCTTCCGAGGCGGCGCAGGGAGGCTTTCCGGGGAAAGGAAGCTTCTGCTTTTCGCATTTCTGTGCCTGCTGTTTCATGCCCAGCTGGACCTGATTTTTGTCGCCTGGCCCATGAATCTGATTGCCTTGTGGCTCCTCGGACTTTTCTGGAGAGACGCGTTCCGGGAGGAACAGGTTCCAGCCGGGTTGCGGCATCCGGCGATCTGCCGTATGATTGCATGTACCGCCGGTATCGTGATCCTGTTCTGGACTGCGCTTTCCGTTGCCCGTTCCGCTTATGCGTCCAGTACGGCAAATGCGATTCATGATCCTGCAATGAGAGTGTCGGAGAAACTTGAGCGGATCAGCCGTTCTCTCCGTTTTGCGCCGCATGAGTATAAACCGAATTATGCGTTGATGATCGCGGCAGGCAAACTGGGAGCGCCGGAACTGGCTCTTGCCGCGGCGGATGCCCTGATCGGCTCTTATATTGAGAACTATGCGCATGTTTACGGATACCGCGGCGGCGCGCTGGTGAAACTCGGACGCTATGACGAGGCATTCGAAGCGTATCTGAAAGAGGCGGAAAATTATCCGTTGAGCATGATTCCTGTCTACAATCTTGCGAGTATTTCCAAATTGACCGGGCATCCTGAACGGATTCCGAAAATAGAGGAGGAACTGTTCCGGCGGATGAAGATCCAGAACGTGACTCCGGCGCAGATTCCGTTGATTCTGAAAAATCCGGATTACGACCGGGCGCCCTGGGATATTCCCGTCAAATACGGCGGTTCCGGCGGTTATCCGAAAAAACGGTGAATTCGAATGCGGGTAAAAAAACAGGGCCCGGAATGAGCCCTGTTTTCAGATGGAAGCCTTACTCAGAAAAATTGGTTTGACACCGCGATGCTTTGCACCGGGGCAGTTTATTTTCGGAACAGCCTGTCCGCCAGCTCCCAGTAGTGGAGCCAGTCTTCCAGAGTCTGGTCATGCTTTCCGGTTCTCAAGTGATAACTGATCTCGCCTGTGACGGGCCGGTCGGGCTGCGGCATGACATCTGTGCCGAGTCCTTCCGCCCCGAAGAGACGGTAGACTTCCGCCGCATGGACTCCGGAAAGGAACTCGCCTTTGGGGTCCGCCCACAAATCTTCCGTCGCACTCGCGATGCAGACGGGGCGCGGGGCGATCAGCGAGATCAGCCAGTGCTGGTCGAACGGCATTCCCGCCTCGTTCCTGATATAGTTCGCAAACGGAGTGACGAACCAGTAGGGGAACGAGGAGAGTATGGCTTCGACATTTTCCCCGATACAGCGTTTGAACAGAGCCGCTCCGCCGCAGCCGGAATCGTTGGACATCACCAGCCGGAAACGCGGATCGGTCGCACCCGTCCAGAGGGCGGTCTTGCCCAAGCGGGAATGACCGTGGACCATTGCTTTCGCACTGTCGATCATGGGTTCGCGCTCCAGGCAGTCCAGCATACGGCTGAGTCCCCACGTCCATGCGCCGATCGCGGAATACCGTGCATGAATCTCCTCCGGCGTTTTATCAGGATAGAACAGTCCGTAAATGCTGTGATGCCAGCTTGCTTCGTCGTTGCGGTCCGGGAAAATATCGTGGTAGCAGACTGTCGCGGACGCATAACCGCGCCGGATGGTTTCCCTGAACTGCCAGCGGTGAACCTGCGAGGCATGACCGTCCGGATGCACGATTCCGCCGGAGAGATCTTTCCCCGTCATCATGACGTCTTTTTCATCCGTTGCGGCATGATTGCCCTTGAAATTGAGTCCGAGAAACACCGGCGACGGCGCTTTGGCATTTTTCGGGATGTAAAGCAGCATTACAAAGGAATGGCTCTTTCCATTGTCCATGGCAAAGTGGAGACGGATCTCTTTCCGGATTGCGGCGCCGTCAAGAGCGTCTTCCCTGACGGAAAGGGTTTCAAACCACATCCTGTCCGGGCGCGGCGGAATCTGCCCGTAGACTTCTTTCTGATACAGGGCAAGCACTTCCGGACGCCGGCGGTTCACCCATTCATAAGCAGTTGCAATACGTCCTCCGTCCTTTCTATCCAACGGGGATGGCAGGGTGCAGGCGGGAATCCTGGACTCATCGTAATTGATATCTTTCATGATTTCCTCACGGGACCTTGGCATTTTTCTCTCCTGATTCTTGTGTTGTATTGTTTGAGATGGCTGTAAAGATACATGCTTATCCCGTGAAATTCCAGCGGCGGACATGCCGTTTTTTTCTTTTTCCTGTCCGTTCAGATTCAATAGGAAGACGGCGGACAGAATAAAACAAATGCAATGTTTCATGTATGACTCCTGTTTTTGCAGACGGGAATTGCCTGCACCGCGGCGGATCTGCCGCTGTTTTGATTGTTTTGCCGGAACAGCCAGCGCCAGCACTCTTTTGTGCAGGCAGCCTGTGTTCCGTCAACATGCCCTTTTCCCCGGAAGCTCTGGAACGTAACCTGATTCTCCTTGCAGATGAATTCCCCGGACGGGGGCGCGGGTGTGGAATATACGGTTGAAAACGGGAGTCGTTTTCAACCGGCAATCCCTTTCAGGATTTGCTGTCCGGCGTAACCTGATTGTCCGCCAGGATTTCCGGCTTGTTGCGCATGCTGTCCGCCTCCGTGATTTCACGGATGACCCGGCATGGGCTCCCTGCGGCGAATGACATCGGCGGAATGTCGCGCGTGACCACACTTCCGGCGCCGATTACACAGCCGTCGCCGATCGTGACACCGGGGCAGACCACTACATTGGCTCCGAACCAGCAGTCATTGCCGATCACGACCGGCTTTGCGTAGCAGAGATGTCTGGGATTTTCGTCCTTGTCGAACAGAATGCGCCGTTCCTCCGGAAGCATGGGATGGACAGGAGTCACGATCGTCACATTCGGCCCGAAGTTGTTGTCGTCTCCTATTGTGACCGGGGCGTCATCCTGAATGGTCAGGTTATAGTTGAAAAAGCAGCGTTTGCCGATTTTTGTATGTTTTCCGTAGTGGAAGAATACGGGTCCCTGCATAAAACTGCCCTCTCCGAATTCATTGAGAATCAGTTGCGCCAGACTCTGGCGCAGTTCCGCGTCGTCTTCGACAGTCCGGCTGTACTGGGCGCTCAACTTGTGAGAACGCAGTTTGATTGCTCTCAGTTCCGGATCGCCCGGATTGAAAAGAATACCTTTGAAAATTTTTTCTTCTTCTTTCATGAAAACCTCCTGAAAAAATGTTGATCAAGTTTTTTTGCTGTAAACTGTCTGAAGCCGTTTTCCTGAGAATTTTTCAATGGAAATCAGGATACGGGATCAGCCAGACGGTCTTTCAATCCGGACTGCCGGATGGTAAGGCGTTCCAGAGCGGTTGCGACAATCGCCGGATTCGCCCACAGAACGACCCGTTCCTCCGCCCGCGTGACCGCCGTGTAGAGCAGTTCCCGCGTAAGGAGCGGCGTATCGTGATCGGGCAGTATGATGAGCACATTCTGGAAACCCGAACCTTGCGATTTGTGAACCGTCATGGCGAAAACCGCTTCATGTTCAGGCAGTTCCACCGGGAGGAACGAGCGGAAGCGTCCCGGTTCCCGCGGATCGGGGAAGTAAACGCGAAGCTGTCCTGCGGACGACCGCCAGACCATACCGATATCGCCGTTGTAAAGTCCGCTTTCCGGGTGGTTGCGCGTAATCATCAGCGGCAGCCCGCAGGAAAACGCATCGGTCATGCGCAGGCGCGAACGGATCATGGCATTGACTGCGATGGTTCCATGCGGTCCGTTCCTGAGTGCGCAGAGAATCTTGAACCGGTCGATGATGCCGAATGCCCTGCGCATGGCGTCGTCTCCGCCGCGGTCGGCAAGAGCGCGCAGATCGGAAAGCGCATAACGCCGTTCCTCGTTTCCGAACCGGATGCAGGGCGTTGTAATCTCACGGGCAAGCGCGTGCTCGAATGCGGAACGGGGCAGGGGAACTGTTCTGAAATCCGGTGCGTCGCAGTGAACGACTGCCGTCGTGACTTCCCGCAGTTCCCGTTCCGAAGCGATGTTGCGGATTGCCGCGCTGAGCGTGCTGATCGCCGGCGCATTGGCGGAACGGTGGTTCCTGACGAGTTCCGCGATGTTCCCCGAAAGAGGACGCGAGTCGGAAATTACGGGAAATTCCCATGAAGTCTGGCTGCGGAAAGCTTCCGCGACAGGCGGGGGCATGACATTGCGGGCGCCGCAGGCGCAGATGTCCGCGAGAACCGCGCCTGCGTCCACCGAGGCGAGCTGGTCCTTGTCGCCGAGCAGGATTACTTTGGCATCGGGGCGGACCGCTTTCATAAGTTTTGCCATCAGAGAAAGCGAGACCATGGAGGCTTCATCGACGACGATCAGACCGGCGCGCAGGGGATTTTTTTCATTGTGCCGGAATTGCGTCGTGCCGGGCAGGGGACGCAGAAGCGAGTGGATCGTGCCGCACGGGATCAGCGCAAGTTTGTCCTTGATTCCCTGACTGCAGGACAGTCCGGCGATACCCCGTGTGACCGATTCGCGCAACCGCGCCTGCGCTTTGCCGGTCGGCGCGCAAAGTGCGATTTCAAGCTCCGGGTTGCGTTCCAGTTCCAGTGCGAGAAGCGCCGCCGCGACCGTGGTTTTCCCGGTTCCGGGTCCCCCGGTAATGATGGAAAACAGGTTGTAGAACGCAAGAAATACGGCGGACTGCTGATAATCGATTTCTGCTTTTCCCGCGTTTTTCTTGAAATAGGGGGAAAGTTCCGCGAGCCTTCCCGGAGGCAGCGGAGTGACTTCCGGCGGCTCCGCACAGCGTCTGCGGATTTCCTCCGCAAGCTGTTTTTCATACTGAAAATAGCGGTTGAGGTAAAGCCGGTGCGCATTGTCCATGACAAGCGGCGTTGTCGGGGATTCCGTTTCGGGATGGAATGCCATGACTTTTTCGAAAGTGTCCTTGCGCAGAACCTCCAGCCATGTGTCCAATTGCGGCAGGACAACGCAAGGCTGTTCCTCCTGCGGATCGGGATCGGAATATTCGGGAAAGGTTTTTCCCGCATAAAGACTGAGGTCGCAGCAGCTGTTTCCCGCGCGGACGGCGAACGATGCAAGCGCCGCCGCGGCAAAGAGTTCCGGATTCTGTGAACGTGTCCTGCGGAGAATGAAGTCCGCAAAGACAAGGTCAATGGGGGAAAAGGCATTCCCGGAAGTCAGTTTTTTCAGTTCGCCGAGTGTCATATCCGTCATCCTATCAGTTGTTCGAGCTGCATGAGAAGTGCAAACGGCGGACGGTCCCGGTAGATGCCGTTTCCGGGGGCTTCCGGTGTAATTCCGCGCAGAAACAGATAGTAGACCCCGCCGAAATATTTTTCATGGTCCTGCTCCGTGAAAGAACCGTTTTTCAGCCGGAGGAATTTGACCAGTGCAACGGAATAAATCAGGTATTGGAGAAAATAGAAATGTTTCAGCATGGCGGACCGGATGCCATCCTGCCGGAAGCTCTGCGGAGAGCCGCCGAGACGGTTGGATTTCCAGTCGATGATGTAAAAACGTCCTCGGAGGCGGAATACGAGGTCGATGAACCCGTTCAGGAATCCGCCGGAAATGAACCCGTGCAGGGAGTCCCATGCCGCCCCGCCGAATTTTTCCCCGATATACGGTTCCAGTACCGTGCGGAGCTGATCGACGCGGAAGCCTTTGCGGAACCTGTAATGGAATTCCATTTCGCTGATCCTGTCCGCGCGCGGGATTTCCGAAAGCGTGAAACTTTGTCCGTCCGCATCTGTAAGCGGTGAAGCAAGTACCTTGCCGATCATTTCCGCAGTGAGGGCGATTCGTTCCTCTTTCCGGGCATCGTTTTTCAGGAGCCCGTAGAGGGAAAGCTTTTCTTCGATCAGTCCGGGCAGTCTCCTTTCATGATCGGTGAAATCCAGCTTTTCAAGAATTTCATGCCATGCGTTGCCGGTCTGCGCGCCGCCGGGGATCGAGAAGATGCCGGTCATTCTGCGCTCGACCGGAGCTTCATCGTCTTCGCTGTCGTAGTCAGAGGGGGCATCGCCGCCGTGAGGCGTCAGTCCCGAGTAGCTGGTGATGTGCCATGCGTAATCGATCTTTCCGTTCCAGTGCGGCGGATTCAGAGTTTCCGCCTCTGCCTGTTTTACGGTGTAGGGCGTCAGGATTTCCGTTTCCGGGACCGGTTCCGCCAGCCAGTCCGCGGGGATGGCGTTCAGAACGGATTCCTGTGACGAGTTCAGGAGATTCCGCATATCCCTGAGTTCCGGCAGCGATTTCAATGTGCGCATGCGGAACAGCCAGTCCAGTGCGGAGGTTCTGCTCCGGCAGGCGCCCCAGTAGATATGGCAGTAGTATTTTGCCCGTGTGATTGCAACATAGGCGAGGCGCAGGAGCTCCTGCAGGCGTTCCGCGGACGCCAGCGCCTCCGATTCCGCCGAACCCGTGAAATCCCGTTCGATGCTGCCGTCCGGCAGATGATAGTTCTCGGCAAACTTCTCGGCGTTCCATGTGAACAGCGTCGGCAGCAGTACCAGCGGGTATTCCAGCCCCTTGCTCTTGTGAACGGTCATGATCGTGACTGCCGCGCGGTCGGTTTCCAGGAGAATTTCATACTCCTCCTTTTTATCGCGCATCCGCTCGGAACGCTGGCGTTTCAGGAAACTGAGGGTGCCGGAGACCGAAAGGCGGCGCGTGCTGATTTCATTGTGGAGGATTTCGCGCAGTTGAAGCAGGTCCGTCAATTTGCGCTCTCCGAGATTCTTCTTTAAAATGCGTTCGCGCACATTGAATTCCGCCAACAGGTCGTGGAACATTTCGATGAATGAGGCGTTTTCCCAGCGTCTCAACAGCGATTCCAACTTTTCCTGAACCCCGTTCAGAGGCACATCGTTCTGAGTGTCGCCATCGTCAAGATGCATTTCGACCAGTTCGGGGATCTCATATCCGATCAATTCCGTGTTCATTGCGCGTACCGCGAGCCGGGCATCGGCAGGCGCGGCAACCGCATTGAGAACCGTTTCCAGCTCCTCCGCCGCGACGGAATCGAAGACGTTGCCTGATTTTGCAATGACCGACGGAATATGGTATTCCGCCAGCGCCTCCTGAACCCGTTCGCTTTCAAAAGCCGTGAAGACCAGTACCGCGAAGTCTCCGGGCATGACTCCCGGCGATTCCCGGTCAGGCAGGCGGATCGCGGGATCGTCGAGCATTTTCCGGATCTGTTTTGCGCAGAGCCGGATGGTGCGGTCTGCCAGCTGTGCGGCGGTCGGATCTCTGTTTTCAGGGGGGAGCCAGGTGAATTTGAGCGGCGCGGGCTCCTCCCTGCCGTGAAACTGAATTCCGGCGCGCTGTTTTCCGGAGTCGTCCGCCGGCGCCTGGATTTCTGAGAATGTAATATCGGGATCGGCGAACGGAAAAGGATGATCGTGGAAAATCGCGTTGACGGCGCGGATGACCGGCGCGGATGACCGGAAGTTCTGGACCAGCCCGTATTTCCTGCCGTTGTGGAGCTCAAGACACTCCCGCTCCGCTTTGCGGTAAGTCGCCATGTCGCCGCCTCGGAATGCGTAGATCGCCTGCCGGGGGTCTCCGACCATAAAGAGTGCAGGGTCCTGACGGCACGCGAAAAGACGGTGGAAGATATCATACTGAACCGGATCGGTGTCCTGAAATTCGTCCACGACGGCGGCTCTGTATTTTTTCCGGATCGCCGGTGCGAGGAGCCCGTTTTCGTCGAGAATGCCGTCGCGGACTCTCCGCAGGAGATCGTCGAATGTCTGGAAATTCTCTCTGCGTTTTTTCAGTGCGAATTCATGTTTCACGTATTTCAGCGCCGCAAATAGAATCGTGTCGGAGTATGCCTGAAACTCCGTTTGCAGGAGATCGTTTTTCGCGAAGAACGGATGGTTCAGGTGATCTTCAATCCGGATGCGGAATTTGACTTTGGCATTCTGCCGGATCTGTTCCGTCGTAAAGCGTGACAAGGTATTCGGCACCTGGTAAAGAGTGCCTTCCTTTTTCCATGAAAGCAGGAGTCCTTCAGCCTCGGCGCAATCTTCGGGATAATATCCTTTCTTCATGAGATCCCCGAATCCGGTGAGGAGCCCCGGCTCAAACAATGCGGCGGTTTCGTCAAGCAGTCCGGAAATCCGCTCCATGATGGGGCGTGTGTCATAAGGTTTTCGCGCACGGGTTCGGATCCGCAGATCGGGACGCGCGAGCAGCGCGCATATGGTCCTGAAATGAAAATCGGGCGTGAAGCGGGTGTAATCCTGCAACGCTGCGCGCAGTTCTCCGCGGTCGGGCGCATAGAATTCCCGCCGGTAGAAATCCGTCAGCAGATCAAGAATTATTTCGTCCTGATCTTTCTGTATGACCGTATTGAACAGCACTCCGCTTTCAAATGCGTTTTCCGTCAGCATACGTTGGCAGAAACCGTGAATCGTGGAGATCGTGCTGCTGTCGAAATCAATGAAAGCGTTCCGGAGGCGTCGGACCAGCGTTTCGCCGGGCGTATTCTGTGCCGCATGTTCCATGATCGCCTTGATGCGTGGAAGTTCCTTTTCCGGTATCGCGGAACCTGCCGCATAGTTCAGGGCATTGCGGAGCATGTCACGGATTCTTGTCCGCAGTTCGGCGGTCGCCGCTTCGGTGAAAGTGACGACAAGGATGCCGCTGATCGGGATGTCCTGTTCCAGTATGAGGCGCAGGACGAGGTTCTGGATATTGTAAGTCTTGCCCGTTCCCGCCGCCGCCTCGATCATGCAGACGCCGCTCAGGGGGCAGGACGTGGAATCCAGCATGGGGATGTCAGGATTCATATTTCACCTCCCGGAGCAGGAACGGGCGGAAGACCGTCCGGGCAAGCGCCGCGAATTCCGCCGTAAACTCCGGCGAATCGAAATCGGAGGGCGTGAACAGCAGTGCAACCGCCTTGTCGTTTGCGCAGTCCCCGATGGAAATGCCCTGCTGGGGGACGACCGTATAAAATGCCTTGCGCGCGAGATCGGGGTTTCCGTCATGCGACGCGTATGCAAATGCGGCTTCCTTGAAGAACGGCAGGATTCTGCTCTGCCCCTCGCGGTAAAGCTCCAGCAGCTCCATGAGACGCTTCGAGGCTTCCGCCTCCTCCATGCCGCTCAGCAGAAGCGTCCGCCGATCCTTCTGGTCCCATGCGAATGAGCGTGCATTCACACCCCTGCATGCGGCGAGAAGCAGATGGCGCAGATACCAGCGGACCGCATCGCCGCCGTTGAAGTTCGCATAACGGCAGTAGGAATGCGTGATACCGTCCGGTGCGAGCGGGATCTCGCCGGTGATTTCGGTTTGGCACAGACGGATTTTCAGCGGCACAGGTTCCGCCGATTGCAGGTACTTTTGCCATGTTTCGGGCAGAAGACGGATTTTCTCCAATACGGCGCGGAATGTTTTCCTGCCGAGTGAACTGACCGGAAGACGGTTCGTCCTGCTCAGGATGTGATACTGCTCCTCCGGCGGAATGCCCGCCTGCGTCCACCTGCCGACATCCTGTCCGAGCTTGTAGGCGTCCAACCCCTCCAGTGCGAGCGGTTCGTCGTCCTCCTGTTCCCCCGGAACGGCGGAGAGTTCCTCCCTGAGATACAGCCCCGCCATGTTTTTCAGGTAATATGCCTGCGGCGCACAGAAGAAATCCTCCAGTTCGCGCAAGGGCAGAGATTCCGGCAGAGGCGGTGCTTCGCATGGTTTCAGGCGGTCCAGCAGCCTCGGCGGTTCTTCGATCCCGCGGATTGCCTCCGCCAACGCTTTCGCCGCTTTGAAACCGGATTCGGAAAAGGAATATTTTTCAGGGTCCTTTCCGTTGAAATAGTCGAAATCGAACGCTTGGAGCTTGTGATCGGTTTCTATGAATTTCCGGTCGATTTCAAATGCGGACAGCAGACAGTCGATCAGTTCCCCCAGCGGGACCGCCGGCGGGAATTCATCGTCGCCGCGGCTGTTCCTGCCCTGATAGAAAAAAAGAAGCCGTTCCCGCGCGGCAAGAATGGATTCCAGAAACAGATAACGGTCCTCCTGATTCGGGGAACGGTCAAGGCGGCGCATTTCTCTGGTGATGAGGTTGAATCCGAGTGTGACATCCCTGCGGGGAAACGCGCCGTCGTTCAGTCCGAGAATCGTCACGATTTTCATGGGAATGCTCCGCATCGGCACCAGCGAGCAGAACGTGATCTTGCCCCGCAGGAACGGTTCGGAGGCGTTCATCTCCCCGAAACCGTTTTCGAGCAGATGCAGAATCAGTTCCGGCGAAAGTGTTTCCGGCAGATCCAGATGATTTGCATAGTTTGCGAATCTGTCGAGTGTACTGCGGATTGCGGCAAGTTCCAGATAGAAATCATTGTCATTGAGAAAAAATTCGTCGAGGATGCCGTTGAGCAGTTCGCACCACCCGGCAAGCGTCTGTTTTCCGCCGAACCGTTCCCGCAGAGAGAAAAGCGCCTGGGCAAACTGAATGAATGCGCCCAGAATTTCCGCGTCGCCGCCCTCCGCGGCGTCCAGTGAAATGATTTCCTCGCGCCCCTGTTCCGTTTCCTCGCGGAGAACCGCATAGCCGAGCAGAAGGCGGTCCAGCCCCTGTTCCCATGAATATTCCTCGAAACCGACGGAACATAGTTCCTCGCGGTTTTCCGCATTGATTCCCCAGCGGATTCCCGCCTGCGCGGTCCATTGCCGCAGACGGCTGAGATCGGCGGTTTCGAGATTCCATTTGCGCCGGATTGCGGGGTGTTCCAGAAGATCGAATACGGCGGAGACCTCATACTTGCTTTTCCAGAGTTTGAGCAGAGAGAGAAAGACTTCCGCAGTCCGGTTGCTGTTCCTGATGCTGCGGTCGGAAAATGCATAACAGTTCCTGAGCGCCCCCGTGCCGAAAACCGCATTGACATAGGGTTCATACACGGAAATGTCCGGCGCCATTACAATGATGTCATGCGGCTGGATCGAACGGTCCTGAAGCAGCGCCATCAGCCGGTCGTGCAGAACCTCGACTTCGCGCAGCGGGCTGTGACAGTTGTGAACCGTGACGGAACGGTCATCCGGCGTCACGGGGAGGGGCGGTTCCGCAAAGTCATTTTTGATGCCGCGCCCCCGTACCGTATTGTCCAGAATATCCTGCTGAAGCGCGGTCAGCATTGTATAGCTGTCTTCCCGGAACGGTTCAAAACAGGCAGTTTCCTGCGTCACATTCAATTCGGGCAGTTCCATCATCAGACGGAAGAAATCGCGTCCCTGCGTTCCCATGGAGGCGAGCAGGGGATTGCCGTCCATCAGGGATTCCCGTTCGACTCCCGTTTTCCTTGAGAGCGAGCCTGCCTGCCGGCTGCTGAGAATCTCGCTCCAATAGCCGGAACAGGGATTCAGGTAGAAGAAATGAACGTCGCGGAATTCCGCGAGTTTGACGAAGAACTGGAGGAATACCGGCGCCATTGTGCTGATTCCGAAGACGGAGATCCGTTTCGGCGCGGCATCCTCCGGAATTGAGGTCAAGGAGAGAAAGTCGTTGAAGTAACGGTCGATGCTTTTCCGGCTTTCCGCAAGTTCAAGGTAAAGACGCTCCTGCCAGCCGTTTCCGCCATTCCGCCGCCAGTTTCCGAGCATGTCTCCGTGGTAAATCTGATACTGGTCAAACAGGCCGGCGACTTTGACCGCCAACTGATATTTTTTGAGATCCTGTTCCCCCGTGTCGCGCGAAAAATAACCGTTGAGTTCGGGAAATGTCTCCGGATGATCTGAAAAGATATGGAAAATACGCCACGCCATCACCTCTTTCGAGAGATACCGCAGCGATTCATGAAAATCGGGAAAGGCTTTTTCCAGTACGGATTCGATGAATTTATTCAGGAACGGGAAGTTCAGATTCGCCGCCAGCGGAGCCGATTTCGCGAGTTCCAGCTTGAGCCATGCACCCATGCCCTGTGTCTGGATCACGACCGTTTCCGGCGTCAGCCATGCCGTCTCGTCCGCCTGCCGCGCATAGACCTGTTCCCGGAAAAGCTCCGCGAGTTTTTCCAGCTTGTTTCCAGTGTAAAGATAAAATCCCATTTCATTTCCCGTCGATTGATTCCGGACTGGTATAATTAAACGGGCTTTCGGATAAAATCAAGTTCTTTTGCAGTGGTTTTTCCGTTTTTATTCCCTTTCGGAACTGGCAATTCGGGCGCGGGGTGATACAATATAGAAAAATCAATTGAAAACCGGAATTTTGAGGCATATTATGGATCAGATTTTTTATATCGCGGCGCGCTCCCAGGAGAAAAACGGAGGCATTTACGGTTACGGACAGGATGACGGCCATTCCTGCGAACAGGTATTTTTCACCCCGTTGAAAGGTGTTTCCTATCTGGCGTATTCCCCGAAACGGCGTTATCTGTATGCGGTATATAAAGAGGGAACAGCCAACAAGGTTGCGTCCTACGATCTTTCCGACGATTCGACTCTGGTTTTCATGAACAGCGTCGAGACACATGGCGAATCAAGCTGCCACATCACAACCGATCCCGCTTGCCGCTATCTCTACTGCGCCAACTACACCAGCGGCAATCTGAACGAATTCAAACTGGAAAACGGCTCTTTCACCGGCGAGGGGCGCATGATCACGTATTCAGGTAAACTGGGACCGAACAGGAGGCGTCAGGAGCATACACACGCCCACTGTGTCCGTTTCACGCCGGATTACAATTACCTGTGTCTGGTGGATCTCGGACTGGATGAAGTCCTGCTGTTCCGTTTCACGCCGGAAAAGGGGATTGAGAACACGCCGGCGTTCCGGTATCGCGGAATTGCCGGATCGGGTCCGCGGCATATCCTTTTCTCCCCGGACGGCAGACACGCATGGCTTGCGAACGAGGTGGACAATACGGTGTCCGTTCTGGAATATGCCGATGGAACCTTGAAACATGTTTCCACGCTGTCCACGCTTCCGGAAGGCTTGAAATTCGAGGGGGAGACGAAAGTTGCGGCGCTGAGGCTTTCCCCGAACGGGAAACATCTGCTTGTCAGCAACCGCGGGTATGATTCCATTGCCTGCTATCATGTGGCTCCGGATGCTTCGCTGACGCTTTACGATATTGTCAACAGTTACGGGTCGGGTCCGCGCGACATCAATTTTCTGCCGTGCGGATGCATGGTTGCCGCATGCAACGAGCTTTCCGGCAACGTAACCTTTTTCCGGTATGATCCTGACAGCGGAAAGCTGACTTATCTGCTGGGAGAGGATGTCAAAGTGCCCGGTCCGCTGTGTGTAATCTGAAGATGGCGATAATGAACAATTGACAATGAGAGGGGAAGGAATTTATGAAAAAGGGAGTGCTGATTGCGCTGTATGCTGTCGGAGTTTTTTTATCCTGTCTTGCGGGAGAACAGGATAAAACAGCAATTAAATCCGTTTTTGCCGGAGATGGCGGGGAAACGGAAAAACGGATTCCTGATAAAGACATAAGTGCAGGATGTGTTGCCGAAACATGGAATGCCTGCTTGAGTATTACTGCCATACCGGATATTGCTGTTGCTTATCCGCTGACGGCGAAATGGGAATCCGGCATGAAAAAGAGTGAGCGGGATGGAGCGTTCGGAGCGGTTCTCTCCGGTTTTGCCGGTAAGGATTTTATTGCAGGCTGGCTGAATTGCTTTTCTGTGGAACCTATTTACAAGCAGCTGGAGTTTTACGGCATTCTGACCGGATTGTATGGTTATGTAGCGGAATCTTACGGGATTATGGTTCCTGTAGTGAACCGTGCCGAAAACAGTTACGGCATTCAGGTCAGCCCGTTTGCAAATCTGGTGGACGGCAGTGGCGGCGGATTAGGGGTTTCCCTGCTGAATGCAGCTGAAACTTATTCCGGGGTGCAGATTGGGCTTATGAATGGTTTTGTCCTGAGGGAACGGGGCAGAATACCGGTGCCCGCGAAATCTTTTTTTGTCGGAATGCAGACGGGTGGTGTAAATGTCAATTTTCAGAACCGGGGGTTTTCCTTTCAGATAGGTCTTTTTAACAGGTCATATGGCGGAGCCTTTCAAATCGGACTTCTGAACTATGCCGAAAATGCGTGGATTCCGTGGCTCCCTGTTATCAACTTCTGCGGTTTTTCAAAGAAAAAAACAGAGGAAAAAGCTTCTGCTGCATATGAAAGCGGCCTGGGAGACTGATGCCGGATTTGGACTTCCCGGAAAATTCCCCGTCAATTCAACCTGTTCTGCGGATGAGATTTTGATATGCCGTATCTCCTGTGACGATGTTGCCGTCGGTTCTGTTCCGATTTCTTTTTCATAGTGTTTACTGTTGTATTGCTCTGTATTTCCCGGCAATATAATCCGGAAATCTGCTTTGGAATTCCGTTATGCAGGCGACCCTCATCTGCCGGGGAGGTTTTTGCTGTCGTTTTTTTCTTGAAAAGCTTCCATTCCGACCTTCAGACATTGCGGTACATTACTTTTGTACAAAAAAAACAGGCAAAAAGATATTTTATCATTTGACATTTTGCAAAAGTGCTTGTAATAATAAGGTTCAACCAAAGAGACAACAATATTTCTTAGCATAGGAATCAATCTGAAGATGTTCATCCCATCTGCTCGAACTGCCGGGCAATTTGCGGCTGTGTTGTTTTGCACATTCGCATTTGTCGCCGCCGGACAGGATAAAAAAACGTCGGAACAGCCCGCACAGAAACCGGTGCTTTCTCCGAATGAGACGGCTGCCGTAACGGCTGTTGAAACTCCCAGCAGTCTTCTCGGCAGTGATCTGGACCAGGTGGCTTCCGGTTTTGCCGGTTCCACCGGAAAAATGGCTGTGATCAAACGCCTGGAGGCTCTGTTCAAAGGGTCCGCGAAGCCGATTGTCCAGACAAAGCCGTTTGACCCGGCTCCGCCCTATATTGCAATGCATGAGATTCCTGCGAAGGATGAACTGACTCCCGCCCGCATGATTATCGTTTACCGCCTGCGTTTCGTCAATGCGAAAAAGGCGCAGGACGCAATCGAGGGAATTGTGGGGGAAAGCGGAACCGTGGAGGTATCCGAAAACCAGAATTCCGTCATCATCAATACGGAAAAGGACAAGGCGGACGCGATCCGGGGGGCTCTGCTTTCACTGGACCAGCCTCAGCCGCAGATTCTCGTCGAGGCACAGATCATTGAAGTGCAGTTGGAACAGGGGGAGGAGCGCGATGTCCAGCTCCAGTATTCCCAATACGACGCGAAGACCGGAACGACCGATACCTACGGGTTCCGGCTGGACAGCCCCGGACAGAAAAATAATGCGGACCAGAGTTCCGGTTTCGACTTTTTCCCGATTTCCTCCAAAGACAGCAGCGGCAACACAAAGAAGTTGCAGGCTGCATTGAAGTGGCTGAGCACAAGCACGGACGCCAAGGTGCTGGCTTCCCCGAATATCATTGCCGACCTCGGCTCGGAAGCGAAGATGACCACCGGTGAAGAGCTTCCCTATATGGAGACCGCAATGACCAGCGCAGGTGTGGCGCAGAATATCAAATTCAAGAAAACCGGTGTGAATCTGCGGATCAAGCCGGTCATCATCAATAAAGATACGGTGAGGCTTGAGATCAAGCCGGAAATCATTCTGGCGGTCCGTTACCAGACATTTACGCAGAAAGACAGCGAGGGCAATGTCACCAGCGAAAGCGGAATTCCCGTTGTCTCCGTCCGTAATATCGAAACGACGCTGACCGCCGCCGACGGCGAGATCATCATGCTCGGCGGACTGTACTCCAGTGAGGCGACGGAGCGTCTGCGCAAGACGCCGATTTTAAGTGAACTGCCGGTGATCGGCGATCTTTTCACCGCGAAAGATGCCACGATCTATGATAAACAACTGCTGTTTTTTATGAAGATTCATATCCTTCAGTCTCCATACTCGGTCTTGCTTGACCCGGAAACGACTGCCGCCCAGATTCAGGATATCGGCCGCGCCGTCCGCGATTCCGGCACGCTGTTCCGTGAAAAGAGCAAACCGGAAGTCAAGGACCAGGAGACTCTGTTCAAGATTGATTCTCTCTGGAATCCTAAGCCTGTCATCCTGAAGAATCTGGGAAATGAAGCGGGGATGGAGAAACGGGTGCCTCCGCGTCCGCTCTCGAATCAGCAGCCGGTGATTCTGAAAAAGGATTCCGGCGCTTCCGGGAAACTTTCTCCGGAAAATGCTGTCTCTGGGAACAGTGTCAAAGTTGAGAAAAACGGACAGAAGTAAAAGATGAATATCAGGAAACGCTGGAAAAAGATTCTGCTGATCGTTCTCTGTGTTCTTGCGGCTGCCGGTATGGTGCTTTATTTTGCCATGCCGGGACTGTTCCGAAGTAAAAAGAGCACAAAAAACGAGTCCAAAGCGCCGGACAGGATTTATCCGGTCAAGCGGGGCGACATGGTGATCGGGATCATGCTCAAAGGCAGCGTGAACGCGAAAACCAAGCACAAGCTTGCGCTGGAGGCTCCGTGGGGCACAAAACTGATCCGTGTCGTTGATGAAAACAAGCGCGTGAAGAAAGGGGATATCGTTGCCGAATTCGAGGCGTCGGACTTGATTTTAAGGGTCGATGACTACAAACTGACGATTGAACAGACGAAGAAAGACCTTGCGATTGCGCTGGAAGAACGCGCCGTGCTGATCAGTACCAACAAAGCCGATATCCGTTCCGCGCGCGACAAGGTGACGGACTGTGAGGATGCATACAGCAAATATGTGCGTCTGGAGGGACCGCGCGACCGTGACAGTGTGGAGCTGAAGGTTTCCGATGCCGAAACCGAGCTCTCCGAAGCGGAAGAAGGCGTCACGACGGCAAAGAACGATTATGAATCGACGGTTTTTGCCGACGAAGCCTCGGAGAAAAAGGCGAAACAGGCGATCACCGATGCCGAAAAGAAGCGTGAAAGCGCCGAAACGAAACTGAATTCCGCCATGCTGGAGCGGAAGCTGTTCAAACGCTACACATACCCGAATAAGCTCAAAACACTGCGGAACAATCTGGCTCAGGCGAAACTGGACTATGAGAAAACGAAAGTACGGACGCAGTCCCTGCTGACACAGAAGAACAACCAGATCTACCGTTACGAAATTACGATTCGCAATAATGAGCGCCAGTTGAAACGCCACAGTTCCTGGCTTCCGATGCTGACGCTGATCGCGCCGGTCGATGGAATCGTGACTTACGGAGACCCCGACCGTCTGTGGGGCAATCCCGAGGTCAAAGTCGGTATGGACGGACGCCGGAAACAGGTCATCATCACGATTCCCGACATGAGCAAGATGATTGTTGACGTGAACCTGCCGGAGCAGTACCGCTCGAAAGTCACGGTCGGGGACCCCGTCATCATTACGCCGGAGTCGATCCAGACCATCAAGATCAAAGGCAAGATCGCTTCCATTGCATCCCTGCCTGTCAACATAATCCCGTGGGACAAGAGCACGCCGAAAATCTACCGCACGGTGGTGGATTTTTCCGATGAGAACCCGAAGATCGTCAGCGGCATGAGTGTCCAGGTGGAAGTGGTGTCCAAGATACTGAAGGATGTGATTTCAATTCCGATTGAGGCTGTATTTGAAGAAGGCGGGCAGCTTCTGGTCTACCGCAAGGCGCTTTCGGGACCGGAAAAGGTCAATGTCAAGATCGGTTCGACCAGCGACAGTGCCGTGGAAGTGACCGAGGGACTTGAGGAAGGCGATGAAGTCTATCTTTACCGCCCGTTCCAGACCACGAAGAAGTGAGTCCGGCGAAAGGCGGTGTGCATGACTCAAACGACGGAACAACGTGCGGAGGCGCTTCATCTCGGCGATATTCGCAAGACATACCATACCGGTACATTCGATGTGCCGGTTCTCAAGGGCGTGAATTTCGACGTCATGCGCGGCGAGTTCATCGGCATCATGGGGTCTTCCGGTTCGGGCAAATCCACGCTCCTGAATATTCTCGGAATGCTGGACAAGCCTTCCTCCGGGGAATACCGTCTTGACGGTATCAACGTGGAAACCCTTTCCGACCGGGAACTTACGACGATCCGCAATATCAAGATCGGGTTTGTTTTCCAGGCGTTCAACCTGTTCCCGCACCTGACTGTTCAGGAGAATATCGAGGTGCCGATGCTCTATGCCGGCGTGGCAAAGCATATCCGGCGCAAGGTCGCCGCGGAAATGGCGGAAAAAGTCAAACTCGCGCACCGTCTGGACCATCGCCCCACCCAGCTTTCCGGCGGAGAATGCCAGCGTGTCGCCGTCGCGCGTTCGCTGGTAAACAATCCGACCTTCATCCTGGCGGATGAGCCGACCGGAAACCTGGACGAGAAAACCGGTATCGAGATCATGAAGCTGTTCCATGACCTTCATGCCGCGGGGACGACTCTGGTGATGGTGACGCACAACCCGCAGTATGAGCCGGAATATGACCGCGTGATCTATCTCCGCAACGGGCGCAAATGGCGCATCGTCGATAACATCAACCACAAGACCGAGGAGTTTGAAACATGAAGCTCAGCGACCAGCTATGGCTCTCTTTCCACAACCTGATGCTTCATAAGATCAGGTCTGTGCTGACTTCGCTGGGCATCATCTTCGGCGTCGGCAGCGTGATTGCGATGCTTTCCATTTCCGAGGGTGCGAAACGGGAAGCGCTGGCGCAGATCGAATCCATGGGCGTGGACAAGATCATTGTTTCGACAAGGAAACCGCCGCCGACCGGCAAGGATGTATCCGAGAATACGACGAACAGCAATCTGGAGACATTCGGGCTGACGCAGGCGGATCATGACCATATTCTGCATATGGACAATGTGAAATCCATTGCCACGGCGCGCAATTCGAGGAAAAGCATTCTGCGGGGGACGACTCAGCTTGACCTGTCTCTGTTCGGAGTGACGCTGGATTTTCTGGAGGAGAGCCGTTCCGAGATTACGCAGGGACGCTGGCTGTCGCCTCTGGACAAGGACCGCAATGTCTGTGTGCTCGGGATTGATGCGAAGCGTGCGCTTTTTTCCCTTGCCGAGCGGGATATCATCGGAAAAGTGATTTCAGTCGGCGACGATGCGTTCCGGATTGTCGGCGTTCTGGAAAACCAGAAAGGAACGACGATCGAAGGCGTCGGCAGTCCGAATACCGCCATTTTCATCAGCAAGGAGGCTTCGGAGTCGATCTACGGCAGAACCTCCGTGACGCGGGTCAGCGGCAGGACTTCCATCGAAGTCGTCGATTATGATTGTTTCATCGTGAAAGTGCTGGACGTGAGTTATATTGATTTCACTTCCAAAAGAATTGCGGCGTATCTTTCCAAGACGCATAACGATGTGAAAGACTGGGAAATGGTGGTGCCGCTGGATCTCCTGAAGCAGAGGGAGCAGACGCAGAACATCTTTACGGTTGTCATGAGTTCGATTGCCGGAATATCCCTGCTGGTCGGCGGTATCGGCATCATGAACATCATGCTGGCGAATGTCTACGAACGCCGGAAAGAGATCGGCACGCGGCGTGCTCTCGGCGCCCAGAAAGGGGATATCATCCGCCAGTTCCTGTTCGAGACGATCTTCCTGACTTCGATCGGCGGTTCGATCGGGGTCGGGCTGGGATTGTGCATTGCGAAAATCGTGACGAAGTATGCGAACTGGCCCGTGGCGTTTTCGATCTGGTTCATCATTCTCGCTCTTGTGATTTCCGCCGTGATCGGCATCATCTTCGGCACGTATCCCGCATGGAAAGCCGCCCAGCAGAATCCCATCGACGTGCTCCGCGCGGAATAAGGCGGACTGCCTTGCCGTGTTGCGCGGCAAGGTGTTTCCCCGTTGATTAATTCCTTTGTTTCATCAGTTGTTTCATCCGGACTGTGTCGCAGGATTTCAGGGCTTCTTCAAAACTTGTGCGGAATATGGTCTGCTGCTTGAATTTTTTCATCAGTTCCCGCTTGTTTCCGGAGTTTTTGAACTCTTTCCGGAGCGTGGACAGTTCCGCATTGATTTTTTTCAGATACTTCCGGTAGACTTCCAGTTCTTCTTTTCCGGTCAACCGCAGGGGGACGCTGCCCGTCAGCAGTTGTTTTCCCTGTTCCAGAAGCCGCAGATGCAGGACATATTCACCGGAGGGGATGTTTCTGACCGGATATGGGAATGCAATCTGTCCGGAAAAACCGGCAGACAGTTTTTTCAGGCGTATTTCTTTTGAATCAATACTTTCTCCGGCGGCATCGCAGAGATTCAGTTTCAGAACGGGGGCTGTCAGGGAAATGGCGCTTCCGTATGTGAATTCAAGAGGAATTTCCGTTCCCGTGAGCCCGGTCAACATTTTTCCCGGAAGCATGGCTGCCGTATTGTCTCCTATGAAATCGGCGCGGGCCATACCGTGAATGATGAAGTAGTTTGCAGTCAGCGACGGCATGAGATTTACCGGTTTTCTGGCTCCGAAGGCTTCGGCGGCGAAATAATCGCGGTCGCACCACACATACAGTTGTTCCGCATTTTCATAGCGGATCCCGATCAGGATTCCGCTGTCCTTGTCTGAAACCGCATAAGCGTTTTCCTTTGTTTCATATGCGGAACCTGTTTCTATTGGGACAGATTTCAGGCGTCCCTTTTCCGGAAGCATCAGATTCAGCGCCGGTGTGCCGTGCTGTCCCGGCATTCTGAACTCCGGCCGGTGTTTCAGAGTCAGTTCCGTGCGTGAAACTTTCCCGGCCGGGCGCACCGCCGTCCGGATTTTTACTGCAAATGAATCGGGTTCCAGAGTGACCGTCCGATCCAGTATGACATCATTTTTTGCCATGCTGGCGCCGGAAAGGACAAGGGTATTTCCCTTTCTGCTCCATGTCATGGCAGCTTCGGGAGTTTTGCCGAAACTGTCGAAGAGTTCGATAAAGCCGACCCGCTGGGAAGTTTTCAGGTCAATCGACGTATTCACAGCGTTGGCATGAAAAAGCTCTTTCCCTGATGCTTCATCCCGGAAAGAAGATAAAATGCCGTTGAATCCGGGAATGCATTCAAAGGTAAGATGACCGTTGGAAAACGTGACAGATGTTTTCCCGTTCCTCACTGTCGCCTCCGCTTTCACGGCGGAGGCGGCGGACACTTCCTCCGGTGTGAGGCTCCTTATCTCGTAGTCTCCGATTGTTTCCGCCATGATATTCCAGATTTCATTCCGCGGTATGTTCCAGTTGCGTATTTCCAGAATGAGACCGGGAAACCAGACGTGATCGGTTCCGCCGCGTGTCACGGCAACTTTTCTTGTCTCTGCGCCTCTGCGTGCGTGAATGGTCCATTTGGAGGGACTGCTGTCATCGCGGTCAACGGTGATGTTCACGTCCCCGATCCGGATGGAGTTGGAACGCGGAAGCGCCTGACGGGAAAGCTTGATTTCCGAGCCGGAGAGCAGCCACGCAGAAAACAATAGGAAAAACATATACCGTTTCATTTGGATTTTTCTCCTTTGCCGATACGGACTGCAATCATGCGACCTCCGGCGGGAAACAGCGGCACGTTGATTTCAGATTCCTTGTGATTGAGCCTGACTCCTGTTTCAATGTCATAAGCCTCCTGAACCGCTCCGGCAAGAGTTACGGATGCACTTCTCCAATTGCCGGAGCGGTTGAGAACGGCGAGATAAAGGAAACCGTTCTGCCCTTTCCACGGGAAGATTCTCACTCCGGCGTCATCGGAGTGCGCTTCCCTGTTGTGCAAGCTCTTTTCCAGAATTTTTTTCACAACCTTTTCTTCCGTAACTCCCGTCAGAGAGAAGCCGGTGCAGATGACTTTCCCTTTTCCGTAATTCATCGAAACCGCGGCAGGCTTTGAGTCCGTATAACGGCAGATGATTTTTGTTTTTTCCGGTTCCAGCATTTCAAATGTGAGATATGCCGGCCCTACTTCTTCCTGGGTCAGGAGCGCCTGAGATTCCGCTCCGCCGGAAAGCCTGCCCGACGCAGCGGCGACCTGAACCATGCCCAGCCCGTCGAAAATCCGGTTGTCTTCTTTTTTGTATTGGTCATACCGTCCAGCCTGGCCTTCAAGGATGAGTTCGCCGCCGTTTTCAGCGAAATTCAGAAGTTTTTCCATGACCTCAGGTTCCAGAAAAGACGCCTGTGGGACGATCAGGGTTTCAAGATGGGCGATCTCATTGTTTTTGACTTTGCCGCGTGTTACGGTTTCATAGGGGATCTGTTCTTTGTCAAGCAGCCGGTTCCATGCGTCAAGCAACCCGAAATAACGACAGAAGAGCGACTGGTCGATCTTGGTTTCAAAGATGCCGCCGCGTCCGTGTGACTTGGTGACAAAAGACCAGTAGACGCCTGTTTTCGCATGGTCTTTCGGAGCGACGGCACCCATGAGATTCTGCCATTTCTTTTTCCAGCGGGTGAATTCTTTGAACTCGGCTCCCGCGAGATAAAGCATTCCGTCGTATTCTCCGAAGCGGGCGCTGGTTCCGTGCCGCCACTCATAGGGGGCAAACTGGCTCATGCCCTGCGCCGCATAATAAATCATATTGAATCTCTGGCATTTCTGAAGTTCGTCTTCGGAGTTCGAGAGATTCCACGGTGCGGAAAAAGAGATCCATTTCGGTTCGCTGTTGTCCGCCCTCTGTCCCCGTCTTCCCAGCCCGATCTGATACCATGCCCTGCTGGTCGGGGTATTGTGGGATGCGGCAAAGTCAATGAAACGGTTGAATTCATAAAATTCCACGCCGTCGAGCGGGGATGCCTGATTGATGCAGGCGGTAAGCGGATGCACCGGATCATATTTCCGGTAAATCGAAGCGACTTTTTCGATGAAACGGTTGAATTCCCGGGTGCGGAATTCGATCCAGTCGAAATTGTTGGCATGTTCCGCCGGAGTGCGCTGGTATTGTACCGGCGGGCGGATCTCCCCGAATGATTTCCATGAACTGTTCCATGCCTTGTTCAGGGCTTCGATGGTTTTATGGCGTTCCTTGAGAAACTCCCGGTATTTGCGGAACCCGTATTCGCTGTAACCGCCCATAAGCATTCCTTCGAATGTAATGGAACGTGTATGTACGCCGTCGAGTTTCGCCGCCCGTTTTGCCATGAACTCAATCAGATTCCAGAATGCGGGGGATTCCGTGGCGGAGGAGATGATACCGACGCCTCCGAGCCGGGCATTGAAGTCCGCCGCCGTCACCGCCTGCCGCAGTGTGCCTTTTGCCTGATCCGCCACGTAGGGTATGTCACGGGCTGCCGCTTCCTTTGCAAGAGAGCGCGGGATCATCTGCGTGGGTATTTCGTGGGAGGTGAACTTGTGCAAGCCCGTCTCTCTGACATAACGCTCAAAGACCTGTTTGCTGTATTCATCCTCTTTCCGGTTCTGATCCGTCGGAATCCTGTATGCGGAGCGGGAGACATAATTCGGTCCGCACGAGCCGTCTATTCCCAGTGACGCAATCGCGCGTCCGTTCTCATATTCGGCGAATCCGGGAGCGCCGCCCCAGCTGAGGGGTTCATAATCCCCATAAGACATCTTGATGTCGATGCTTCCCCTTTCGGGGATTGCAAAGCGTTTTTCCCCGTGGGCAGCCAGAAGTTTCTGTTCGAGAGAGCGTCCTTTTGCCAGAAAAGACTTCGTCATTCCGATCTGTTTTTCGACCTTTTTCAGCAGCTCCTCCTTGCGCTTCACAGCAAAGGAAAAGCGGTTGAAGCGGTATTTCGCGAACTGCCTGCACAGGTCGAGAGTGTCCGATTCCAGTTGCCCGAACTCCGTGGAGAGATCGGGAACGGCAGTCATGCCGAGTCTCCGGTTGTTCTCATTATGGAAATGCAGTTCTTTGAAGAGATAGACACTTTCCGTATAATATAATTTGAGTCCGGTGATCCGTCTGCGCAGTTCATGCAGATTGCGCCAGTATTCCGGCGCAGGCTCATTTGCCAGCGGAAGGCGGACCGTATCCAGAAGAAAACGGAGATAATCTTTCCCATGAGGGCCGTACAGCAGTTTCAGCGCGGGGTCCGGCTGGATGTCGGCGCAGACTACATTCGCTCCCGGAAAAAATGAACAGAAATGTTTTACCTGCGCCGTATGCTGCCCGATCACTTTTCCCGATGCGTCACGGATTGCCAGCGGAGTGGCGTCCATACAGTCATGGAACTCCATGCGTCCGGGGCTGAGCGGTCCCGTCAGGCGCCACTGACATTTGTTCATGGAACGCCATGAAACGTTCCGGACGCCGGAACATGCGAGCTGCCGCAGTTTTCCCGGTCCTTTCCCGTCACATGAGAGCGTGACGTTTCCGCCTTGCGGATTCCGCATGCCTTTGAATACCGCCGCGGAATCCATGACGCAGTGTGTTGTTCCCGGCAGGAGCTCGCCCCATTCCGGAGCCTCCCGTTTCCCGTCAAAAGTTTTGAGCGGCCAGCCATCCAGGATAAGGTGCCCGCCGCCGGAAAGAAAAGCCGGAACAGCATCCCGCAGAGGCAGCGGCGTGGAAACGGCTTTCGGGACAATCAGCACATCGTATTTTTTGAAATCATAATCTCTGACGATCTCGGCTTTTTCGCCGATTGCCTGAAGATTCTTCAGGATTTCCGCGGATTCGTTCCGGTTCTGTTCCCATTCAAAAACTCCGCAGATTTTCTCCGCGCCGAGAAGCGGGAGAGCCAGCAGGAGAAGCAGCAGCGGGCGCATCATTTTCCATCCCTCCCGATATCGGAGAAGCGGATGAACCGGAGCGTGCCTTCGAAACCGTTGACAATCAATCGGTTCTGTTTGTCACGCTGCCAGGGTGCCGGATAAATGCCGATTCTTGCAGCTCTCATGTTGACGAGGCTGATCTCGCCTTGGACCTTTTCTTCCGCCAGAAGCTGATTGTCGAGCAGACAGCTCAGCTTATCTCCCTTGCGTGAAATGCGGAGGAGATACCATTTTCCCGTTTCAAGCGTTTTTTTCAGCGGGGCATTGAAAGAGCGCGCCTTACCGTCCAGTGCATATTGAAAACAGAACTTTCTGCCCTGCCACGGGGAGTAGCCGAGAAGGAAGCCGGATATCTTTTCCGTATGGGATTTATTTCCGATCAGAAAGAAACCCGAGGGACGCTTCAGCAGTTCCTCCGAGGCGCATTTGAATACGACTTCAATGGAAAAATCCCCTTTTCTGATTTTCAGGGAGTCTTTGACCTGAATCTGCACATAGCCTCCTTTGCCGTCGAATACGGCGCCTTCCTCAGGGAGAATCTTCGGCAGCGGGGCATTCTCCATGGATTGAAGCGCCGCAGTATTGCCGAACCCGCTCTGGTCTTCGATCTGTCCCTGTTTCTGCATGGAAAAATCCCAGAAAGCGACGGTGTGATCGTCCGGCTCCATTCCTGCGGAAGCGGCGGATAAAGTCGAGACTGTAAGGGCGGCGAGGGCGAATAAGATTTTTTTCATGTTGAACTCCTTATGTTATTTTTATTGACAGTCGTCAAAATATTTCTGCAGACGGTCTCTCATACTGGAAACATGCCCGTCCACCCAGAGAACATTCATGCTGCCGTTGTGCTGGAGATACGTTCTCGCAAGGATTCCGTTTGTTCCGGTCAGGTCAAAGCACGACGAGAAACTCTGATAGAGATTTTCCGGAGACTGTTCCGCAAGATAGACGATTGCGGAGGGATTTCGGAATTTGTTCCGTTTCAGATAATCATTCAGGCGCGGACAGGTGCTCCAATTATGGCCGTAGGGGGAAGCCGCGCGGGGACCGATGACATTATTCATGATATAACTGGCACGGCGTTTTTCCACATAGGTGTCCCTATTGGCATCCGGCGCTGTTTTGCGGGAAGGGCATACCGCAATGGAGGAGTTGCCGCCCCAGTTGTATTTGCTTTTGACATTCGGCGCCGTCAGATAAACCAGATAACTGTAATAGTCGCACCATAAACGCCCGTTTTCCGGTTTTGAGAGCCCCGCCGTGCTGATATCGGGCCTTACGGTGATTCCGGAAGGAATGCAGAGCCATTCGTTGAAGTCGTCTGAATAATAATTCATTCCGAGTCCCCATTGTTTCAGATTTGCCGTGCATTGAATGGCGCGCGCCCGTTCCCGCGCCTTGCCGAGAACGGGAAGAAGCATTCCCGCGAGAATGGCGATGATCGCAATCACAATCAGGAGCTCTATCAGGGTGAAAACTTTTGTTTTCAGCCTGATAGTAAGAACAGAAGAACAAGGAACTCTGAAGTAAGAAGGAACGGGAAAACATTTGAACATTTGAACAATGGAACAATTCAACAATCGAATGAAGAAAGAGAAAATAAGGCAGAGTGCGAATTGACACCGCCGGAATGAAATATCCTTTTTACACCTTTTCATCATCAGGAACTCTATCAGAGTGAAAATCCGCATTTTTACCCTGCGAATTTGCGAGACAGGGCGGACATTCACATCATGATATCCGGCAGACTGTGTTGAACCGCGGTCTGCGGTATGAAACATTTTTCTGAAGCGGCAGCATGTGTTCCGGATTTTCATACTTTCACCTTTCCTGTCTGTTGTTGCAGCATCTGTTCCGGAAGATAAAGCCCGTTCCTGATTCCGAGCTCCGTCACAACTCTTTCGCACCAGTAAAGACATCCGACGCCGCAGCAGGAGTGGGCATCGGAGCCCAGCGAAAATCTGACTCCTTCCGATTTGAATATATTCAATATTCTCATGTACTCTCTGTGAAATTCCTCAAACGGGACATGCGAATGCCAGAAATACATCTGATTCATGATTTCAAAAATCTTGCCGTTCCGCTGAAAAGCCTGTGCAATCTTCGCGGTACGTGCATCATCGAACAGCTTCAGGGAAAGATTCAGCGGAGAAAGCCCGAAGTTGAACGGGTGTGCAAGAATCTTCACCTCCGGATTGCCGCATGCCTTGATCATCACATCGCAGAGAACATCGCGCAGTTCTTCCGGTGAAGCCGGGGTCCCGGCAAGCTGGGAAAAGAGGATGTTGTTGCAGTCCATGAGGACTAATTCAAATCTGTCAAGAAATTTCTTCGATGCGCATGGTTTTCCGCTGACATCCCTGACTGCTGTTTCACATCCGAAAAGGATTTCCACCGGACAGGCGTTTTTGTCGATTCCGGCATAGTCTCCGAGAAGTTTCTCCGCCTGGACATCGTTGAAGACATGATCCGTGATTGCAATTCCCCGGAGTCCGTTGGATTCCGCGGCATTTGCCATGTCACGGACAGGGCTTCTCCCGTCGGAAAAAGCGGTGTGCGTGTGAAGATCATATTTCAGAGGATGACACATCCCTGTCTCATCCTCCCGACCTGAAGATCGTTTCATAAATTTTCCTCCATGCAGTCTTCTGCAAATTTTATTTTCTCCATGAACGGCGCCAGAACCGGATTTTCCCGGTCTTGCGGGGTCCCGTCACTTTTATTTCTGCAGTGTGTGAATATGATCTCCGGCGGCAGCAGTTTTCCAGGCAGCGCAGCCAGTTCATCCGGCGGGAAATGGACGAGTTCGGAAATAAGCAGATCCGTTTTTGCGGAAAGCGGTGCGGTCAGTTCAGCGGCATGGCGGATATCGCCGCTGACCACGACTCTTTTTTTCTCCGCCTCCGCTGCAATACTGAAACTTTCGCACGGAGCCGGAACCGGGGCTTTTCCCGTAATCCCGCGGTAACAGGCAAGGTGTTCATTAGCGAAAAATTCGAGGCGGAACGACCCGCATTTTACCGGGTGTCCCGTAAGGACAGGCACGATATTCAGTTCGAAAGGCAGAACGGAACGGTAGAGATAGACCGTATTCAGGAGAGTGTTGAATGTTTCAATTCCCTCGGATGGCATCCATACCGTAAGCGGGCGACTCCTGCGGAGAATCTGGAAAGTCTGGATCAGTTGCGTGAATCCGCCCGTATGGTCCGGATGCAGGTGGGTGACTGCCAGTGTACCGATCAGGTCCGGGGGGACTCCAAGGCGGATCAACGTCGCGCTCACGGGTTCCCCGCAGTCGATCAGCAGTGCATCGGCGTCCGCTTCCATAAGAATGGAGGTGTTGAAACTGCGAAGCGTGGCGATTCCTGCGGAGGTGCCGAGAAAGCGGATCTTCATGGGCGCACCTCGTGACGTCTCGGAGGTGCGGTCGAACTTCCCTCCGCCAATACCGGATCAATCGTGACTGTCTGTGCATCTTTCTTTTCCGAAAGCAGAAGGGAGACCGCCATCTCAATGACATTGTTGTGAACAGCCGAGGTGATGACCGGTTCCGGAAAGCCCGCCTGGAAAGGGGCGTCGAAGCCGACAATGGAAAAATCTTCGGGAACCCGGATTCCCTCCCGCAGAAAGAGCCGCATGGCTCCTACGGCGCGCTGGCTGTTGAAGAAGATTGCAGCCGTGGCAGGAAGTCCTTCCGCCAGCATTGCCTGTGCCAGTTCCGCTCCGATCGCTTCATAGCTCGGATAATGTGTGACCGGATGCTTCTGAGGCAGGTAACGGACACGGCAGCCGTGTTTTTCCAGCATTTTTGTGAGAAATTCAAAACGGCAGTCGCGGAATCTTCCTGTCGCGGGCAGATCTCCCGCCAGATAAATATCCCGGTGTCCGAGCGCAAGAAGATGGTCTCCGAGTTTTTGCGCTGCCGCGCGCAGATCGGCAATCACGAAACAGCCTGCCGCCGGGCGGCGGGACGCGGAGGATTGATAACGGATTTCAACCATGGGAATCCGGTTGCGGTGTGCAAAGGCGCGCAGTCCGTCCGGGCAGTGGAGCGCAATGATCCCTCCGGTTCCCTCACGGACCATCTGCGCTATGACGTCACGGGTCTGGGGCATCGCTTCCCCTGTGATGATGTGCATGGTGCGCTTTCCCCGGTGCAGTGCGACTTCCGCATTGGCGGCATATTCCGCAAAGTGGGGGTTCCGGAGCGTCGGCAGAAGCAGAAACACATTTCTTGTCCCTGCGGATACGCGCGGCGCTGTTTCCGGCGAGCCGGCAAGAAAGGTTCCGCGTCCGCATCTGCGGACCACCAGATGTTCCGCTTCCAGTTCATTCAGCACCAGTTCAGGAATTTTGGGACTGACGTTCAGGATCTGCGACAGTTCTCTTTGAGGGGGAAGACGGTCGCCGGGGCGCAGATTGCGCTCTTTGATCCAGTTCAGGATATATTCTCTGGTCTGATCTTTCAATGTTTTTTTTGAATCAAGCAATTCTGTGACTCCCGTATATGACTTATTGACTCTGTGACTCATTGACTCTTTAATTATAATTGAAAAAGAAGATTTGTCAAGGGGGTGGAAGAACAACAGAGATGATTTTTTACATTTTTTTTCGCAGTGCGCGGAAAAGAGGGCCGGACCTGCGGGGCATGGAGCGCGGACTCTGATCCTCCGTTTGCCTTTCGCAGGAAAAGAGTGTATATTACCGGAATCTGTAATTTAAAGGGAAATCATTATGTCTGTTCAATTTATCGAAAACAAAAATCTATTTATCTTATCTTGTGCAAAACTCTCCTGCGCCTTTTATGTCGATGCCAATAAGCGTCTGGTTCACCTGCATTTCGGAGGAAAAGTTCTCGGAGAGGAGGGGCTTGTCCCGCAGGAAATCCGCAAGGGGCATTCCTCCTTTTCCCCGTGGGCGGACGGCGAAAAACCGGAGGATTCCGCGGACGCTCTGCCACTGGAGTTTTCCGGTTTCAATACAGGCGACTTCCGCATCAATTCCGCTACGGTTCTGACGGAAAACGGATCGGCTGCCACAGATGCACTCTATGTGTCGCATCATATTTACAAGGGGAAGAAACGCCTTGCAGGGCTGCCTTCCGCTTTTGCCGGAGATCATGACAGCGTGGAGACACTTGAGATTACGATGCGCGATACCGCCTGCGAGCTTGAATTCATACTCTCTTACTCCGTGTTCGAGGAGTGCAATACGATTGTCCGTTCCGTGAAAGCCGTCAACAACACGGCATCGCCTCTTGTGATCAGGCGCCTGATGAGCGCACAGCTTGATCTGCCGCATACCGGATTTGACTTTGTCCAACTGAGTGGCTCATGGTCGCGGGAACGGCATCCGGAACGCACTCCGCTGCATTCCGGAATCCAGTCGATCCGCAGTGTCCGCGGTGCCTCCGGACATCAGAACAGTCCCGCGATTGCTCTGGCGGCGCATGACGCCACCGAGTATTCCGGCGATGTCTACGGAGCAGTTCTGGCTTACAGCGGTAATTTTCTGATCGAGGCGGAGTGTGAACAGTATGGAACGGCGCGTCTTTGCGCAGGGATCAATCCCGAAAATTTTTCATGGATGCTTGCTCCGGGGGAATCGTTCGAAACACCGGAAGTCTATCTGACTTATTCCGGGGAGGGGCTCGGCGGCATGTCCCGCAATCTGCACGATTTCATGCGCAGTCATCTGATTCGCGACGGCTGGGCGGACAGGAAACGCCCGCTTCTTGTGAACAGTTGGGAAGCCGCCTACTTTGATTTCGACTCCGTCAAACTGCTCGGAATTGCCGAAAGCGCGGCGAAACTGGGAATTGAGATGCTGGTTCTTGACGACGGCTGGTTCGGGGCGCGCAATGATGACACGACGTCGCTGGGAGACTGGTTCGTGAATACGGACAAGATCGGCGATCTCGGTGAACTTGTGAAGAAAATCAATGCGCTCGGAGTGAAGTTCGGGCTCTGGTTCGAGCCGGAAATGATTTCGGAGAAAAGCAAACTGTATCAGGAACATCCGGAATGGGTTCTGCATGAGCCGGGACGCAGACGCTCCATCGGGCGGCAGCAGATGCTGCTGGATATGTCCCGCCCTGACGTTGTGCAGTATCTCTTTGAGACGATTTCCAATATTCTGCACTCGGCAAACATCGAATATGTCAAATGGGATATGAACCGGAACCTGACCGAAGTCTATTCGGATATGCTTTCCCCGGAACGTCAGGGAGAGGTCGCACACCGTTTCATGCTCGGAGTCTATCGTCTTCACGAGATGCTCCTCAAAGAGTTCCCCGGACTGCTGATCGAGGGGTGTTCCGGGGGAGGCGGGCGTTTCGACGCCGGTATGCTGGGGTATGTCCCGCAGATCTGGTGCAGCGACGACACGGATGCGATGGAACGCATCCTGATTCAGCTCGGGACCTCTTATTTCTATCCTGTCAGCACGATCGGCGCCCATGTTTCCGTCTGCCCGAATCATATCACCGGGCGGAGCACGCCGTTTGCCACACGGGGGAATATCGCGCTTTCCGGAACCTTCGGCTATGAACTCGACCTGACCAAACTCACGGAGGAGGATCAGGCTCTGGTCCGGAAACAGGTTGCGGATTACCACAGATACCATCATATCATTGCGGGGGGCGACCTCTACCGTCTGTCGGATTCTTTCAAGGTGAATCCGTTTGACGCATGGATGTATGTTTCCAAAGACCGCAAGGAGGCGCTGGTTACGGCTGTCTGCCGCTTCTGCCAGCCGAACAGCGGTGTCCGGTTTGTGCGTCCGCGCGGTCTGGACCCCGAAACAGTCTACGAGGTGGACGGTATGCAGGTGTCCGGCGCAACTCTGATGTCCGTCGGATTTCAGGCGAAGCTGGAGCCGGGCGACGGCGCCAGCCGTATTTATTATCTGAAGGCTTTGTGACACTCGTTTGCCCGGTGGCGGTTTCACTGGGATTTCGAGAGCAGCGCACATTGTATCAATGTGCCTTTTTTGTTGAATTTTTTTTTCATTTTCCTTGAAAAAAGATGGAACAGGGGATTATATTGAAGTTAATCCGTTTTTTACGAAAATCAAAAAAAGGAGTAAAACATGAAAGAATTCGGCAAAAGTAAATGGATCGCCGCAGCTTTGGCTGTGACTGCCGGAACCGGTGTGCTTTTCGGGGCGGAAGTCCTGAAGATTGAAAAGGCATCGGATCTTCTCGGAACCAGGAATCTGACGGAAAACGCCGCGGAGAAGTCCATTACTGCGAGCGGTCGTTATGCCAGAGTCACCAGCAAACCGTTTCCGGTTGACCCGGCGAAGAAATACAAGCTTTCGGGAAAATTCCGGGCTGCCCCCGGAACGGCGGGCGAAGTCTTTTATTTCGGATTCATTCCGTTGGATGAAAAGGGCAGGCAGATTGCGTCCGAATATGTGAATGTGCCGAAAAAGGGAACGGATACCGAGCTTGCGGCTCCGGCCAGGAAAGGCGATACCGTTGTAAAGGTCAAGGATGCGTCCCAATGGGATATGCTGACTCCCTGGGGCGTCATTGCGTTCAATGCGAAGGATGACTGCTCCGATCTTCCCAACAGAGATGTGACGCAGATTGCGGAAAAGAAAATCGAAAAGAAAGGTGACGTCTGGGAAGTTACTCTGAAGAAGCCGGTTGCGAAAGACTATCCCGCGGGCACCAGGGTTCGCCAGCAGCGTTTCGGCGCAACCTATCTGTATACTGCCGGACCCGGGAAGAAGGCACCCGCCGATTGGCAGGAGTTTTCCGGAAACGTGCAGGGTATCGCTCCCGCCGGCAATCCCTCTTATAAATGGTGGAACGGCACAAAGCAGGCGCAGATTCTGATCATCATGAATTATGCTTCCAAAGACGGCAAGACCGAATTCAAGGATATTGTTCTTGAGACGATCGACTGATTCTGTTTTGAGTTACGCAGGCATCCTGTGAAACGGGATGCCTGTTTTTTTGTACCATGTTGAAAAAGAAATTGATATTTTTCTGATACTGTTCTGACACCGGAAGGTGTCAATATAAAATATTATTTTTCCATTATTTTCTGTTTTCACTGTTGCATCCAATTCATTTTTATTTATAATATATGACAAAGGAAAAGTGGGTCTCATGGAAATTACAGTGGCGCAGAAAAAGAAAAAGTTGCAAATGATTGCGAACCGGAACGGAGTTTCCCTGTCTACGGTCTACCGGATTCAGCGTGGAGACGGGAGTCAGAGAAATCCGAAGTTCCAGACTGTAAAGCAGGAGCTTCGTCTTCTGGAGGAACACCGGGAGGGAATTCCCGGAGCTCCGGTCATGATGGTTACTGAGAATGCCTTGTCCTCTCATGCGCTGGAGTTTTATGAACAGATGAAACATCTCTGCATGGAGCGGAAGATTGAACTGGTGCTGACTTTGGAGAAATCCGTAAAGGATGATTTGAGGAGGCGCTGCTTTGCGGGGATCATCACCCTGACGCCGATTTCCGTTCCGGATGAGATACCCGTTGTTTACCTGAACCGCCGTTCCCCGTCCGGCAGGGAGTCTTCCGTATGCGTGGACGGAATGATGAATTGGACGAAAATGCTGATTCATCTGAAGAGGCACGGGGCAAAGAGAGTCGGCATCTTTCACGGCGTTTCCCAGAGGAATGTTCAATATTACCTGACTGCGGGAATCATGTCCGGTGAAGTGCTTCTGAATCTGGCGGGGCTGCCTTCCGATCCTGAACTGGTCTGTCCCGTCACTCTTTCGCCGGAAACCCATGCGGAGGGATTGAAGCAGGCGGCGGATTATTTCTGTTCGCTGAAAAAACTTCCCGATACCCTGCTGGTCAATTCCGATTTTTACATTCCGAAGATGAGCCGCCGTTTTCAGGAGCACGGCATCCGTGTGCCGGAAGACCTGCTGATTGCCGGAGTCCACAGTTATTTGCAATCCGTTCCTTCCGCTTCGCATCCGACCGCTTATACTTTGATGGAGGAATACCATGAAATGGAGTCCTGTCCCTGCATTTGCGGTGTTCATTGTTTTCATGAAATGACGGAAGCCGCTCTCGATCTTCTGCTGGAAAAGATCAATCGGGCGGATTCCATTCCGAGACAGGTCTGTTTCAGTCTGAAAATACAGGATTACCGTTTTGAAAAAGGAGAAATGAAAAATGAAACGCCAAAATAGCAAGGAGAAAGAAAATGGGCAGGAATAAACGGATTTTTACATTAATCGAGTTACTGGTCGTAATTGCGATCATCGCGATTCTGGCAGGGATGCTTCTGCCGGCGTTGAACAGCGCCCGCGAGAAGGCACGCACGATTTCATGCACCAATAATATGAAACAGTTGGGACTTGCCATGGGGATGTATACTTCCCAGTATGAAGATTATTTCCCCCATACAGGAGTTTATACAATCAGCGGAACAGTGTGCTATCCGATGAGTGTTCTGGCGTATTCAACCGGTCTGGGAGGGAAGGCTTTCATCTGTCCGTCTTTCCGGATCACCAAGAGCTCTGATACCACGATTCAGAAGATACAATCCTTTTCACCTCAATATCTCGGAGAGAAAATGACGAACGGTGCAAGTGAAATGACCTATGTGCATTATGGAATCAACCGCATCACCTATAACGCCGGACTGGGAGTCACGGGGAAAGTCACCCGGGTGAAGATGCCTTCCCGTTACCTGAATATGGGAGAGTCGGCATTCAATACGAACCGGGACAGAGGTTTTGCGATTCTTGCCGAGAACTATTTTGAAACAGGGGCATGGGGGCTGGTCGACATCCGTCACAACACTTCTTCCAATGTTCTTTTTGCCGACGGGCATGTGAACGGGCTCAATACGAATATGAAGATTACGCGTTACGTTTACAACACTTCGCTCAATCCTTACAGGAGCGCGGCTTTTACGGGAAACAGCACCGTCGGGCTCTGGAATGCGGCATTGACGAAATTTTAATGAAACAGAGGTGGATGATATGAAAAAAGAATGGATTCTTGGAGCGCTTGTCATTGCCGGAGGAACACTTCATGCCGCGCAGACACTTTCATTGACATTTGACAGGGAAAAGACGATGGAGCTTGAAGGCAGAGAGTATCGGATCCCGGCAGGCAGAGACGGATTTCTTGAAGTCGGGAAGACAGGTTTGTCGCTTCCGGCGCAATCACTGCTCGGAGAGCAGGGCACGGTCCTGTTCCAGTTCAAACTGCTGGCGCCGTCCGGGGAGAAGATGAATCCCCGCTATGTTCTGACTCTCCGCTGCAAGTCGCGGATGAGTGCCGGACTGTATATCATCGAAGGCCCGAAACACTTCCGCTTCTCTTTTGGCGACCGCACCGGGCAGATCTATCATGTGATGAAGGAGGAATTCAAATACGGGCAGCTCTACCATGCGGGAATTGCGTGGGACGGTTCCAGAGTCCGTTTTTATCTGGACGGCAAGCTTGTCGGTGATGATAAGCAGCCGGTCAGGATGGAGAAAATCTCCATGCTGAATCTGGGACCTTACCGCGACGGGTGGATGGCGCCGAAACCCTGGGGAAACGATGTGTTCATAAAAAGTGTCAGGACATTCAATACGATGCTGACTTCGCAGGAGGTTGCAAAAGAAAGCGGAGTGGTCCTGAAATCTGCAGGAGAAGCTGCTCCGCCGCTTCTGACTGTGCCGTTGAATCCGGAAAAGGCGCCTGTCATAAACGGCGAGCTCACGGAAACATTCTGGCGGTATGGCGCTTCGCTTCCCGTATTGACAAATCTCGGAAAACCGCTTGAAAGCTTTCAGGCACCTCAGGGGAAATTCCTGCTTTCTTATGACGCCAGGAATCTGTACGTCGGTTTTTCCTATCATATTCCAGCCGGAAATCCGGTCAATGCGGGCAGCCTGCGCACGAAGGATTCGGAACCGGAAGTGTGGGGAACGGAATCCTTTGAACTGTATCTGTTCGTCAACGGCAATCTGTACCGGTTTGCCGGAAATGCGGCGGGCGGCTATACGGAATGGAAAAACAACGGTGTGGAGTGGAACGGGAAATGGGATTATCGTTCCCAGGTCAAGATGCTGATCGACAACAGTTCCGTATGGCAGGGGGAGGCGGCAATCCCGTGGAAGACGCTGGAGTTGAACGGGGTGCCGGAGAAGCCGGTGGCTTTCAACTTCTGCCGTACATGGTGTCTGCCGGACTATTCCGGCGCGACCTCCCTGATCGGGGGGAAAGGCTATTCCCGCAAGGAGGACTTCGTCACTCTGGCTTTCGGCAGAAATATTCCCGTTGCGCAGGTCATGGAACAGAACAATCCCGGCAAGGGAGCGTTCCGCCAGAAGGTAAGTATCGCTTCCCCTGCCGGTCAGGAGGCAGCTTATGAGGTTGCATTGTTGAATCAGGACGGTTCCTCCGAGCCGTTTACGGTCATCGAAAAGAAAATAAAGCTCAACGGAGGAATTCCCCGGGAGATTGAACTGGATGCAAAGATCACTACTTCCGCGTATGATGCAATCCGTTATACGCTGAAACAGGGAAACAGGGTTGTTGCCCGCAATATGGTTCCTTTCAAGTTGAACGAAGTGTATCTGGATGCCAGGCCGCGTTTCCTTTCGGGAAAGGTGGAATTTGATATTCAGACCGGACTGCTTGCCGCAAAATTCGGGGCGGACTGTTCCCCCGCCCTCGTTCTGAAAAATGCTTCGGGCAGGGAGATTTACCGGAACAAGGTGACTGCGGATGCGATGACGGTTCCGTTCAGCCGGAAGAACCCGCCGGGAAATTATACTGCGGAAATCATCGGACGCGACGGCAGTGTATTGTCTTCGCTTTCGATTCATTTTCCCGGAATCGGCAAATGGGCGGAAATGGAGTTCGACAAAACGGTGATCCTGCCTCCTTTCACTCCGCTCAAAGTAAATGGAACGGATTACAGTATGTGGGGACGCACTTACTCCTATGAGAATTCGCTTTTCCCATGCCGGATTCAATCGCAGGGCGTTGAACTGTTGAGTGCGCCCTGTGAAATCGTGGCGAACGGCAGAGCGGTCGGAAACGGAAAAACGGAACAGGTAAGCGCGGAGGCGTATCGCGCGGAGTTCAAGGGGAGCGCGGGAAATCAGGATTGCAGCGTTACGGCGGATTCCTGGGTGGAATATGACGGAGTGGCTTACAGCAAGTTTACGGTTCAGGCGGAAAAAGACCTGAAGAACCTGAAACTGCGTTTTACCCTGCCGGCGGAGCTTGTAAAATACCTGCACACCAGCGAGGGCGGTTCCTGGGGGGCGAAGCTGACAAAACCGGTGAAGGACGGCAGAACGGTGTTCCGCTTTTACCCGATGGTATGGGTCGGGATGGAAGATAAAGGCATCTGTTTCTTCACGGAAACGCGAAGCGGCTGGACTGTTCCCGCAAGAGAAACCTACAGTATTATGAAAAAGGACGGCAAGGCTGTTCTGGAAGTGGCGATGCGTAAAGAACTCAAAGCCGGTGAAAAATTTGAGTTCGAGTTCGGCTTTATCGCCACGCCGGTGAAACCGCTGCCGGGGAATTATCCGCTGAATATCTTCGGGGATTCCCATTGCCCCCTGATGCGCCGTCCCGGGCGAACGCCGGTTAATTCCCTGTTCGTCGGCTCGGCGCCGTATCCGAACGAGATTTCCAGTTATTTCTGTGATTTGCCGAATGAAAAGGAGTCTCCGGCTGTCGCTCCGGTCACGCAACTGTTGAAACGCCGCGATGCCGCCGGAAACAAGATGGTGGTTTATATGGATGCGCGCTATCTCTCGGATGAGTATCCGGAAATGGCGGCATTCAAGGATGAGTGGAAATTCTCGCCGGAACGTACATTGAACTACACACGCGACGGCAGGAAATATATGCTGTATGACTGTTGCCCCGTCACGGGCGCAAGCGCATTTTTCCACATGCACCAGAAACGTTTCCTGGAGCGTTTCAAGGCGGATGGCATTTACTATGATTTCGGGACATTCGGCATTTGCAGCAATCCGCTCCACGGATGCCGGGAGCGTTATCCGATTCTTGCAATGCGCGAATTCTACCGCCGTACGGCACTGGTTCAGTACCAGAGCGGAATCAGGGAGCCTCTGATTGTTCTTCACAATACGGACAGCGTGCAGATTCCGGCGATAACATTTGCCACCCACCTGTTCAACGGAGAGCATATCCGGCAGTCCAGCAGCACCATCATGCACAACGGCAAAGACATTCAGGATACCTATTCCATAGAAATGTTCGCCAGTGAACTCGGTTCCATGCCGTTCGGCTTGACCAATGCGGTGTACCAGTCGAACGATGTCCTGCTTCCGCAGTTCGGCGGCGGAAAGGAGGAACCGGAACTTTATAAATTCCGCATCACGCAGGCGTTCCTTGCCGGCACCCTGCCGCACAACACGATTGTCGCCCAGTCGCGCTGTCATTACGGCATACTGGACAAAATTGTGCGCATTTACGATGCTTTCCGCGTGCCGGAAGCCGGATTCATCGGCTACTGGAATTCCCCCGCCACAGTAAAAGGCGCGGAAAATATCTACGTGAGTGTTTATAAACACCCTTCGGAAAAGAAGGCGCTTGCCGTGATATCGCATATCGGCAAGGCGCATGAGAACCAGAAATTTGAAGTCGTATTCAATTCGGGATTGCTGGGATTTACTCCGCAGAAGGCGGTTGATAAAATGACCGCTCCTGATCCGGAATATGGCGAACTTTACAGAATACAGGCGAAAAACCGGGTTCCCCGTGACCGGGCTCCGTTAAAACTCGGGGATTTCGGTTCCAAAGTTGACGGTATCAGGGACGGAAGCCTGAAAATGAGCCTGAAATATCATACATTCGCCTTGGTGGAGCTGAGCGAGTAAGAGGTTTTTGTGACGGTAGAATATATAGGACTGTCGGGGATTCTCCGGCGGTCCTGTAGTTACTTGAAACAAAAGTCTTTTTGTTTTTTCAGCAACCTAAAATATCAATTCTAGAAGAAATATTCTAAAAATAAAAGTTGACTTAAGCAAGGGATATGTAGCTCTATCCCTCACTCCGATAACGTCTGAAAAATGTGTGCTATTTTTCGGACGTTTATTCAACTTGAGTTGAGCTGTTAATTTTATATATATATTTAATTGTGCGTTAATTCTTTTATAATTGTTTCAATATGCTGTTTCCACTGAGGGGCTTCACATTCTTTTTTGAGACTGCTACATTTCACTATAAGTTCAATGACGGTTTTAGGATTGGCTGTTCCCGATGTAAAGATTGCTTTGAAGAAAGAACTGAACTGTTCAAGAGTGAATGGAACAATCTGTAAATTTAAGCGGATATCATCACGGGTGTACCATACTCCGATTCTGAATGTCTCTGCTGTATTGGAATCTATACGATTTGCAATAAACAAACCATAAACAGGTTTTTGATATTCCTGCATCAAATCTGCAACATGACGCCGAACAGGTTCTCCTTCCATTGCTTCTTGTCTGGAACTTTCAGATAAAGTTACTTCAATAACGATAACGCAATCATCAAATTCTGCAATCAAATCCGGTCCATTACCTGGAGCTGTACTGACAGGCATAAAATCTTGGTCAACCTTAAATCGTCTAACTTTATTTGGAGTATTCACAAGTGTGTCAATTGCTAGGAATGCCCGCCATAAACTCCATTCTAAGTATGCCGGAGCTTCTGATCTCGGCACTGATATCTCAATATCATCATGTGAAATCCTGGTTTTCCGTGATGCGATAAGATCCATGTAGGCTGCAATTTCTTTCCATTGGGTGGCTTGATTATTGGCATATTCCTCTTCTTTCTTACCTGCAATCAATTCCTCTATTTCATAGCGTACCTGATTGATTTCGGTAGGGGTATTAAGACTTCGATTATCAATAGAATATGTGATATTAAATTTTTTAACTTCTCTTAATAGTTCACTCAATACTTGGCGTGCAACTAGAGCATTATCCGTTGGTAATATACTACCTTTACAAAGCGTTTTATAACGTTCCAGTAAAGGTTTGTCAAAAAGCAATTCTTGGGTTAGTGCTACTGCCAATGCATGTTTCTCAGGAACTAATGCAATCCCCTTGCCATGAGCATGAACCATTCCAGTTGCTTTCAAATAACGAATATTCATATCAGCATAATCACGAAATGTATTTGCTTTTTTTTCTGTTTTACGGGCAAACTCAGCATATATTTTCTGATCAAAGTTGCGCTTATTCTCGCTTTGCTCTTTTTGTTTTCTGAAATCAGACAATTCTCTTATGAGTTTGGCAAGACCATCATCTGGAGTTGATGTTTGGACGAAAAGAGCCATCTCGATAAAATGAATCGATGTTTCAAGATTGCTCTTTTCAAGTGCAAGTAACAATGCTAAAGTCCAACATAATGGAGAAAATGATTTCCCATTGTTACATGTTTCCATAGGTGTTACCATGGCTCTCAAAAAGCATTCTTGTATTGCTGGAACAGTTTCTGCCTTTATTAAGAATTTATCCCTAAATAACACCTAATTTTCTAAAAATGATAATACTTGCTGCGAGTTGTAGTAACGATTCGTAGGCGGCATTTGTTTTTTCATAGCTACACCTTTGAGTAATATATGACTGCATTGCTACATATTCAAGTGCAGTTAGTGACTTGAAAATGACTTTTGTCAATTGTACCAACTTGACCGATATAATAGATGTCGGCTTTGAATAACCGTTCTTGATTTCTTGCTGGTAGCCCTCATAATGTAAAAAATGGAGGTCAAAATAATCTCATGCCTCCTGTGAAAGATAGATTTTGAGTTTTAAATTATCCCGGAAGATATAAAAAGCATTGGACTACAAAGAGGAGTGAACCGGCAGTCCTGATCATGTCCGATCTGCGGAATCAGCAGATGTTGCCGAGATAGACGTTCGGAAATTTCCGGTCGACGAGGGCATGGTTCTGAATTTTATAAAGCAGTTCAAGCGGAGTGCGGGGGCTTGCCGAATATTTGTAATCCGGGTGATATGCCGTGAAATGCAGCGGCGTATCGATTCCGAGTTTCGTTTCGACCCAGTCCAGATAATCGTCGATCATCTGATCGGCATCATTTTTGCCGGGAATGACCAGATAGGTCAGCTCAACATGCCCCCCGATCTCGTTCTTATAAAATTCAACGGCGTCTGTGACAGGTTTCAGGGAGCCACCGCACATCTCCCTGTAATACTCCTCAGAAAAACCTTTGACATCAATATTTGCGGCATCCATGAGAGGATAGATCTCCTTTGCCGCCTCCCGGTTGATATAGGCGTTGGATACGAGAACGGTCTTGAGCCCGATCTCATGCGCGGCATTTGCGGCGTCGATCACGTATTCCCCGAAAACAGTCGGTTCGTTATAAGTGAAAGAGAGCGAGGCGCAGCCGTGGCGTTTCGCCAGTTCCGCAATCTGGCGGGACTCGAAATAGCGGTAGGTCAGACGCTCCTGATAGGCGGCGCGGGAGAGGTGGTGATTCTGGCAGAAGACGCATTTCAGATTGCATCCGAGCGTCCCGATGGAAAAGGTCCCCGTCCGTGGCAGAAAATGGCGCAGCGGCTTCTTCTCGATCGGGTCAATCTGAAGCGCCACCGGATAGCCGTAAGCTTGCGAAACCAGCTCCCCGCCGCGGTTCAGCCGGACTGCACATACTCCCGCTCCTCCGTCCGGAATCAGGCATCTTCTCGGGCAGAGCAGACATCTTGTTTTGGAATCTTCCTCTTTTTCCCACCATTTGGCGGCATGAACTTTCAACTGCATCATATTCCTCTGTCAAACTCTATTTCTGTTCTTTTTCCTCGGACTGGCGTTCCGCTTCGTAACGCCGCCGCATCGCCTCGCGTTTTCTGCCGGCATCGAAATCTTCGTCGCTCATGTTCAGCAACGCAAACATGGCGGGCTGTTTCCCCGTGACGATGGCAAGTTCCACACCGGAGCCGTATTTCAGGACATAGCCCTCCGGATCAAGCTCGACCTCAACCGGATACAGGGTTGTGGCTGTCTGCTGTGCCGACTGAAGCGGAATATCGCCGATCCACTTGACCACGCCGGTGAAATTGCCGTATTGAAGCTTGTTGTAAACATCGCTGGTGACCCGCACCCGCTGTCCCGGCTTGACTTTGCGCACGACTCTGGCATCCACTCTGGCAATCGCGCGGATCCGGTTGCCGGAGGCGATCTTCGCGGCGACCTTGCCGCGCTCGACATACCATGTGTTCTTGCAGTCCAGCTCGACAAGACGGCCTGTCGCGGGAGCCACGAGTTTGCATTCGTCGATCTGTTTCTGCAGAAATGCCAGTTCGGCTTTCTTGCCTTCCAGTTTGGCGGCGACCAGCCCGACGTCACGTTTCGCCTTTTCAATATACTGCTGTCCGAGCCCTTCGTCAACCCTTCTTGCATTTTCTTTCGCGCGGGCGAGTTCGGCTTCGCTGGCAATGGCTTCCAGTTCCGCTTTTTCAAATTCGATTTTGGAGATGGCGCTGACCAGTTGGAGCTTCTTGGAACGGTCAAGACGGTCACGTGCGCGTTCGACCTTTTCCTGACACTCTTTCAGATTTGTTTTGGAATACCAGAGCTCCTTCGGCAGAGGTTCTTTTTCGAGGATGCGCAGCTCCGCTTTTTTGACTTCGAGTTCTGCCGCCAGTTCTCTGACCGCCGCATCCGCCGTGATTGCAGCGGCTTCATAGGCGCGGGAGTCAAGTTCCGCAATCACTTCCCCCTCTTTGACGTCGTCGCCGGTCCGGAAGTTGAATTTCTTGACATGGGCGTCCACATGCCCCACGAGCTCGAAGGTGTGTTCGGGGATAATGACGCCGTCCGCATAGATGGTATCTTCGATCTCGAACAGGAACAGCGAGAGCAGCGCGGCGAGGATCGCCACGGCTCCCACGATTGTAAGGATGATGAATACCCTGATTTTCGCACGCAGATTTGAATTCCGGTTTCCGCTTTTAGACATGAATGATCTCCCGTATGGATCAGAGGTTTTTCAGATTGAGTTGGTGATCGCCGACAGCGAAAAGTTCACTGCCTTTGGTGGATTCTTTGAGCTGCATCGCATAAAGGTCGCGGTAGACGCCCTTCTCAAGAAGGAGATCCGCGTGTTTGCCTTTCTGCGCGATGACGCCGTCCTGAAGCACGACGATCATATCGGAGTTGCGCACGGTGGAAAGACGGTGCGCGATGATGATGGTCGTGCGCTTCTTCATGAGGGTGTCCAGCGCCTCCTGCACCGAGGCTTCGGAGACGGTGTCCAGTGCGGAGGTCGCTTCGTCCAGCACCAGGACACGCGGATTCTTGAGGATCGCGCGGGCGATGGCGATTCGCTGCTTCTGCCCGCCGGAGAGGCTTACGCCGTTTTCGCCGACCTCGGAATTGTAGCCTTTCGGGAGTTCCATGATGAACTCGTGCGCATTCGCCATTTTCGCGGCTTCGACGACCTGCGCGTGCATGGCGTGTTCACAGCCGTATTTGATGTTGTCCTCCACCGTTCCGCTGAAAAGGAACGATTCCTGAAGCACGATGCCGACATTCTGGCGGAGCGATTCCATACTCATGTCCCGCAGGTCCACGCCGTCGATTTCGATGCTGCCGGAGGTCACGTCGAAGAAACGCATCAGCAGACTGGCGATTGTCGACTTGCCCGAACCGGACGGACCGACAAGCGCGACTTTGAGTCCCGGCTCCACTTCCAGGGTGAAATCCCGCAGAACCGGTTTATTCGGAGTGTAGCCGAAACTGACATTCGAGAATTTGAGTTTGCCCTTTGCGAATTCCAGTTCGCGCGGCGATTCTGATTCCTTGATCTCCGGAATGGAGTCGAACAGCACACCGATACGGTCGATGCTGGTCATGCCGTCGGAGATTGCGGAGGAGAGCCCGCTCAATTGATTCAGCGGACCGGTCAGCATCGTGAGATACGTGTAATACGCCACAAGGTCGCCGATGCTCATTTCTCCCTTGACTGTCATAAGCCCGCCCCAGCCGAGTGCGAGGATGATGCAGGTGATGTTGATGCCTTCGGCGATCATCCACGTGTAAACGCCTTTCATATTGAGGGAAAGCGAGGCGTCGAATGTGGGGCGGAGCATTTCCGCGAACTCGCGGCTTTCCGTTCGTTCCTTGCCGAAAGATTTGACGACTTTAATTCCGTTGATCGTTTCCGCAAGGCTTGCCGAAACTTCCGACATCCGTTCCCGGAGATTCATGGCGACTTTCTTCATGGAACGCCGGAAATAGGTGAAATTCAGGGTTTGAAGCGGCACGAGGATCAGGCAGATCAGCGAAAGTTTCGGGCTCATGGCGATCAGAGCGATGATGATGCAGGTGATCGTGAACAGGTGAATGACGAGGTTCACGAGAACTGTGCTGATCATGCCGTTGAGCATGGAAACGTCGGTCAGGATATTGGAGATCAGCTTGCCGGTGCGGTATTCCTGATAGAAACGCAGCGAGAGACTCTGGAGGTGCTTGAAAAGTTTCACCCGCACACCGAACAGAATCCGGTTTCCTGTGTAGTAAAACAGATAATGGCTGATGTAGAAAAAAATCTCGCGGAGGATGTAAATGACAAGGATTCCGCCAAGCAGGAGACACAACAGTCCGAGATTGGAACTGCCGAGAGCCCGGTCGATGATCAGTTTCAGAAACCACGGCATCGGCATACCCAGCGCCGTGAAGATTAAAAGACTTATGCCTGATACAACGCAAAGTCCCCAATACGGTTTGATGAAACCAAGTAATCTTGTCAAACCATTCATGAGCCCAAGACTTTATTTAGTTCCGTATTTCCTGCGATATGTGGCTTACTTTACAGCCCGCTCAAAGAAAAACAACCGTTTTTTTTGTTCCGGGGTATTCAAAATAACTTCTGGCATCATATTAACTGCTGGCAAGGAATGAGTTACAGAAAACAAGACCCCGGAATATTTTTTACACACTTTTTTTGAACAGGCTGTTCCGAGCATAAATCAGGCTGTGATTGCTCCAATGAAAATCAGGAGGATTGCGCAGATGATGACGAAAAGCCATTGTTGCAGTTTTGCGTGTTTGAACGGTTCTTTTTTGTCGTTTTCCATGATCCATTCTCCCTTCTTGAATTTGGAACTGTCAGTAAACATAATCTCCGGCTCTGTCATTGCAAGCACTGAAACAAGTTCTTTTTGAGAAAAATCCGGTTTTCTGCGGTATTCCGGCGCCTGCGGGCGGACTGTTTCATGTTTTCGGCGGAGAAAATCTTTCGCTTCCGTTGTTTCTTCTTTTGTTTTTTGTATGGAACTGCGTTTGCAATATGGCGGGGCGTGAGGTAGATTACGGAAATCGGGGGAACGATTGAATAAATGGGGGGAGAAGAAATGTGCAAAAAGTACCTGGGGCATCTGCCTGAACACGATCCGCTTTATAATTATCTCAAGTATGAAATTCAGCCTCAGATCAGTGGCTATTCCGGCCATCTGACCTATCGGGTCTTTGAATTGAACGCTTCCAATGACGTGTATCTTTATGAAGAAAAACACTGCGGCACGAAAGTGATCGGAAAATTTTTCCTGTCTGCACGAATCCGCGACCATGAGGTTGCGGCGCGACGGATGGAGCGGGAATATCATAATCTCTGCATGATGCGCGACTGCGGTTTTACCAGATGCCCGCATTATATCGCGCGTCCTCTCGGACGTAATCTTTCGCTGAATAAACTTCTGGTCGTGGAGTTTTGCGAAGGTGAACTGATGAGCAATGTCATTCTGCGCGCCATTCATACGGGGGACGATACTCTGCTGTATTCCAAACTGACGGCTCTGGCGTATTTTCTGTCCAGGTTCCACAACTGCACCGCGGGAGACGGCAGGGTTGATTTCAATGATGCCTGTTCGTATATGGACAGCCTGACCGGCCGCCTGTCGGCTTTGCACGGGATCAGCCGTGAGGAGACGGGGGAACTCTGTCGGCTGCGCGACCGCTGGCGGGAACAGCCGAAAATGTGGGAGGACCGTCAGGTATGGGTTCACGGCGACGCCACGCCGGATAACTTTCTGTTCGGCGACGGGCTTTGCGTGCGGACCTTCGATCTGGAGCGGACGCGCCGCGCGGACCGGCTGTTCGATACGGGCCGCATTGCCGGGGAACTGATGCATTTCTTCCTTCAGAATACCGGGAACAAGTATGCCGCGGAACCTTTCATCGGCCATTTCCTGTGGGAATATTCGTGCCATTTTCCCGACCGGGAGCAGACGTTCCGTTCCATTACGCGCAGAGTTCCGTTTTATATGGGAATCACGCTCCTGAGGATTGCCCGCAACGACTGGCTTTGCGCCGGATACAAGCGGCAGCTGGTTCAGGAAGCGAAACAATGCCTGAGGAGGTGGACAATATGATCAAAGGGCTGATTTTCGACATCAATGGAACCGTAACCGATATTCTGACGAATGAGGGATACGACGACATCTACCGGGTCATGGCGAATCTGCTGGATTATCAGGGAATCACTTTGAGTGCGGATGAAGTCCGGCGGCTCTATTTCGAGATCAATAAAAGGCAGCGCCGGTGCAGCGGCGAGGAATTTCCGGAGTTCGATGCCGCCGGAGTATTCAGAGAGATCATAGAGCTTTACGGTACGGACTACACTTTCTCCATGCCGAAGGAGAAACTTCAGGTATTGCCCGGATTTCTGGCGGAAACTTACCGCGCGGCATCCCGTTTCAAACTGCAACTGTACCCGGACGTATTGAAGGTGCTTTCCGCACTGCGCGGGCACTACCGGATGGCGGCGCTTTCCGACGGGCAGAGCGTCTGGGCGATTCCCGAACTGCGTTCCGTCGGTCTGCTGGAGTATTTTGACCCGGTTCTTATTTCCAGCGATCTCGGTTACAGGAAACCGGACCCGCGCATGTTTGAAAAAACGCTGGACAAAATGAACCTGGCTCCATCGGAGGTGCTTTTCATCGGCAACGATATGTACCGCGATGTGTTCGGCGCGCATCATCTCGGCATTAAGACGGTTTTTTTCAAATCGAATCAGGGGGAACAGCGCAGCATGGGCGCCGAGCCGGATTACATCATCTGCAATTTCAGCCGGCTGCCGGAAGCGATCCGTTTTCTCTCCTCCTGAAGCGTCGCCGCGTTTTGCGGGAATCCCTGCGTCGGAGACATTATCCGTTGAGCAGGGACTGAATCCGGGTAATGACATCCTGTGCGGTAATGCATGTCAGGCATTTTTTTGAACCGTTCGGGCAGACCCGTTTGAAGCAGGGGGCGCACTCCTGTTTATTGAAAAGAATGCTCCATTTTGCGGAAACCGGGGAGGTCGCCGCCGAATCGGTCGGACCGAACGGAGCAACGCCTTTGCCTCCCAGAACTGCGGAAAGATGCATGTTGCCGCTGTCGTTTGCAACGCACATTTCGGCATTCTGGAGAATCTTCATCAGCTCGGTCAGGGTTGTTTTCCCTGCAAGGTCAATGACATGATCGCCGGAAAGCCCCTCGACTGCCGCCGATGCGAGTTCCGCCTCATTTCTTGCGGACAATACAACGACGTATCCTTTTTTTTCTTCCAGCCACCAGCGACAGACCTCCTGAAAGCGTTCCGTATCCCAGCGTTTGGCGGCTCCGTAAGCCGCGCCGGGCGCGACGGCGAGAACGTGTTCCGATTCCACCGCTTTACGGACCGCGTCCGAAGCGCATTCCGGTTCATACGGAATCCTGAATTCCGGAAGCGAACCGTCCCATGCAGGGGCGCCCAGCGCCATGGACATCGAAAGATATTTTGCGGCGTGGTGAGGGCGGTTCAATACGCGGTCCTGCCGTTTCGGGAATTGAAAAGCCCGGGTCAGAAGCCAGGAACGGTTGCGGGCGGCGGCTCCGTAAAGACGGGGGATCAGCGCCGCTTTCATCCAGAGGGCATCCCTGAATGAGTTGTTGAAAAGGATGCCGATTCCGGCATACAACGCACGGATTTCACTCATTTCCGCCCGCGTTGGAAAACGGTGGGCGTCGCGAAGTTCGACAACCTTGTCCACGAGATCCGGCAGAGCGTGGAAGACGGGTGCAAGCCCTTTCGGGCAAGCCACGAAAATCCCGCATTTTTCCGGGACGGCTCTGCGGAGCTGCATCATTGCCGGAAGAGTCATGACAATGTCTCCCAGCCAGTTCGGAGTGCGGATCAGCACACCGTCCCTCCAGTCGTAACGATCGGGTTTTGTGACGGGAAATACCGGAATCTCGCCAAGATCCGGCGCAAGAATTTCAAGACTCATAGATACCTCGTAAAAACAGAAGAAACATGAAGGAAATCCGCCGGAAAACCTTCATGTTCAAACTTGCGTCAGCAGATCAGAACAGTTCCACGGCGATCTTCACGACCACCTTTTTGATACTTTGCGCGCCGGATTTTCCCGCACCTTTGCCCATATGGGCGTCCTGCGGGAAAAAGACCGCGAAATTCCCCGGAACCAGATCCAGTTTAGTCAGAGCCTTGCCGGCGGACGGCACAAGAAATCCGCAGTCATTCTTCTCATTATAAGAAGTATGAATGGAAAGACCGCCGCAGGAACACGCATACAGCGCCTCGTTCCCGCAGATCACTGCCTGAATATCAACATACTTCCGGTGAACCTCCAGACGGTCGGGAACCGTATCGGCAGTATCATAAGTCATGACGTTTGCCGTGATCCGGTCTCCGTCAATGGAACACTGCCCCGGAGGGGTGTCCGCATTCAGGCTCCTGATGAAGTCGATTGCCTTTACGAAGGCGGGTCCGAACTTGTAGGTGGAAGCATTGCTGATATCATCGTAAATCATTTTTTCCGACTCACTTTCCGCAGCATTTTTTATATTTTTTACCGCTTCCGCAGGGGCATGGATCGTTTCTGCCGACCTTTTCACCGCTCCTGACGTAGGGAGCCTGCGGAACCATTTTGCCGTCATAAAAGAACCATTCGCCGTTCTCTTTTCTGAATTCGGCGATTTCATGGTGTTCCAGATTTACGCCCCGGTCGCTGTAACGGGCGATGAATTCGACGATGCCACTGTCGTCCTGCGGACCGCCCGCTTCGGTGCGGAGGATTTCAAGTCCGTTCCACCGGGATTTTTCCGCCCACTTGCGGATTTCCTCGCGATCGTTGTTGTCGCGCTGGGTTTTGTGCGTGGAATCGATGATATGATCGATCTCCGCCTTTGCATAAGCGGAGTATCTGGAACGCATGAGTTCTTCCGGTGTCGCGGCTTTGCGTGTCCCTTTGATTACGGGTTCACAGCATTCCGCATAAGTTTTGCCTGACATACAAGGGCATTTTTCTGAGTCCATCTTCACTAATCCTTCAAAAAACTTAAAATTGTTAGCCGATCCGGATACAACGGATCTTTGAACACTGAATAATAAACCATGTTCCCCGCAATTTCAAATAAAAAATCGATTGCATTCCAACTATCTTGTGTTATAATAGTAAAAAAATCGGAAAAAGCAGGAAAAAACAAAGGAATCACCATGAAAAAGAGACATACATTCACACTTGTGGAAATCCTCACGACAATCGCAATCCTCGCCATTCTGGCTGGAATCTCTCTCGGCGTCACCAAACTTGCTTTCGGGAAAGCCCATGAATCCAAGAATCAGGCCCTCATCAAAATGATCGAAGTCGCACTGGAACAATACAAATCAAAATACGGTTATTACCCGAATTCTGGGGAAAATCCCCAACTGTTCTTTATGGATGCTTTTAGCTTAGAAGATGATGCGGATGATCCTTTAGTCGTAACAAACAATATGTGGCAGTTTTTTGATGAAAATTTCCGGCAGACACATGTAAAAGCGTCTCTTAATCCCACTGATTCAGGAAACACTAAGAAAATATTCCGTGGTTATGTTGTTGATGCAAAAGGAAATCCGTTAATTTATATTTGTCCCGGTAAATTCAATACTGGTTCTTTTGATTTAGGTTCAGTCGGAGAGGACGAAGTAATTGGTGATGTCGGAAAGAAACCGAAGGCAGTAAAAGATAATTCCGCTGTTCAACTGATGAAACTCCAATCAACGAAGAATAATGATATTGAGCAAGATGATTGTAATAACTTCGGTCAGGGCGACGACATTGTCAACTTCACCAATAACGAGCAGTGACCGGATGTCTTTCCGGTCCTTTGCCGGGACCGGAATACAACACGATCAAGGAGTTTTCCCCTTATGGCACGCATGATCCCGGACTTCAGCCGGCACATCGACAAAGCGCCGCCGTTCCGCAAGACCGGCAATCCGGAGCTGGACCGCGGGCGGCAGACGGAGAAAGAACTTTATATTTTCCTGCGCGACCTGCTGCCGGACAACTGGATTGTGCGTTACAGTTTCGAATTCACGCGCCGGACGGATGAACTGATCGAGCACGAAGCGGATTTCGTGGTGGTGATCCCGCGCTGCGGCGTTCTTGTTCTTGAAGTCAAGGCGAGCGAGAGCTACGGATTGCGCAACGGCGTCTGGTATTTCGATCCCGAGTGCCGCCATGTCAGGGAGGGAAACCCGTTCTCGCAGGCGCGGGCGACACGTTTCGAGCTGAAACGGAAGATGCAGGATTATATGCACAAATCTTTCCCCGGACTTTTCGGCAGCATTGTCGTATTTCCGAACGCGCGTCGGATTCCGGGGGAGAATGCGGCGCCCTCGTCGCAGGACCCCGATATCATCATGACGGGTTACGATCTGGTGCGGGATGTCCGGAACCGTTCTCTTGCAAGGCATCTGGAACATACGCTGACGCTGTTCGGGGATCACGATCTGGTGGAGATACGCCGCAGCGCCTTCAACCAGAAGGAGATGGACGCCGTCGTCCGTTTTCTGGAGGACAACTACACGCTGGAGCCTTACCGCGCTTTCACCGATACCTATTATTCACATCTCCTGGACCAGCTTACGCAGGAGCAGATCCGCCTGCTTTCGAGTCTCACGCGGAACCGCCGCGTCATGGTGTTCGGGCCCGCCGGTTCCGGCAAGACCATGCTCGCGCGCTGGGCGGCGATGAATGAGGCGCAGCAGCTCGCGGAGAAGAAAGGCAGAGTCCTGCTTCTGAGTTACAGCCCGGTGCTTGCCGCATATTTTTCCATTGAAAATACGCTGGACAATCTGGAGATTACGACTTTTCAGGCTCTCTGCGCGGAACTGCTGCAAAAGCTGGCTCCCGAAATGAAAGTCCCGCCGGAATCGGCTTCGGAGGAGAGCAGGAAACGTTTCTGGCTGGATGAACTGCCTTCGCTTTTGGAGGAGCATCCCGAAACCGCCTGCTATGACGCGGTTTATATTGACGAGGCGCAGGACTTCGATCCGTTGTGGGCTCCGGCTCTCGCCGGGCTGCTCCGTGACCCGGAACAGTCTAAACTTTACTGTTTCGGGGACCCCAACCAGAAGATTTTTGAAAACAGCCTGGACAACGATTTTGAAGGTTTCACCTTGTTCGAGCTGCGGGAGAACTGCCGCAATACGCGGGAGATCGCGGAAATGTGCCAGCGCATGAACGGGACGCTGGAAAAAACCGCCGTTCATGACATCAGTTACCGCCGTCCGGAAGTCTATCCGGCAATTGCGGACGCGGAGACCCGTTCGGAGTTTCTCGCGCGCCGCATCAATGAGTTGCTGCGCTCCGGCATTTCTCCTGCCAATATTGCGGTTCTTTCCCCGTGGGATTATACCGATTCGCGTTGTTCGCTTCCGCTGCTTGCCGCGAAACTGCATAAGCCTCTGCTTGGCGAGTGCCATATCCGGAGCGGAGCAGAATGTTCGATTCAGGAACTGATCCGGACGCTGGAAAAGTGGCGGAACGGGGAGTGTATCTGGGGTGGAACCATCCATGCGTTCAAGGGATTGGAATCGGATCATATTCTCCTGACGGATCTTCCCGTTACCGGCACGCCGGGATTCAGCAGACGCGATTTCTATGTGGGGGCATCCCGCGCGAAATTGCTTCTCTATCTGCTCCCTGTCAGCGAAAAAGCCGAAGAAGAAATCCGCGGATTCGTCGGACGGGAAATGAGTTAAGAGTTAAGAGTTAAGAGTTGCGGGGAAGTTGATTGGGATATTTGGTACTGGTAGAAAAGATGGTCTCTCTTCTTTAGCGGCATCCCTGTAAAACATCGATAATTTTTATGTAAGATGCATCCTCGGAACCGGGAGATATTCCGGTATTCTCAGAAACTTCCCAATTTCTCATTCTTAACTCTTAACTCTTAACTCTTAACTCTTAACTCTTAACTAATTCAAACTTTTCCCGTTTGAGGATTTCCAGCAGTTCGGAGACCAGTTCTTCGGGAGCCGATGCGCCGGAACTTACGCCGACGGTCGTGACTCCTTTCAGTAATGACACATCGAATTTCCGGGGATCGGAAAGCAGAATCGCCCTCGCACCGCAGGAGGCGGCGGTTTCGCAGAGACGCTTTGAATTGGAACTTCCGGCGGAACCTACGATAATGATGAATTCACACTTTTCAGCCAGTTCCTTAACCGCATTCTGTCGGTCGCGCGTCGCAAAACAGACATCCGCATTGATTTCCAGATGAGCCAGCGAGGAGGCAAGCAGCGCACGCATTCCGGCGACGTCATCCGCGTTGAGGGTGGTTTGCGAAAGACATGCAAAACGGCTGTTTTTCCGTTCTTCCCCGGACAGCGAGGCGAGAAACTCGCGAACCGCTTTTTCCGAGTCCAGAACGGTGACTTCCGAGGAGATGCGCCCGAGGACTCCTTCGATTTCACGATGTCCCTTTTTCCCGAACAGGAGAATGCGGAACCCCTGCGCGGCAAAATCCTCCGCTTTGCGATGCAGTGATTTTACGATCGGGCAGGTGGCGTCAATCAGGTGAATTCCGGGTTTGCGTGATCGTTCTTCGATTTCGCGGGAAACTCCATGCGCGCTGAAAATCAAAGTTCCGCTTCCGGCTTCTTCGGGTTCGTTGATGAACCTGACGCCGCGCGCTTTCAATTGTTCCACCACATGTTCGTTGTGGACGATCTCATGCAGGACATAGACAGGCAGGGGACCCCGTTCCAATGCTTCTCCGACCATCCGCAGGGCACGCTCCACCCCGGAACAGAAACCGCGTCTGGCGGCAAGGTATACGATTCCGCTCATACGGGATACTTCTCCTGAAAACGCCGGTGAAACTCTTTGTCGTGATAAGGGTCCGGCTGCCCTGCGCGGAGTTCTTCCGGAGAATAGTTCGAGAATACATCAAGGATCTCCGCTGTTCTGTCCTTTACCCGGAATGCGATCCGCCATGTGCGGCAGCCGATGGTCCAGAGCCCGCCGTGATATGGTTCCACGCGTTTCCGTTCCTTTGCGGTCGGTTCGCGGATCAACTGCACCTTGCAGAAGTTTTCCATGTCCAGACCGCAGAGCGTGTGAATGACAGCCATTTTCTCCCGTGCCGTGTCTTCAATCTGAATCGAATATTCCTCTCTGCGGATTTCGTCGCGCCAGCCCGCTCGCGATTCCGGAAAAGAATCCGCTTCGGGAATATAAGGTTTGATGTCGAGAACGGGAGTCTGATCCAGCATGTCGAAATTCCGGATGTAAACACGCAGTCCCTCCACCTTTTCCAGTTCCACGCAACTGATGCCGACGGGATTCGGACGGTAGGGCGCACGTGTGGCAAAGACACCGAAACGGCGTTGTCCGGGCACTACCGGCGGAGTCACTTTCGGTTTCCAGTCATGATTGAGATGAAAAGCGAAAATGACCCAGATGCGTTCAAAACCGTCGAGGTCTTCCAACGCCTGTTCATAATTGCGGCGAGGCAGAAGTTCGATATACCCGCGATTCTTTGCGAACACTCCCTGCCGCGCCGTCTCGAAACGGTATTTGAACTCACAGTGAACCGTTCCGACTGGCGCAAACGTGATGGATTCAGAAGACATGCCGAAGATTATTTACTTGTCTTCCACGAGGTGATGTAGTTCTTCTGTGCGTCATTGATATTGGCTGCCGGTCCTTTGTATCCGTAAGAAAATACAAAGACTTTACCCATGAGGTAATTGTCCTCGCTTCCTTTTTTAGCGGGTTCGCCGCCAAAATTTTCAGTGCCTCCGGCTTTGTCCTTACAGTTTCCTAAATTGACTTTACCGTCATATCCTGTATCAAGTGCAATATTGTAACGTCGTCCCCACGGATCAAGGAAATAATAACCGTTCTTGCCTTCTTCTGTTTTTACTGTTTTTGCCGGAGGGTCCAGATAACGTTTTCTTTTGGGATTGCCGAGGCGTTTATAAGCGGAATCCGAATAATCTTTTCCGTCAGGCGGCAAATTCATGAGAATTGCCATTACTTCATCATAAGCATAGTCATATCCCCCACCTGTTGTTTTGGCGGGAGGATCGGTTTTTGTAATGAAGATATCATTTTCCGAATTACTGGACGGAATAAACGGCAATGTTCCGTAATCGGCTTCATACTGTTTGATTGCAGTTATGATCGCATTGATTTCCGAGCGTGCTTTTGTCTCTTTTCCTTTTTTGTTCATGCCTCCGACAACAGGAATCGCAATACCGGCGAGAATCGCAATGATCGCAATCACCAGCAGGAGCTCCACCAAAGTAAAAAATTGACGTTTCATAAAATTATTCTCCTATCTTGAACTTTGGGAATACATTATATCATTTCTCCGGGAAAAGCAAATCCGCAGGGAAGAAAATGAGGGAAAATTATTGAAATGAAAAAATCGAAAGGAGCTCACATTCTTTTTCCGTTCCGCTTCAAACAAGCTGGAGTTCCGTCTTGATTGCGGAATGGAACGGGCGGCGGTGTTCCGCGTAACCGTCGAGGAGCCAGCGCTGGGATTCGCGGAACATCTTTTCCAGTTGCTGATGCATCATTGCGATTCCCGGATAGGTGGCGAGTTCCGGAATCACGTCGTAAGTCAGCAGGAAAAAGTCCTTTCCCGGGAGCATTCCGTAAAGGCGTGCGCATGTCACCAGCGGGAGGGTCAGGGCGGAGTGCAGCACGACGATTCCCCTCGGAGGATGTTTCGCCGCAAAGAGACGGTTCCCGACTTCCGACATTTCCGTTGGAATATCCTGGAATTCACGCATGAAAATCGTATCAGAACGCAGGCGCGCGCCCAGCTCGGCGGCGGATTCATAGAATGCGATCAGGCGCTCCGAAATGAACGGACTGCCGAGACTTGCGTTCGGAGACACCAGCGCGATATCGCGTCCCGCTTCGATCAGGAGCCATGAGAGTCCCTCCCGGACACTGTTTTTTGTGTCTGTGCAGGCACAGTTGAAATTTTTATAATTGCGGTTGATAAGCAGTTGCGGAATTCCACGCCGTTCCAGATGGTCCATCATGGGAATGGATTCAATGCCGGGCGTGACCCAGATCGCCGCGGAACCGGGGGTGCAGAGCGCATCCAACTGTTTCAGCACTTCATGTTCGCGGAGACGGTGCACCGGAGTGTCGGGCCCGACCTCCGGAAAGAAAATTTCCCGCAGGGAACGGTCGTTCATATCCGGAAAGGAGCAGGAGATGATGAACAGTTCCCGTATTTTGTGACTTTCCCCGCCGGTGGAGTTGACATAGGTGCGCCCACCCTGATTCGAGGCAAGGCATCCGCGTTCCTTGAGCGCCTGAACTGCCCGTTCGACTGTATTGCGGGAACAGTTGTATTTCTTGCAGAGCTGGTTGCGTGAGAGAATCGGGTCCCCCACCTTGAGCCGCCCGACCCGGATTTCGGCGAGAATCATATTCTGGAGCATCAGCGATTTATTCATATGGAAAGTCCTTTTGCAGATAAAAGAGTACAAGGTGAACATTCCGTATTTTACTTTATTGCCGCTTGAAAGTCAAGCCGTTTTCTCCCGGATACAGGAAAAGAAGTCAAGTTTTTCATTGATAAAATCACCGGAAGGCTTGCAAGACGGCGGAAAAACAATACCTTATATTGTCACGGAAGAACCAGATAAGGAGACGTTACCATGTTTTTGACAGGATTCGCAGATGAGGCGTCCCGCGATCTGAAAGAGCAGATCAGGGCGACGGAGGAACTCGGATGGAAGTTTATTGAAACCAGATTCATCGGCAATAAAAACCTCGGCACGATCAGTGATGCGGAATTCGAGGATGTTCTCGAAATTCTTTCGCAGACCGATGTCCGTTTCAACTGTTACGGGAGCAACATTGCCAACTGGGGGAAATCGCCGCGTTCCGACGCGGATTTCGAAGCCAGCAGGAAGGAGCTCCTTACCGCCATTCCGCGTATGCACAAACTCGGTATCAAAATGGTCCGCGGCATGAGCTTCAAGCGTGCGACGGAGGAGACTTTCGACAATCCCGATCTTGAAAAAGTCATTTTCGCAAAGATCAGGGAACTGGTCCGCATCTGCGAAAGCGAGGGCATCATCTATGGGCACGAGAACTGCATGAATTACGGCGGTCAGTCCTGGCATCACACCCTGCGCCTGCTGGACAACATCAATTCCGACAACTTCAAGCTGATTTTCGACACCGGCAATCCGACTTTCAACTTCAGCCGCCTCGGACCGAAACCCTACAAGCTTCAGAGCAGTTGGGAATTCTATTCCAACGTGCGTGAATTCGTCACCTACGTTCATATCAAAGACGCGAATTGCGAAGTGCTGGAAGACGGCTCGGTCAAACAGGTTTACTGCTGGGCGGGCGACGGACAGGGCGATGTGGAGCGGATTGTCACGGACCTGATCCGGCGCGGCTATGACGGCGGATTTTCCATGGAACCGCATGTCGCATCGGTATTTCACGCGCAGTCGAAATCCGACGATCCGGAAGCGCTTAAGAAGATCATGTATTCAAGCTACATTGAATATGGAAGACGGTTCGAAAAGCTTCTTGAGAAATGCAGGGAAGCGGCAAAGAACTGAAACGTTCCTGAATACAGAAGAATACCGCACATCCGTCAGGACTGTGCGGTATTTTTCTGCTTTGGTTTTCGTGTAAAAACACCGGGGAGCTCCCCCGGTGCAGGAGGGCTATTTCTGTTTTCTGCGGCGGCTTCCCGCAAAGACGGCAAGGATTGCGAGAAGAATGATCGCCCCGATGACGATCTGCCTGACGATGGCATTGGTTTTCGCGCGGGTCTGCGGAACAGGGTCGATGCGTTGCTCTTTCAAGACCTGTCCTTCGACCTTTTCACTCCTGGAGGGCGCTTCGCGGATCTGCCTGATCGCGTCCTTGTAAGCTGCCGCCGCCTGCGGATCGTCTGACAGCTTGTCCGCGATCATGTCCTTGAGCTTTGCATTGTTGCAGACGAATCCGCTGCATCCCGGGGTATGTTTTTTAATCAGTTCCGCATGAAGCGCCGCAAGCTGTTTCACGGTCGCCTCGTCGGCTTTCCAGTAGCCTTTCCGGATCGTTTCCAGCATGATTGCCGTCATTTCCTGATAGGCATACGGATTTTTCTTTTCAAAATACTCCTTCACGCCCAGTTTCAGGCTGTCATCGACATAGACCTTTTTGTACTCTTCCCAGAGATAATCCTGAATCATGTCCGGCTTGGTGACTTCCCAGCCGTAGGTGTTGCTGAAGTAGGCGGCAAAGGTGTTTGCCCCTGTTGGTCCCTCCTCCATCATTTCCTTGATATATTTCGGGTTCAGCACCGTGGTCCGGGCTTCGGACATGACCGCCTGGGTTCCGGTCTGGACTTTCGCCTGTCCCGGAGTGCGGAGGTCGTTGAAATAGACTTCCGGCTCCTTTCCTGTAATATGGCGGATCGCAAGGTTTGCGCCTCCGGTGAATTCGTAGACATGGTCGAGGGAGAGCGGTCCCCATGCGCTTGACGAACGCGACTGGACGACGGTGTCCGTATTCTGGAGCGCGGCGCGGTAGACTCCGGGGATGTTCACGCCCCAGTTTTCCTCGGTGTAAAGAGTGCCGCGGTTGCGGATGAACGCCTCCGCCACGACCGCGGGGTCTTCCCATTTGTCGCCGGACTGCGTCATCTGCCCGACTCCGGGCCCGTTGTCTTCGCCGTTTCCGCCGCCGAAGATTCTGGCGTTTGCAAGTTTCTTTGCCTCCTCCGGAGAGAAGCCGCTCTTGATCAGCGCTTTCGCTGCAATGACGTTGCCTTCCGCGACATAGTTTTCCTGGTCTGTGGACGGATCCGACGCGGCGAGCCTTACTGCGCGGTCAATCAGGCGCATCCGGCTGGTTGCCGCCCCGCGGAACTGAACCGAGGTCTGTACGACCACGTCAATACGCGGCCGCCCGAGTTCGGAAAGCGGGATCAGGCGGACATCCTGCACTCTGCCGCGCGCATCCCAGACGGGCTCGACGCCGAGCAGGTAGAAGATTTCACCGATGTCCGAGCCGTGGGTGTTGATGAATTCGCCGCCCCAGACTGTGAACGACACCTTTTTCGGATATTTCCCGGTCGATTTGCGTTTCTGCGCGATCAGTTCCTCGGCAAGCTGCTTTCCGACTGCGAAACTTTCCGGCGTCGGAGTGCGTTCCGGGTCGATGCCGTAGAGATTGCGCCCGGTCGGAACGGCTTCCGGATTGCCGATCGGGTCATTGCCCGGTGACGGATAGAGATAGCCGCCGGAGAGCGCGTTGACGAATGCGTCGAGTTCCGCCGGCGTCGATTTCAGCAGATTCTCATACGCTTCCACCGCCCGCAGTTCCGGCGCAAATTTCTTGAGCGGATTTTCACCGGAGGCGCGGCGTCCGCCCATTCCCATGCCGCCCATGCCGCCCATCGGCATTCCGCCGGCTTTGACCATGGAGGAAGCTTTCGGTTTTGCCTGTGCCTCGGCTTTCCGCTTCGCCGCCGCTTTCCGCGCTTTTTCCTGTGCGATCCGGACGGAGGGCAACAGTTGTCTGCCGCTGCGGACGTCGGCGAAGGCGCGGTCGATCCGTTCCCCCGCCGGTTTCAGATAGTTGTTGTGGTAGAAGAAGCTGTCGGAACGCTTCTTCCTGTCGACCTTGCCGGCTTCGACGTCCGCCTTGAACATGTCGTAGGCGACCATGTCCACCGTCATGAGTTTTGCGGTTTCCTCCGCTTCGGCGTTCGTGTAGGAGCGTCCGAGCACATAGAGTCCGCGGTTGATTTTTTCGCCCTGAAGATCGTGCAGGTAATTGTGCAGAAGCTCCAGATCGGCTTCATTGAGTTTGCCGGCGGCGAAATCCGGGCTGAACTGGAGTTCGTGGTCGAACTTCTCCTTTTTCGCCAGTTCGATGATCGACTTGCCGTACTCCTCCTTGAGCCGCGCGTCCTCAACCAGTGCACGCATCTCGATCTTGCGGTCAAGCTCGCGGATCGTGCCGTAGCCGTCGGCATACATGAACGGTGCGGTCAGATGGCTGATGAGCGCCGCGTAACTGCGGCGTTTGGCAATCTGTGCCTCGCCCATGTCGTTCATCATGTAAAGATAGTAGTGCGGCATTTCGCCGATGAGCACGTCCGGCCAGTCGTAGCTGGAGAGCGCGACCTGCTTCCACGGGGTGAACTCAAGACTGCCGTGCGTTCCGAAATGAATCAGGGCGTCGGCGTCGAATTTGTGTCGTATCCAGAGATAGGTCGCGATATAGGGATGCGGCGGGGCCATCTTCACGCCGTGCACGACTTTGTCCGTGTCCTCCCCTTCGCCGGAAATGGACTGCGGCATCAGTACGATGTTGCCGAACCGGAGCATGCCGAGCGCAAGTCTGTCGTCCGGAGTGCGGAAGGTTTTCCCCGGGAATTCGCCGTAGCGCGCCGTCACTGTTTCATACAGATCGGCGGGCATGCTTTTCCGTATCCACTCCTCATATTCTTCCCGCGGGATTTTCTCCATCTTCGCTTTTTCCATGAACTCCTGCATCGCGCCTTTCGCGTAGGCACCGAAGACTGCGGCGTTGTCCTGAATCTGGCGGAGCAGTTCTTCGGTGGATTCCGGCAGGTCGCCGGTGTTGAAACCCGCTTTCCGCAGATGCCGCAGAAGGTTCAGCAGGGAGTCGCCGACTTCGATTCCTCCGGCGGTCAGCGCGTTTTTCCCGTGTCCCTTGTAGTAAATGATCGCCACTTTCTTTTCGGTGTTTTTCTTGTGCCGCATTGCCGTAATCTTGCGGACAAGCTCGGCGAAGCGTTCGACGCGGTCGTGAATCGCCTTGTAGGCGAGCAGGCCCCGGTCATTGCGGAAGAGGGCGGAGAGCACGAAGGGCGCGACGGCTCCGTCGATTTCCGGCATGGTCACGCTCTGGCTGAGCATGCCGCCGTCCATACCGCGCTGGTCTTTGAGATAAACGTCATACGGCTGGTCGCTCTTGATCGGGCAGAGCAGGGGAATGTTGTATTTCGCGAGAATTCCAACCGCTCCCTCCGGGTCGCGCGAACCGAGCCTGCCGTGAGGCTGGTAGATGATGAGATCCGGTTTCGCCTCTTCGATCATTTCGGTCAGGCGCCCCATGCCGTTGATTGCCACGACGTTGAGTTTGCGTTTCTCAAGCGCTTCGATGAGCTTTCCGAGGTCGCCGCCGCCGTTGCCGGAATAGAGCAGAACCGTGGAGGATTCCGGATGGTAACGGCCGATCGATTTGTAATAATCCAGATACTCCTTGTAGGTCATGAACCCGGCTTTTTCGTCGATGTGGAAGAAGACGGTGCGCGGCACGATTTTGACGGGTTCGATCTTGCCCACCCGCAGGCGCTTGCCGTCCAGTTCGCGCCGGATATAATTCAGCATGTTGCGGAAATTGTCCTTGCCGCCGTTGCGCATATAGTCCGCAATGACCTTCCGCTGTTCAGGCGTCATGGTGTTTTTCGCGGTTTCGTTGTTCGGCGTCGAGGTCAGGTAGATCGGCTTTTCCAGCGAGTCGAGAATCGCCCGCTGGCGTTCGGAAATATTGGTTCCCATGCCGAAGAAAAGGATTGCGTCGTAATTGCGCAGTTCCTCGCCGGAGTCCGGTCCCCAGGGCAGGACGGAAACTTCAATCGCCGGATTGATGGGCTGGTCGAGATCTTCGGCAAGCACGTATTCCGGATAATTCACGAAGGCGATTCTGGTCGGCGAAGCGTATTTCAGATATCCCAGGATTCCGAGGCATACCAGAACTGCTGCCGTCAACAGGACGGCAAGACGTATTTTGTTTTTTTTCTGCATGACGCTGTCCCCCTCCACGGGACGCTGTTTGGTTAAATAAAAGAATGCGGCACCGGAAGATGCCGCATTGTCAGGACAGGAATTAAAGTTCCGCGATGCTTACGATCTTGTAGCCGGATTTGGACTTGCGGAACGAAAAGCACACTTGCGTTTCATCGACGGTTTTGGCGATCACGCGGTAGCAGTTCTGTTTCCGGACAAGCTGCAGATACTGCATGTCATTCAAATTCAGAGAAGCGGCATGTTTGTCCAGGACTTCCAGGCTTTCCTTGAACGGATCATTTCCGCCCCTTTCCTGTATAATGGTACGTTGTGGACGAGTGACTGCAAAGATACGCTCCAATATTTTTGTCTTTTTCTTTTTGTGCAGGTCAAGAGTCGCCTTGACTACTTTGTCCAGTTCCGGCTGTTTTTCCGCCTTTACTTCAACCTCCTGAACCGCATATTTCGAATTGTCCTCTTTGCTGAAATTTGCCCAGATGGCAAATCCGGCACTCATTAAAACGATCGGAATAATAATTTTCAATTTCATTTTTCAGACCTCTTCTGCTGTATTTTCTGTATCCTGATATTTCTGCCTTTCAAGCACCGTCGTCCTCTTCATAATCCGAACTGTAATGTTTTGTACGAGTTGTTCCGGAGTCAAAGGCGTCAAGCCCGCCGACCAGGAAGGGGTTTGATCCGAGATAAGCTGGTTTTTCCGATGATACATGCCCATCTCCCCATGCGATATTCGCTGATTTGCCGGAATGCCGGAAGCATGTGGAGACATTGTCGACGGAATGTCCCAGATAAGCTGTACTTTCTCCGAAATCCGCAGTGGTTGCCATGGATACGGCGCCCTGCATCTGATCTCCGAAGCTGACTAGTGACGAGGCTTTTTTGACCGAACCCGGTTTTTTCATGCCGTAGCCGTAAGTTTCCGCCTTTCCGTCACCGACTTGCATGAATCCCAGCCAACCGTGCAGTCCAAGATTGGCTCCATAGCCGCCGCCGGAAGCCGAGGTGACATCTTCTCCTTTTTTCGTCAGCAGTTTTTCAATGGATGTATCGGGGCAGAACAGAACATTCGTGCGGCGTTGCGCCATCATCTTTTCACCGTCACTGGCTTTTTTCAGATAGCCATTCAGATAGCCGTCTCCAGTGAAGTCATATCCTGAACTGAGTTTGCCGGTTCCAAACCATGTGACTGTTGCCGACATTTTATCGGTTATCGGGCAGAAATATCCGTAGTCACTCTGGTAGAATGAATCCGCTGTGCCGATCTGTTTCAGTCTTGATGTGCATGAAATGGACACGGCTCGTGCCTTTGCGCCGCTCAATGCCGGCATCAGCATTCCCGCCAGAATGGCGATGATCGCTACAACGACCAAGAGTTCTATCAGGGTGAAATCCGCTCTACTGCAACTTGGAAAAGCTGCACGTTTCATAATTCTGATCTCCTTATTGTTTTAGTGAATTAATTAGTTTAGACTAATTTGTTTATCTTGAAAAAATCCAGACCGGATGTCTGGTTCTGTTCTTTTGCGCTATTAATATATAAGTCTTTTTCAGAATGTCAAGCATATAATTTAGATGAAGCTAATTATTTTTGAAATTTTTTTCAGTTGTTTAAAAGCAGGCTGTCAAAAGTCCCGCAGGGAAAAAGAACGGGAGAAATAAAAGATTGAGTTCAGGCTTGATTCCCCTGTTCCCCCCCCATACCGTCAAAAAAACTCCAAAGGGACTTGCATTTTCCGGAAAGGGAGTGTAGTGTTATAAAACAACCAGCATAACGATTGGGGGGTCAATATGTCGGTATTTCCTAAGAAAAGTAATAAAATGGGCGTATTCACGCTGTCGATGCTGAATATTGCCGCAGTCTTGTCCATCGTAAATTTTCCGGAACAGGCCGAATACGGCTATGCAATCATCTTCTACATCACGGCGGCTTCCATCTGCTTCTTCATTCCGACGGCGCTTGTCTCGGCGGAGCTGGCGGCGGCATGGCCGAAGGACGGCGGAATGTACCTCTGGGTGAAGGAGGCGTTCGGCCCGAAATGGGGATTTGTCGCCGTCTGTATGCAGTGGCTGAACAGCCTGCCGTGGTATGCCACGGTTCTGACGTTCGTCGCGACGACGCTCGCCTATATTTTCAAGCCGGAACTTGCCACGAACCGGTGGTTTGTCTTTCTGACTCTGGCGGCCGTCATGTGGGGATGCACGATCCTGAATTTCCGCGGCATCAGACTTTATGCGATCCTGAGCAGCATCGGGGCGATTTTCGGAACGATCATTCCGACGGCGGCAATTATCCTGCTTGCCGCGCTTTATCTTTTCGGCGGACATGCGCCCGCGATTCCATTTACGCCCAAAGCGGTGCTTCCCGAACTGAACAATCTGACGCAGTGGATGCTTCTCGCGGGAATGATGGTAGCGATTGCCGGAATCGATATGCCGGCGGTGCATGTCACGGATGTGGACAATCCGCAGAAGAACTTCCCGAAAGCGATTCTGATTTCTTCCATCATCATTATCTTTCTGAGCATTGCGGGCTCGCTTTCCATTTCGCTGATCGTCCCGCCGGGACGCCTGAGCATGGCGTCGGGTGCGGCGGAGGCGTTCGACCAGATGTTCACCGCAATGGGAGCCCGCTGGATGACACCTGTCATGTGCGTGTTTCTGATCTGGGGGGCGCTGACCACAATCATCACGTGGACGCTCGGTCCGTCCAAAGGGCTGCTCCAGGTTGCGCGGGAAGGGTATCTCCCGGAGTTCTGGCAGAGGCGCAACCAGTACGGCATTCCGGTTCCGATCCTGACGCTTCAGGCTCTGATTACGACGGTGATCGGGCTGGTGATTTTCTTCATGCCGACGATCAGCGGCGCGTTCTGGGTCATGATGGCGCTTTCCGCGCAGCTCTATATGATTATGTATATGTTCATGTTTTCCGCCGCGATCCGGCTCCGGTATTCTCAGCCGGATACGCCGCGCCCTTACTCCGTTCCCTGCGGCAAACCGGGCATGTGGATCGTCGCCGGACTCGGTTTTCTGACTTCGGTGCTTTCCATGACGATGGGATTCATCCCTCCGCAGAGCATCCGCAGCGAGGGCGCGCTGAAAACGGTACTGTATCTCCTGTTCCTGACCTGCGGAATGCTGACGTTCATCATCCTGCCGCAGTTGCTGCATTATTATCAGGAGTGCAGGATGAAAAAAGAAAATCAACCGTCAAATAACTCATAAAATAAATCCAAAAAAGGGGAATGAATATGAAAAAACTGACATGGCTTGCCATCGTGGGAACCGCTCTGCTTTTTATGCAGGTGCATGCGGATTCAGTCGAACAGGAAGTGGAGAAATATATCCGGATGCCGCCGGTCATACGGCTTGCGGCGCCGGTCGTGTCTTCGGACAAGAACGGACGCGAGGAATGGATCGGGATTTCTCTCATGGGACCGATGCCCGACACGGATTTCTACGGAATTCATTGTGCGTATTTTATTGAGAACAATAAGAATTCGGTAATCAACGGGATCTCGATCTCGACCTATGGCGATGCAAGGCTCTGCAACGGACTTCAGGCCGGCCTGATGCTGAACGAGAGCGATATGAACGGGATGCAGATGGCGCTGATCGGCAATCAGGCGCAGAATGTCAACGGCTGGCAGCTCGGCATTGTGAACCGGTCAAAAGACATCACGGGACTGCAGACCGGAATTTTCAATTACATCACGAATCGCTCCAAAGATGCGTTTCAGCTCGGGATTGCCAATATGACTGAAAAAAGCGGCGGTATCCAGTTCGGGCTGGTCAATCATACGATGGAAGATTGCATCCAGATCGGATTGATCAATATTTCCAGAAACGGTTTTGTCCCTTTCATCAACTGGAAATGACGGGAATGGCGTGCCTTGAGTGCAAGAGCATGAGGGCAGGTTGTCTCCGCCAAACACGTTTGACATCTTAGAAAAACTGATTTGGCGCAGGCATTGCGCTGCGCCGGCTCTGTTTTTTATATTTTTATTGCCGTGGAGAACTTGCGGTTTTCCTCTTTTATTGTTATTGTAAGCCCATTGCATCAGTAAAGGAGAGTTGCGCCATGAGTTTTTCGATTGATCGTGTTGTATTGCACCCGTTTTCCATTCCGTTGAAAATGCCTTTCCGCATCAGCGCCGGGGAGATCCGTGAAAAAAACGGACTGATCGTGGAGGTCCGAAGCGGCGATCTGACGGGGTGGGGCGAGGCATCCGTAGACAAGGTGCCGTTTTATGCCCATGAGACTGTCGGTTCCGTGATTGACCTTCTGACGAATTCGCTGATCCCGCTGGTCCGGGGAAAAACGTTTGGGCATCCGGACGAAGTGACGGATCTGATGGCGCATTTCCGCGGCAACAATTTTGCAAAGGCGGCGATTGACGCGGCGGTCTGGGACATTTACGGGAAGATGCTCGGCAAACCCTGCCGGCAGTTGCTCGGCGGAACCCGGACGGAGGTGGAGGTCGGGCCCAGTTTCGGGATCAAAAAGGAGCCGTCGATGCTGGTGAGGGCTGTCGGCGAAAAACTTGCCGAAGGATTCCGCCGGATTAAAATCAAAGTTTCACCCGGTTTCGATACGCCTTATATTGAGGCGGTCCGCCGTGAATTTCCGGATATCAGCCTTATGGTGGACGCGAACAACGCCTACGGCAATTCCGATTTTGATCTGATTGCGGACTGGGATCGTTTTCATCTGCTGATGATCGAACAGCCTCTGGATGAGCATGATATCTATTTTCACTCTCTTCTCAGGGGAAAAATCCGGAATCCGGTTTGTCTGGACGAGAGCATTCACACGATGCACGATGCGCAGTGTTGCGCGGCGCTGGGGAGTGCGGACATCATCAATATCAAAGTCTGCCGCGTCGGAGGTCTGACCAATGCCCGGCGGATTCATGATTTCTGCCGGGAAAAGGGAATTGCAAACTGGATCGGGAGTCGTGTCGGTTCGGGGGTGGCGGAGGCGGCGCGTCTTGCCGCGGCGACTTTGCCGAACTGCTCCCTGCCGTCCGACTGTGTCATTTCCGCGATGTATATGTCCGACGATATTCTTGCCGAACCGTTCGAGATGCGCGGAGGCATGGTGAAAGTGATGGAAAAACCGGGGCTCGGCATTGAGGTTGACCGTGAAAAACTGGCAAAATATGCGCCGGAACGTCTGACGGTCCGTTGAAAAGAGCTGCGGAAAAGGATAACGCAGGAAGCATTGAGTGAGAATGCTTCCTGCGTTATGTTTTTCTGTATTTCTCTCGTCAGACGGTTTGTTCTTCCGCTTTGACAAGTCCAGCCTTCTTTTTGTTCCGGTGCTGATAATAGAGACAGAGCACCGTATCGGTTGCCACAAGGAGCCCGTTCAGGAGATAGAGCCAGAAAACGAAGTCGAATTTGCCGGTGATTTTATAAAGACACCCGGCGATGTAGCCGATAATGATCAGAAAGAGAAAAATGTAACTTTTCCCCGCAGGATTTTTGACCTTGACGGTTTTCATAATGGCGAAAGGCCAGCTGAAACCGAAACAGATCAGCATGAGTGCCTCGAAAATACTGGGCAGCGGCATAAAAAGACTCCCTGATTCCCTTTTTGTAATGTGGAAGACATAATATACATTCGGGAGTTGTCTTTTCAACTGTTTTTCAGAAGATTCTTTTATCGGCCGGAGTCCGGGCAGGGACAGGTGAGATGCCGATTTCGGCAGATTTTCCGGGAAGTGAATATCTGCGGATGCCGGGAAAAGAGGAGCGGCAGCCGCAGATATTGCGGAGAGATATTTCAGGGAGAAACCTGCACGCCTTCAAGATAGGTGATCCCAGAATCTGCTGTCATGCGGATTCCATGAGGAGATATTTCCAGGCGGACTGCGGGAATTCCGCCCAGATAATCACAGGCGGATTTGAACTGCCCCGTCGTTTTCAGAAATATCTTTTTCGGCTGTGAAACAGTCCATACCGCGGTAACGGGAATGCCGTCCGGTTTTTTCCAGGCGGCTGTATAGACTCCATTTTTCACAGACAACCCCAGATCTGTTGAACCGGCAGGCCGCATCCGGGTCAAGGTCATGTAAGCGGTATAGGCGGGCTTCGGTGTCAGGTTCAGCCGCAGAATTCCGAAATGCCCCTCGCGTCCCGATGGAAAATATTGCTCCTGTGACCGGAAACTGTAAGTGAATACTTTATTCACTCCCTCATTGAATGCCGTGAGGAAGGTGCGCGGCAGAAGTTTTGCCTGCCATTCCGGTGTGGTCCGGTGTGAATAATCCTGCCAGCTGAATGCGATCAGATTTCCTTTAAGGCTGCTGTTGAAGCGGTAGATTCCGGCGACCGGAGCAGACCAGGAACGGTCCTTTGAGTAAGCGGTTACAAGCGGAATCAGTTCGTCGCCCTCCTGCAGATTTTCCCGGCTGAGATAACGGTTTGCACTTTTGGGAAAATCAACGCCCCGGAGCTCCGGGATGGCTTCAAGCAGTTTTGTGGAACGTGGCGCTTTCCTGTTTTTCCACCATGCCTCCCAGCCGATATGGAGTTCTTTGCAGATTCTCTCCGGCGCTCCTCTTTTCTCAATGGTTCCGTCCGCCTTGCGCACCCAATCGAAGTAGAAAGGGATTCCCCCTCCCGGATAGATGACGGTCCCGCCTTTTTCCAGATAGGAAACAAGCGGTTTGTGGAACGCCGAAGGATATGCCTCGTTCATCGGCAGGAGAAGCAGAGGATATTTGCGGGGATCAAGCCCGTCAAGCCCGGCGAGTGTGATCCGGTGGTAATTCCGTTTCTCCCGGAAGAAACTTTTGAGATCAAGATTCATACATTCCGTGGAATACAGACAGTCCGGATCATCGATGAGCGCAACCGGCAGCGAAGGTGCATCAAGCGCAAGTTTTTTGAGTGCATGGGAGAGTATGCCGCTGAGATCCGGCGGCGGAGCCGTTGAATAGCCGGTTTCCGTGAGCCAGAGCGGTTTATCTCCATACCCGCGGCGTTTCATATCCTGCCTGATCCGGCGCAGTTGGGAACGGAGTTCGCCTTCCGGATAATTCTGCCAGGAATAGATGTGAACATTGAAGACGTCAAACGAGTCGGGAAGCGCCAGTTTCAGGAATTCGGAGAACTGCCCGGCGAGTCCTCCGTTGGCTACGACGGCATGCGGATCGGCGGTTTTGATGCAGTCATAGCTTTCTTTCAGGAATTTTGCGTATTCGGCGGTTTTGCCGGAAAATTCCCCGAGATCGGGTTCATTGACAACTTCCCAGTATCCAATCCGGTTCTTGTAGCGGTTTACAGCAACGGTAAGATAATTCTTCCAGTCGGTCATGTGTTTTACAAGGGGGGAACCCCACCGTGGCTGATTTCCGGCAAGAATCGGCAGGACGGCGATTCCGTTTTCCCCGGCGGCTTTGACGATGGCATCCCATTTTGAAAAATCCCACCTGCCTTTCCGGTTTTCCACCTGCCGCCAGTCGAGATCGGTGCGGTCAAGCCCGATTCCGGCGTCTTTCATCATCCGGAGTTCCTGTTTCATTTCCGGAAATTCCCAGCGGTTCAGATGGGCACAGGCGCCGTAAGGACTGTCCGTAATTCCGGGGTGTTCCGCCGTGAATCCGGTGAACCCTGCGGCAAGCAGAGTGATTGCAGTCAGCATTTTCATGTTGTTTTATCCTTTCTGTGAGGTTCAGGTTCAGTCCACGACTTTCGGCGCCAGATTTCTGGTGTAAGTATTTTTGATTTTGAGCGCTGTACCGGACAGTTGTTCCGCAGTATGACCGCCGACATGCCCGTCTGCGAAAGCGACACTGGCGCGTGTGGAATGGATCGTATGAACCGCCTTGTTGCCGTCGAGATACTCCTGAGATGCCCAGTAAGCGATCTGTTTGCCGCCCGGAATTTGCACGGAATCCGCAAAAATGACGGTGGCGGAAGGCTGTCTGATCCTGTTGGAACGGTAACAGATGGATTCCGGTGAGGCTTTGATGTCGACGAAACCTCCAAGTTCGTCGATCCGGTCTTTCCATGTTTTATCGCCGTATCCGGAGTTGGCGGCGCGCCACATGCCGTAAACATTCCAGTTTGGAGACGGTTTCGTCTGATTGGAGGGGCAGTTATAGATTTTTGTATTGCGGACATACCGGTTGGTGGAAAGAATTTCCGGCCAGTACAGAATTCCCCATTGCCCTGTTACGATCAAAGGCATCTGGTCATTGTAGTCCGAGGCGTAAAACTGTTCCGACAGCATTACCTGCTTGAGATTGTTTACACAGGAAATTTCTCTTGCTTTTTCTCTGGCTTTATTCAAAGCAGGAAGCAGCAGCGCAGCGAGAATCGCAATGATCGATATAACGATCAGCAATTCGATCAATGTAAATTTTTTCTTCATTATTCCACTCCTATTGGTTAAGTTTTTTCACTGATTCGCGTTCTATATATTGATAGCCATACAATCTGATTCCGGGAGACGGCTGATTTCCGATGATGATGTCGAGCGCGTCGCGGCACTGCTGGAGATATTCCCCGGTTACAATGGAACCTGCGGGATAGAGCCGTTCCATGATACTGCCGTCATCCTCGCTGATTACGCTGATGTCGTCCGGAATGCGGAATCCCGCGAGTTGAAGCACCCGGCGTCCGGCAAGCGCTCCCATTCCGCTGTAATAAATCATGGCGGTCAATCCGAGCGACCGGATCTCGTCAAGATGAAGCCGCGTGATTTTTTCCGCCGCCTGCGCGGAGTTTTCCCATGATTTGACCGTGCCCGGAAAACAGGTGACGGCGATTCCGGTTTTTTCCGCCGCTTCGCTGATTCCCGTGAGGCGCATTCGGGTCAGATCGCATTCCGGCTCGTTGCGGACATATCCGATCTTCTTGTGTCCCGTCCGCGCCAGAGCCTCCACGCAGAGCCGTCCCGCCTGTGCGGAATCCAGGGAAAGGATCGTGACATTCTTCCCCGCATCTTCATAAATATTGCTGCTGTTGATCATCACTACCGGAAATGGAAGATCGCTCAGGTAACGGATCACCTCGCCGGATTTTACTTCCGGGCCGCTGTTCATGACCATGCCGGAAAGGGAATGCGAGGCTTTGACTGTTTCAATGATTGCCATGATGTCCGCATCCTGCCCCATCTGATAATTGATGACTGAAATCCTGCTCTGTCTGGCATAGGATAAGATCGTGTGCTCCATGTTCCAGAGTGATTCCGCAAAATAATCGGTTCGCAGGAAAAGCACGGTTTTCCCGGATCCCTCCGCTGTTTTCAGGAAACTCTCTTCGTGTACCGGAACACTGCAACTGACCATTCCCGAACCACGCCGGCAACGAACGACGCCGTCCCGTTCAAGATCGCGGATTGCGCGGCTTACCGGTGACTGGGACGCTCCGAATTTTCTCATCAGCTCCTGCACGGTCGGCATCTTCAGACGGGACTCCGGTTTCAGTGCTTCCTCCAGCAGGAAAGCCTTGATTTTTTCATATTTGCTCGCAGTTGCCTGTTCTTTCATGATCGATATTCTTTTTGTTGAAAAGTAATATATTGATATTCTTTTGCTGTTTTAATTATAATCGATATCGAAAGAAATGTCAAGAGGGAAAAAGAAAAAAAGTTGAATTTTCAGAAACACCGTTTATTCCGGATATTTTTTCATTCTGACTCTTGAATTTGCTATTTTTCATCCTATAATATAGACTCCGGTCTTTTAGATTTTATTTTATAGTAAACAGTTTTAGTGCGCATATATGTGTACTGAAACAAATTGAAAGGTTGGTGGGCGAAAAGTGAAAACGTCCTCTCTCTTCACATGGATCTCCGGAGCGGCTGTGATGTCTCTGGCATCGACGGCATCTGCGGATGATTTGATCGGCAACTTGAAGACATCCATTGCGGAGTCTCTGGTTCCGAGCGGAATTACCCCCGTGTGGTGGATTGCCCCGGTCTGCGCCATTGTTGCGCTTGTCGCGGCTCTGATCTGCTACAAACTCATGATCAAGGCACCCAAAGGAAACTCCACGATGGAGGAGATTGCCGGTTACGTCCGCGAGGGCGCGATGGCTTATCTCAAACAGCAGTATTCCCGCGTGGGAATCGTGTTCCTTGTGCTCTTCGTCATCTTCACAATTCTCGCGATCATCGGTGTGCAGAACCCCTTCGTACCCGTGGCGTTCCTGACCGGAGGTTTCTTCTCCGGACTGTGCGGTTTCCTCGGAATGAAGACGGCTACTGCGGCGTCCAGCAGAACTGCGCAGGGTGCCAGTGAGAGCCTGAACCGCGGACTTCAGGTCGCGTTCCGTTCCGGAGCGGTCATGGGCCTGGTCGTCGTCGGCTTCGGTCTTTTCGACATCACGGCATGGTATCTTATCCTCGACAAGCTCGTTTACACCCCTGAGCACATGGCAAACGGCCTTTCCATCCTCGGCATTACCTTTGTAAAAGCCGGTGCGATCGCTCCCGATCACAAGCTGATGGAAATCACCACGACCATGCTGACGTTCGGCATGGGCGCTTCGACGCAGGCTCTCTTTGCCCGTGTCGGCGGCGGCATCTACACGAAAGCGGCTGACGTCGGCGCCGACCTGGTCGGCAAAGTCGAAGCCGGCATTCCGGAAGACGATCCCCGCAACCCTGCCACCATCGCGGACAATGTCGGTGACAACGTCGGCGACGTTGCCGGCATGGGCGCCGACCTTTACGAATCCTACTGCGGATCGATTCTTGCGACAGCCGCTCTCGGCGCCGCTCTTCCGCTGGTTGCCGGAAAGCTGACTGCCGCCGATGTGGTGATGCGCGTCAACGCTCCGATGATCGTTGCCGGTATTGGAATCATCCTTTCCATCATCGGTATTTTCGCGGTCCGCTGCAAAGAGGGCGCGAGCATGATGACTCTGCTCAAGGCTCTGCGCATCGGGACATGGGGCAGTTCCGCCCTGATCGTTGTGGCATGTGCAATTCTTGCGGCATGCCATGTCATCACCTGGGGTATTTTCGGTGCGATTGTCGCCGGTCTTGTCGCCGGAGTGATCATCGGCTACTCCACGGAATATTACACATCCGACGAATACAAACCGACCAAGGAACTTGCTTCCCAGGCTCAGATGGGACCTGCGACCACGATTATTGACGGTCTGGCTGTCGGTATGCTTTCCGCCGGCATTCCGGTGCTTGCCACGGTTCTTGCAATCATCTGCGCATACGGCTTTGCAGGCGGTTTCCATTCTATTGCTGCCGGAGGCGGAACGGTCCACGGACTTTACGGTATCGGGTTTGCTGCTGTCGGTATGCTGGCTACTCTTGGTATTACACTTGCCACTGATGCATACGGTCCGATTGCCGACAATGCCGGTGGTAACGCGGAAATGTCCCATCTGCCCCCGCATGTCCGTGAGAGAACGGATGCGCTTGACATGCTCGGAAACACAACCGCCGCAACAGGCAAAGGCTTCGCGATCGGTTCCGCCGCTCTGACAGCCATGGCTCTGCTTGCCGCTGAAATTCAGGAAGTCGAAATCTGGTCCCGCAAGCTTGATCTGCTTTCCGTTGCAGACAAGATGAAGCTGGACAATCCGATGATCGACAACATCAAGGTTTTCATGAACATCTACCATATCGACATTATGAACCCGCTGCTTCTCTGCGGCATGTTCATCGGTGCGATGATGGCGTTCATCTTCTGCGCCCTGACCATGAAAGCGGTCGGACGCGCCGCCGGAAGCATGGTGGAGGAAGTTCGCCGCCAGTTCAAGGAAAAACCCGGAATCATGGCGGGTACCGACAAGCCGGATTATGCCCGCTGCGTTGAGATCTCCACAAAAGGCGCTCAGCGTGAAATGATGATCCCGTCCCTGCTGGCGATTATCGTTCCGCTGGTGACCGGGCTGATTCTCGGTGTCGCCGGAATCATGGGGCTTCTTGCCGGCGGCCTGGCTGCCGGATTCTCCCTTGCCTGCATGCTGAACAATGCAGGCGGTGCGTGGGACAATGCCAAGAAGCACATTGAAAAAGGCAACTTCGGCGGCAAAAAGCTTGCCGACGGAAGCAAGAATCCTGTCCACGGCGCAGCCGTCATCGGCGATACGGTCGGCGATCCCTGCAAGGATACTTCCGGTCCGTCCCTGAACATCCTCGTGAAACTCATGAGCATGGTTGCCGTTGTGTTCACTCCCGTGATCGTCAAATTCTCTCCGATGATCCAGAAAGCGCTCGGCATCTTCATGGAGCAGTAATCTGCCTGTGAATTGACTCTGAAGGCGTGCTTCCTGAAAACGGAGCACGCCTTTTTTATGGCGCGATACTGAGGATTGGATGGATACGGGGACTGAAAAATGAATTGAGTTCCTTTATCTTATCAGGTCCCGTCAGTTTTATTCCTGCATAAGACGGAGATGTCAGTTGAAAAAGAGGGGAACGGAGAGGACAAGCCCTGTAACAACGGGGATCGAAAAGTTGTCATCAATATGAAGCTGTTTCTCGAAAAGTTCCACCGCCGCCGCGGGAAAGACGCTGACTGCTCCCCAGAAATAAAAAACGGACGGCATGCCGGAGATCAGGAGAAAAAGCGCGCAACCGGTATAACCGGCGGCGAGAAACGCGATGACGCCTTCCCATGATTTGCCGTTGACCGTCTTATGACGTCCGAACCGGCGCCCGATCAAAGCTGCGGCAGTGTCTCCCAGCAGCATGACAGCCATGCTGCATGCCGCAATTTTCCCCGGAAACAGGGCAAGGGAAAGACATGCCGAAGCGAAAACGTAAGGTCCCCCGCTGATGACCCATTGCCCCGGTTGGGGGTTATGTCGCAGCATTCCGCCGAAAAAACGGTCATAAAAACGCATCAGCCACGGAACACCGGAGGCATAGGCATGTTCCACCAGCAGATTCAGCAGGAACATGATACCGAATGCGATACAAAGCCAGAGCCGCGGCAGGAAACACATTGCCAGAGGCATCCACAGCGAACTCAGGTGAATCAGTTTGCGCCTTACCTCATTCCAGTAGGAGATTCCGCTTCTGTCCGTTGTGTCCATTTATTTTGAATATCCTTCTGTTTTACAGTTCCATTGTTTGCGTTCTTTTGCCAGACGGTGATGCAGGCGCATCAGTCCGAAAAGATTCAGGATGGAGTCCCGTTCATAGCGGTAGACCGGCAGAGGTTTTGCCAGAAACGCCGGTTTGTAGTCATATTTGCCGGGGCCCATGAAGAAATATCTGACTTCCGGATGTTCCGCATACAACTGCCGGACGATCCAGTAAGTCAGGTAGAAACCGGGGGAAAACTTATCCAGCAGCCCTTTTTTGCGCGTCAGATGCGTAAAATTGAAAGTTTCTCCATTGAGATACCCCAGGTTTGCCGTGACGGGGCTGCCGTTCTCATCCAGCATGATCCAGCTGAAATTCCTGCCGAGTCGGATCAGTTCCTGATAAACAGTCCATACGCCGTTGTTCTCCGCGGAGCCTGCCGCATATTTCGGAAACTGTTCGGCATAAAGCTGTTCAAACTTGCGGAATGCCTCCTCGCCGTCAACAGGCAGAATCCTGATTCCCTGTTTGGGCAAGGCGTTCCGCAGCCAGCGGAGTTTTTTGCGGTTCTTGTCGGAAAGCGCCGCGAACCAGCCGTCGAAGCACCCGAAAGACGCCATATCCAGCACCCAGTTTGTCGTGACGCAGAGCCGCTTGAAGCCGCCGGCGGATTCCACTGCCGGAGCGTGCAGCTCATCGAAGCTCTGCACATTCATTTTTCTGTATCCGGCGGGAGAGTAAAAGAGATACTGCGGGATTCCGTCTTCGCCGCAACAGGCGTTTTCCCAGAAAACATGCGACAGAATCCGTTTCCGCTCCGGATATTCTTTCAGCAGCTCCAGGCAGTGCAGCGCCAGTTCGCGGCGCCCGTTCCGGTAGGCAGTCTCGTAAACCGTCATTTGGAGTCTCCCCGAAATCCGTCAAAACAGACACGTTCCGTGTGGAACATGTCGTGAATCGCCGCAAGCAGAGGGGAGCGGAAGACGAAACAGTTTTTGCGGAACTTCTTCCAGCGGGGCGAGACGCCGAGCCTAGGCAGCACTTTCCGATTGTCTCCCGCCTGAATTGTCCCCTTTGCCACTGTGAACTGTATCAAACCCAGTTCGGAAACTGCATCAAGCGCATCTGCCGTATAATGTCCCCAGGGCCAGAAAAACATTTGCGGTTTGCATCCGGTGATCGCTTCCAGTTTTTTGCAACAGCCGCCGATATCCTCTTTCAACATTTCCCTGAAAGCTTCGGCTGGTTCGCCGTCCTGCGGCATGGCAAGAGCACTGACTCCGAGACTTCCTTTCACGTGGCGTGTCCCGTGTGCCTCAATTCTCCAGACGCCGGAATCCTGCATTGCCTTCAGCTCGGAGATGTTTACATAGGAGCGCAGATCTCCTGCTGCCGCGCGCTTCTGCGCTTCCCCCATGCGCAGGTTCAGGATTTCATCGGATTCCGTTTTGCGGACGGCACCTTCATAGAGATACCCGGCGGACATCGCCAGTGTCGCCCGGAGCCCTCTTGCTTTCAGAATTTCCGTGGCAAACAGCCAGTTGTCGAGCCAGCCGTCGTCAAAAGAGAGTGCGGCGTAAGGGCGTGGCGCATCTCTGAGTCTGCCATGAACATAATCCGGAACCTCTTCGGGAGCCAGAATCTGATAATGCCTTTGCAGATAATCCAGCTGACGGCGGAACATCGGGACGGAAACCGCCTCCGGATGCTCCTGCGGCAGGATGCGGTGATACATCAGCATTGTCAACATGATAGAGTGTTTCCTCCGTAAAACAGGTTTTGTGTTCAGGACTGCTTAAATTACTCTCTTTTGGAGAAAAATCAACCGGAGGACCCGAAGGATGCCGGAGATTTAGAAGAATCCGCTGAAAAAGACACAGGAAAACCGTTTTTCCGTCTTCCGCGAAAAGATCAGCGTCCGGTGACTGCCATTTTCATATTTTCCTTGTCCACGGCTTGAATTTTATTGATTCTGATATTATATTTTAATATTACAGGAATAAAACTTCATTATTGATGAATTTTTTAGAATAGACGGAAGCGGAAAGAAATGATCCAGTCTTTTTCAAGATGTATTGAGATTCTGAAAATTGTTGCGGATTCTCCTGACGGAATCAAACTTGCGGATATCGCCAGAATCACGAAACTGAAGTACACTACGGTTTATAATCTGGTGAGCTCCATGATGAAAGAGGGGATGATCCGCCGCGGGGAAGGGCATGTGCTGTTCCTCGGACCGATGGTCACGGATCTTCACAACCGGCGGAGACACGGCGAACTGATCCGCCATGCCCGCAGTATCATGCTGCCGTTGATCCGGCGATATCCTGAGACGAATCTGACCTACTCGCGTTTTACCGGCACGCAGATTACCGCGTTCCTTAACCGTTCGCAGGAGCTGATGGGGGAGATCCGCGCAGCAAAGAGCGTGCTTCCTCCCTATCAGACGGTTGCCGGACTTGTTTTTCTTGCGTTTCTGCCGGAGGAGGATGCCATGATTCTCCGTGGCAATTTCCCGTTTACTGAGCGCAATCTTGCCGAATGGGGGACGGAAAAGGCGCTGGATGACGCTGTCCGTCTGTGCCGGGAGCGTCAGTATGCGCGTCTGCCGTTCGATCCGCCGGAGATGAGCCGGATCGGGATTCCGCTGTTTCACAAGGGGAGGCTGTCCGGCGCATTGACCTGCACCTGCCTGAACCTCACGGCGAAAGAGGAGAAGGGACTTCTGAATGAACTGTTGAAGCTTACCGGAGTGGTTCTTGAAGAACCCTCCGTGGAAAATCTTTTTCTTCGAGCTTGAAAAGAACCATTTGACATAAAGGTGAATCACATGGATTTTACAGTCAGTTATGACGTTGCGGTCGTCGGCGGAGGTGTCGCCGGAATTGCTGCGGCAATCCAGTCCGCAAGGTCCGGAAAGAAAACGGTCCTGATCGAAAAAACAATTCTTCTCGGCGGGCTTGCCACGAGCGGGCTTGTCTACATCTATCTCCCGCTTTGCGACGGCAACGGGCATCAGGCGACTCACGGCATTTGCGAGGAACTCCTGCGCAACAGTATCCAGTATGGTCCCGGAGAGATTCCGGAGAATTGGAGACAGGAGAAGAATGCTCCTGAGCGGAAGCGCCTCATGTGCCGTTTTTCCCCGGCGTCTTTCATGCTTTCGCTGGAGGAACTGCTGCGCCGGGAAAATGTGGACATCTGGTATGATACTCTGGTCTGCGGTGCGGATGTCGTGAATAAAAAGGTGACGGCGCTGATTGTGGAGAATGAGAGCGGGCGCGGCAGGATCGAGGCGAAGTCCGTGATCGACGCCAGCGGAACCGGTGTTGCAATGCGCCGCGCCGGTGTGCCCTGTCTGTGCGAGGATAATTATCTGACGATGTGGGCGCTTCAATATCAGGCGGATATCATGGAGGGGGATTTCGGAAAGAGCATTTCCGTCTATACCATCACCACGAGCACTTTGGATCAGGAGACACGGCTTGTGGCGTCTCCGGAACTTCTTGAACGGATGTACGGGAAATGTTCTGCGGAGGAATATCATGACCTGATTACGTATCGCGGGCTCACCGGAAAATCCGTCTCCCGTTTCGTGCAGGAAAGCCACAGGATTCTGCTGGAGACCTATAAGATGCGTTATGAGGGTGGGGAATATACCCGCAGGGATTATTACCCGGTCAAACTGCCGCTGATGCCGCAGTTCCGCAAGATTTACTGTGTTGACGGCGAGTATGTATTGAATACGGGGGAGAACGCAAAATACTTCGAGGATTCCGTCGGACTGCTTGCGGACTGGCGCAAATCCGGTTCGGAATATGTCTGGGAGGTGCCGTTCCGGACGCTTTACGCGAAGAAGAGAACCGGAGGCATCATTGCCGCCGGACGCTGCACCGCGGCGCAGGGGGACGCATGGGAAATCACCCGTGTGATTCCGAGTGCGGCAATGACCGGACAGGTCGCGGGACTTGCCGCTTCGATGACGATTGATTCAGGCAGGGAGGTCTGGGAGCTTGACGTCCATGAGGTTCAGGATCGTCTCCGTGCTCTCGGTTTCCCCATTCACCGCGCCGATATCGGCATCTGAAGGACGGAAAGCGCCGTTTGAGTGTTTTTTGACAGTGCCGGTTTCTACATCGCCAGTTTTCTGAGCGCTTCATAGGCAACCTGTGCGGAGAAACCGCGTCCTGCCAGAAAACGGAGCGCTTTCTCTCTGCGTTTGCGCGGGTCAGGCTCGCGGGCGAAAGCCGAGGCTTTGCGGGAAAGGGCGCCCGCCGCCGCTTCCAGTTCGGTCATGACATTCCCGTCCTCTTTTTCCGCAAGGGTTTCCTTGATGAGTTCGGAATCGATGCCTTTGGTGCGGAGTTTCTGAATCGCTTTGCGTTTGCCTCCTCCCCGCGCGTAGACTGCGGCGGCGAGGTTTTCCGCGTAATGCTCGTCATTCAGGAAACCGTGCCGCGTACACTCCTGAATGACCTGGCTGATTTCTGCTGTGGAGTATTCTTTGGCATAGAGTTTCTTTTTGAGTTCCGCCGTGGAATAGGCGCGGAGCCCGAGAAGCAGAATCGCGTATTCCATCGCCGTCTTTTTCTGTGCCATACTGTTTTCCTTTCTAATTCCGGCAGCGTTCCGCCAGCAGGCGGATGCCTTGTGTCAGGCGCGGCCCCGGACGCAGAAGGAGGTCAGGATCGATATCGGAGATGATTTGATTTTCCCGCACCGCTTTGAGTTTGGTCCACGGCAGGCTCTTTTTGAGATTTTCCACCTGCTTCTCTGAGAAACCGGGCAGAAGAAGAATATCCGGTTGATTTTTCAGGAGCCATTCAAACGAAGGATTGAAATAATCCTGCCTGATGCCGCCGGCGATGTTGCGCTGGCCGGCAAGACGGATCACCGTATCCGGCAGGGAGCCTTGTCCCGCCGCCGTCGGCGGATTGTCCCAGATCAGGCAGAGAACGGTTTTGCCCGCGGCGGAGTGCTTTTCCCGCCTGAGTTCCGCCAGTTCCTGTTCGATCCGGTCGTTTTCTTTCTGTGCCTCCGTTTCGCATTTCAATTCTTTTCCGGCGATCGTGACCCATTCCCTGTATTCTTCCGGATTGCGGCACTGCTTCAGGAGCACCTTGATTCCGGCGCTGCGAAGCATTTCCGCCGCTGCCGGATTTGCCAGGGCGTTTGCAAAAACATGAGTCGGTTTCAGCGCAACCACTCTTTCCGGATTCGGTCTTCCGAATTCTCCCGCAACCGGAATATTTCTGATGCTCAAGGGATAATTACATGCGGAGGAGCGTCCGACCAGAGCTTTTTCCTTTCCCAGCCGGCATATCAGTTCCGTGAGAGCGGGGGCAAGCGAAACCACCCGCAGTTCTTCCGCAGACAGCGGAACCAGCGCAGTGACGAACAACAGGATAAGCAGCAGTTTTTTCATGGATGCATTCCGCGGCTGCGCTCTTAGTTGCCGTACGGTTTCGCCATTTTTTCCGGCTTGACGATATCGTCATACTCCCCGGGCGAGATCAGGCCTGCTTTGGCGCAGGCTTCACGCAGGGTCAGATTTTCCTTGTGTGCCATTTTTGCGATTTTCGCGGCGTTGTCATATCCGATTTTCGGACTGAGCGCGGTGACGAGCATCAGCGATTTTTCAACGAGTTCCGCAATACGCTTCCGGTCCGGTTTGAGACCCGCGACTGCAAAATCCGTGAAATTGGAACAGGAATCGGAGAGCAGGCGCACCTCGGTCAGAAGATCGAAAATCATGACGGGCTTGAAAACGTTCAGCTCGAAATTGCCCTGTGTGCCGGCGAATGAGATTGCGGTGTCGAGTCCGACCACCTGCACACAGATCATGGTCAGGGCTTCGCATTGGGTCGGATTGACTTTTCCGGGCATGATGGAGGAGCCGGGCTCGTTTTCCGGCAGGGCGAGTTCACCGATGCCGCAGCGGGGACCGCTTGCAAGCCAGCGGATATCGTTTGCAATCTTCATCAGGGAACATGCCAGCGCCTTGATTGTCCCGGAGAGGGCGACAATGGCGTCGTGTCCGGCGAGGAGCGCGAATTTATTGGGGGCGGAAGTGAACGGCAGTTTCATCAGCGAGGCGATCTCCTGAGCCGCGTTTTCCGCGAATCCTTCCGGCGCATTGAGCCCGGTACCGACTGCGGTTCCGCCGAGAGGCAGTTCGAAGATTTCCGGCAGGACGGCTGTGATCCGTTTCAGCGCGTAGTCGAGCTGCGCCACATAACCGGAGAACTCCTGTCCGAGCGTCAGGGGAACGGCGTCCTGCAGATGGGTGCGCCCGATCTTGACGATGGAATCGTATTCCTGCGCCTTCTCCGCGAGTGCGTCGCGCAGTTTGCGGACCGCAGGGACAAGCCTGCGGACGACGGCTTCTCCTGCGGCGATGTGCATTGCGGTAGGAAAGGTGTCGTTGGAGGACTGCGACATATTGACATGGTCATTCGGATGAACCGGTTTTTTCGTTCCGATGACGCCGCCGAGCAGTTCGGACGCGCGGTTTGCGATGACTTCATTCAGGTTCATGTTGGACTGCGTTCCGCTGCCGGTCATCCAGACTTTGAGCGGGAAATTGCCGTCGAGTCTGCCGTCGAGTATTTCGTCCGCCGCCTCGCAGATTGCGTTGCTGATTGCAGGGTCCAGTCGTTTTGCTTTTTCATTTGCGATGGCGGAGGCTTTTTTTACAATTGCCAGCGCATGAATGACTTCCTCCGGGATGTAATCAATCCCGATATTGAAGTAGGTGTTGGAGCGCTGGGTCTGCGCCCCCCAGTATTTGTCGGAGGGGACCTTGATCTCCCCCATGCTGTCGCTTTCCGTGCGGTATGCGGTGTCTTTCATTGTCTGATCCTTTCATCATCCGGTAAGATACTTTCAAAAGGGCAGGAATGCAAGTCCGGAGAGGGCAATAGAGCATGAGAACATGCGAAATCGCCGATTCCCTGAAAAAAATGAAAAAAAGATTGTTTCGGGGTATGATATTTTGAAAAGATGCGTTAGTGTACGGGGTTACTATTCTGAAGTGCGGAAAGGTGAGATGAAACCAAGATTTTCTAAAGAACTGGAAAAGGAGAGCGTTCAGCTTCAGCAGCGTGAACCGCCTCTGGCGGAGGCAGCGGCATTGTGCGTGACGACGGTCATGCTGATGCTGTTCGGGCTTGCTGTACTGTATTCGACCTCATTCGGAATTGCGGGAGCCTCCTACTTCATGAAACAGATCATGTGGGGATGCGTCGGTATGACCGGGTTCGGGGCGGTTCTGCTCCTGGGCTACAAACGGATTTCCGACTGGAGCTGGATTCTGATGCTGGGGATCTGTCTTCTGCTGATAATCGCGCTGATGTTTACACCGACCAACGGAGCGCGGCGCTGGATCAAGATTCCGGGGGTGGGCAATATCCAGCCGTCGGAATACGCGAAGGTTGTTCTGTCGCTTTTTCTTGCGAAATGGTGTGCGGACCGCGTCAAAATGATCGAGGCGTCTCCGTGGAAATTCTTTTTCATAAGCTGTCTGGTGTGCGGACCGGTGATGGGACTGGTATTCATCGGGAAAGACCTCGGCACGACTGTGCTCCTGATGGTGGTGTTTTTCGCAATGCTGTATGCTTCCGGCGTGCGTCTGCTCTGTCTTCTGCCGTGGCCTCTGATCGGGATTCCTGCGGGATACTACCTGATCAAATGGTTCAGCCCCTACCGCCTTGCGCGGCTGACGACGTTTACCGATCCCGAACTGACGCAGTCGGGCACCGGATATCAGCTCTGGCTGTCTCTGCTGGCGCTCGGCTCGGGCAACTGGACGGGCGTCGGATTTGCGGAAAGCCGCCTCAAGCATAAATACCTGCCGGAGGCGCATACGGACTTTATCCTTTCGATTGTCGGCGAGGAGCTCGGTTATGTCTGGATGTGCGTGGTAATCCTTGCCTATGTGGTATTTGTGACACTGGCGATCGCGATCAGCACACGTGCGAGAACGCGTCAGGGAATGCTCCTGGCATTCGGGCTTACGACGTTTATCGCGGTGCAGGCGATCATCAATATCGGCGTGATTTCCGGCGCATGGCCGACCAAGGGGATGCCCGCGCCGTTCATCAGTTACGGCGGAAGCAGTCTCGTGTCGTGCCTTGTCGCGACGGGACTCATCATCAGTGTGGCGCTGGACGCCGCGTATCCCGATTACCATCTGGGGGTGGCGGCGAGAATCAGAGAGACGTTCAACAGATGGAATCCTTTTCATAAAAAATGAGAGAGTTGAAATATGATGAAACTGGAAAGACTTGCCGTAAGCTGCGGAGGGACGGGAGGGCATTTTTATCCCGGACTGAGCGTGGCGCGTGAACTGAATGCCGCAGGAGGGCGTGCCCTTCTGATCCTCGGCGGGAAAAATGCGCCCGGACAGGCGGAAATTGCCCGCGGGTTCGGCGTGCAGACGCTTCAGGTGGCGGCGTTGCCGCTGTCGAAAAATCCTTTGAAACTGTTCCGGTTCCTGCTGGCGTTTCTCCGCGGGCGCCGCCAGTGCATCCGCGCGTTCCGGGAGTTCAAACCGCAGGCTCTGCTCTGCATGGGAAGTTTTGCCTCGCTGCCGCCCGCCATGGCGGCGAAATCAATGAAGATTCCCCTGTTTCTTCACGATGGCAATGCGCGTCTCGGCAAGGCAAATAAATTTCTCAGCCGTTATGCAAAAGCGCTGGGGCTTTCATTTCCGTCTCCGGACAGTGCGCAGTGCAGGTGCCCGGTGATTCACACCGGTATGCCTTTGCGTCATGAACTGCTTGCCGGCAAGATGGAAAAAGCCGCCGCGATGGAGGAGATCAACCGCCGCTGGAATGTCGATTTCAAGGCGGATGCTCCCACTCTGCTTGTGTTCGGCGGTTCGCTGGGCGCCTCGTCGATCAACCGGACAAGCCGGATTTCCAAAACGCTTCCCGGCGGGGAGACGATTCAGCTGATCCATCTTGCGGGGGGCGGCAAACTTGAGGAGCTGGAACGCTATTATGAAGGTTCCGGCGGCAGAAAACTTCTGCTGGAGTCTTCGCCGGATATGCATCTCTTTTATTCCGCGGCGGATATGATCATCTGTCGTGCGGGGGGAAGCACCGTGACGGAGCTTGCCTATTTCGGAAAATATGCGATTGTGGTTCCTTATCCTTATGCGGCGGAGAATCATCAGATGGACAATGCCATGTGGCTGGCGTCTTCCGGCGGCGCAAGGATCGTCAAGGATTCCGACTGTACGGAGGAAAATTTCAACAGGATCGTTCTGGACTGGCTTCGTGAGCCGGATAAATACCGGGAAATGGGGGCGAAACTGGCTGAAATCGCGATTCCCGATGCCTCCCGCCGGATTTTGAACATGATCGGGAACATTGTGTTTGTCGCCCGTGCCGTATGAGGTGAAGTGATGCATCGATTCCGCTGTGATGAACTTGAGGGGCTGAAGCCCGGAGCGTCTGTGAGACTTGAAAAAAGCGAGAATGCGCATCTGTTCAAGACCCTGCGCGCCGCAGAGGGGGAACGCTGTCTGCTGATGGACGGCAGAGGGAATATCGGAGAGGCGGAAGTCGCCGCCGGGCGCACTTTAATCTTGCGTTCCCGCGAGTCCGCCGCCCCCCCGGAACCTCCGGCGGTTCATCTGTATATCGCTCCGCCGCGCCGTCAGAAGATGGATCAGATTCTCAAGCAGTGCACCGAACTGGGCGTCCGCCGGATTGTTCCCGTGATCTGCGAACGTTCCGTTTCGCTTCCCGACAGCGATTCCATCAACGGGCGCTGGACGGAGCTGATGTTTGAAGCCTGCAAACAGTCCGGCAATGCGTTTGTGCCGGAGACCTGCGGGAGCATTCGTTTTCCCGATGCGGTAAACGATTCCAGGAAACGCTGCGGCGCCTGCTTCTTCGGGTCTGTTTCCGGATGCGCCGAACAGGAGATGCCGGGAACATGCCGCGACATTGCGTGGTTTATCGGGCCGGAGGGCGGTTTCACGGAAGCCGAGGAGAAACTGATGCGTGTTTCCGGCTTTCACGGACTTCATTTCGGCAACTGGGTTCTGCGTGTGGAAACCGCTGCCGTCTGCGGGACCGCGATCCTGATGGACCGTTTTGCCGGAAGATAGAACAAGCACACAGGAATCAGGCATTTCCTTGCGACGCTGTCTCTGCTATGCGGATGACTGCGTCCATTGCAGAGAGAAGGTTCCGTGCAAGATTTGCCGCCGCCTTTCCTGTATCCGGTGCGATTTCCCGCAGGGGACAGGCATAAAAACGGTTCTCAATCTCTTTCAGGGCGGAGGATAAGTTTTCGTCTCTGCGCCATATCCCGCAGTCGTTCCCGGTGATCTTTTCCGTGATCCAGATGCGGTATGCCTTGAATTCCGGCAGGTAACAGCCGCGGAAAAGTTCATAAACGTAGGAGCGGCAGTAGCCGTTTTCCGCATTCCCTTTAAGTGTATCTTCGAAAGACGGATTTACCGTTCCCGATTTTTCCAGTTCGCAGAGGGAGCGCCACATGGAAAAATCCTCGTGCGCTTCCAGAATATCCATGCAGGATTTCAGCAGGATTTCCAGCAGATCAAGACGTTCCGTGAGGGCAGCCGCTCCGCATTGACCGTTGCGCCATGCCTCCATCATCAGTGTCAGGTCGGCGAATGCGTAGTTGCAGACACGCCCGATGGCTGTTCTTGCCAGATCGACTGCGTCCCGGAAGACGAAAGAATCCGTTGTGATCTCTGTTTCCGAGAGCATTCTCAAGGTTTCCGCCGCATGTTTCAGGTGCGGTTTCAGCTCCAGGCTCAGAAAACGGTTGCGTTCGAGTGTCTGCGGCGTCAAGTCGCAGAGATGCTGCGGCGAATGTGCAAGGGTAAAGGCGTAATCGGGATAGACCTCGCATTCCCTCTGCTGATTCCAGCGCCAGTATCCGAGTTGAATCAGCGGCAGGAGTTCCTGCCATATCCGTTCCATTTCCTTCCGTTTGCGCTGATACCGGCGACGGCAGAATTCCGTGATGAAAGGGCGGATTTCAAGGTGAGAGGGGGTCCATGAATTTGCCGTGAAATATTCCAGCATCAGAGTGTCGGCATGGGAGTTTTCCGGCCAGAAAATCATTCCCCTGCACATGGGATCGTCTGCGGCTTTCGGAAGGCGGCGTTCTATCGCGGAGTAATTTCCGCGGAGTTCCGTGCTTGCCGCAAACGCATGGAAAATGCCGAAGACGTAGGGAAATTTTCCCGTTACGCCCCAGTTGGTGAAATTATGTATTTCGTCATAGGTATCGGAAATGTAATCCCAGAGCAGGGTGTTTTCCGGATTGAGCCCTGCGACAAGCTCCCTGACTTCCTCATTCGACCAGACGACAAAATCCCATGTGGCGATCAGAAGCGGCGCATGGGGATATCCGGCATGAATGCCTTCTTCGATCAGGCGGTAGGCGTAAAGCTTCAGTTGCTGATTTTTACGGCGGTCCTGAAAACAGCCGCGTTCCGCAAGCCCGATGGTATGGAAGAGATCCGGCGATCCGTAATGGCGGATGTGCGCCCCGGTCAGTTTGAAATAGTTTTCCAGATTGCGCCTGATGCGGAAGTCCCATACCTTGCCGCTCGGTTCGCCGTAGTCCTGTGTCCACTGCGGCAGGAATTCCGGCTTGACGGCTTCGAGAAACTCAGGAGGCGTCCGGCTGTACCAGTGGGTCATGGTGCCGCAGTCTTCGGGATGCATCAGATCGCGTTCCCGTGCATAGGCAAGGATTTTCTTTCTGAGCTCGCCGCGATATTCCAGCGAACGGAACTGCGTCCGGTCGTCATAAGAGCGGGGATGCTCCCGCATACTTCTTCCGTCCGTCTGCGGGTAGGGGACAATCTCGGGAAACGCCTTCTGGAACAGGTCGTCGATTCCGATCCGGAGCATGAAGAGGTTCAGGCGTTTTTTCAGGAGCCAGTCGATCTCTCTCCTCCAGTCTTCGAAGTCCCAGAGCTCCGCCTGAAAACGTTTCAGCCCCCTGTGCGCGAAGTAGCGGATGCCGCGATACTGAAAACGCGGGCTTTCCGCAAGATCGAGACCGCCGGTTTCAATGGACTTGTGTTCCGGTATCCGGTCCCCGTCCCAGAAATAACGGCAGTCTGCGCGAAGCTCGAAGAAGCGGTAAACAGCGTAGAACAGAGAGCGGGGGCGCCCTCCCGCGAGGAACAGCAGGTGCCGCCCGTTTTCAACGGCGGAGAGCAGATGGTAGTCATCGCTGCCGGTGCGCAGGCGGAATCCGTCAATGACGCCGGACATGATCTTGTCATGGACGAAGGGATTCATGAAATCCGCTCCGAATACGATCAGCGGCGAAACCCCGTCGTCCCGCGTCACGGTTTCAGGTGCTGCGCCGGTCACTTCGCGCCAGAGCGAGGCGAAGATTCCGGCGGCGGTTCTGCACGTTTTATGATTGTCCGGTACAAGAAGTTTCAACATCTCTTATTGCTCCACGGTCAGGATCATCAGCCCGTTCGGGGGCAGCTCCAGTTCAATGCCTCTGTCTTTCATCCGCATGGACGTCACCTCATGCAGGAGTTCCCTGCCGTCAACCGCATTCCGCAATACGCCGGAGCAGGGCGGCAACCCGTCTGCCGCCGACAGTTTGAATTCCACGGTTTCTTCGCTGAAATTGAATACCGGAATGCAGAATTTTCCCTGAAACTCGCGGTAGAGCGCGAGAACGGATGGATGATCCGTGGTTATTTTGAGATAGTCACATCTTCCCGAACGGAGTGCGGGCAGGTTCCGGCGCAGGAAAAGAAGACGGCGGAAAAACTCCCCGCATCCCTTTTCCGCACCCGCAAATGCCAGAAACGCCCCGTCCGTCAACATGCAGAACGCCGTCAGCAGAAGCGCCGGGCCGCGTCCGAATTTATCGCGCCCGAAAGCGGAATCGGCTTCATTCCACCAGGAATCATGACTGTCGATATGGTGTTGAAGCACGATATCGCGCCGCGGCAGGGTGCGGCGGCGGAGATCGAACCAGAGCGCCATTTTCCGCGCGGAGATGCTTCCTTCGTAAATGGGCAGTTTTTTGTCCGGTTCGGGACGCCACAGAAGCCAGCTTTCCTCATAGGTGTAGGTCATATCCATGAATGCGCGCCATTCCGCGTGTTCATGTTCCGTGTACCAGATCAGTTCCGGGTGGATGCTCCTCAGCTCCTTTTCCGCGTCGCGGAGCATCTTGACGTTCCGGCTGAAGGACGCTCCCGCCCAGAGCGGATAAGAGGGATTCCAGTTCGGTTCGCATCCCCAGTAGGGAGCGTCGATACGGAATCCGTCGCATCCGAATTCTCCGGCACAGCGTTTCAGGTGTTCCGTGAACATTCTGCAAAGAGTCGGAGAGTCGAAATCAAGGTCCCATGTATGCAGGAAGTGAAAATCGCCGTTCTCGTCGTAGCGGAACCACTCCGGATGCTCTCTCCGGTAACGGTTGACCTCCTCCGCCTTTTCCGCCCCTGCTTTGAAGAGACGTCCCCGGCAGGCATAGCGTTCCATGCCTTTTCTGCTGGATTGCGCGTCCGCCACTCCGTGGACTACAATATCGAGAATCACGCGCAGCCCGAGAGATTTTGCCGTGGAAATGAAATCCTTGAGTTCCTCGTCGGAAGCTCCGCCGTAGGTTCCGTGGAGATCGTCGTAATGGTATACCGTATACCACGGGAACGGCATCTGCGGCATCAGTTGAATCGTGTTGAATCCCAGCATGGCGATGCGCGGCAGATCCGCCTTGAAATCGGCGAGTGTCGGATAAGGTGCATAGGAAAAATCGGGGTCGAACAGAATCGCTCCGACGCATCCCTCCCAGATGGCGGCGTTGTTTGCGGCGGGAGCGATCCCTCTGTCAAGACTCAAGCCGTGTTCCGCGTAATGCTCCCGGAAGTTCTCGATCGCATTGTCCCGCGTTCCGTGGAAAACCTGGATGTAATCCGAGCCGAAAAGCAGGGAAACGCCCTTTTCAAATCGTCCGGCGGCATAATGTTCATGGACAATGTCAAGAGCCCCGGAATGATTTGTACATTTGTTCAATAACATGAAATGCGGGTCCGTCGCCCATGCGCCGAGCGTCAGGGTATCTTCCCTGTTCCGCAGAAACGCCCCGTATTTGAAATAGGTCAGAGACGGCATTTCCGGTATTTCCGTGTCCGGCGGCGCGGATGCCCCCGGCAGGTTCGCCAGCAGCTTTTCATCATGAATTTCCGGCAGGCGGAACACCAGCTTGCGGAGTTTCGTCCCGGATTCTCCGCAGCAGGTCACTTTCCAATCGATCCGGGCAAACGGCGAGCGGGTTTTGAGCGTTACCTGCTGTTCGATGCGCCAGCGGGCGTCTCCGAAAGAGATTCCGAACCTGGCGCCGTCCGGCAGACGGACCACATCATAGCCGAGATAACGGCTTTCCGCCCCCCATGCCTGCACTTCCTGAGGCTGATCCGTGTAGAAGTGCGGATAGTTCGAAGGCAGGGGAATGAGCCGCCCGCCTTCCTGCAGTTCCACGCTCTGGAAAGAGCTTTCCCGCGATCCCATGACGACTCTGCCGGACACCGCGTCCGCGACATATCCGAGCTGTCCGTTTGATTTTGAGAATCCGAGCTCGATCATCCCGTTCCGGACGATCAGCCATTGTTCAGACTCCCGGACCGGAAAAACTCCGGGAGCCGTCTGTGCTTCCTGCATTATTCAAATTCCTCTGTTCACCGCATCAGCCTGAGTGTGCCGAATGTGGTTGTCTGGTGATGGTTTCCCCCGCCCCAGCTGCTGTATTCCCGCTGTTTATCCGCACCGTGTGCGTGGCGTTCCCGCAGGATCAATCCTTTCAGGAGATTGCCTTTGGGGTTGTCCGCGTTGATCGTCTTCAGCGGAATTTTTGCGATGACTTCCCATCGGTCTTTGAGCGTCCGGCATCTGACGCTCCATTTCCCGTTCCATTTGTAGTCATACTGCTGGAGTTCCGCAGTTGTCCCGAAAGGGTCCGCGGTGAATACGTAGTAAATGCCGTCTTTCAGCGGATCGCAGAGGAAGATTTCGATATGGTCAGCTTCGGGAATGAAATCTTTTTCTCTGCCCTGCGGCGGATTCTGCCGTTTGATGTCCGCAATCTTCGCATCGTGGAATGTCATGTAGAAATACAGGTTGTCGGAATCATGGAAAAGCCGGACTTCGGAGGGATTTTCCGCCGGAGTCTCCTGCTTTGCATAACATTTTTTGAATGCCTCGATTTTTGCCGCGCCTTTCCAGACGGGATTTGCAAAGTCCACATTTCCCTGCGGACGCAGGAGGGGAAGTGCGATTTCAGGGGTTTTGATCGCTTTCGCCGCGGCAATCTGTTCCTCGAAACGGGCGCGCAGGCGCTTCACCATTTCCGCGGAAGCCGGATGCCTGACCTGTTTTGCGGCGTCTTCAAGATATGCGCGCAGGGTGTTTTCATGTCCCGGTTCCAGCAGGATGATTTTCGTAAGTTCCACCGGATTGTCCCCGATGGTGGAGGCGCGTTTGTTTCTGAACCACTCGGAACGGATGGTTCCATAGAACTTCTCCACCTGCGGTGCGGCTTCGCGGAACGTCCGGCGGATGAAATACTTCCGCAACTGCTCCACATCCTGCGCGGGGTTCCAGCAGAGACGTGTCAGCACCCAGAACTCCATGGCGGAATAGTCCCAGATTTTCGAAGAGCCGCCTTTGCTGTCGCGGTCGCCGCTGTGCGTGTATTCGGAGGACATGCCCTGCGTATATCGGTGCATTTCCGCAAAATCCTTTGCGCGCACTTCCGCAAGCGGGCGTGGGAAGCCCAGCCCGAGTCCGTGATAGTCGTAGACTTCAATATCCTTTGATTTTCCCGCCCATTCTTTCAGGTATTCCAGCCACTTCACATTCTCCGGTGCGAACAGAGGCACCTTGTCATTGCTTCTCACATACGGCGCGAATTCCGGGATGATGTTTGCATTCACTTCGCATTTCGGCGGAACCGCCGTTGAAAAATAAGCAAGCGTTTTGATTTTCCAATCGGGAAATTCGGCGTTGATTTTCCGCATGACCTCATTCAGGAAAAGGAAATATCGGGTGGAACGGAACGCGGGATCTTCTTTCGTGACCGTCACCCCGTCCGGCGTCTTCACCGGAGCAAGGCATTTTTCACATTCACAGGCGTCCCAGGTGTCATCCATGTCGACTGTCAAAATCCTGACGTCCTCCGGCGCCCGGCGGATCATGTCCAGCGCATTTTCAGCGAAAACGCGGCGCATTTCCGGGTTGCTGAAGCAGTACTGCCGCCACGGTTTCCTGACTCCGTTCACCAGAGAGAAATATTCGGGATGTTCCTTGAAATACTGTCTGGAATGGATGAAATGGCCGATATTGTGCCCGTAACAGTGGCGCTGGCGGAATATTCCGTAGTTTTTCTTTTTTGCATTCATCCAGCTGATGTCTCCGCCACCGCCGCCGTTGAAGATGCTGCATTTGTTGCGTGCCATCCATTCGAGGTCCTGATAGCCGTTCCAGCCGCGGGCGCGGGAGTCGGGGATTTCAAGCACATCGCCGCCCCAGACGAAATCAAGGTCTTTTTTCTGCGTGAATACCGTTCCGAACTCCTTGTGCGGACGCGCAAAAATGAGATCCGTATTGTTTTCCAGAAGTGCATAGACGCCGTTCATCGTCCCTTTGTCGGTTTCACCGAATACATAGAGGCGGTTTCCGATGTTCTTGACGGCGTAGCCATCGGTGCCGGAAAGTTTTCTGAGCTCCTCGCCGAACAGTTTCCTGCCGTAGGCGATGTCGCGTGTGCGTTTCCCGATTATGATCTGTGTTTCGCCCCGCGGGTCGATGCTGTCCCGGAGCGGAAGCGTCACTCCTGTGATGCGGCGGATGAACTCCTGAAGTTCCAGCGCCGCCGTTTTCACTGCGGACCCGTCTTCGGATGAGTAGTTGATTGTCGCCGCTGCACGTCCGCCGCGGACAACCGGGAGCGGCTTTTCCAACCGGTTTGTTTCCGGCGGCAGGAGATGCTTCGAGCTGTCGCTGTAATCCGGCTGATATGCGTTGATGTATGTTTCCCATTCCGCCGTCTTCTGCGCCGGCGTTTTTTCCGCCGCGAGACCCACGGAGCTGAATATGGAACATGCCAGAGCTAGGATTGTTTTACAGTTCATTGAGCGTTCTTTCCCTTTATTTTTTCTTTTTCGGTGTTTTCGCCTGTGCCAGGTATTCTTCAAAACGGTCGCGGACACGTTTCACCAGTTCTGCGGAGACCGGATGTTTGACCTGCGCTGCGGCGTCATCAAGACATGCGCGCAGTTTTTCTTCCAGCCCGGTTTCGATCACATAGGTTTTGGTTGACCCCGCACCGCTTGCGCCGATGCCTGAACGCGCCGGAGATTTCAGCCATGCCTCGCGGATCAACCCGTAGAATTTTTCCATGGGGGGCGCGGCTTCACGGAACGTTCTGGCGATGTAGTATTTGCGAAGCTGTTCGACATTCTGCGAGGGATTCCAGTAAAGGCGTGTCTGCACCCAGAATTCCATTGCGGAGTAATCCCATATCTTCGCCGAACCGCCTTTGGCGTCACGGTCTCCGTTGTGCGGATATTCGGAGGACATGCCGCGGGTATATTTGTGGAACAGCTTGAAATCCTCCGCATTGGGTTCGGAAAGCGGACGCGGGAATTCGAGTCCGAGCCCGTGATAGTTGTAGACGTCGATCGTTTTTGACTTCTTCGCCCAGCCTTCGAGCCAGCCCAGGTACATCCTGTTTTCCGGATGGTAGAGCGGTGCCTTGTCGTTTGGACGCGGATAAACTGCGAATTCCGGTATGATGTTCGGATTGACCTCGCATTTCGGGGGGATCACGGTCCAGAAATAGGCAAGCGTCTTGATCTTCATTTCCGGGAACTCTTTGTTCACCGCCTGCATGACATCGTTCAGAAACAGAAAATACTGTGTGGAACGGAATGCGATGTCGCCGCTGTCCACCACCGTGCCGTCCGGCAGGGCGAGCGGCTTCATGCATTGATCGCAGAGACAGGAGTTCAGCGTGTCGTCCATGTCCACCGTCAGCAGGTCGATTTTTTCCGGGGCGCGCCGGAGCATGTCGAGGGCGTTTTCGGTGAAAATGCGTTTTGCCTCCGGATTGGAGAAACAGTATTGGTTCCACGGCTTGCGCTGAAGCGAGGTCTGCTTCGTCTTTTTGTCCTTGAATTCAATCAGGGAGAAATATTCGGGATGTTCCGCGTAATACTGTTTCGCGGGAATGAAATGCCCGATGTTGTGCCCGAAATAATGGCGCGTCACATGGATTCCATACTGACGCTTTTTCGCGTTGGTCCAGCTGATGTCGCCGCCGGCGCCTCCGTAAAAGGAGTTGCAGCGGTTGCGCGCCATCCATTCGAGGTCCTGATACCCGTTCCAGCCGCGTGTGCGGCTGTCGGGAACGTCCACAATGTCATTGCCCCAGAGGAATTCAAGGTCTTTCCGTTTCGAGAAGACGGTTCCGAATTCCCTGTGCGGACGCGCCCAGATCAGATCCGTGTTGTTTTCGATCAGGGCGTAGACTCCGTTCATGGTTCCCTTGCCTTCGATGCCGTAGACATACAGTTTGTCTCCGTCGCGTTTGACGGCAAAACCGTCGGTGCCTGAAAGTTTTTTGAGAACTTCACAGTCTGCATAGGCGCGCTTGCCGAGGACGATCTTGTTTCTGCCGGTCTTCCTGTTTACGGCGTTCCACCCGCTTATGACCGGGATTTTGATTCCGGTGATCTGCAATACCGCATCCTGAAGCTCCTTTGCGGCAGTTGCGACGCATTCCGGTTCCGAGCCATCGCCCGTATAGACGATTTCCGCCGCCGCCTTGCCGTCCTTTACCACGGAAAACGGTTCCTGCATACGTCCCGTTTCCGGCGGCAGGAGATATTTTGAGCTGTCGCTGTAATCCGGCTTGTAGTTTTCTATGAACCGGTCCCAGGCGGCAGTCTGTCCGGAATAGCGGTCCTTCTGCGTGAAGAAGCGCAGATCCGCCACCTGGAACTTCAGCGGCTTGTCCGTTTTCACTCCGGTAAGATTGAACTGGAAACTGACCCGCATTGCAAGGCAACTCGGCAGATTCAGTCTGACTGTCGCCATATCGCCGGATGCGGTGTAGAATTTCCCCGGCAGGAGCGAAACTCTCTGTGTGAGCGGCAGTCCCGCCCAGAATATTTTTGCGGATTTTGTAACCGGGCGTCCTGAACTGCCTTTCCAGTTGCTTTCCATGAAACGGAAATCCAGCATCTCGCTTTCAAGCCGGAGACCGGAGCGGATCATGAAAGAGTAATCCGTGTATTTCCGGATGTCCAGAGCGGGGCGGAAAAGATAATAAAGACTCACGCGCGGGGTTACAGACGGATCGATTGTGATTTCCAATGTCTGGAATTTCCGTCCGTTGATCTCCATCTCCCTGTTTGCAAGCTGTGCCCCGTCGGATTTTCCCTGAAAACGCCATGCGTCTGCATTCAGCGGAACGGAAAGCGTATCCTGCCCGGATAAGCCGGACAGTGTGCAGACAAGCAGGAAAAGCAGGCTGAAGTTCTTCATGTGCCACCCGGTTATTTAAGATTGACGAACTTCATATCGCTGATCTTGATCACGATTTCTTTTCCCGTCTCAAGAGCCGGCAGGTTCACGGAGAAATTGAAGCGGCCGACCGAACTCCGGTTCAACTTGGCGGGCCTGCCCCACTGAGTCGTGACGTTCAGCGTGCACGGATACCATTTCCCCGCTTCCAGCTCTTTGACTTTCGCCGTATCGGGAATCGTGGTGTTGTAGCTGGTTTTCCAGAAACTGTCCAGAATCGACATGACCGCCGTGTTGCCGGAGAATGCAGTATTGGTTTTGTAATTGAAGGAGAACGTGTTGTACTGTTCCGCATTCAGCGGCGGGCGCATGACGATTTCCGCACGGAAGATTTTCGCCTTGCCGTCAGGCGTGAAGGTGATGCGGAAACTCTGCTGTTTTTTTCCGTCTTTTTCAGTCTCCGTGAGTTCCACTTTTCCCGGCAGGCTTCTGTTGTTGACGAAAGAGAGCTTCGGCGTCGCCTGAACCGGAAGTTCGGCAGGTTCCGCCGCCTGGATTGAGAATGCCGCGACTGCGGCTGCGAGAATGAGATGTTTCATGTGAAATGTCCTTTCCTTAATTGTTTTATGTTGGATATGTGATTTCAAAGCTTGAAAAGTTCATTGGTATAACTGTTGCTTCCGCGTGCTACCTCCGGCGTGTACATGCGCAGACCGTTGTTGTCATTCTGCGCCCACCATGAGAAAGACTTCTGCATTGTGCTCACATGTCCGTCGATGAACACCATGTTCGCGCCTTTGTTGTGCCGCATGGAAAGAAATGCCGAATTATGCTGATAGAGAAAAACATCCGCCAGATTGTTGGAATTGCTGAAATATTCCGCCTGATTATGGTAGAATGCTTCTGCCGCGAGAAAGGTTCTGGAAGGTTCCTTGAGATTCGTGATGACATACTGCGGTCCCGTCTTGAACACTCCGTCGTTTCCCGCAGTCGTGCAGATTGCTGCATTGGGCGCATAATCATACGGGCTGTGCGGATCATGGGAAGAATACAGGGCGGGCACCTTATTTCCCGGGCACTGCAAGGCTTTTGAACGCATGATCTCCTTGTTCCATGCCGCCGGTATCGTCTTGCCCGGATTTTGAATCTCCCAGATGAATACCTGAAAGCGGTATGAGCCGATGGGCTGATATTTTGCCGGAATGTTGTAACCTTTGTTTTCCAGCGTATAGCCGATCGCCGCAACGCCGATCTGCCTGAGATTGCTGACGCAGTTGATTTTCTGAGCGGTTTCTTTCGCCCGTCCGAGCGCAGGCAGAAGCAGCGCGGCAAGAATCGCAATGATTGAAATCACGATCAGTAATTCTATCAGTGTGAAAATCCTCCGCAACTCTCCGCCTCCTGTGCATTTTCCGTTCATGCCGACTGCTCCTTTTCATCATTATGTTTTTCGTCATTGATAGTATAGAACCGGCTGGATCAGGTCTTTCGTGATCCGCTGTCCCTCACAGCTTGTATTTCTCAACATCCGTTTTACAGCCAATACGGGAATACTTTGTTCAAAATAGGCGGCAATGCCTCCGGGCACGGTGGAAAACGGACGTATCACATTGACGTTGTCCACAATTACGGCGAGTCTCAGGTCCCGCCGATAGCCCATTTGCCACAGACAGCCCAATATCGCGTCGAATTCGCCCGACTCCAGCAGAATGCCGTCGAGATCGGGATGCTCACGCAGGAAATCCGTAAGGTATATTCTGATGCCGGACTGCCCTGACCACAATACCGGAACCGAAGCCGGCTTCAGCCCGTGTGATTTCGCCGCTTTCATGAAACCTCTGTGAATTTCGAGCGCCGGCAGATAGGTCGGGCCGCCGTTGACCAATGCGGTCCGGGCGCATCCCTGTTCAAGCAGAGCATGATGACAGAGCTCTGCCGCTGTGCGCATGTCATAGCTCACTGTGGAGAATACATCCGGGTAAGGGTTGGAGCCGATCACCATGACCGGCAGTCCCAGGCTTTTCAGGAAATCCCGCCATTTGACATCCAGCCAGCCGGTCACGAAGATTCCCAGGCATTCTGCCGCCGCTTCGGCGATCTCAACGGAGGGAGAGACTGCCGAATGGTAAAGAAGCCGGATGTGCTCTTTTTTCAGCTGGAACTCCACCTCCTGCACCATGGTGTCCAGAAAGATGTTTTCCCCGTATTCCGTTTTGTAGATCTTGAGATAGAGAATCCGCCCGAGCTCCGGTATCTGCGCAATGCTCTGCTTGAGGTAGGTTCCCATGCGCGGGCGGCGTTCAATGATGTTCTCCTCCTCCAGCTCATGCATGGCGCGTCGGACGGTGATCAGGCTCAGTTCAAAATTTTCCACAAGGTCCCGCTCCGGCGGCAGACGGTCTCCAATCTTGAGATGCTGATCCGCGATCAGCTGGAAGATTCTCATTTTTGCCTGATTGTATTTCAGAATACTGTTCATGGAGCCCTCTTTTTGCTGCTATTATAAATGATAGCAGAAGTGCTAAAAAATAATTTTTCTCCGACCTGCTACTATTATTATAAGCAGAACTTCGTTTTTGTCAAGGGGGCGATTCTGAAAAAATCGGAAAAAAGTATGGAAGAAAAACGCCGCCGGAGAATAAGGCTGTGCGGAAAAACAGAATATTTTGCAAAATAAAATATTCTGCTTTTCTCAAGTCAAGGGCTTTCCCCTTGCCGCGGTCCGGCGGCGGACCACTGGTCGCGCGGACCGCGAAATCCCGAATGCCTTACTGTTTGCGGTGGGACAGTTTATTTTACAAGATCAATGACATCCACCCAGACGACATCCGGATCGGCGTCAAGGCGTTTCAGTTTTTCCTCCGTCTCCTGCCAGAGTTTTTTCTCGTCCATCATTTCATAGCTGTGACCCCAGAAATAGAAGACGCCCGTTTCTTTCGCTTTCTCGAAAATCGTCCAGAAATCGGGATTCAGGAAGTGACAGGAGGAATGAAGCGCCATGGTGTCCTCGCATGGGATCACGGTATCCGTATTCTGCGTCGTGCGCCCATAGGCGAACCCTGCTTCGTGCATCAGCTTCATGGTTTCGGGGGTATAGCGTCCGCAGGGCCATGCGAAACCGCGGCATTCCCGCTGGAATCTGTCTTCCAGATAACTGCGGGCATCAATCGCGTCCGCCATGAATTCATCATCGGGAACCTGTCCCGCATTTTTATGGTGCATGGTATGGGAGGCGACTTGGAAGCCTTCATACACATCGGTCAGCTCGTCCAGCGAGAGTTTCCCTGCGGTGTAAATCCCCTTGAACTTGTAAGTTCCGTCCATCTTGCGGCGGGATTTCTCATGCAGAGCCGGGTTCAGATTGAAGGTCGCCTTCGCATTGTATTTGCGGAGAAGTTCGACGAGGCGCAGATCGTTCAATACGCCGTCGTCCCAGCATTGAGCCACTTTTACCATTTTTCAATACTCCTGTTTCATTTGATAATCAATATGGATTTCAGAGAAGGTGCTCCCGTCATTTTTTCAGAACCTGTTCGATTCGTTCCAGCTCCTCTCCGGTGAAATTCAGGTGATTTCCGATTCCGGCGAGTTCGACGATCTGCTCCGGACGGCTTGCGCCGATCAGGGCGGAGGTGACGCCTTTCAACCGCAGAATCCAGGCGATTGCCATTTGCGCGAGAGACTGTCCGCGGTCATGTGCGATTTCATTCAGCGCCGTGAGCTTTGCGACAAGTTCCGGTGTGATGCTGGTTTCTTTGAGGAAGTGATTGCGCGTCGCACGCGATCCTGCGGGGATGCCGTGAAGATACTTGCCGGTCAGAAGCCCCTGCGCAAGCGGAGAGAAGATGATCGAACCGATTCCCGCCTCTTCCAGCCAGGGGAACATGCCCATTTCCTCATAACGGCGGTTCAGCATATTGTAATTGATCTGATGGATCAGACACGGCACTTTCATCTCTTTGAGCATTGCCGCCGCCTGCTGTGCGCGTTCCAGCGGGTAGTTCGAGATTCCCGCGTAAAGCGCCTTGCCGGAACGGACGATATCCGCGAGCGCCGTCATGGATTCCTCAAGAGGCGTTTTCTCGTCGGGACGGTGGTGGTAGAAGATGTCCACATATTCCACGCCGAGACGCTTCAGGCTCTGGTTGCAGCTTGCGATCAGATTTTTGCGCGAACCCCATTCGCCGTAGGGACCCGGCCACATGAGATAACCCGCCTTGGTGGAGATGATGAGCTCGTCGCGATAGAGACGCAGTCCGTTTTTGAGGATGCGCCCGAAGTTCGTTTCTGCGGAACCCGGTTCGGGTCCGTAGTTGTTGGCGAGATCGAAATGAGTGATGCCGAGATCGAAAGCCGTATGCGCCATTCTCTGCGCGTTGTCGAAGTCGTCGACGCTTCCGAAGTTGTGCCACAGCCCGAGCGAGAGCAGGGGCAGTTCGATGCCGCTGCTGCCGCATCTGCGGTAAGTCATTGCGTCATAGCGTGTTTCATTTGCCTGATACATGGTGTTCCCTTTGAATTTCAAATTGGAGATTGTTGTTTCCGGTAATGTAGGGGATGGAAAAGAAGTTTTCAAGAGCGGGGATACAGAAAATCCCGCGGAACTGACTCCCGCGGGATTTCTGAATCGCGTATCGTTCAAAGATTTTGATCCGGTTTCGCAATCTTTTTGTTGTCGAGGAACGCGCCTGCCGGTGTGTTACCGCTTTCTGCGGAGCGTTACCGGACCGAGCAGACCGGATGCCAGATCCGCAAGGCGATCCCGGTTGCCGGGACCGTTGCAGACCGTGATCCTGAGTTCATGGGCGCCTTGTTTCAGGAAACCGGTTTCCGCGACATACGGCGGGGCGATCAGTACTGCAACGGAAACTTCATCCAGAAATACTTCCGCAAGGTCTTCGACTCTGCCGAGATCCAGCAGATAGGAGCCGTCGTCCGGAATATTCAGAACCGCACGGTATTCCGCACTGCCGGAATAGGTGCCGTATCCGCAGGCGGACCACGGATACAGAGGGGAACATTGTATTTTCCCGTCGAAACTTTCCAGATACGGCAGCGTTTTCCCCGCATGGCGGAACTCCGCTTTGAACCGTCCGTAGAGATAGGGCATTTCCGACATGGCGCAGCCGTCGCCGCTCAGAATGAATTGGATGCGGTTGAGTGTGGGAGTCGATCCTGTAAGCAGGGCGTACGTGATATCCGCGCTTCTGTTGCGGCAGTCGTATTCCTGTGACGGTTGGAAGTCATGGATTTCCGTGCCGTTGACAAAACAGCGCCGGTTGCCGCGGAATGTGCTTTCTTCAAGCACAAGACGCACCGGACGCTTTTCCCCGGTATAGAGAAATGTCGATTCCACTGTCGTCTCCTGAAGTTGCGAAAAATCGGGAATTTCCCGTTCCAGAAGCCGGAATTCACTCCTGGCGCCGTTTGCAGTCCGGCAGGACCAGCAGTTCAGCGGGACATGGTTTTCATGGAATTCAATTTCCCAGTCGCGGACTTCCGTGACCGATTCCGTATTGCTGAGCGGATCTGCCGACGGTTCGCCGGTAAAGAGCGTCCCCCCCGAAGGCGGAAGCCAGACCGGAGTGCCGTCGAGAGTGCCGGAAAAGGGGCGTTCCGCGCGGTTGAACAGAAAGGAAATCTTTTTCCCGTCGATTTCACGCTGCTGAATCAGAATATCCTGCTTTCCGTCACCTGTGAGGACGGGTCCGGAAAGTTCATCCGGATAATTTGCGCAACGGTACGTTTCCGCATTGTCCCAGTGGGAAAGGGCGTTTTCCGGACTGGAGCCGAGAAGCTTTGGAACGGTTCCGGCAAGCATCAGTTTTCCCCCTGCGGCCGCATAACGTTCCAGACATTCCGCCGTGGCTTTTTCCATGAACTCTGTGTCGGGCAGCAGGAAACAGGGGTATTTCCGCACGAACTCCTGCGGGTTGCCGTCGAAGAGTTCCCGGAGTGTGATCTCGTCGATGAAATCGAAATCCTTCTGATGCGAAAGCAGATTTTCCACAAAGCGGTGAATGGAGGATTCGAGTCCGCCGTTGCCGCCGGGATTTGCGTGACAGTAGAAACTTGCCGAGGTGTAGAGCACCGCCGTCTTGCAGAGATGAGTGCCGGAGGAGAGGATTTTGCACAATTCCCTCGTCCGGTTCAGGAGTTCCGGCATCCAGCGCCATTCCGTGTGCTGGTAGAACAGCGACGGTGGAACCTCGTCCTTGCGTGCGCCGTCGAAGGAGTAGCTGAGCCCGTGAATGTTGAAATAGGTGATGCCGAGCGCCATCTGGTAGTCCAGATGAAACCGCAGGTCGCGCAGCGAGACTTCATTGCCGAGTACCGCCAGAGCATCGCTTCCCGCCTGTTCCTTCCCGAAGAGATGCGCGGCGGACGATACCACTTTGAGACCGGTATGATAGGCGCATGCGTCCGGCCACGCGGCGCCCGCTCCGAGCGGATCTGTGCAGGGGATGTCGAGATATTTGCAGGAGCGCAGTTCATCGGGCCACATGAAACTGTTGCAGACGGAAAGATATTCGGTCCGGCTGAGATGACCGATGCTCCTGATGTGATGGCTGCGGCACCATTCCTGCGTCTGTTCCAGATAGTGCGTGCAGACGAGACGGTGCTGAGTCATGCGGTAACAGTGACGGATGAACGGGGACTGTTCATTGATATCGACCGCGAGATGAGGCAGATACGGGGTAAGCTCGAACCCGTGCTGTGCGGCGAATTCCTGCTCGAAAGCGTCGGTCCACGGGAAGACGCCGTCCACGGAGGGTTCATCCATGAACGAAGCGTCGAACAGCTCGTCGAATGTCTCCTGACCATACCTCCGCAGATATTCCCCGTGCGTGGTCTCAAGGAAAAGCCGTGTCATTTCCGGTTTCATCAGATCGGTATTATGCCCCCCGGACGGGAAACGGCAGACCTGGACGGCAACGATTTTACAGTCGTCTTCCGCTTGCCAGTCGAGGGCAAAACGCCGTGCGTCCCAGACGGCGCGCCAGTGCGGCATGTTGATTTTGTTTTCAAGGGAATAGGCGCAGTGCCGGAGAGCGCGTTGAATGCACTCCGTTTTGAGGGTGCCGCAATATTCTGTGATATCGAGAATGTTTTTTCCGCATACCGCGAAACACCGGTATATGCTTGCCGGCGTTTCAAAGACCTTGCAGACATGTTCTCCTTTCCGCGCGTCAAACTGCGTGAATTCAAGGTGCTGTGCTCCGAGTTCGGGATGTTCCCAGAGGATCCGGTTTCCCGCCACGGGTGAGGGGTAGCAGTCCTCATCCCAGATTGCGAATTTGATTCCGGCATTCCGGCACTCCTCAAGGATAACGCTGACTGCATCCCACCACCCTTTGGAGAGATACGGCGTCATAAGCCCCTGCCGCGCATGGGCATAAACGCATTCATATCCGCCTGCGGCGAGTTCACGGACCTGCTTTCGCAGTTCATCCTCTTTCAGATGATGATTCAGAAAATATTGACATGCCAGATGGATCATGATATTTGTTTTGTCCTTTTAGTCATATGATTCACTTGTTCAGTTTTTTCAATAAATCTTCCGCGTCATTTCCGTAGTAGAAAATCCACGAAGAATGAAGCGGAGCTTCAAAAGTGAACATATTCACATTTTTTGCTATGAGTTTTCTGTTCATCACATCCAGCACATCGGTTTTCTTCGGTAGACGGATAGTTTTTTTACCAGGAAAACGGGCGTGAAGTGTAAACAATGCGGAATTTGCTTCCATCGGATCGGAGCTTTCCGAGTAGATATGCACCCCGGACTGTCTGGCAAGTTCCATCAGAAACGGGACATCAAACTGATACGCTCCGCAGAAAATGGAACGTGCTTTTCCGGTTTTTGTTTCGGCATAGCCGACTGTTCCATCCTCATAGACGCCCAGTGCCTTCATCCCGGCAGACAGTTTCACTGAAAACATGGGAGCAATGCGGGTAGTCTGTGTCCCCATCATGCGCCCGTCGGCAAGTTTCACTGCCGGCATGAGCGGTGTTTCCGCCTTGATAAAATCAAATCCGGTAAGTTTTTTCATATTCTCAAGTGCATTTTTTCCTTCAAATGTATAACCGGGAGCATACACCCAGAGCAGAGTGCAATCCCGTTCCTTGAGCTTGTTTACGGCAGCAAGGAATCTGACATCATACTGGAAAACATTCACAAAGATGTAAAGTTTGTAATCTCCCGGATTGTCCGCCAGATCTTCCGCCAGCAGATAGTCCGTCGGAACACCGGAACGGGCGAAGCGGGTGAGATTGTAGCAGTGACTTTCTCCCGCCTGAACTATGGTACCCGCATGAATCTGCCGGACTGTGCCGTCACCTTTGTAAACCTGAATTTTACCAGTGCCGGAGCCCTGTGACAGAATCGGCATGGATTTTATAATATCCTCGCTGAAAACAATGGCAGTCTGTGCGTCACGCTTTACCGCCTTGACACTGCAATGCTCTCCGGTTTTGCGGAGAATGGCGATATCCTCTACCATCTCCGGGAAGTCGAAGTCGGTACCGTTGCCGAGGGGAAAGTAGCACAAGGGTTGTCTCCGACACAGGGCGATCCCCATATTCCGGCGCATGACCGCAAGAGTGGCGGCTTTGTTCAAGGTCTGATAGTTGTTCAGACTGGTAGAGATGTAACGACCGTTGTGAGTACGGGTGTCGTCCTCGATAACCGGTATGATATTGTTTGCCGCCATGGAAGCAAAGGGCTTCATATCGCCGCAGGTATCGCCGAGATTGCGGACACTGTAAGCCTGAGGTGACATGAGAAAATCAACAGATTTCGAGTCAATCAGTTTTTTCAATGCATAATGCGCCCGCATCTGTGAAGATCCGGTGGAGTGCAAGGTAACGGTATAGCCGTAATATGAGCCAACCACCTTCTGATTTTTGAGCTCCGCTTTGGCGGTTTTGCAAAGTTCCGCAAGCATATCTGCCACGGCTGTGGAGTAGTAATCGTTGTAGGCGATGGCGGACAGGTGTTTGGACGGCTCCCAGAGAATTTCGTTGTTGTCAAGGCTTTTGCGCTCCTCAAGAGTGGGAATATGGAAGTCCTTCAGTGCCGGATAATTCTGTTGAGCAAATTTTTTGAACGCTTTCTGTGCGGCGGGGGAGAAATCAAGGGTACGTCCCCTTACCGGGGCCCAGCCAAGCCACTCGGCAGTGTGTCCGCCGGAAATACGGTAGCCGATAATACGGTTGGCATAGGGACTTTTTTCCAGATAGCGGATTGCGTTTATCACCTGCTGACGCATGGCTTCCAAAGCCTTTTCCGAGCCGAAGGAGTAATTCTTGTGTCCTCCGTCTTTGTTTACCATGCCTTTGTCGTCCAGACAAATTTCATCGGGATTTCTCTCCACCCAGTCCTGCGGAGGACGGACGGGAATGTCCCAGAGAAAATAGGCATCTTTGGCATTGCGGCGGTGTCCTTCTGCAAAACGGTCAAAGACACTGAAGTCATTTTTGTTCTCCTCCGGCCACCAGCCATTACCGGGATTCACGGTAATCAGATTCAGCGGTGCCTGACCGAAGGGTATATAGACATAATGGGGATATCCCCATACCGGATAGAAAGGCTTGCCGTCAATGGCAAAGGAGGGAGAGCCGTTCAGATCAATAACAGAGGTTTTCGGATTTTTGGTATAATTGGGAATGGAGGCGGCACGGGTGAAATGAAATCCGGTCTCCGGGAATCCGCCGTTGCGTACATGAAGAGCACCGGATTTGATTCGGGCACGGAATTTATTGGAGTTGAGATAAAGGGGGAGAGTGTAATCAAGCTGGATTTTCCAGCGGTTTTTCTCCATTTTGACCATATTTCCGGCAGTCAGGGGCAGAGTTTCGCTCCAGCAGAGCTTATCGCGGTCAAAAAGTTCCATGGTAATGCCGAAGGGCTGATCCGGCATTTTTCCCTCAAATTCGTAGTTCAGTCTGACGGTATTTCCTGCCACAGCATTTTTCGGCGTGGCAGAGGCTTGGATAAATTTCTGAGGACGTGTATAATCCTTGTAAATCAGCTTTACCCCGGTCCACGGAGGAGCGGGCGGTCCGGCCTGTTCCAGAACCGCAGTCCATCCGGAGTCGTCAAAGCCGTTTTTGTTCCAGCCTTTGGGAGCATTTACATGGGATTTGAAATTCTTATCCGTATCTATGCGGAGAGTGGTGCCGTCATCGAAAAGGATAAGCAGTTCACCTAGCACGCCTCCGGCACTTACCGAATTATGGTAACGGAATGCCAGAGTATTTGTCCCCTGCTGTATGCAGTCTGAGACCTCGGCAACCTCGGTAATCCGCCAGTTGCCTGAGCGGGAAACCTCCGTGCCGTTCACATAAACCTGCGCCTCGTCATCTGCGGTGTACTGGAGCCATGCCAGAACCGGCTTTGCCTTGCACTGAAATTCACGGCGCAGAAAGAATATCTTGTGTTTGCCTCCGGAGGGCAGGTCAAATTCTGACTTGATGAGCTTGCCTTGAAAATAGGGTTCCCCCCGGACGGTGAAGTCCTTGGGGAGAAACTCCGGCTTGACCTTGGGCCAGACCGGAGCGTCCAGCGTCATTGCGACCGGAGGCAGTTTTTTCAGGGTTGTTTTGTTAAAAAAAAAAGACATCTCGGAGATTTCTATTTTGCCTCCGGCACTGTTGGTGGGGTCGAAGCGGAGGTGAACAATAGTTCCTGCCTCGGTCCAGCTCTGAGGATTGCTCAATGCGTCAGTGGTAAGCGTCATGGTATGCCACTGACCGTCATTATTCAGCTTGGGAATACGCCAGTAGTTCTTTGCGCTGAAGGTATAGGGCTTGCTGGCAAAGTAAAGCTCGCCTCCGGCGGAACCGGTACCGGTGGCACGGTAACGGAATTGAAAGGCATTGTACTTTTTGGGATCTATGGCGAGTTTTCCGCTGATAATCTGCGGATCGGCTTTGATGTCACTCATAACAAGGGTTTCAGGAGTAATGTCCACTTTGGTATTGGCATGAGCTTTCCAGCCATCAAAGCCGTTTTTGCCGTTCCATTCCGGCTTGCCGGAATCAATGCGGCAGAAACTCATATTGGAAATCTCGATTTTCCCTCCGGCACTGTCTGTGGGGTCGAAACGCAGCTGAACCACGATTCCGCCCTCGGTCCAGCTTTTGGGATTGACAAGAGTATCGGGACCAAGTATCATGGTATGCCACTGTCCGTCGTCGGCAAGTTTGGGGATGCTCCACATATCACGCTCACTGAAGCGTCCGGGGGTGCGGGCGTAAAAGAGCTGTCCGCCGCCTTTTCCGGTTCCGGTGGCACGATAACGGAATTTGAAAGAGTTGTATTTGGAAGGATCAATTGCCAGAATCCCGCTGATTACCTGTGGATCAGCCTTGATCTCGGTCAAGACAAGAGCCTCCGGTGTAACATCAACTTTGACATTTGCCTGTTTCTTCCAGCCATAGAAGCCATTTTTTCCGTTCCACTCCAGCATTCCTGAGTCAGCCACAGCAACAGTCATTCCCAGGAACAGTGCACTTATCGCATACCATTTTTTTTTCATTGTCTGATCTCCTTTTTTTATTTTAATATTTACCATATACCGTAACACGGCTCAGTAGTGACAGACATTTTTGTTCCATATTGGTTAAAGTATGTCAAGGTCTTGGCACTATAGCTGTATCCGCTGTTTATACTGTGATGCGATGCAAACAACTTTGGAAAAAAGGTCACGGGGACTGATTCCGCATGGCCGTCAAGAAAAGCGAAATTTGCCTTACCGGCATGCCGACTGATAAAGTAGGAATGATCACCGCTATACAAAGTATAAACCACTGAGATTTGCGTATGATCTGTATCTCTATAAGAATCGCCCAGCAGGATATAGCTGTTTGAAGCGGGAACAGACCATGAAGTAATGGCTAAACCGAATCCAATGTTGTAAATCTGAGAAAAACCATTTGGAATCAGTGACTTGGGTGGATAATTTGGAGTGCCATACCAGCCTGTCAAACTTGTCGTTTTTCCATTTACAGGAACCATGCAACGACCAATTCTGTCGTCCTGTAAATAACCATTATCGATCAGTCGAGCACCATAACTTCGGGAATCATAGTTCGAATTGGCAGAAAGAATCATAATTCCTTTGGCATCATTGGCGTAGGTATGCATGGCCAGCATGACCTGTTTAAGCTGACTGGTGCAACTGATCATATGTGCTTTATCTCTTGCCTTGTTCAGTGCTGGTAACAACATTCCCGCCAGAATCGCGATGATCGCAATCACGATGAGGAGCTCTATCAGGGTAAAATTCCGAAAGATTGCATGGAAAATATAAAATCTTTTTTGTCCTGTTGCGGTGAAAAATTTCCTGTTCATTTTTTCCTCCTGATTTTTATTTGTTTTATAATTATATCTGTTTTTGATGAAAAAACCTTAATAAAAAATCTAAAAAACAGCATAAAAATTCCAAAATGATTTTTTCCGGCTGATTGCAAAAAGAAAAACTGTATTTATATTATTTCCTTTATGAACATCAAGAGCTCTACATATCTTTTTCAGAATACTGCTGATTTTCCGTTGCGGGTTTCGATTCAGGAAAAGCAGGACCCGACAAAACTTCACTCTCACGAATGTGTGGAACTGGTCTGCGTCTATGACGGGGAGGGAATGCACCTCACGGAAGCCGGTCGGACTCCGTTGCGGCAGGGAGATGTCTTCGTGATTCCGCGCGGATTCTCGCACGGGTATCTGGTCGAGAAGAAACTCTCTCTTTTCAATGTGCTTTTCATGCCGGAGCGTCTGCCGATGCCGCAGCTCGATCTTTGCCGGATGGCTGGATTTCAGGAACTTTTCATGCCTCTCAATGCACGGAACACCTATCCGTTTTTTCATATCAGCGGGGAAGAGCTTTCGGAGATCATGCCGCTGCTGAAAGAACTGCTCGCGGAAAGCAGGAACTTCGCCCCCGCCTGCCGGACGTGCCGCCTTGGCCTGCTGATGGTTCTGCTCTGCAAACTGACCCGTCTTTACTGTGTCTGCAAAAAAGTCCGGGAACATATTCCGGACGGAGTGAACAGGGTGCTGGAATACCTGAATCTCCATTTCCGGGAGACGGTTCATATGGATTCCCTGCCGAAAATGAGCCGGATGTCCCGCAGCAACTTTCTCCGGGCATTCAAACAGGTCACGGGGACTACGCCTTTGCAGTATGTGCTTCACCTCCGCATCAATTATGCCTGCCGGGAGTTGCAGGAAACGGAGGACAGTGTTACGAAGATCGCCTATCAGTCAGGCTTCGAGGACAGCAATTATTTTTCCCGCACCTTCCACAAGTTCATCGGCATGACGCCGCGGGAATACCGCAGCAGGATAAAGTCTTCGCAGAGTGAACTTCCTGCAGAGGATCGGAAAAAGAGAGCACAGGAACAAGCCGCTCCATAAAAATTTTTTCCAATGTTTTTCAGTTGCAGGACTTGTCCGCTTTCTCCTTAATTCGTTTCCTCAGGAAGACCGCAGCCTGAAAGATTTCTTTTTCCGAATGAAATTGTCCGTTCAACATTTGGATTTGACCATCCTGAAAACCGATCAGGCATTTCGTTTTCCGGAAACCCGGAGCGGAGTGAAAAACAGAGAAGCCGTTTCCCGCCGTGGGGACAGTCAATTGGAACATCGGACAGCAGTTAAGGATACGATTCCTTTGCTCATCATATTGCCGCAGGAGCTTCATGTTTTCCGGAAAAGCTCTGCATTCCGCCCGGTAAACCATGATTGAGTTCATCAATTTTCCGGCAGCATCGGCAAGACGCTGTTCGGCGCGATCCGCTTCCGTATAAGAGGCAGGGAAAAGGACGTTGACGTAAATGCACTGAGAGAGAAAGCCCAGCGCCAGAAGAACTGATAACGGGGCGGTTGTGAAATCTTTATTTCTGTAAAAGAGCAAAAGAGGTGCGACGCATCCTGACAAAAGAAGGAGAGAAGTAAAAGTATTGAAACAGTTTGGAAAACAAAGAAATAACTCGACTGCGAGTGTAATCAGAAATGCCGGCGTTCTGTATCCTGCCGTCAGCCAGAGCCAGCCGGGAAAGGTTCCGAACACGCACAGCGTCTCAGGCACATATTTCTTCCGGGTATTCAGATTCGGCATGACAGACTGGTAATAGATTGTGATCTGGGCGAGAGTCATTCCGGTAAGACTTCCGATTCCCCATAGGAATTTCAGTTCTTCCGCCGGCGACCGAGAGGTGTGCCCAAAGAAATCGGAGGTCATGAGCGGGTTGAACTGGTATGATATTACCGCCAGTGCACCTCCTGCAATCCATCCCGCCGCCAACCATAATGAGATGAGGGCGATCTGCCGTTTCCGCAGCATGATGCTGTCTGCCGCATAGAATGTGATGCCCTGCTGGATGAGTGAAAGAAAAATAGCAAAAAACAAGGCTTTATAAAATGGATTTGAAATATCGGGGAACTGGAGCCGGAGTGTCTGAGCTGAAACAAGACTGAAAATCAGAAGGAGACTCCATGCCGCGCTGATCGACAGGAGGCTTCTTCTGATTGATGGTATGAAATGAATGAACTTGTCTGCCATAGATCAGGATATACTTCAGTTTCTTTTTTTGAGCTTTTTTACTCTGAAGCTGAAAGTATTATATCATCTGTTCACTGTTTTGCAAATAAAGTCTTTAATATATGTTGCTTTTTGTCTATGGGAAATAAATATTTTATTGGTTTTCATTTATTTGGTCTTGAATTTCTGCATTTGAATTCATGATTTTAAATTTAGAAACAGGGTCCATTCCATATTCAGCAAGCCAATTACTGAAACTTCTTTTTCCGGAGACATCATTTTTGTATGAGTCAAGCATAAAGCTGTATTTTTGATTGATTTTTGATAGGACTACGACTGCATGATGTTGTGTTTGCCCTCGAACAAGGTTAACTACAGCTCGCGAAACGGCATTCATTTTTGTTCCGAGAACGACTTTGGGACTCCAGAAAGCAAGATTTAAATTATAAATAGCAGAGGCTAATTCGT
>ERZ1034917.7-NODE-7-length-181177-cov-175.060252_pt1 | contig 181177 bp, 231 predicted proteins | sample MGYA00520605_ERZ1034917 | MGnify/ENA primary metagenome ERZ1034917 (study PRJEB33766, sample SAMN09781784) | gut metagenome | biome: gut microbiome | host: Homo sapiens | place: Madagascar | study: EMG produced TPA metagenomics assembly of the PRJNA485056 data... | reverse complement strand
TTATTATTCTTTTATCCATTAGTGGATAAACCGATTGGTGGTGGAAAACACCAAAATATGCCCATTTTATGCCAAATTTTGAATATTTTCAATTATTTTTTTGTCTTTTGGGTGGTGGAGCACTCTCTTTTTTGTCCGATTGGTGGTGGTGTCTATCCTTACTTCTTATTTTCTTATAACATTCTCTACACAATGATGTTTGAGATTTTCCGTTCTTCAATTCTGTTTTTCCGCAGCAAGGGCAAACAACTTCGTCGGAGAACACTGATAAATAATTTTTTAAATTATATGGATTCCACACCGAAAACATTACAACATCGTCTTTATCTTTTGGTATATTGAATTCAAGATATCCAATAGTATAATATTCTCCGTTTTTAGAGTCCCATCTTTGATCTTTAGAAAATTTCAAGAACCCAGCGTTTTCACACTCTGCAAAAATTTTATTAGACAGCGCTTCCGAAACATCTTTTGATTTTTTCCCAACATATTTAGCAAACTCTGACAAATTGACATTTTCAACTCTTTTCGTTCCAATACTTTTAAAATAAAACATCATACAAACAACGAGCATTTTATGCCATCCAAGTGATAGCTTTAAATCTTTTATTTTTTCAATCTGCCCAGCATAAACTGATACCTCTGAATTAAGACCCCAACCGGACGATTTTTTTTCCCTCGAATCACACATCGCCCATTTTCTGTCGAATGTGGAATTATTTATAAACTCTCCTCCATCATTTGGCGTACCAGCAACAATTCTTTTCCACATTTTACGAGCTGTGTTTTTATCTGCTTTTAGAATTGTTTTTAAATAATAACAAATCCAAAAATCTTGTGCCTTTATATTAAAGTCGGGAAGATATTTTTGAGTAGATAAAATTTCTTGACACGCTTTTCTTTTATTGACTATTTCCATTCATCGTGATCCTCCCGTCCATACATCTTTTTAACATCCTCGTGTATTTTTTTTGCTTTCTCTTCTGTTACTTCGCCATTGTTTATTGCGGCTTCTATTGTTTTTTTCGCCGTATTCGGAGTCATATAGTCTCCGCCTAAACAACCATACAAATATTCTAATTTATTCCTTAAAGGAAGGTTTAAATATATTTGATGCTTCTCTTCTCTAACTTTTCTTGCAAATTCTTTAAAATTTGAAAATTTTTCAATAAAAGTGTTGCACCATTCACTTATTATCTTTTCTGGCGTTGGTATATATTTTGCTCTTTTAAATAATTCTTTATTTTGGCTTTTGAAATCGTCAGGAATGAAAACCTCTGTTTTTTTATAATTCTCCCTATTTTTTCTTGGCGCCTTTGCGTTTCGAGTCTCTTTTTCTTTTTCCATACGCTCTTCGTATTGAACCATCAACTCCTCAAGTTCCGGACGGGTATATTCTCCAGAATTAACGCACTCATTTACAGTTTTTAAAAAATACGTATTCCAATAACCATTACTATCGGACAACCTTTTTGCTATTACGAGTTTCTCAATGATTGACTTTTTCTCCCAATTTTCCTTCATTTTGTTCTTTGTAGATTCCGCCAATACCCCAGCATTTCCGCCCGGCGCTATATTATATCCTTTTTCTGGATTCGTTGAATCAAATTTTTTGATATAATATATTTCCATCTCATTTGCTTCATCTTTGTTTAAATTATACGCAAGAATTTCGTGATCAAATCCGTCCCATCCATATTTCTTGATCGCATTATAAAAGTAGTTGTTCTTTTTATAATTACTTCCGCCTCTAGCAAATCGCTCTTTTACATCTTTTGTTTGTCCGACATAAACCTTGCCATTTTTTCTATTGGTATGTACATATACACAATATACAAAACATTCTGGATCGGCATTTAAAACAGACGCGATATATTTTTTACGTAATGAACTAAGTGGCTCTATTCCGACTTCTGTCAAATATTCATCTGGAATTTCTCTAGACAGGTTCCATACAAGTGATTTCTCTTCTTCAGACAAATCTTCATACTTTTTAGATAAAATGTATTTTAATCTTGTGCGTAGCGTACACTTCGAAAGTTCTTCATATCGTTTGTATATTTTGCTAATTTTAGACAGACAACTATTACTAATCAATATTCACAACCTCCCAAAACTTCTCCGCGCACTCAATTCCTAAAACATCAATAATCTTCTTCTCCCGGTGCTTCCCAGTCTGCTTCTCTATCGTCCAACCGATTGAATAATATGTCGAAACGGCATTCTTGCTTCCGGTCACTCTCATCTTCAATCCGAACGGAACCAAATCTGCGAAATCCTCACATTTCAAGGTTTTCAGTCCGCCAACTTCCGCAAGATCATCAATCTCAAAACGAATCCAGCCAGACTCGTGCCAGTGGAGTTTTTCGAAACAAAGTAATGAATAAAATAATCTTTTTATCTTTTCGTTCGGGAGCGATTTTAAGAACTCGATTTCAAGATCGTAAAACGATATCGTAAATTCATCGAGTAATTGATTTTGAATTTTCTCGAGCCAGATTTCCTTCATTTTCCCAAGAAGTTTTCTTTTTGCATCTTTATTTTTCACCGACGGCAGGAAAGAATCTTCGAGCTCCTCCGTTGTTTCCGTCCCGTCTTTTATAAACGAATCATAAACTGCTTTAATTTCCTTATTTTTCACCGACAAACCTCCAATCGTCTTTTTATTCATATATAGTATACCACAAAAAACCCACTTTGTCAAGAGGTTTTTAGAAATTTCTATATTTTTATTTTTCCTACTTCTATTATATACGCACACGCACGCACACGCGCATTATTATATATTATAATATTTATTACTAATATCAAGTATATTATATACTTATTCTTATTATCTATTCCCGCCCAACCACCCCTATTATACACCAAAAAAATCATTTTGTCAATACATATTTTAAATTTTTTTTGTAAACATATTATGAACATCATAATCTTTATTCTAATTTCCTTTTCTCTTTCATATTTTCCCTTATTCTTTATCTCTCTTATCTATATTTCACAATTTTTATCTAAAAATTTTTCCAAAAATCACAAAAATTTTTGTAAAACCCCTTGACAAACAGGAAAAAATATGCTATAATATATATAGAAAAGATTTAAAAACTTGTCTTTATTAATAATTAAATTTTTAGAAAAGAGGTGTTAATTAATGAAAATTCTAAAATCATACAAATATCGAATTTATCCAAATAAAGAACAAGAAATATTAATTCAGAAAACTTTTGGTTGTTGTAGATTTGTGTACAATCAAACACTTGCCTATAGAATAGAACTTTATCAAACGCAAGAGAAATCGTTGAGCAGGTTCGATTGCGAAGAATATATGATTCATAATTTAAAAACCAATTATGAATGGCTTTTAGAGCCAGATAAGTTTGCCTTATCAAGCGCAATTGAGAATTTGGATAATGCGTATCAAAAGTTCTTCAAAGAACATTCTGGATTTCCAAGATTTAAGAGTCGTCATAATCACAGAAAATCATATACAACCAAAATAACCAATAACAACATCGAAGTTTCTTTTGAGAAGAGTCAAATTAAACTTCCAAAGTTACGTTGGATTAAAGCAAGACTTCATCGAGAATTTGTTGGTAAAATTAAAAGAGCAACTATATCACAAAATACCTCTAAAAGATATTTTGTGTCGGTTCTTGTGGAACAGGAATATGTGCCATTACCAACGACCGGTTCTGCTGTTGGACTGGATCTGGGAATCAAAGATCTAGTTATTACCTCTGACGGTAAGAAATACGCCAACCCCAAAATTCTTACTAAATATGAAAAGAGATTAGCGAGAGAACAAAGACGATTAGCACACAAACAAAAAGACTCTCATAATAGAGAGAAACAGCGTATTAAAGTAGCAAGAATTTACGAAAAGATTCATAATATCAGATTAGATTATTTGCATAAAACATCTAACGAAATTATTAGCGAAAACCAAGTAATAGTTTCAGAAGATTTAGCAGTGTCTAATATGATGAAGAATCATAAACTGGCAAAATCTATCGGAGATTGTAGTTGGTATGAACTGACACGACAATTGGAATATAAGGCAAAATGGAATGAAAGACAATATATTAAGATTGGAAGATTTGTTCCATCAAGTCAAACTTGCAATTGTTGCGGATACCAGAATAAAGAAACGAAGAATTTGTCGGTTAGAGAATGGATTTGTCCAATTTGTGGAACAAAACACGATAGAGACATCAACGCTGCTAAAAATATTTTAGATGAAGGGTTAAAACTTTTAAAAACCTCTTGACAGATTAAAATATTTGTGGTATAATATAAATAGGGCAGGAACTGTCCGAATTCAAGCCTGTGGAGTTAGTAGGTTGCGAAGACGAAGAAGCAGGAAGCCCAGATGTTTTGGCGTTGTGGGTGGTTCACAAACGAGTGAATTTATGGTATAATATAATCAAGAAAAGGGAATGCCGGGTTCCCTAAATAATAAAACAGGAGGATTATTGATGTAATGCTTTCAGTTACATACTTCATCTAATTTCTATGGACAATATTCAACAAAGAAAAATCAAACTTTTTATAGACGCCGACGACACAATTTTAGAATCGTCAAAAGCTTTTATTGATATTGTTAATCAACAAGACAATATCAATCCACCTAAAACACATGAGGAGCTTCGAGATTGGAAATATCGGTCTTTGTTCCCGTATATGACAAACGAAAGAATAGTTGAAATATATGACTCGGAAGAATTTTTTAATACCGTAAAAGTTAATCCAGATTTTGAAAGTTTTTATCTTAAACACGAAAATGATTTTGAATGGAATATTGTAACAAAAGGACATAAATCTAATATTGAACATAAACAAAAATATTTTAAAGAACATCTTCCAAAAGCGAAAGTTGTTGGCTGCAGATTTGATTCGAGAGAAAAGCAGAACTTCGATAAATCTCATATTGATATGGATTATGGAATTCAGATTGATGATAGAACAGATTGCTTGATTGGAAGTAACGCAAATATAAAAATCTTATTTAAAAATAATCGAGACTTTTACTGGAACCGAACAGATATAACAAGCGAACCTCTTTATATAATGAACAGTTGGAAAGAAATAATCGAAACTTTAGAATTTGCTCTTGAAAATCCAGATGTGTTTATGGAGAGGTGTCAAAGTGAAATCAACTAAAATTATTTTGTTTTCAGGGTTCGCAAGACACGGAAAGGATCAAAGTGCGACATTCTTGAAAGAAGAATTGGAGAAATCTGGAAAGACAGTCCTTGTGTATCATTTTGCCGACGCTCTCAAATCGTTGTGCGAAAGTTCATACAATTGGATTAAAGGCGACAAGGGTCCCATCGGGAGAACCATTCTTCAAAATGTTGGAACGGCATATCGAAAAAACAATCCGGAGTGTTGGGTTAATATTGCTCGACAAATTGCTCTTGGATGTTCGGAAGAATATATGTTGATTCCGGATTGCCGATACAAGAATGAGGCTTTTGGTTTTCTGGATTTTGACTATAAAAATATTCGCATCGAAAGACCAAATTTCGACAATGGACTTACTCCGGAACAAAAATTACATATTTCAGAAACAGAAATGAGCACATTTTCTGAATATGATGAAGTAATTATTAACAATGGTTCTCTTGACAACTTGAGAGAAAAGGTAAAACAAGCATTTCAATCAGAGGTGGGATAATGCCAATCAGAGAACAAAATTTGTATCAAATTTACAAATTCTCTGCTGCGTATGTTTGCGAAAACAATTTAGATATTAAAGATTATACTCCGCGAAGAGCGGCGCAAGAAGGTTGTTTGGTTTCTTGCGGAGATAATATCGCGTTTGACCAAGCACGAAAAATTCGTGGCGACAATAGAAGTTATAAAGAAATTTTTTCAAATATTCAATTCCTTCGAAATTCTCTCCACAGAGCGAAAAAGGAGGGTCGAAACAAAGAGGCTAAAATATTCTGGCAGGCAATCTTAAATACGCTGTTTGTTAAAGATTTCGTTGTCGTTGAAGTAAAAAAGAAAGACGATTATAAAAGACTTTCAAAATCCGGATTTTACGTCAATGGAATCAGATATGTTCGATTTAGCGCTTCTGCCGGACAAATTAGACACGGGTGCTGTTTGATGGCAAATGAAGAAATCGCGGAAGAATTAACCAACCGGTTGATGTGCGATTTTAATAATCGTGTTAAAGAATTTAACCTTGCTAAACTTTCGGCATATTTCGCTCTTTCTACATCATCGATTTTGTGGGTTTCAACTCCGCGTGTTTGTGTTATAAAAGACTTTTTCACAACACTTCCGAATCAAAAACTTGATTGGATCACAACGGATGAAAACGGAAAGAAAACGGTTGAAGAAAGAGTTCTCGATATTACGATGAATTCTTGCGACGGACAGGGGCTCATTTCGCCGGAAATGGCGCAGAAGTGGTCTCAAGAAATGAATCTTGGTTATGTCGCAAGTTCATATGTCGTTCGTTCAATATTCGTCAAAGGAAACCTCGTCCCGTTCGATTTCCACGCATATGCGAAAGAAAATGGAATCGAATATATTTATGACAAATGGGGGCACCCATATAAAGTCGACGAGATCGATGTTTTACTTTCGGAATCACAGTTCAAGATGCACAAATATTATTCAAGTTGGGAAGATTATTCAGAATATATTGAGATGGCACAAATTGGCTGGGGCGTTTCGAGATATAATCGAAAATTCGACGACGAATGGGTTCTTGCGAATTATCAAATAATTCAAGTTTTGAACATAAATAAAGACGACATCAAAAACCTTGTTCAACCGACAATAGATTGGATTAAGAAGGTTTGCTCCGGAGATCCGTTATATGCGATGCTGTATTCGCTTGGAGGATTTTCAGAAGATTATCAGATCGAGTATAACGATGTTTATACGAGAGCACAAAGTCTTGCAATGAAAGCTGTTGTAAAAAATCCAGACTTTCTAAAAGACACATATGTTCAACGGAAGATTTATCGTAACCTGATTCGAAGCATTACTCAAGCAAAGATTGGAAAGATTTGGGTTAGAGGTAATTACTCATTTATGATTTCAGATCCAATCGCACAATGTCGAAGTGCGTTAGGACTTGATCCAAAAGGTGAGGTTCCTGGAGAATATATTTATTCAAATTTCTGGAATAAGAGATATGAACCCGAAAAAGATATTGTGTTGTGTCGGTCTCCACTTCTGGATAAACACGAAGTTAATCATTGCAAGTTATATAGAAGTAGCGAAGCAGATAAATGGTATAAATGGATTGAAAGTGGAATAATTTATTCGATTTATGATTTGAGCACATTAAGACATTCGGACAGTGACTAGTGATCAGGGTCCGCTAACTGGCGACAGTTAGATGAAAACTCGGTGAACTTACAATAGTAAGGTGTCGAACAAAGTTCGGCTAACGGTAGATTTGAAAAGTTGTTGTGTCGCCATGGAGGTGATGCAATATAGATGAAAATCCTATATATTATGTTTATCAATGGGTAAACGATGACAACGGTGAAATATTCTATGTTGGTAAGGGTTCTAATTGTAGATACAAAGATAAAAGACCAAGTAGAAGAAATAGATATTTTATGAGATATATTCGTAAATATCCAAATTGTCACGGGGAAATAATCATTGATAATTTAACAGAAGAAGAAGCATATCAAAAAGAAAAGGAAACAATTGCAGATTATTTAAGCAAAGGATATAACCTAACAAACTTCGATGAGGGCGGAAGGCCGGGTGGAAGATGTCCCGGAGAGGCTAATGGAATGTATGGGAAAACACATACACCAGAAGCAATTCAAAAAATCAAAGAGGCGAATGTTGGTAAAGTTCGTTCCAAAAATAGTAATGCAAAGATATGCGAGATTTATGATTTAAATATGAACTTTATTGTCAAATTCAATTGTATTATGGATGCAATTGATTGGATGATCTCTCAAGGAGAAACTTCAACAAGTAAAAGATCCCTCACAACTTATATTGGGAGATATGAGCTTGGGCAAACAGACAGTATTTGTCATAAATATAAATTAAAAATATATAGACACAACAACGAAGAAAATACCGTGCCAAGCCTTGGAAACAAGGAAGGTGTAACGGCTATCGAAAGCATAACGAATGAGAAAAACATTCGTGAAGAAGTGAGTAGAGTAGAGGAGACGTGAAAATCGTTTCCTCGAAGTGCCGAGCAACTCAATTTTGGTAATAGAAAAAGAGTTGAAGAGATAGTCTACTCCCCTAATAAATATCGGGAAACCGAGGGTATAAAGGTCGACGGTGATATCGTTCTAAATTCAGACAACGAAATTCTTCTAAAAGGTTCGATGAAAGATGTGACAAATCCAATTAGCTACGACAAAAAATCAGCCCCTGTTCACAAAATCTGCCACCGCGAATTCGTAAAAACAGACTTGCGTGGATTCGGAACGAAGGTCGGAACATATAGCAATTATTCCACGCAGCTTGAAGCAATGCTTCCATTGTTTCAAAGGCCAGATCAAAAACGCCAGAGAGACGAAATAGAGTTGCGTAAAAAGCTTCTTCGTGAAATCAACGGACAGGAAATTGACCGAATTAAGGGTGTTGAAGCAAAAGGACCTCCGAAAGACGAATGGCTTCGCACACAGAAGGTTGAAAAAGATGACCCGGAAGATGTGATTAAAGCAAAGAGATATCACAACTCTCTCGTTATCAACAAAAAGCCATATTTCTTTAGATATTTATACCCGGAGTTAAACACTTCGTATAAAACACACGAAAAGAGATACGACGAAATCGCAAAATGCACATATCGGACGAGATTAAAGAAACTTCTGACAAAAGAGAACAAAACGCCAGAAGAGAAAATTTTTATCAGAAATTATCATCAATTTTCCCCAGTTTTAAACACAAATTGTACGATGAACATTTTATGTCATATGGTTGAAGATACAGATTTTGACATTCAATACAATAAGAACTGTATTAGCCTACTTCCATATTACAATCTTGACGAGTACAGATTCGACCCGGAGATTCTTGGCAAATTCCGAGATATGTATCGGAGATTCAATGATAAAAAAGCAATCACAATTGTCAATCAGATTTTCAACAATTCTGACGAAGAACAAGCAGACGAAATTAGGATGGAAATTCTTGACTCGATTCGAGATGAACTTCGTTCCGAATACGATGAACTTGAAATGACTCCGATGGACGCATTGACATACATTAAAGCACTTTCACAGAGTTATTCAAAATTCAACTGGGATTTTGCTTGGAGTTTGCTTGACGAACAGATTTTAGATGTTATTGAAGAAAAAGACGCATATGCGCCGGTTGAGTGCGCGGATGGAGAAGAATATCTCGGAAGACGATTTAAGCTGAAAAAGATTCCAAAACAAATTCAACAAATGATTATTGACCCAGAAACCGGTGAGGTTCTGGGGGAAGGAGAAGAAAAAGAAAATGAGAATTATTAAACAGGGAAAACCAAAAGAAGAAAAAAAGACGGTTCGTTATGTTTGTAATAATTGTGGAGCAGAGATAGAAATTGAAACTGACGAAAGTCTCTATTGTTGTCCTTGCTGTGGGGAAGAACAGTTAATGTTGCTTCCCAAAACTAGAGATAAAGCATTTCATAAGCCGCTTTCTGCCGGAGAAGCATTTCCGAAAAAGTATTTTCGGTTTGGTGTATCTGAAGGAGCCGTAAAACTTCCAGACGAAGAAATTCGCAATATGATTGATGAGACGGTTCAGACATATCTTAGAAGTAATTGCGGATATTGTTATAATGGAACTGGAGATACTTTTATTGCAGTATTCCAATCAAACGAAAATGACATTAATGATTATTTTGTAGTGGTCGGAAAGAATTATTATGAAATCAATTCTTGCGAATTAGAAGATGATTGTCCGGAAGAGGAGGATGAAGATGAGTAAATTTAGCCTGTTCGTTAAATATCACAATTTTAACGCAGACAGAATTGAAAATTATGACGTTTTAAAACATCAAGAAAAATTTATTAAAAATTTAAAGAAGAAAAGCCAGAACAGAGAAGAATTTTCCAAAAGCCTTCAATCCGAATTTATGTATAGATTTTGGGCAAAATGCGAGTGGGAACTAATTATTTCTAAAATGGAGGAAGGACGAATTATCCTTTCTCCATGGATTGGAGGCCGAAATCCAGAAACTTCTTTTCTTGATGTAACAGATGACAAAAATTTTGATTGGGTAGGTTTTGCCGACAAATATATTGGCAAACAAAATTTTGGTAACAAAGCAAAAATTGACATTTATGACCAAATTATGTACGGAGATAGATTTTCAAATCTTGTAGACAAATTGTGGTATACTCGGTTGCCGTATGAACGCGACAACCCTAAATTTCATAGAAATTAATAGCGAGGCTTATTAAATTGGAAAATTTCGAAGTAGAAGTATTAAAGCATCCAGATGCGGAAGATTGGATGTTGTGTAAAAAATGCACGCTTGTCACTGTCGGAAAAGACTCGAATAAAGAACCGACAATGGAATGGAAACGAAAACTAATTGGGGCACAGCACAGCCCCATTAGAACCCTTAATTTCTGTTTTCGAATCAAAAACATTCCGTCGTGGGTGGCAACACATCTTGTGCGTCACGTTCACGCAACTCCGTTTGTAAAAACACAGCGCAACGATCGTCAGGAAAGTTTTGACAGAAATATTGCTCCGCAAGGAGCGCCTGTGGATATGTGCTGGTATATGAATGTAGAAGAACTAATTACAATTGCTCACAAAAGACTTTGCACACAAGCATCTCCTGAAACAAGAGAGGTCGTAAAAGAAATATGTCGCAAGGCAATTGAAATAAATCCAGAACTTGATGGATTTCTCGTTCCGCTTTGCCAATATCGTGGCGGATTATGCACGGAGTTTAATCCGTGTGGACTGAATAAAAAATTTCAAACGAAAGAGGAGAACAATTAAACCCAATGGCTAACCGTTTCAAGAACTATCGAGCACAATTAAAGAGTAATAAAACAGTCGTTTTATCAGACGATGAACTGAAGCTTTATTCAAGAACAGCAAACAACGAAGGCGTTTCTCACGCAAACGTTGATTGGGGAGATTGTGTTGTATTTATAGACACAAACAAACGCGACGAGGCGACAGACGAAGACGTGCCGGAGGTTCCAGACAATTCAGATAAAGAAAAGACAATTATCAGAAATATGGAAAGAGAACAAAAAACAAAAGAGACAAAAACAGAAGGAGATATGGAATAATGTCCGAAAAAGAAACGACGCTTAATCGGGAGTTTTCGCAGACGCAGGTTATTGAGAGTCCGTATGATGTAAGAGACTATCAGATCGTTGCTGGAAAAGATTTTCCTGAAACATTTGAACTTCCTAAAAAGGTTAATGTTAAAAATCAAGGAATGAAGCCGACTTGCGTTGCTCACGCGCTTTCATCACTTGTTGAATATCACAACCTAATCGAAACCGGAAAATATCGCAAGTTCAGCACAGAGTTTATTTATGGAACACGCGACATCGGTTATTATATCGGAGACGGTATGGTAATCCGCGATGCACTCAAGACGGTTCAGAAATATGGTGACTGCTATCACGCAGATTGTCCCGGAAATCACAACACGGCAGACGCAATGAAGAATGTCAATGAAAAGGTCGAAGAGTATCGAGATCTTGCATATCCTCACCGAATCGGTTCTTATTATCGTGTTAAAACTCCGGAAGAAATCAAAACCGCGCTGATGAACCACGGACCTGTCGTCGTCTCGATGACTTGCAAAAAGAAGGCATATATTGCCGATGACACATATTCTTATCCTCAAGACGCGGAGAACTCCGGCAGACATTGTGTTCTGATTGTTGGATGGAACAAAAAGGGTTGGATTATTCAAAACTCTTGGGGCGCTCTTTACGCAGGAGACGGTTATTTCACACTGCCGTTTGATTTCAAGATTAACGAAGCGTGGGGAACGACCGATCAAGAAGATGATTATTCTCTTTTGAAACGTAAGGCAAGAAACAAGTTTATGAATAAAGTTTACGAAATTATTAACAGAATTGTAAATTGGTTTTACAATAGAAAGAAGCAGAAAGAATCGTAAAATTTTTTTGAGAAATTTCACAAAACCTCTTGACAAACGGGAGGTTTTGTGATATAATGATATCAGAAAGAACAAGGAGGCAAACTAATGACAAATGTTGAAAAGCTCAGGGCAATGTCACTCGATGAATTTTCGCTTTGGCTTGATGAAAATGGATTGTTTGACAATTCTCCGTGGATGAATTGGTTCGATAAAGAATATTGTGAAAAATGCGAAGCCGAAAAGGTTATGATGGAAAGCGGGAAGACTTGCCCCTGCGCATATTGCGAGATTCACGAACACTGTCGATTCTTCCCAGACATTCCAACTCCGGTAAATTATGACATCATCAAAATGTGGCTCCAGAGAGAAGAGACGGAGGAAAAAGAGAAATGATTCTCGTATTGGTAATGTGCCTCTTTTTACTGGAAGATCTCAAGCGAAAATAATCGAAAAATTTTTTAGGAAATTTTCAAAAACCCCTTGACAAACGAAGGAAAATGTGGTATAATATAATCAGAAGGAAGAAAGAGTAAAGAATAAAGAGACTCCTTCTGACGGTGACTCCGATAACCGAAAATTTTCGGAAAATATGGACGGGTATCTCAGTTGGATAGAGGAACGGTATCTATCGAGTCTTGACGAAAGACTCAAACAGCAATTTTTCTTATGATTAGAAAAGGGCTCCGTTAGTCGATGGTTCGAATCCATCCCCGTCCACCAAAACTAAATACTTGTCATTCGATAAGTATAGAACATAAAAAGACACGAACAGCAACTTATTGGTAATTAAAATAACAATTTACATATCGTGTCTTGTGAATTTATGTTCTATATTGGTCGAATGACCACTGGGGCGCGAACAGCAAATTTTTTGGATTCTACTGCTAATAGAAAGAAAAACCTGCGCCCCGGATTTCATATAAGAAATCAAAAAAGTGAGGAAAAGAAAATGTTTATGGATGCTGTTCGAGATAATATTCTCGAGAACCATAACGTATCGATTACCGAAAACGGAGCAGTCGGATACAAAACCACCGGAAAGAATCTTCTTGATTTGAACTTCTCGGTCGCTTCTCTCCGAAATGTTTCGGAAGCAGAAATCGCAGAAAGATTTTACAAGGCGTTTCTTGAAGACAAGAATCTTGCGATGCGCTGGCTGTTCTTCGCAAGAGATGTTCGAGGAGGACTCGGTGAGCGCCGTCTGTTCAGGGCCGTTATTGAAGCTCTTTCTATGGAAGACCCGGAAGTTGTTAAGGCAATTATTCCGCTGGTTCCGGAATACGGCAGATATGATGACCTCTGGTGTCTGCTCGATACTCCTGTTAAGGATGTCGTAATTGGCTTTGTTGCGAAGCAGTTTGAAGACGACATCACCGGCCTGATTGACCGCAAACCGATTTCCCTTCTTGGTAAGTGGGCGCCGTCGCCCTCTGCTTCTTCGAGAGAGACGAAGCGTTATGCGAAAATTATTGCAAAAGGACTCGGCCTGACTGAAAGGGATTACCGCAAGGGGCTGAGTAAGATTCGTAAATATCTCGATGTTGTTGAAGTAAAGATGTCTGCGAAGAGATGGGGCGAAATCAATTACGAAGTAGTTCCTTCTCGTGCAAATCTGATTTATAACAATGCTTTCCTTCGCAACGATGAGGAGCGTCGTCAGGAATATCTTGAAAGTTTGAAGAACGGTGAGACAAAGATTAATGCCTCCGTGCTCTATCCACACGATATCGTTCATAAGTATACGAGCGGTTACAACAGAAGTTGTTCTCAGTATGATGAAACCCTTGAACAGTTGTGGAAGAATCTCCCGAATACCGTTAACGGAAACGAAAATACTCTTGTTGTTTGTGACGGTTCTGGTTCGATGGAGTGTTGGATTGGTGGAACGGGCGTAACTGCTCTTGAAGTAGCTAATGCTCTTGCGATTTATTTCGCAGAACGTTCAAACGGACAGTTTAAGGATAAATTCATTACGTTTTCTAGCAAACCGAAATTTGTTAATATCAGTAGTGGCAAAACGCTTCGTGATAAGATTCGTATTGCTATGGCAAACGACGATTGCTCCAACACCGATATCGAGAAAACTTTTGATTTGATTTTGGACGTTGCTGTTAGTAATCATATGAAACAGGAAGACCTTCCGAAGAATGTGTTGATTATCTCGGACATGGAGTTTGATGATGCGACCTCGCAGTACTACGGATGGAATTGTAAAAAGTGTGATAAAACTCTGTTTTCAACCATTTCGAAGAAATTCGAAAATGCCGGATATAAGCTGCCGCGACTGGTTTTCTGGAATGTGAATTCTCGGACCGAAACAATTCCTGTTCGCGAAAACGAACTCGGAGTTGCCCTTGTAAGCGGGTTCTCGGTTAATGTATGTAAGATGGTAATGAGCGGTGAAATTGATCCGTACAAGTGCCTGTTGGACGCAATTATGGATAAGAGATATGATGCCGTTTCAGAGGCGGTTAAAGAAGTAATCTAAAAAAGGAATATGTGTGGGGCGGTCAAAGAATAAAGTAAATAAGATGACCGTCCCTGTTTTTATGAAATTATGAACATTTATGTTGCCGCGCCGTTTGGCTCCGTTGGTAGTCAAGAGAGATATGTTGTCGAAGAAATCAGAAAAATTCTTCAATCGAAGCTCTCATATGGAGATAATATCTTCTGCCCGTGGGATTATAAGATTCCTAACGCTTGGGATTACCCGAACGCAGAGTGGGCACAAATGGTTTTCGCCAATGATGTAAAAGCAATCAATAGTGCCGATATCGTCGTTGCCGTTTCGTATGGCAGAACAGAAACAACAAGCGGGACGAACTGGGAAATCGGATACGCGTTTGGAATTGGAAAGAAAATTGTTGTTATTGAGATGACAGACAACGCGATGAGTTTGATGATTTCAAACGGATGTTATGCCGTCGTGCGTGGTTTAATTGGGTTAAAAGATTATGATTTCGACAAGATGCCAAAATTAAGAACGGAGACAGAACAAAAATAAATATCTATTAAAAGGAGATTAAAATTAAAATGAAAAACAGCTTACTGGACGGCGTTGTTTCCGCAGAAGAAGCAAGAAAAATTATTGGAGCGAAAAAGAATTCTCTGACAAGAGAGGATTTCGAGTCTTTTCGAGATAACAATAAGGCTTTCGTAAATTTTTTAAAAAAGATGGAGTATTCATCCCAAACCCTAAAGGGATTGGGATGAATACGACAAATAAAATATGAGTGATTGGAAATCTAAAAACAGAAGGAAATATTTGCTTCAATACCATTTGATTTTTGTTTGTAAATATAGAAAGAAATTATTTTGTCTTTCAAATATTTCGGATGACATTAAACAGTTCTCGTATGAGATATGCCTAAAACACAATATTCGAATTAAATATATGGAAACAGATAAAGATCATATTCATTATATGATCGAAACGACGCCAAATGTCTCTTTGTCTTGGGTTATTAATTTGTTAAAATCATATACGACATTTCATATTTGGAAACTGCATCAAAGTATTCTGCGAAAATATTTTTGGAAAGAAAATATGTTCTGGACAGACGGATATTTTATTTGTAGTGTGGGCAATGTTTCTGAGAAAATGCTAAAAGAATATATAGAAAATCAAGGCTAAAAGAAAGGAGGAAACATATAATGATTGTAAATAGAGCATATAAATTTCGGCTATATCCAAATGAAGAACAGAAAATAATATTTGCTAAAACATTTGGATGTGTCAGATTCATTTATAACAAAATGTTGGAAGATAAAATCAAACATTATCAAGAAACAAGAGAGAAATTAAACAACACGCCAGCCCAATATAAATCAGAATTTGAGTGGCTAAAAGAAGTCGATAGCCTTGCTCTTGCAAATGCTCAAATGAATTTACAATCGGCATATAATAACTTCTTTCGTAGTCCAAAAGTTGGGTTTCCAAAATTCAAGAGAAAAAGAAAAGACAAGAATTCTTACACGACAAACAATCAGGATGGAACCGTTTCGATTGTTGATGGAAGATTAAGACTTCCAAAAGTCGGATTAATTAAGATGGTTCAACACAGAATGATTCCATCTAATCAAAGAATCAAATCCGCAACAATTGAGAAAACTCGATCTGGCAAATATTATGTTTCTATATTAGTAGAGTTTGAGAAAGAAATTTCGAATGTTCAATTAGACAAAGCGAAAGCATTGGGATTAGACTATGCGAGTCACAGTTTTTATGTCGATAGCCAAGGCAGGGAAGCTAATTACCCGAAATTCTATCGCAGTGCACAAGTTGTTTTGTCTAAAGAGCAAAGAAAACTTTCTCTAATGAAATATGGAAGCAATAATTATGAGAAACAGAGAGTTAAAACAGCAAAGATTCAAGAGCATATAGCAAATCAAAGAAAAGATTGGTTGCATAAATTGAGTTTTGAATTGGCTGAATTATATGATTATATTTGTGTCGAAGACATCAATATGCAAAATATGGCACAGTCATTAAAGCTCGGAAAATCAACTAACGACAACGGATTTGGAATGTTCAGAACGTTTCTTACATATAAACTTGCAGAAAGAGGAAAACAGTTAGTTAAAATTGATAAATGGTTTCCTTCAAGCAAGATGTGTAGATTTTGCGGGTGTGTTAACAAAGATCTAAGACTTTCTGACAGAGTTTGGACTTGCGAATGTGGGGCGGTTCTTAATCGAGACGAAAATGCTGCAATTAATATTATGAACGTTGGACTCTTAATGGTCTGATGCTATAAATAACCGCAAGAACTGCGGGATTAGCCTGTTGATACTTGAGGCACCGTAAATTTGTTATACGTGAAAGAAACCTCATTGAGCAGGAAGCCCACGCCCCTTTAGGGGCTGGGTAGTTCACATGAAAAAGTCACAAATGTCGCTGAATATGGATGTCGTGAGTCTACGTTTTTTCTCGGAGATGTTTGTAATAATTACGAAATCAACAAAGTCGAACTTCTTCTGCCGTTTATCGAATACCTTGGATTTGAGGTGAAATATGAGAGAACGATGTCTGGAAATCCGTGCGTAAGGGTTAGTTGGTGATGTTTGGGAAAAGCATTGAAAATATTAATGATTTGATTGAGATATTTGAAGAAATCGCGGAAGATATTAATGTCAATGGATAAGACAGTGATTTCTACGAAATTCGTTTTATGAAAGAAGAAATCAAAACATTACTCAATTGTTTGAAGGAGCTTGCAACAAAATGACAAAACAAGAAGCATTAGCAGAATTGAAGGATTGTATCCGTTACGCAGATTGGACGGACGAAGATTATGTGGATTGCGTTTCTAAAGAGGCGCTGAATGTTGCGATTGAAGCATTGGAACAAGAAGTTTCAATGTATCGTGGTCTTGAAACGATGGCAGAAAATATGGAACGGAGCGGTGAAACCCAAGAAATTAGAGCGCTTTTGCGAGACGAAGAAGTAAAGCAAATGATTAAAACGAATCTTGGTCTTCTGGAATTAATTGATCAGCATTTGATTCACGATAAAGAGGAATCGACAGACGTCCATATGGAGTTCGACAACGGTTTTCAGAAAGAAGCAATGCTTCGGTTGCTGAAATACGCTGGGTATGATTGTAATGTTTTCGACGATAACGATTGCTTTGTTGCGATGAAAATCAGAAGAAAATAAATAAATAAAAGGAATTATTATTATGAAGAACCGTTATTTTGATGGAAAAATTATTAGTGCTAAAGAAGCAAATGATATGATGATGGAAAAGAGAGAGTTTGGAGGAACATATCCTTCGCAAAAAGAACTGATTTCATTTTATGAATCAAAAAAAGAATTTTTTGATTACGTAAGCAGCGGCATTGTTGCGGGTGCGAAAGTAGGAAACACAGGTGTTTTAGTTGAATCATTAGATGAGGTTTTTGACGATGTTGATGATCTTCTTATGGTCATAGCATTTTATAGAGACCTTGGGTTTGAGGTTGGTCTGAAGCGCAATGAAAAAGAAACAACTCTTAGTATTTCTTGGGAAATTGATTATAATTTCTAAACTAACCCCGCCCGGGTATAAAATTTAATTGGTACCCTGAAAATACCCCCGGTAGGGTATAATCGGTCGTAGTTGTAAAAGACATTTTTTGGAGGATGTATGAAAGAGCGTTATGCGCTTTCGCAATTATGCGAGAGACTGATTTCTTACTCGCTGTGCTTACAAGTGAAAAAAGATCAACATCAGAAAAATTTTCAACTCGACCTCTCGAAAGACGAAATTCGTATATTGGTCGATCTAATAGATAAAAAGATTGAAGAACTGGCGGACGAAAAGGAGAATGTATGAAAACAATTAAAATTGAATCATCCTTTTGGGTGGGCGATATCGTATATGGTATTATCGCAGAGTATAATAAGTTGGGCAAACTGGAATGCTCTATTGGCAAGTTCATCATTAAAGAAGTAGTAACAACGCCCGAGGATGGACCGGTGAAAATGTATTATGTCGATAACGTCGATGGCGGGAGAGGATTTCGTTGCGCGGACGATGAAATTACGAAAAGTTATAAGGAAGTGGAGTATCTATGCAATTCCTTGCCAAAAGATATGGAGATTAGTCCAGAAGAAAAGAACATCGGCTGTGGCTGTCAGTTTATTTGTTCTTGGTTCACAAATCCGATGGATCTCATCCACGAGGTAGAAATATTAAGCGAAACAGCTGGTGTTTTGATTGATAACGAAGGCGTAAAAAAGTATTTATTATATGCCAGTGATGGCGTGAATACAAAAGAATATAAATAAATAAGGAGAAAATTAATTATGAAAACAGTTAAAATTGAATCGCCTTTCTGGCTCGGCGACACAGTGTATGGAGTGTTGGCATTTTCTGCCGGAGAAGGAAACAAGATTAAATATGTCGTAAAACCGATGGAGATTACAGTGGTTCATTATTTGCCCGGCGCTTGCAATTATAATCGCATTTGCTTCACGGCGACGGATAACGAAACCGGAAAGGAATACTTCAATAATTATGAATTTTTCGCTAAAACAAAAGAGTCTGCCGAAGAGCTTAAAGGGGAGTGGGCGAAATCACTTCCTGAATGGAATGACGATTACTGGAAGAATATGTTTGAAAAACATAAGAATGATGGTGTATTGCTTGGCGGACGAGATTTTCTTGCAGAGGAAGAGAAAGCGGAACACGAAGTTGAAGTCAAAGACGACAAGACGGAGTTTATTGTTAAACTTGGAGGAAACGGCAACCAGATTGTGCGTAACGCAGGAACGTTGCACGAGTGTGTTTTTCAGTTTTCTAACGATGAGGAATAAATAAAAATGATTACAGCAGAAGAAGCAAGAAGAAATGTTAAAGATCACGATTCGTGTGCAACGCTCAAATTGGATTCTGACGACAAATATGTTAATACGCAAAAAATTGTAAAACTCGCAAACGAAGTGATTAGACAAACTTCGTCGGATGGACTTTCTAAAGTTACAGTCATTCTCAGTTCAACGAAGTCGATCAAGGAAATTTTGGATTTTAGCGAAATACTGTTTGCTTTTATGTTTTATGGATATTCTATAAAATTCGAAGATGAAACAATCGGGAAGGCGGAAGGAATTGTCGGCGAGCATATTATGTCGCTGAAAATTGAGTGGTGAGAAGAACAATGACGAAATTTTTTATTACAGCCGAAGAGGCAAAAGAAAACGTGCGATTACATTCTCTCGATATTTTTCATACTGCGATAAAGCTTTATTCTGATCGAGAAGATAATTACGAAGATCTTCTTGAGGAAATTTATTGGGCTGTTAGAAGGGAGTCGCATCTCGGACATTCGATAATAAGCATTCTTGTGAAGGCACCGGCATCTGTAAAAGAAGCTATTGATATTTATAAAATAGCAGAGCTTTTAGAAGGACAAGGTTTTGTTGCATTTGTTGCCGGCTCAATCGATAGTAATCAAGTGGAACTTATAGTGGAGTGGTAAAATGATTAACATAAAAGAAATTATTAAAATTACTAAAAAGGCAAGAAAAGAAAAACAATTTGAAAAACATTTCGCAGAACATAATTCGGAGGTTATTGAATATGTTGAAAGCGAAATTTTGAAAACTGCCGAAAAAGGAGAATATTCACTCCGCATAGAGTTAGACGATATTCTAAAAATTGATAAAGATATTAAAATTTCGGATTTGATTAAATTTTTAGAAAAACAAAAATATGATGCCTATCTGAATTGTATTTGCATGGAGCTTTGTATTAATTGGAATCAATTTATGTTATAAGGAGTAAAAAATATGATTGATGCTAAAGAAGCAAGAATGGTTTGCGATAAAGCTCGTATTCCTCCTTCTAAATTAGAATTCTCCGATCTGATTAAAAATATATCGGACAAAATTGAGCTTGCGGCGGCTGCTGGATGCGATAAAATAGAACTGTCGTTTATTTCAATTGGTCTTTGGAATTCAAGTGCGAAGTCGGCTGATTTGAAAGAGTTTTTGAAAGAAAACGGATACAGAGTTAAGCTTATCTTTGACGGTCCGTATAATGATGCAGAATTTATTATTTCGTGGTAAAAGGATTGGTGAGAACTGATGAAAGAAAATAATTTTAATGTCGGAGATAGAGTTTCATTTTTAATGCCTGGCTATTCAGATTTTGTATATGTATTAAATACAGATGGAGAAATTGTTAGTGAAATGCCAACTGAACTTGGATTGTTTTATAATGTTTCTTTTCCATCAAGATTTCCATATCAAATTAATGTGTTTAATCGAATGATTAAACCGTATGAGAAAAAAGATAGAGAAGAACTTGTCAAGATAGTATACGAAGACAATGGGAAGAAAGTGTTCGTGGATAGTAACGGTAGAATATATGATTTCGACAATGTTCTGCCCGGCGCTATTGGAGGAATGGGATTCTAATATTTAAAAGGTAGTGAGGAAATATGGAAGTTATTGATGCAGAAAGGAGAAATGATTATGACAAAGGAATTTGCGGTAAAACTGATTGAAAAACTGGAAAGACTTGTTGCGAGTGAATTAGCAAAAGACGGTATAGATAATGAACGCGGACATTTAAATATTAATTTGTCTTTTATGGAAATTGGAATGATTATCGGAGCACTTCAAGTGCTTGTCGATAATTGCGAAAAGTGATATTGATAAATATTTAAGAGTCGGTTGAAAGACCGGCTCTTTTTTTGTTTGGGTTATTGGGGAGCGGAGAGGAGTGAGGGGTGAAGCGGTGGACAAAGTGGTGAAATGATTTAGAACAGATGATGTGTTTTAGTTGTGGGTGAAAAGGGGCATTTGGGCGGTTTGGCAAAAAGATGAGGAGAATTTTGGAATAAGATTGTGTGAGGTGGAATTGGAAATAGTTTGGGATGGAGGTGTGGTTGTTGAGAATTTGTTCGAAGAGTATTGGTCTTTAGATAGTTTTGGTGCGGATTTGGTTTTGAGAGGTGGACGAAATAGGTGGGGTGAAGGGGAGTTTTAGTAGTGGGAGGATGATAATGGTTGGAATGCCGATTTTGGGACGATTTTCCTTTATTTAATAAGGCGTGGGGAAAATGTTATGATTGGATGGGTAGTGAGTAGGGTATGAGGGGTTTAGGGAGGGTGAGAGAGTAATAGAGAGATGAGAGGAGGTTATAAGGCTGGAAATAAAAATAAAAAAATATTTTATAAAATCTATTGACAAAACATTTGTTTTGTGATATAATTATAGTGCAATAAAATAATTTATAGGAGAAAAGAAAAATGAAAAATATAGAAAACACAAAAATTGATTATTTAAATATTGGAAAATTTGTTGGGAAAACAAGATCTGGAAAAAGATTGTGGGAATGCAGATGTGAGTGTGGAAATGAATTTATTGTAGATGAACTTTATTTAAATAAAAAGAAATTTCATTCTTGTAGTAAATGTGGATATAAAAAACCGTGGGAGAATAAGAAAAAGGTTGCGTCGTTAAGATTGTATCATACTTGGAGCGGGATTAAACAAAGATGTCTTAATCCAAATGCAAACTCTTATGATAATTATGGAGGTCGTGGAATTAAGATTTGCGAGGAATGGTTAGTTTTTGATAATTTTAGAAAGTGGGCAGAAGAGAATGGATATGATCCAAATGCTCCGGCTCAAGAATGTACCCTTGACAGAATTGATTCAAATGGAAATTATTGCCCTGAAAATTGTAGATTTGCGAGTCGGAAAGAACAAGATAACAACAAAAGAAGTTGTGTTTGGGTTACCGATGATAATGGAGAGACACACAATTTAACTCAATGGGGCGAAATTTTAGGAATTAAAAGAGGCACATTGTATCGTAGATATTTAAATGGAGAAAGAGGGCAAGATGTTTTAAGAAAAGAAGATTGGCGTGGTAAAAATAAAAAGAAGAAATGTTATGAAAAAGAAGCAATTGAAATAATTCAAGTTGATAAAAGAAAGTTTATTATAAAATATAGAGAAAATGATGAAATAAAAGAAGAGACGGTTTGTGTTGAAACAAATGGAAAAAATGCAGCAATAGCAAAGATTGGTGAGATGGGAGTTGTTGTCCCGGATGTTGTTAGAAGAGCGTGTAAAACACCATATAAGGAAATTCTTGTTGATTGCGAGAGAAATGATGATGGATGGATATTGAAGTGTAAAGAAAAGAACGGAGAGGGGGTGTTTGATATTGAGATTGGGAGGATGAGCAAATCTGATATGATAAAGTATTGTCGAGATGAGTGGATTATAATTCCGGCGGAGACGATGAGGAGACTGAGGGGAAAGGAATGAATGAGGATGATTAGCGTGAAGATATGAGAAGTTTTGGACTTTTTATGTGAGACAAGATGCCATATATAGTATTTTGAAATGAAAAGAGGATACAGGAATGTATATTCCGTTTGTGTCCTTTTTTCAATGCCATCATCTTGAAAGGAGGTGAATAGGATGGCTGAAATCTTCGTATATGTTATCGTATACCAGAATCTCTCTGGCATTATGACAACATACGCAGATGCATTCCGTCTTCGTAAAGACGCGGAGAAGGTTGCGAAACAGCTTCGTGCTTGCGAATATGAGCGCGTCGATGTACGCAAAATGCGTCTCATCTAAAATTTGGGGTTGTGGGTCAACCCGGCAACAAAAACCCTCCATCGGCTTTCCAAGACACCCAACGTGGATTACAGAGGAAAGCCCAGAAAGGATTTCTACTATGAAAACCACTGCTATCTTCACTCGTACCCTTATCACCTCGACCGTTCCAGCTTTCGACCTCGTCAGACAGGGCTGGCAGATTCAGTCTATCGACATCGACGGCACAGTCACTGCCACCAAGCAGCAAGTCGTCAACTGCGACAAAGAGGCAGCGGCATCGAATATGATGCTTCGCAATCTTTTCGATTCTAAGAAGAAATACGGAATCGAATATGTCACCAAAATCGATTTCGGTGTCTATAAGGTCGGTCTTGTCTGGAACGCAGAGACACAACAAGTCGAAAGTTGGATGAATCGTCCAACGATCACCGATATCTCTTCCGTCATTCCGAAAGAGGGAGAAGAAGACGACTTCGACTTCTATCCTTCTGACGAAGATCTCGCTGCAGAGGAAGCTTGGGACGCACGAACTTCTCGTGAGTTCCAAGACAGCTTTTTCGACGGTGGTCGTTATTGAAAGGAGGTAATGACAATGAAGAACTTCTTCGCCCGTCTTCTCGACTACATCCGGTTTCTCATCACCGGAAAATCTGACAACTTCGTCGACACAAACATCCTCGACTTCTCCGGTCAGGGAAGAGACCGTTATGGTCGATAAACATTCTTCGAGCATTAGAGCTTCGGTTCTAATGCTCCATAGAGTGTTTCATCACTCTCGCCTCAAACACCAGAGGTGAAAATCACCCGTCGCGCAGGGTAAAGCGCAGAAAGGAGCGTTATTATGAACGCAAAAATTTCTATCACCAACAGCACCGTTACCATCTACGAGTACGACAACCACGCCGAAACAGCCCGGGACGAACTTCTCCGGAAGCTCTTCCACGCCCGCCACAAAGCAACGATGGGCGGCGTCGAGAATTGGGAGAAACTCCTTGACCACTATTACAGCGGGGAATATGACGAGATGATCGAAAACATCTCTTCCTTCTCCGGACCGGGTGGAGCGACCCGGAATGCCTGCGTCCGCTTGATCAAAACCATTGCCAAAAGTGAGGAGGTAAACTAAAATGGCAAAGAAGAAAATTCGTTTTACCAATTTTTGGGGAGATGAGATCACCAAACGGCAGTACGTGGACGACAAAATCCGCGTGCTTTCCGAAATGGAGATTTTCTCTCCTGACAGCATCGTGAATGAGAAAGAAGTCCAAAACAAGCTTCACGATTTCCGCCACTGGACACGCAGAATATTGATGTCCTGCGAGACAGAAGTCCAGATTGACTCTCTTGCTCGAATGCTTATTGTTGGAGAACTCTCTCCGGCAGCATTCGTCGAAAGATACTACGACCGTATCAACGGTTAAAAGGAGGAAAGGAAAATGGCACAGTATTGCGAATTGGCAGGAAAGGTAACCAACTGCACCGACAACTGCAAGGTTTGTCTCGAAGAAGAGACGAAGATTCGAGACATTGAGATTGGCGACAAGGTCCGGTATATCGCCGAAGACACTGACGACATCAAAGAAACCGGCTATTATCCGCCGAAGGGAACGGTTGGAACGGTTATCGGAATTGACTCTATTTTTGCTATCGCCCCGTATCTCATTCAATGGCCGGAAGGAACGACCAAGTGGAACGGTCGTTGGTATGTTGAAAAAAAGAACATCGAGCTTGTTGATTGAAGACAAAAAAGTTTGAGAAATTCACCGATTTCTCTTGACATTTTGAGGAAAATATGATATAATATAATTGAGCTGGGATATCGGCTAAACGGTCAGAAAGGATTTTAAAATGGGATTCGCAATTACGGTTCGAAGGTATTCCGATTATCAAATGACATACTTCGTTCAGGAAACTAACGAAGAAAGAGCAAAACAAAAGGCATATCAGAGAGCCAAAGAAACTTGGGACTGTTATATGCCGGAGACACTTGAAGAATTCGAACAGCAAGAAAACCTTGGCTGGATCGAAGTTGACGCAAAAATCGAACAAATCATTCTCTAAAAATTTCCCTGTCGGTGGGAGGTTAGACCGTCAGAAAGGAGAACACTATGTTCGGTTGGAAAGCAAAATACCAAAAGCAGAAAGTCAAAGGTGCCTACTATATAGACGGCCTGGCGGCTGCAATAGAGCATCTACTTTTTCTTGGTGAAACTTTCAAAGGCAAAAAAGAAGCGGCATATGGCATGAAAGTCGCAATGGAGGAGTTTGCTAAACAGTTCGGGTACCAAGAGAAACTGGACTATATATACGAAAATTGTCCGCAAATCAAAAATCTTAAATTGGAGGAAAAATGATTATGTTCGGCTGGAAAGCAAAGTATCAAACAGAAAGGACAGAAGGCAATTTCTATCTTGACGGAATGGCCGTCACCACATCACTCCTCATTGGTCGAGGTGAAAGAGATCGGGACGCAAAACTCATCGCTTATGGTATGAAAAAATCAATGGAAAATTTTGCCGAAAGATTCAACTATCACGAAAAACTGAAGTATCTGTACGAACTTTACCCTGAAATCAAAAATCTTAAATTGGAGGAAATCTGATATGTTCATAATCAAACCGCGCACCAGAATTGAAGAAGGAGCTTCTTGGGAAGACATTCAAGACGGAGACTGCTACGAAACCGGTTACGAAATCTGCGACAGTGATGGAGAAATCATCTACGACTTTACAGACGAAGACGCAAAAAATTGGTATGAAAATTTAAACAAGAAAGAGGAGAAAAATACTATGAACACCACATTCAAAACAATCGAACAGAACATCAGCGCTATCCGCAGAGAATACGGGGAAATGATTTTCCGTATGGCAATTAGTCACCTGATGGATGTCGGAATGAGAAATCTGACACCCGAACTTGTCGAAGAGGCGAAAGCCGAAATCACGAAGCAAGACGACAGCAAGAATTTTGTCTCAAACGAACTTCTTTGCGATGTTGTCGAATGCGCGGGAGAACTCGCGAAAATCAACGCGATTGACCTGCTTGTTTATATCGGCAGAAATGTCGAGTATGATGTCGATTCATGCTATCGTGTCGAAGACGAAGAATATGAAGACGAAGAGGAGGAAGAATAAATGCCATACACACACGAAATTAATCACATCAAACTTGTCGGACTTCAAGACAGGCGGCGAAAGCTGACCGATGAACAGAAGGCGGAGATAATCCACCTTCGAGATGAAGGTTGGAGTTTGATGAAGCTTGCGAAACAATTCGAGGTTTCAAAGGCAACAATCCTTTGCATCGTTAATCCCGAATTTAAAGCAAAACGCGACAAATATATCAAAGACAATTGGAGGGAATTCCAACAGACAAGGGAAGAACACAACGAAGCTGTCAAAAAGACGCGGCATCACAGACAAGAATTATTTCTGAAAGGAGAGCTAAAATGAAAAGAAAAATGTATTTACTCGAAAGAATCCACGATTCTAAAACCACTTACAGTTGGAAATCTGGCGAAAGAATTTAGGCAGACTCTCCATGTAAAGGATGGAGAATTATCAAAGTTGTTTATGTTGATTAAAGAAAGGGGGACTAAAAATGAGCAACAAATCTCTTATGGAGCGCCTGCTTGAAGCGGGATATCCACCCGAAGACATTCATCATTATTATTCAGACCTCTATGTCTATGTCAATACACTGACAACAAAGGTTATAACAGAATGGGCGAACGACAACGGATATGACAATAATCTTAAAGGCGGAATCTACGTCCAAACATTCAGAGACCAAATTACTGGAATGAAGATGTATGACATCGCTTTCCAATATATTCCGTCTTTAGACAAGAAGGAGGTGAAATGAAATGTACAATATCGAAACAGACAGTTATCAATGTGATTTTTGCGGGTTTGAAGAAAAATGGGATGCTACAGACGAAATTCATGGAGATATGTTCGGATGCGAAGAATGTGGAAAGACATTCTGCGCCAAATGCTTCAAAGATAAATTTGGGGAAAGTGAGTATTATCGAATGATGCAAGGATTCGATCTGATTTGTTGCCCTGATTGTTTTGAAAAATATTATAAAAAGGAGGCAAATTAAAATGAACAGCAATATCCGCGACATTGACAAAATTCGCAGAATCGAAAGCATCGGATTCTACTACGACGATGGATTGAAGTATTCTGCGAAACTTTTCATCTATTTCGACGAAGAGACCAGAAGAGAAATCGAAAGCAAGTGCTTCTATTTTCTCGCAGGTCCGTTCTATCGGAATCAGATGGAAGGGCTCATTGACAGAATGACAGCACAGGAATTTGACAATTATCTGGAATATCCGAGATATACTCGGTTTCGCTTCGTTCCCGCACACATCGAAAGTATCAATTAATCAAATTGGTTGGGCGATTCGACCACAAACGAGCAGAAAGGAAAAGTTATGAAAACTTACAAAGTCATTTACAACGAGATTGTTTCCCACGTCTTTTATGTTGATGCCGACAGCAAGGACGAAGCCGAAGAGAAATTCGAAGTAATGGCCGATAACGGCGAACTCGACTATTCTGATGGAGAAGTGATTGACACCGAAACAAAAATCTACGAGAATTAAAAGGAGGAAAACTATGAAAATTACCAGAACAATCCACGGACAAGAAGTCATCATTGAATTGACGAAAGAAGAGCTTCGCGAAGCACATCGGGAAGCAGAACAGAACTACTTCCGTGAAGATATTCTGCAGTGGGCAGAATGTCGCGGAAAGACAATTGACGATGACCTCCTCGAAAAGATTCTTGGAGAGCTCGACAAAAATTACGACTCAAACTCTTCTTTATGGGCTAATATCAGTTCAAATTACAATTGGTTCGTTTATCTCCGCAATAAATAAACAACAAAAAATATGAGTTTTCGGATAACCTCGACAAAACCGAAGAAAGGAAAAGCTATGAAGCAGAATAAGATTTACCCTCGCGATCTCGAGAAAAAGGGATTTAAGGAACTTCATTTCCGTGAAATGAGCGAATGTCAACTCTCGAAGAGCGCATTTGTGGAGAGATATGTCTCCCTCACCGTTAAACACGCAAACAGTGGATGGAAGGGCGTAGAATACACCGTTTACAGCAACGGCGAAGAATATGTCTTCTTCCTTGACAACAACTACGACAGATGCTGCGGAGTCTGCGTGACAGCGGATTCGAAGCAGGCAATCGTGACCGATGTGTTCGACAACATCGGCTAAGTTATAACCAATAAACCACAAATTAAAAATTATGAGTTTCCGGCAAACCTCTAAAACCGGAGAAAGGTTTTATTATGGAAAGAAGAATTTTGGCAGAACTGTTCGTTGAGGACGACAAAGCAATCGAGAAAGACCTCGGTACAATTGACTACGTCGAAAGAGAAGCTGGATAGATGTCCGAAAGTGGAATCAGAGTCGGAAATATGCGTATTCTCGACGACGACGATCCCGAAGATGCGAAAGCAAGCGATCTCGCCGACAAGATTTTCAACTCGGAAGAAAACAAACCAACGTTCGTTTATGTCGTTAAAGTCGATGCGACAATCGACGGTTCGACAGACACCGAAATGAAAGTTTTCTCGACTCGCGAAAAGGCGAAAGCCTACTTTGATGAGTGTGTTGCCGACGAAAAGGCAAACGACCATTTGATGGAACTCGACAACAAGGTCGTCGACGAAGGAGAATATTACTTTTCTATTTATCAGGAAGGTTTCTGGTCGGAAGACCGGTACGAAATCGAAATTATTGAAAGGATGGTACACTGAAATGAAACACTGGAACAAAGAGATTGCAAAAGAAATCAATCCACAAATCACAATCAAAATCACGAAAGAGGATGTCGTCGACATTCTCTCTTCTGCGATTGGAGGGATTGACTATTGGGGAGAAATCGTCCCCAACGACAGACAATACGAAGAGGCTGAAAAGTGGCTCCGCGAAAACGCGGAACCGGATTACGATGATGGCGAGATTTGCTATGAGGAAGTTCTTGCGCAGATACTCTTCGACGGCAAATCTGTGACGGTTCGAGACGTTGAAGACGACAAAGAATCTTGGCTTTCTTTGTCAAACCTCACAAGGGGAATCCAAACAGCATTCCGAGAAGGATATTACAGCAGCTACAACTGGCTCGTCCCCGATGGAGACGGATTCGGCAAATGGCATCTCGAAACGTCGCAGATTGATTCGGAAGTTTCCGATGTTATTGTTCAGCTCGCTGTTTGGGGAGAAGTTGTTTACGGTTAACCCCACAACATCAAAAACAAATTAAAAATTAGAGTTTGCGGAAAACCTCTTCAAAACCGCAGAAAGGAAAATACTATGTCTGCTATCAAAACTTACACCCTTGAAACTCTCGCGAAGGAAATCAAGTCCGCAGTTGAATGGCTCATCGAAGAAGATTGTGGATGCGTTACACTGAAACTCAACGGGACTCTCGCTGTCTGCGTTGGTTGGAGCGACGGCTTCGACCCCGACGACAAAACGGTGATTCACTCCAAAACCTCTCCGACCTATGCGATCTGTGCTGCAATCAAGGTTTGGGGCAGTGATGACCTTCGCACCGACCTTGATTACATTGACTCCCCTTATTACGAAGACGGGAGTGTCTATGACACCGAAATGACGGTTTATCCCGATGATAAATATTATCTTTGGGTAGCAACGAACTTCCTGAACGAGTTTGACATTCTGAAAAAACTCGATATTGATGAAAAGGGATTGATTCATGAATAATTGTTTCACGTGAAACATTTCAACCACCAAAATTGAAAATTGGGTTTCCGGTTATCCCTAAAACCGGAGAAAGGATTAAAATTATGAAAACTTTGAACGAACTCGTAAAGGACTACTTGGCAGAAAATCACGCTTGGGAAAAGAAAGAAGACGGAAATTATCATTTCGAGATCTATGTCGATTATCGTGACGAAATTGAAGACTCCATCGCACAGGAAATTCTTGAAAGCGATTCGCCCCGCGACACTCTGATTGAAAAGCTCCGGGATTGGTATCAGGAGCAGGAATGGGACATTATCGACAACCTCGTTGATGACTTCAAGGCTAAAACTGATTCGAAGCTCCTTGAAGATGCCAACATCATTGAAGATGGCAATCTTGACGACGGAATGATTCGTGAGGAGTTTATGGACATTATCTATGTTGATTATCCGGAAGACTGGGCTTTGTCGCAGGAATTCTGCTTCAACATCATCGTTTCCAACGGCGATGACAACTACGACTTCTGGCTCAACGAACACATCGTTGACGAAGACGGAAAGGTCGACGAAAATGCTGAAAAAGCTGGGCTCGTCTGGCTGGCAAAACAGCAGGGTTATACACTTGAAAAAGTTGTTGAAGCCCTGAACTGCAATGGCACTATACACCAAATGAGACTATTTCCTTCTTCTATCAATAATGAAGTATACAACGGTTATGGTTGCGAGGCACTGACCTTCTGCGTCAAAATGACTCTCGGACAGGCAATTGCGCTGAAAGAGAAGATGAAAGAAAATCCGAACGGTTCGATTGTCCTTGATAAGAATGTAACTTGCGGATTGTTCAACCCTTGGGACGGGAGCGGTTCAATACTCGACATCACCTGTGAGAAAGACATTAAAATTCCGTTTGAAAACATCTGGAAATTCTACATTGATGAAAAGAGAAGCAGAAACTGCGACTCGATTCACAATGTCTATGGAACTGACGACAGTCTCTGGAAAGATTATCTGAAAGAAATTAAAGCCTAAATTGTTTCACGTGAAACATTAACAAAATCAATTTGCCGAGCGGTGGCGGCATAATACCACCGCAAAAGAAAGAGATGAAATAATTATGGTTAATCTCAATAACTTAGAAAAACGACTTGTTAGATTAGTTCTTCAAAATGAAGCGCTCCAGCATTACAACGAATATTTAAAGAAAGTTAAAACACTTTATCACGGAGAAGAGTGTAGAGGTGATGGCGAATTGGAATTGTCAAATTTCTATAATGAACTTGCCGACAAAATCGAAAAAATACTGGAGGAATACGAACAATGACAACCGTATCACAGAGCACATTTAAAGATTTGCTCACGCTCAACATAGCACAGGACGCCGCAAATTGTGACGTTGACACATGGAACCTAATCAAATCAAAAAGCAGACTAATCGCTGTTAGTTTTGGTGAATATGGTCTCAATGGCTGCCTACTGGAGGATGCAACGACACACACGCCAACAATCAATGCCGACACAGTCCGCAACCTCTCAGATAAGACATACGCTGAAATAAACGCAATGTTCTACAGCAACAAACCCAAGTACTACGTTATTATCGGCAGAAAGTCCAGGCTCTTTGAGATAGACAGACTGCTAACGAAATAATTTAATAATACAAAATAAAAAAGGAGAATAACACTATGAAAAACATCAAAATTACCACATTCATCGATGATGGAGAAAAAATGAGAGACTTCTTCACTCTTACGAAAGAAGAGTTTCTCGACTCTTACTCCTATCTGACCGAAGAGGAGTACGACGCAACAGCAGAATATGTCAAAGAACACAACCTTGAAAAGCCCCTCTGGGTTTGCGATCGCTGCCTCTGTGCAATTCAATCTCACGAAGGTTGCCTGCCTCATCGTGAATGGGATGTCGATCCCGATGACGAAAACCAATCAAAGTGTGACTGGTGTGAAGAAACCGGATTCTGCACTCTTAACGAAATTCTTTAATTAAAATTCTAAAACCAATAATTTATATTAAAAGGAGAACAAAATTATGAAAACAACAAATACCAAAAACACCCTGAATCTCGAAGTCGTTGACGCAACTGCAAAGCTTACCGTAAGTCGAGGATATGTTTGCCGCCACTGCAGCGCGGAAATTATCGAAGAGGTAAGAAGCAGAGGAGATATCTGCGGTCGTATCGCCCATCATTTTAGAGGCGATAAGGGTTATGGAGCAACTTGCGCAAGATGCGGCAAAAAAGGCTTCTTCGTACTTTACGAAATAATTTAAAGAATATAAACTAAATATCATTATACAAAAAGGAGAAATCAACTATGAGACACAATGAGTACACTGAAATCGCTGACAATTTCTGCAAGAAGCACAATGTCGTCGTAAAATTCACCTACACTGGACTTGCGACAAACAACAACTGGGATATCTACACCCTTCGTCCTCGGTATCGTTACGACATCAAAACTCCTCTTGGACATATGTGGGGAATCTTCTGGGATTCTATCGCCAATAAGGAAAAGCTTCTGTCGAAAGACCCTGAAAAGATGTCGGAGGCAGAACCGACTGCCTACGACATCTTGACTTGCCTCGGCGGAGACAGCTATGTCAGTGACGACTTCGACGAATTCTGCTCAGAATACGGATACGACAACACGCCCGGTTCCGAACGCACGAAGGCTCGGAAGGTTTGGAAAGCCTGTCTTGCGCAGAACGAGAAACTTCGTCGGTGCTTTACCGAAGAACAAATCGACGAGATGCGCGACACGATTCAGTAATTAAAATTACACTGACCTAACGGCGTTATACTGGGAGATTTGCTAAATTAAAATTTGTCTGCGGTATCGGACATATACGGCCAGAAAGGAAATATTATGAACAAACAGAAATTTATGGAGCTCCTTAACAATCCCGAAAGCCTTCCGAATCGTGCTTTTACGACTTTGCCGAGTGATCCGACCGAAGTAATTATCATTGTCAATGGCGAGACTGGCTATTATCGTTATCAGAAATATTCGACAGCAGAACTCGCAAAAGAAACGTGTGATTACGGAAACGAAATGTTTGGAGTTTCAGAAGAAGCTCGCGAAGCACTTACAATTTTGTCTATGAAAAACAATTAAAGGAGATAAAACTGTGAAAATCACCAAAACCGAAATCAAAAATCACATCGAAGGGAAAGACCCTGTCGCAACTTACTACGGAGGACTTGCTGGACTCGGATTGGAAATCTACGAATTCGACCAATCGGAAGAAGTTGTTTACTTCGTCGAAATCGCCGGAATAAAAGAAACTCCGAAAAAATCGAAAGTTTTTGTCAACGACGATGGCAGAAGTGGCTTCCGTTGGGGACGTTGGGTTGTTTGGTTGGACGAATGCGTCAGAACCGATTGGTAATTTGAAAGGAGATAAAACTATGAAAAACACAAAAATCACCCTGACCGATATCGAAAAAGAAAAACTTCTTGCTTGCGTTGAGCTCGTCGCGAAAAACTTCGAAGCAAAACGCTATGAGGTCGAAAAAGAACTCAACAAAATTGAAAAGGATGGCGGTCGAGATGACCGCCTTCTCGATTTAATCGACTATTATCGAGAGAGACGCCGGTTCTACAACGAACTCGAACAGAAGGTCAGACACGTAATCGAAAACAATCAAATTTGAACAAATTATTAAAAGGAGAAAAACTATGAAAACCACAACCACCATTGACACAAGAAAAACAATCGACCGTTACGACATCGAAGGATTTTACTGCGGAGAATGGAGCGTTGAATGCTCCGAAGACACCTACAGGGAAGCCAGAAAGACTATAAAGGAATATCGCGACAACTGTCCGCAGACATCGTTCCGAATCAAGCATCACATCGAAAAGAATCCGAACTTTGTCCTGACTCTCGGAGCGCTGAAGAAGGGCGACTGGTTTACTCTGAAACCGATTGCCAACCCGATGGATTCGCAGGTTTATGAAAAGGGCGACTACGACCGCTCTGAAAAGAAATATTCCTGCGGAAGACGCGACGATATCAGCTATGAACGGATGTTGAAGAAAGACACTCCGGTCTTCGTTGATTTCACGTATTAAAATATAAATTAAAAAATTAGAGTCGCCGCAAACCTCTTACAAAACGGCAGAAAGGAAATTAAATATGAGAACTGTTGAAGAATTCACCAAAATCGTCGAAGAGGAAAATCAGAAACACCTCGAAGAATTGTTGAAGATGGACAATAAAAATCTTATTGTTCACGCTTATGAAATTGCCAAATGGCAAGCAATTTACGACTATATGGAAGGAAAGGTTATTCCATATCTTAAAGAAGAAGAAGAAGGAATCTTTGAGGAGTTCCTGACGCTCGAAATCAATAACCCCATTGCTACAATCTATAAATATGAACTCGACTACGATGAGGCACAATGGACAACATGGGACAATCTTGACTTGGTTATTCGTGAAATGTTCGTAGAAATTAAAATCACAACTAAAAAATAATAAAGGAGATTAAAATTATGCTTACCACTTACAAAACCGCTGAACAGAAATATCTCTTCGAAACCTACGCAAACGAAGAAGGATTCATCACTCAAGAAACCGTCGACAGACTTTCTGATTTGCTTTCCAATGATGTCTATGTTCGTCCAGAAAGAGAGAGCGACTACAAGACGAAGGCGACCAACGCAGAAAAGAAGTTTCTTGCGCAGCTTATCGGAGCTGGACTCTGGGCAATCAGAGACGGAGAAAATTTCTATTCAGTTTCAAGCGCTCTTGAATATATGTTCGTGCGTTGGAACTCCGACAACAAGGTCAGACATCTGAACAGTTATTTGACTTTCTATTGTCCTCTCGCAAGACTGTGCGGAAGAGGACAAAAGGTCGAAATCTGACAATTAAATTATTAACAAATTATTAAAATTAAAACATTGAGTTTCCGGAAAACCTCTAAAACCGGAGAAAGGGTTACACTATGACAAGATTGGAAGAAGTTATCGAAGAGGTAAAGGCTATACGCACCGGAGCTATGCGTCCTTGGATTTTCGATGAAAATGGAAATATTCGCGAAGACGTTCTCGTTGGAGATGTTATTCCGCTTCTCGAAGAATTGAAGGAATACGAAATTGACATCACCAATGAAGAAATTGAAGAATTCATCAACGATGAAGAAACGAAAGGAGATAACACTTACAACTGGAACGCAAACATTTCTGATGATTTACAAATTCACTCGCAAGAATGTGATGACGAAATAACGATGGTTATTGCCGTTCATCTTCGCGGAGATATTCGAGGAGGTTATTCTGATTACTTTGCAGTAAAAATGAGAGGATTCTATGAATTTTACGAACTCGAATCGATGCTTCAGCACAAACACATTACAGACACTCTCGTTGCCGACATCAATTTGATGGATGAAGGATACGGCGTTTATGATTATGAGCACGATGACGAACTTGGAGAATTCTATGAAGTCGAAATCAAAGACACACTTCTGGAAATAACAGCAAGACAAAAAGAGTTGTTCCCGGAAGAAGATTAAACCACAATCCAAACCATAAATTAAAAATTATGAGTTTCCGGAGAACCTCGACAAAACCGGAGAGAGGATTCCAATATGGAAATTTATCCGAACGAAATCAAAGAATGGACCGACTACGAGAATCAGTACAAGATCACCGTTACCGCAGTGAAATGGCTCGACAAGAGTCTGCGAATTGTTCACGGAAAGCGCGAGAGAAATGTCGAATTGACCTACGGTCTTCCGTACACTTCGAGCGGAGAATACGCTGCAATCTGGAACACGAATGTGGACGCAAGAAGTAACGACGACTTGGCTTTACAGTTCAAGGGAATGGCTCTCGACAAGGACAATAACCCGGTTATCATTTGGTATATGACTGACTGCGATGGTTGGAGATATACCACAATGAAGAACTTCAACGAATTGAGAAAGGAGGGAAAAGTATGAAGAAACAAAGGCGAAACGCAATTGAGACTCGGAAAGAACGCAGAAGAAGACATTTCTGGGCTTGGATGATGGATCGCTTTCCGAAGACCTACGACTGGCTTGACAAACATTTGAGCTGCGACACATTGCCGTTCTGAATTAATAAAAAATTAACAATTAGCTGTGCTATCGGCAATAAATTAAAGGAGAACTACATGGAAGAAATATGGAAACAAATAGAAGGTGGATATGAAGAATATCAGGTATCAAATTTTGGACAAATTAAATCACTGAAAAGTAAAAACGAGAAAATACTACATCTTGATAAAGACAGATATGGATATATGAATGTTAAACTTTGTAAAAATGGAACAATGAAAAAATTTAAGGTTCATAGACTTGTTGCGATGGCTTTTATTGAAAATCCGAATGGATTTCCTGAAATTAACCACAAAGATGGAAATAAGGAAAATAATTTTGTTGAAAATCTTGAATGGGTAATGAAGTCTCAAAACATTAAGCATGCGTTTGATACAGGTTTGAAACTTCGTAATGGTACAAGTTATGGGGAAAACAATGGTAGACACAAATTAACAAAACAAGATGTGGATGATATATTGGAAGCATACATTCCAGGAGATCCAATCTTTGGTGGAAGAGCATTAGCAAGAAAATATGGAGTTGGAGCAACAACTATACAATCAATCTTGCATCATAAAACATGGGTAATTAAAAAACCAAAGGAGTAAATATCATGACGTACAGAGAACAATTAAAAACAGAAATCATCAAAGTGCCTGACAACTGGACGGATTTCGATCGTAGACGAAGACGATAACGTCAATGAAATTGTTTATCCGTTTGATGAAAATCGGATTTATCCGATGCAAAGAATTGAACAAAAATTATATTTCAATCATTAACAAAAAATTAACAATTGGTTGTCCTATCTGACCATAAACGGGGAGAAAGGAAAAAATATGAGAAAGTTTAGAGACACGAACACCGGAGAAATCATCACGGAGGAAGAATTGAGAAAGGAATTCGAAGAGTTGAAGAAGGAAATCCCGGAAGAATACGACTACTCGTTCAATCAGTATCTTCTGAACTGTTCGGAGATGCTGGAAGAGCTCGATTGTGGAATTCGCAAATGGGTCGGAAACGCGAAGGTTGTTGATTCGCTCGCAGACCTGCCGAAGATTGGCGAAAGAGATAAATATCGTGGATTGTGCGTCTCTGTCGAACTTTATGAAGACGAAAACATCTATGTTATATATCGAGTCAAATACCTTGACAGCAATCGATATGTTAGCAAACGCACCGACATTGCTTATTGGTCTTACGCAATCTTTAAAGATAATATTAAATAAATGGAGGAAACAAAAATGAGGACTTTTCGCAATCTGGCAGGACAGGACATTACGGAGGAACAGGTTTTGGAAGAAGTAAAAGCACTCTTCGGAGAGGACCACGACGCAGACGAACTTGGAACAATCTTTACAAACTATGTCAACAACGCAATTAACAACGGCACTCTGACTGAAACTACCAACGAAAACAAAAATATTAAAAATGAAAAGGAGAGCAAGAAAATGAAGAGTTATGATGAGAAGGTTGAGGCAATCAAGGACATTATCGGAGATATGGACGATTCGGACGCAGTTGCGCTTCACAATAAGTATTGCTATGAAACCAACGGCTATGACGATGAAATCTTTGAAATGGAAAGATTTGCTGAAATCTGCGAAAACATGGGGCCACTTGATATCGCAATGAAAATCTTTTATGGTGACTTCAATCCGAACCACAAGTATTTCCACTATGACGGATACGCCAACTTCGAATCAACAGACTTCCCGACTGACTGGATTTATCCCGGCGACATTGCGAGAGTTATTGTTGATCGCGAGTGTGCTTTTGAGAATGACGAGATTCAGGAAGAGATTGACAGTTGGAGCGAAGACGAAGATGAGGAAGAAGATTCTGATGATGAAACCGATGATGAATAATGTTCATCATTTGTTAATAAATGAAAGGAGGACAATTATGTGATACTTTTACTGGTTTTGGGGCTTTTGATCCGACGATGTTGGAAAGACTCGAAAGAGATGTGCGGAAAACTCGAAGCAATTGCGTTTTTGGTTTTATCTGTCATTTATTTCTTTCTGATGTTTTACTTTTCGAAGTAGAAGGGAGGTGATGTAATGAGCGCCTTTGGCATTGTCGTGTTTCTGTGTCTCGTCCTTGCTTTCATCGAACTTCATCGGTAAGATAAGGTGAAAGCCCCTTGGGTTTACGGTTATCCGCAAATAAAGAAAACCGTGTTTCTTCTATTCCTACGCTTCCTGAAGCATCTGAGCGTTATCAGGTGCTATCTCAGTCCTGTCTTTCAATGACGTCGGAAAGATGGGAAAATAATTTGAAGGGAAGCAAACCCTAAAGCTTCCTGGTGTCTTGATCCCGACACCAAATTAAAAAATACGCGAGGGATCATTATGTTGCTGGGCAATATTTTTTCTTTTTACGCGGCGCCGCCCTTTTACCCCACCCCGCCCCAAAATCCCTAGAACCGCGCCAAAAATTTGCTTGCCGATCCAAAATATACCAGAACAAAAATTTTATTTTCGTTGCCGACCCCATTAGAACCGCTCCCCGAGATTACTTTCCTACCTTCCCATCCGCCCCAACAAAAAAAGGAGCAGTCTCCAGACCACTCCTAATTTGTAAATTATTTGTTAAAATTTATTATCTAACTTTCTTGTCCTTCTTCTTATTTCAACCCCTACAGCTTATCGAAATACTCTCGAACAGCCTTTTTAACATCATTCCACGAGTCCTCTCCATCGGAGTAAAACTCCTTGCCATTTAGATTAACATATGCGGAGGAATAATATCCAGAATCTGTCAACTTTTCCCGCTTCTTGTCTCCGTCTGTATTAGTCTTAACACATTTGCCGCACTTACCGCACGAATCGTTTGTCTTTGCGGGAGCGGTCTTTTCAGTAGCGAGGCGGATAGTTTTTGTTCCAGGATTCGGAACTGCTTTGATATTCATCTTGGGAGCGGTGGACTTACCATCTGTCTTTTCGTCTTCAACATCTTGAAACTCGAAAGTCGGATACTTAAACTTGAATCTATCGATCATCTTCTTGATTGCTTCAACAGTCTTGGAATAATCAATTCCGCCTTCTCTTCCCGCATCATAAACCTTTGTGGGAGCGGTATTGTCTTCCCTGGGATTCTCTGTTGCAAGGGGTTTATCTACCTTGGCGGACTCTTCCTTCAACTCTGCAATCTGTGCTTCGAGGTCAGCAATCTTTTTTGCCTTTTCATCTGTGCGAGCCTTGGCGATGAGTTCGGTCTTATAATCCCGCTCCGCCTTAAAAAGCTGTTCGCGGGTTTCGTAGAGCTGATTTGTAATATCGCTGTAATACTTCATCTTTGTAATATCTCCTTTTGTATTTGTGTATTGGCTTGTTGTATTTAGATTTAGAACTGTTTTTAATCTTATTTTCGTCCTTATTCCGCTCCCGCTTTGGAGTTTTCCGTTTCCTTTTAGTGCGGATGCTGTTTTTACCCCGATTTTCCTGATTAAAATAGGACGAAATTTGGGAAGTGTGATTTCGGCGAGTTCCGAACCCCTGTGAAACTTTATTTTTCTGCTCGATTAATTAAAAGGAAAATCGGGGGTATTTTTAATAAGTGGGGAGCGGCTTTATTTTCCCGCCCGTGGGAGCGGGACTTGAACACTGTTGGAGGAACTTAATTCTCGTCTTCGTCCTCGTCTGTGTCTCTGTTTCTCCGCATCTTGGACATCCGCTCCCGCATCGCTTCCTTCTGTTCGTCTGTCAGTTCTCTTGTAGCGGTCTTGGAGCGGAGAGAAATCAGTTTCTTAGGACAGGTCACAATCAGTTCAACGAAGTGGAGCGGGTTCTTGTCTGCTGTTGTGCGGGTAAAACTTTGAACCTTCCAGTCCTTGTGCTTCGGGTCGGTAAGAATGTTTCTCCGAATCTTTGTGAACATTGTAGAATCTGATGTTGTGATTGTTGCCTCGGGAGAGTCTTTGCGGGAGATGATAATTGTCTCGGACTCGTCTGTCGCAACTCCGAAAAGAGACATCTCATCGAGATGAGAGTAGAAGAAGTCGAGAGTCGCATTGGGAGCAGGACTGGTATTAAAATTAGAATTGTTCTTATTCTTAATTTCCCTTGTCATTACTTCTCCTCCTTTGAACCGCTCCCGGAATCTGTTTTCTTGGAAGCAGCCTTCTTCATCGCGATCTTGTTGGCTCTCTCAACTTCCTTCTGGTAAGCTTCAAGTTCCTGTGCCTCCTTAATCCCATCGTCAAGTGAGAGAATATAGTTGGGAGCGTAGTGCATTGCCACTCTGGGCGGGAGATTAGGAGCATAATCAATAATCTGCCATTTATCTGTTCTTCCCAACTGAACGACCGGAGCAACATGTCTGAAGCCGAAAATACGGGGCGGGACATGCGTTACGAGGTCTGTCAGGTTGCGGATGGGATAGAACCGCTCCCAACGCTGTGCGAGCTCCTGCGGCATCTTCTTCCACGGGAGAATAGAGCCGAAATAGCATCTCGGGCAGCCGAATCCATAACCGGTGATTCCATCGGGGTTCTCTTTACTGCGAAGGTCGGGGCGGTTGAACCAAACATATTCGTGAGCAAGTGTTGCGATAGCCCCTCCGTGTGAATATCCAACAATGTAGATTTTGGTATATTTCGGGTTAGCGACCGCATCTTTAACGAACGGCTTGATTGACTTCCAGACCCGCAGGAAGCCTCTGTGACAGCGCCACGGGAGCTCCATATCCTTGTATGGCTTGGCAAGGAAATCGAAGTTACTGACCCAATCGTAGGCTGTGCGCGTCCACTGGAAGAGGAGATAAAGGGTCTTCCCGTCTCTGGATTCCTCGATGGCATAATCTCCATCGTTATCCGTGTGAATATACTTGGCATTCAGGCAACGGATGAACTGTGCCCGCATATCCTTCAAGGTCTTGGATAGGAGCGGAGTGCGGAGAACCTTATCCTCGGGGAGATTGTCGAGATCTCTCGTCTTGGGAGCGGTCTCTGCCGCTGTGACCGGTGTCTGTTCTGTCTGTTGATTCAATGTCTTGTCTTCTGTCTTTGTCTTTTTTGTTGACATTTGAGTAAGTCCTTTCTCTGTTAATAATTTGTTAATATATGTGAAGATAACCTATTTTAACCTACTGGAGGTAGGTTATCCAATCACCTGATGGTATGTTCCGCTCCCTAAATGTCTTCTACGGCATATCCGCCTTCCACTGTGAAGAAGACCCGCCGAATTCCAACTACCCGCAGGAGGCTCATACAGCCGCCACAAGGGCGAGACAGTACTGGGGTGCCGTCACTGTGTTCCCTATACAAATACACAACACAGGAAGACAAATCGGCTCTCTGGCGAATAAGTGGGAGAAGGGCGGAGGTCTCTGCGTGACAAACCCCTTTATGTTCTCCTCCAAAACGCTTGAAATCCATTTTTTGTTGAATTGAGGAGTATTGAGTAATGGAGTTGTGTCCAGATGAGATGATACGAGATTTTTTAACAACAACACATCCCAAATGGAATTTTGGATAATCGGAGAGAAGGGATGCCGCTTTGGCAGACTCGAAAAATGAATGCTGACGATGAGTAAGTTGCGGGAGCGGTTTAAAGGTAGGAGTCTTATTGTATATAGGAAGATTTACATTGATGTTGAGAGAGATACTCATTGGGAGAGGTCTCCTTTCTTGAGATGTGGAACAACCCGTCCCATCGGTTTCCGACTCAATTATCGGACCTAATAGAGGCGGGTGCCCATATGCAGTATTTTGGAGGTGCGCGCGAACGCTGGCTGTCGAGGCAGGATTCGGACCTGCGTAATGAATAGGTCAAAGCTATTTACCTTTACCGCTTGGTTACTCGACAATGTCTCGGCTGGTTTTATCACCATTTATCGACAGCGCTCCAGCTCACTATAGTTGGCTTGAAGCTTACGTCGCACCGAGTTTAGTGTGGCCACTAACTTCACGGCGGTTCACCGTGGCACGCTTATGGAGGTGCATCCCGCGATGCCCATTTGAGGCATCTAAACAGCAGCCGCAATTAGACGGCTACAGGAACCGCTCCCACGCTTGGTGGGTCGGCGACTTTCCTCCTTTTCCCGCGTGTCCATTTCTGGGGGGTGTAATAGGTGGAAGAGTGCCTAACTCTTTTTTCGTCCTATTCAGACGCCGCTCGCACGAGCAGTGCTACGGTTTAATACTGACCGACTGTAACGGGCTAAGCTATGAATTTCACATATATGGCTGTTCAAACACATTTAACCCCTTCTTACCGATTGTTCTCAATACTGGATGCTACTCCAATATATCGCATCGGGGCACCTCCGCTCGTTGCGGTTAAATCCGCTACAATAAACGGGCGGTCTATCTCCCCCTTTTCCGTGCGTCCATTTTGGGATACGGTGGGCGGGGGAGTGCCAACAGCAAGGGGAATAGGTCGTCACCCCTCTATGCCATCTGCCTGGATTGGATTAATAGGCTCCAATTTGTTGACTTCGACAGTAATTGCTCTTTTACGGACGTCACTGTCAAATTGAACCGGACGGGGAACATCCCACGTCGCAAGGGAGCGGTTTATCTTGCCGATTAAGCCAGCCCGAAGCCGGGAGTTTAACCCGTTTCACCGCAAGCATCATAAAGCATCTAATGCTTCATCGGAAAGGCGATGGAAAGACGATCGAACAAGACAGCTTTTGTTCCATTCCGAGGTTCTTCCAAATTAATTGACTCGGAATGGATAACCGGTGGGTGTTTTTGGTGTTTCGCTTCACCTTTGGCAAGGTTTTACTTCTCTTGCCCGAAGTTTCATCATACCACCCGTGCTGAGTATCTACCCCATAACTTATGGCGTCCCATATGTTTTTCAATTTGAACTACCGTGGCTAGTGTGGATTTTGTTTGCGCCCCGTATGACCCATACCTTCCCACCGTATGGCGATGGAAAAGCGAATGATGAAAAGTAGGACTGCCGCAACGATTGGATTTGAACCAATGATACCGGTGCGCTTCCGGATGTTATCCGCTTCATCACGCTTGCGGCAGGGTTTCAAGCTAACCCATAAACTTCGCCAATAACGATGGCTTATCCCCGCTCCCTGTGTACGATCTGGGAGCAGACCTTCTAAATTTCGTCCATGTTGGAGTTGAACCAACGTGCATGCCCTTTTTGAGAGCAATTCTCTTCCCGTTGAATTATTGGACGATGAAATATGGCGTGAGCTTGTACACTGCTCTTTATTCTTTCAGTACCGCCACGATACTTGCACAATAGCCGAACCTAATCACATCTACCGGACGCACTTCTCATTTTATGCCGGAACTTTGATTGGGCGCTACCCCAATGTGTTATTAGGAAGTTGTATAGGTCTTCCCGGTCTACCTCTCATAGGTCGAGTATTGAATGTTTCCCCTTTGCCAGACTTGAACGGGACTGCACGCCATCTGAAGAGGATATAATAACATCCGTCAGGTAACCACAACCAACAATTACTTGTGGCGGTACTTTCGTACTCGTTGCACCCCTGACGCCAGAACCCTTTCGAGCCTCCCTGACGCTGCTCCGACCTAACCCATTGTCAGAATTGATTTAAGGTCTACCCAATTATGGGCCTTCCTTTGCTATAAACCTGACGGATGTCGCGCGTGTTGCTTCGATTTACTTCACACAGCTCTTTATGCTTTTCAACCCAATCAATCGCGACTGTACTTTAATATAATAATATATAATTGTCTTGTGGAAATTGAGCTCCACCGTGAGATATATCATTTCACCCACGAACGACAGCGCTCAAGTTGGATTCGAACCAACATTCTGCGATAAGCCGCAGTTTCTATCATTGAATTATTGAGCGATAAACAGGTTTGCTTTTAGAGGCTAAGAAACCCTTGGAAAGAACCCCACATTTTTTCGAGCCGGGAGTCGGTGAATGTGTTAACGCTGCCGGCCTATCAGAGCTTCAGTTTTAATTAACGCCAAAAGTGCTGCTCTAACTAAAAAGCGTTTGCGCCCATTGTTGGACTTGAACCAACATATTCCTAACCCGGGGTTGTTGAATGGAATCTCCGGCTAAATAGCCTTCGGCACTTGCCCTTCGTGCTCAAATGGACATATGGATGTCTGTCTCTCCAGACTGTCACTGAAATTTTTACGAGACGGTTCAGTCAACGTCGGTCACTTATCCAACACAGCGGCGGATTTCTGTTCCTCTGTGAGGTTGCTCCACTCTTCCGTGGGAGTCGGGCGCTTCCATTGCTATTTAGAGACTAAGGAAGGCTGCCAATCAAGCGTCTTGGAATCGGATGTCAGTTATGACCTGACGAGTTGAACCCTGTTCAAAAACAATCCGATGTAGCTCCGAAGGGACTCGAACCCTTAAACCAACGGGTATCCGATCTTAAATCGGATGCGTTTACCGATTTCGCCACAGAGCCATAATCGACCGCAAATGCGGAGGATACAAGTGTCGGTCTTTCCCGACTGCCATTTCAGTCAGAGAATCGGAAGAACTACGAAGAACCAGAATGCGAGGATTGCCGCTACTCCGAAGAGCGTCACCGGGACACAATACCACTTGGTGAGATTGCTCGGAGTTCGTGTCCAGAACCAGATCAAGAATCCGATTGTGGCAAGAGACAGAACTGCGGCTACGATAATTGGTAACATTTGGAAGTCTCTCCTTTGATTATTGAATTTTGATGATGGTGGTGATTCAAGGCTTCGAACCTTGGACCTTCCGGTTATGAGCCGGTGGCTCTGACCAACTGAGCTAAATCACCTTAGAAAGGATGCCGGTCTGTCCCGACTGTCAAGCGTCCGACCGCTTTGTCTTACCGATCAAGCACCACCAAGACCGGCGTCACATCTGAAAGGAGTTTACTATGAAAACCACTAGCGCATTTAACCGGAGTCGCACCCGTCAGGGGAACGCATGGGAAAGGGCCACTTGTTCACCCTTGAAAAAGGAGGTAGTGAGAGGGAGTCCGATGGAGCCTTCGGGAGCGGTCAGTGTCGGATATCACTTAGGCTTTGAACCGCTCCCTACTCGAGAACCGATGCTCTCTCCCTTTCACGCTTATAGTATAGCACATAAAATGCGTTTTGTCAAGAGGTTTTGAGAAAAAAGTTTGAGATTTTTTGAAAAAATTTTTGGAGGAAAAGTTTGAGGATGAGAAATATTTTTTTTGGGGAAGTTTTTTGAGACGGAGGTGAAGACGAATGTGGGAGCGGTTAGTAGGGAGACAGTGAGATATCTGAAGACTCCGATAGCTCCGGGAGCTTAATCAGTTCTCCGATCAGCATCTCTCTGATGTTCTTATATTCATCGATAACCATTCTATTGTCAAGACTTTGAAATAATAACTGGCTTTTAACGTCCTGCCTTTCTTTTGGCTCGTCTATCAATTCATATAACTCCATCAAAATTTCAAGTGTTTTATAAAACGATCCCCTTGACGGATCAAGATCTCTTTGTTCCAGATTCTCTGTTGCTCCTCCGTGGTTTAACGCATAAAGATTAATATCAGTTCTATTTCTTAAAAACCCAACCATCTTTTCATTAATTTCACATGCTCTTTCTTGAACCACCTCATCATCTGGATCATACCCGCACTTCTTCAATATCTCCTCGGCTTCCTCTATTACATTTCTCTTTACCATCCAAAAACTTACAGACTCTCTATATAATTTCCAGCCCCGCTCCCGATATATAATCTCTGTTACTTTGCTTCGAAACTTTTCCCCCCATCCTCTATAATATAAACTAGAAAGAGTCGAGCATCCCATCTCCTTCATTATTCCCTTTTTAATATCCATCAAATATGCCTGCTCCTCTTCTGTCAATGCTCTCCACGTCCCATACCAAGTATCAATTGGATAAAACTGATTCGTCTTCTCATCTCTATATAATTGATATACTTCAACCGTATCGTGAGAGTCGATCAATTGTTCATTCTTTAACCTCTTCCGAACACTATCCAAGACATCAAAACATTTTCCAAATACTTCGCTTTCAAATTGTCTCATAATCGCATTTTTGTCTTTAATGTTTTCCAATATTCTTTTATTCCGTTCGTTTTCTGAATTAAAACAAAACTCAATAAATTTCTGGTTAAAGAATCCAAATAACATATATAAATTTACTTTTGAAGCTTCAAAATGATAATAGTCACTTTCGTCGTTCCCCTGATTCGTATTTCTCTTTTGATAACAGGATAATACAATAATATCTCTGATTCCCTTTAGATATTCGTTCTTTCTCCCTCTTGTTTCGATTGGATGAATCTCTGTTTCATAAATCTCTTTAACTTCATAATATGGGGAGTTCTCAACTTTAACCAAATTACATTTCCGCTCCCATCTGGCAATTTGATATTCCTTTTGTTTACCTTGTAATTTTGACTCTTCTAATGTTTCACATAAATCTGCATATCTATATTTTTTGCCAACTTGTAAATTTTTAAACGCCTCAAGATTGTTACTCATTCGAGGTTGTTTGTTTTTAATTTCTTCTACCATATATTTCTCCTTGATTTATTGATTTATAATTTAGTTTTTGTCACTTTTTAACGCGAAATCTGCGACTCGGAAGCGAGATGTTCTATCGTTTTGGGAGCGGTTAAATGGGTGGCTAAATTATGAACAAAATATGAATGACTTGTCACTTTTTACGGATATATATAAAAGAATATAATTTCTATAAAAGTGACAAGTTGTTCATAATTCATTCATAATTATTTTTGTAGTTATTTTGAAGAATTTTAGGAATTGTTTTTGAGTTTAAAGTTATTAGTTTTAATTATTTTGGGTTAATTTGGATTTTCTAACATTTTTACTTTGTTTTTACTTTTCTTTAAAGAGAAAAAATCATATCAAAACTTACAAATTTACAAATCCATCACAAAATCTACCCCACAACTCATATATCAAATTTACGACTTATGACATTACTTATAACATTACAAACACGCCCAACATAAATCTACTACTCTACTACACGACCTATCCCTTATTTCAACTATTTCAACACTAAACCTATATCGGTTCTACCAATTCCTAAACTCCCATTATTATCCTATTGCTTACTATCCTATCACATAACAATAAATCCTAATCCAACCCTTTCCAAAAAGTGGTCCACTTAGCGTATTATATATACTCCCTTACTTTAATACGCTGGTTGTACCAGTTTTCCATCCTACTCACCTCTATTATACCACACATCCACTCATCTGTCAATCCCTTCCATCTATAATTAACAAAATGTTTACAATTCCAATTTCATCCTTCCAATCACATCTTCCTTCTAAATACACTGCCCTTTCCTTTCCCTTAAAAAAAATAAACGTATACTACGACGAAGTCGGTTTCTTCATTTGAGAACCGTCAGGTTCGATAAATGAAAAACAGGACGACGGCGACCCGAACGAAGTGAGGGGACGAGGAGAAAAGACTTTCAGTCTTTTCGGGCAAAGGAGGGGGTTTTGGGAAACTTGGTTCCCCAAATATATATGATTCTTGAAAGGATAACCAATCTTGATATCTAATAATACTTGACACAAGTCCTTCTTAATACTAGACTATATACTAGTACTAGACTAGAGAGCTAAACTGCCCAATAACCTAACGTCTAATAATCTAATACAATCACCCAATCGTATGATGATTTGTGTACAAAGGATGTCTATAGAGGGTTTTCTGGGTATTTCTTGGATATTTAAATAATAATTAAACAGTATTTGAATATGATTGAGTATTTTATGTAAGTTTTCCACAGGTTTTTCCGCATTTTCCACAATGGAAGAGGTGGATGGACAAAAGTGGAGAGAAATGGTGGAAAATGGAGGGAGGATAAGGGAATAATGGTACGAATTGGGGGATATAAAAATTGGTTTGAGAATAGGCAATAGAATCGATTTTAAGGGTTATGAAGACAGATAAATATAAGACTGGAGGATGATATTGGATGGGGTAATATGAAAAAGAGGGCACCCGAAGATGCCCTGTGATTATTGGTGTTTAATTGGCCGAAAAGGGATTAGTCGTCTCTTGTCCAAGCAAGCTTGAGTCTTTTGGATTTGAGAGTGTATTCGTCTTGGAAGAGGACAACGCCTTCTTCGGGGTCGTAGACTTTAATATAAATATCTTTGAAATCGTGTGGGATTTTGGATATATTTCCATTAGCGATCAAATTCCACTTGATTGCCTCTTGATACCACTGTTGAATATAATATAGGAGATCGACGACCTTTCTGACATATTTGGTTCGAGACCCATCGGAGTCGAGAGTAGTATATTCGACTTCATATTTAGCCTTTGCTTTGGCTTCCAGCTCTTTGGTGAATATCTTGAAATTGGTTTGTGCCACATCTGCAAGATTTCCGAGACGATAACTTCCGGCAATTTCTTTTGCGGTTTGGTAAGACACCTTTTCGATGTTGTCTTCGTTGGTTTTGTTGGTTTGAGTTTCCTGCTCTGTATGTTCTGCGATCTCTTTTGTCTGCTCGGTCTTTTTTATAAATATCTCTTTTGGACGATTTACCGCCTTTTCGAGAGTGCAAATATATGCCTTCATAAACACATCAGACGGTTTGAAATTATTTCTTTTTCCCATCAAATAACTCCTTTCCCTTTGAGAAAGATTTCGTAATCTCTTTCCCGATAATTATCTTTTTCGAACAGATATTCAATAATTTTGTCTCCGACCCATTCATCGAAATAATCGGAGTTCATCCAGCTCAATTGTTCGTAAAATTTGAGCAACCATTCCATATCGAGAATCCAGCAGGTTGTTTTAAGAGCGTTATACCATCCGCCCGTTCCTCCCTCGTATGTGAGCTCGGTGTCTATTTGATCACGATATGAATAATCTTTTGAATAAGGCAGTTTATTGTTGGCAGCTCCGCCTTCTACGAATTTCTCCTGCTCTTCTGCATCATAACAATAATACGGATTCGGCTCGAAAAGTGTTGCTCCGAAAATCTTTACGAGTTCTCCAAACATACAGGCGAAGAACCGGTCGGGGATTTCCAGGGAATCAAGATATTTTCGGACTTTGTCACGACAGTCCATCTCGTCGATAATTTCCTTTAAAAGTCCAGTTGGCTTGGAGGATAGAACGTCATTATTTACATTTTCTTCCATTGTTTTATCTCCTTCAAATATCTTGACAAACAACCTGTTTTACGGGAATCATTGCTTTGATTGTCTCGTTGGGAATTCTGACAATCGGAGCAGGGTTTTCTTCGGTATAAACAGGCACTCCGCCCATCTCTTCGTATAACTGAAAAACTGTTTCTGAGCCATATCCGAGCTTTGTGAGCGGAATCCCAAAAAATATAGTTTTAACATAAGAGCTCCGCAAATTGATATTGTTTGCAATGCATTTATCACCGTCTAAAACAACCCGATAAACCCAATTGATTGTAGTTACAATAGATGATAAATCTACCTTCCCGCGAGGTCCTCGACATCCATTATTGTTGGCATAATCACCGCAGTCACCGCAGCCATAATCGGTCCAAGAATCTTCCGGGTGAACACAACCCTTTACTTTGTCTTTGTTATTGAACATATTTCCATTCCTCTTTCTTTGAGATATTGAATTGCCAAATCAATAGGAAGGTTCTTCATAATCCATTCAAAAGTGACGTATGTTATTTCTTTATATTCTTGTTTGAGAGAAAAACTATTACATTTTGTGATATCTATCCAATCAACACTATCAAAATACATAATGGAAATTTTTGGATTTTTCTTAAAAAAAGTCTTTCCGGTTTGTACACCAGAAATATAATGACATTCATCAAGAAAATCATACGCATTTTCAAAAGAAGCTGAATTAAGAATAATAGATTCTTCCGGTTCTTCTTTATCTCTCCAGCATGTTTTCCATGCATCCTCAAAAAGTCCGCATGCGCGTCTCCAAGGCTTTCCATCAACTGAGATAGAATAACTAGTTTTATAAATTTTAATCATTTCAACATATCTCCTTTAATATTAATAGAACACTCCTGCCGAAAGATCTTTTTTTTAATCATTCCGGAAATATAATTTTCGTGAAGATAATCATAAGTTTCCTGAATAGGATCATAAATTTTAAGCATTTTGAAGTCCTCCATTATTCGAAATCATAATCGTATCCTTTTTCTTCCATTTTCTTCCACAAACGCTTAAGCGCACGCCCCGCGCCTTCGAAAAAGTTATTCTCATCATCTTTGTGTCTCCGAGCGTGAGCCGAAAGAGCAATCTCCAGTCCGACATAAAGTCTCGCAATTGTTTCTCGTGTCTTCTCGTTATAAGTAATCGTAATCTGCTTTCTTGTCAGCACTTTAGCAGTGGACTCGTCCGCCTTCAAGAGATATCTACCTTCAACACAGGACTCAATTTTGTTGTTATAAACTATATCTTTTAAATAATAGGACGTACAATGGGGCGTGCTACACTTTTTGGAAATTACATAATACTTTCCAAAATATCGTCCATAAATATCGGATATATGATGTTCCGACTGGTCTGCTTCGCATTTCGAAACATCGAGACAAACAACATCTCCAACCTCAAATCGCGAATCAAGCTCTTTTCTCTTTCTGTTCTCTTCCTGAAGTTTCTTTGATTCAACAACATCGAACATACTATCCGTCCATTCGCAATAAACACGACAATATTCGAGACGATAAACGCCGTTTTTAATGGATTCAATTGTTGCGGTTTTGTAAGAAATTTTGTTGATCCAATCGAGCATTTCCCACGAAGCAGCTTTTGCTGTTTCCAAATTGGAACTCGGAAGATAATATGTTTCTCCGTCGATTTCCTTCTTCTCCAACATTGGATAGAACATTCCTGCCGAAAGATCTGTCCGCAGAACAACAACGTCTCCGGGTTTGAATAAGGTTTCCATAATATTTTCTCCTTTAATCTTTTTAATCGTTATTGAAAATCAGATAACTTCTCTCTGCCGCAGTAACGACATTTTTCAGAAGCATCGAAACGGTGAGCGGACCGCAACCACCAATACACGGACTGTAATAGCTTGAATACTTTGCCTTGACTTCTTCTGAAACATCTCCGTGGAGTTTTCCATCTTCTCCGCGATGAATGCCGACATCAATAATAATCGGCTTTTTGTCTCCGTAAAAATGTCTGTCCGTGAGGGTGTTTTCGTGCCCGGTTGCCACAACAATCACATCTGCGTGACGGCAGTAAAACTGTTTATCTTCATCGGAAGTTTTCGAATGAAGCATTGTAACATTCATATTCATCCTTTGAAGCAGGATTGAAACCGGCTTTCCGACAATGTTAGACCGTCCGATGACAACTGCGTTCTTTCCGGTGAAATTGATACCGTAAGAAACGGAGATCGAATTCAACATATGAACGATTCCCGCTGGAGTGCAAGGAATAAATCCGAAAGGCTCGGGTTCCTTTTTGGAGAAAAGCTTTCCGGCATTTAGATATCCGAACCCATCAACATCCTTGAACGAATTGATATAATTGAGGACGGTCTCTTCATCAAGTTCTTTCGGAAGTGGAAGCTGAACCAAAATTCCGTTAACGTTGTCGTCTCTGTTTGCTTTCTGAATTTCTCCGATGATTCGAAGCCCCGTAAGACCAGGATCTTTCTCCTCGTCGATGTGAATATCTTCGCATAAGATACCGACTTTCTCGCAGGCGATTTTCTTGTTGCGAACATATGTTGAAGAAGCTGGATCGTTCCCCGTCTGAATCACAACGAGCTTCGGTCTTGCGTGCCCATTTTTGATAAGATTCTGAACTCTTGCCGCCGTAAGTTCGTTATTTTTCTTGGCGATCGCTTTTCCGTCAATAATAGTTCCCATTTTTATGTTTTCCTTTCTGATTGGTTTAGAATCAATTCTGCGCTTGATTTTCTTTGTTATTTCTTTCGTAAAAAAATTTGAATTGTTTTCTGGTATAGTTTACTGCCATTTGAAACATTGTCTACGGAGACTTATAAAATAGGGCGCTGAAAGGCATTGTTTGATTTACTCGTCTTTGTACTTTGAGACGAATCTCTCCGTTTCTACGCCTTTCCGAGCTTCTTTCTCTATTTGTTGTTCAATTTCGAGATAGCCACGAATGGCGTTATTTCCTGTCGTTTGAATGAATTTCCATGAACGCTGATGGATTGCTTCGGCATCGTAAGTTTCGATAAACATCGACCCGCAATTACAACAATAACATCTTCGAGATCCAGTTTCTCCTTTGGTAATCATCGGATTTGCGCATTTCGGACAATACATAATAATATCTTCCTCCTTTTGTTCGGGTCTGAAAAGTTCTTTTTGCGAAAGTCGGAAGAGCTCCTTTCTTGCCCTTCGTACTTCCGAATGAGAAGCAGCCTCTTCATATCCTTCGGCTTCATATTTCATGGTAAGTTTAAAATGGTTTGAAGTTCTGTAACAAAGTCTTTTCTGAATGATTCCGTCTTCATAGAGTTCAAGGACTCTATCGAAACAACAATCGGTTTTAGTTTTGTTAAACGGCATATCAAGATATTGCTTTTTACTCATTATCTTTGTTCTCCATTTTTGCAAGATTTGTTTCTAAATTATTCATTTTTTCTTTTCTTTCCCGCGCTTCTTCTGCCCGAGAAATGTTGCCGGAATGAACAAAAATAAACATCATTAGCGTCGTTGAAAGAAGTGCGACAACACCAAGAATACACAATGCAATCACCATTTCATCACTCCTCCAACATATCATCATTAAGGTCGGAGAGCTGTTCGAGGAATTCCTCGCTCGTCAAAACACACCCTCCGTCGCGTCCTTTGTCTCCAACAACGATGTCGTCAGGCCACATTGGGAACCATCCGCCGTCAGTTCCCTCGTTGAATGGCTCTGGTAATTCGACCACGTAAAGAGTACCGACCGTTTCGACGTGATTACGAACCGGGACTCTTTTTTGTATAATTTTCACAACTTTTCCCGGTCCGAAGTCTGTGTTTTTGGTATAATTAACTGTATCTCCAACCCTGATTTTACTGCTTCTCATTTTCAATCTCCTCTCACTCTGTGATTTTTGCTCTCAAAATAACTGTCTGCTTGATCCCATCATACTCTTCGTGCGTTTTCACCGTTCCGGTAACAACACCGCTTTCGGGAATGTCTTTACTTGAACTGCTCTTCCAAACAACTGTGTTTCCGTTCGCGTCCTTGAACTCATAAATGTGAAGAAGCCCGAACTGTGTTTCGCAACAAGCAACCTCACGACCGGAGACGAAATTCACCGAAATTTTCTCTCCAACCTCACCGAGATAATTGGAAGATTTTGCAAGTTTTTCTTTCTCTTCTTGCATTTTCTTGAACTCATAATACCGCGATATTGCTTTCGGAGCCGAGACAAGAAGTCCAAGTTTATCAAGCGGAACGTATTCGTTTGCCAAAACGGTTTTCAAATTGTTGTAATACGGTTCGTCAGGAAGGTCTGTAACGGTTTCCCGAAGGGCGATGATGTCGTTAGAAATGCTCTCTTCTGTAGATTCCAGATAAACCGTCAGCTTCGCAATAGCGAGATTGATTTTCTCTCTGTCGGAGTTGTCTATGTTCAGCAGGTCGCTCTGGTAGCCAATTTCTTTCAAAATTTTCGCTTGAACGATATTCTTTGTAGAAAGAACATTACGGTCTCCGACGTTGTCTCTCGTTGCCACAAATCCGAACATCTTCGTTGCCGCCTGCGCGAGTTCCAGCGCTCTTTGAACTTCGACGAACCGTGCGCGACGGTTGTAAAAGAACTCATCTCCGGGGTTTGCCGCGTCTTCCGCTTCTTTGACGAAAGACTCGAAGGTCGCAATTGCGTCAATGTCGATTCCGGTTACGAAGAGCTTCAAGCACTCTTTTCCGAGCTGTCTCCACTCACCTGTTGCTCGGTTGGTAACAAGGTAGGTTTTTGTGCGTTTGCGATCGGTCTTGCAGTAATCGCAGGAGCAGGGGTTCGAGGAAAAATACTTTGTCGGAACGGGATTGCTGTCTTCGTCTTTCAAAATCGGGAAGTTGATAAAATTCTTTCCATCGACTCCGCTCGGTTCAACTGTTCCACCGAAAACCCATCCGTCTTCCGCGAACACAACTCCGTCGGGGATATCGATTTCAATTTCGCGTGCTTCGTAAGGAACCTTTTTCACAAACGAACTTGTGCGGCAGTCCGGAGGAACGATTTCAATCTCTCTCGTCAGAATAACCGTTCGATGACTTCTAAACAGTTTCGGTTCAAGTTCCGGGTTGATTTTGCGAATCTTTCGAGCCGCAGCGTTGAACTTCTTCTCAAGATTTTCGACGTTCTCTTCAGGAATCATATAGGTTTTGGTGATCATAGCTTTCAGCCCCTTTCCTTTTCTGATACTATTATACCACATTTTCAGCTGTTTGTCAAGCCCTTTTAGAAAAAAAGACCCGAAAAATCGGATCTTTTTTTAGTTTTTAATCAATATTTAATTTTACTTTTTGTCTTCTTCTTTTCCCTCCGACGCCTTTTCAAGCGCTTCGTGCTGTGTCATCAATCTCATAATCGGGAAAATTTCTTCTTGCGTCCCACTTGCGACCAATTTTCCATCAACATAAAGTTCTTTTGTGCCGTCAGACAGGGTTTTAATTGAAAAGTCCAGCGATATTCACTCCCTTCTCCTGTATTTTAACGACCGCAGAAACAGCGAAACTAATAGATCGATATGTTCCACGGACGGTTTTTACTAAAATTTCGAGATCGGAAAATACTCTGCTTGTAGAGTAGACATAGGTTTTTTCGAACGGGTTTTCAAAAACGAAAATTTTCTCGAACTGCGACCCGTAGGCGCTTCTCGTCGTAATCAAGCTCTTGATACGATTGATTTGGTTGGTCAGCTTTCCGTAGCCGATAACACAACTCTCCGAATCGTTGGTTGTAATATACCAATATTCCTCTCCGGTTTTCAGGGTTGGCGTGTCCAGGATTGCTTTGTCTGGCAGTGTTGTTTGAAGGTTACGGGTTAGATTCGTAATTTCCATTTTCTTCCATCCCTTCTTGTCCTCTTCGAAGAGAGGCTTTTCTTTTCTCTCGCCAATCCGGGTCGTATAAAATCACCGTTACCAACAGCTTACACCCGGCAGCCTTGTTCCCGCTAACAAAAACGAAGTATGCGTCTTTGTATAGCCGAATCGTCCGAGACCCGCTCTCGCGCCGAAAGATGCGCTTGTAAAGCCCATATTCGTAATGGTCTTGATCCATTGTTGTTGTCGTGTATCCCTTTAGTCTGGCGTTTCTAACAAGGTCTGAAAGCTCGCGGTCGGAGAGGTTTCCGAACCGCTCATAAATGCGTTGCCGTGCGTGGTTGGTCAATTTGACCCTTGTTGCGAGAGCATCCAAGAAAATCACCTCAATCCCTGTAATATAATATATAATGAAGAAAATTTTAGGAAACCGTGAAAATGTGAATAAAAGCGCTCTTTTATTATCAAATTTTTCGGTATAATATATAATATACTTTAGTTGGTTAAAATATATATTGTGCAATATATACAAAAATTTTTGATTATTTCAACACTTTTACAGATTACCTGTTGCGCCTCATCAAAAGTCCAAGAACCGCCAGCTCGTCTGTATAGCACTGGTCACATAACCGCTCCCCGAAATCGATGAAGCTCTGCTCTGTGGCAAATTCCGAAATCTCTTTGCCGCATCTCGAACAACAGCACGGACGGCTCTCGTTCTTGCTGACTCTTGCTCCATACGCGACTTCGGTTGAACTGATTCCTTCGCAGTAGTCGTTGATATATCTACGCATTTTTGTTTTCCTCTTCTTTCGTTTCTTCTTTGTTTTCGTTAGTTTCTTCCACTCTCGATAAATCTACTTTTACGGTATCTTTCTTTGCTGTCTTTGTCTTTCCGGTTGTGTTATAATCGGCGGGAACTTCGTCTATTCGCTTTTTGAAGCAAGCCCACGAACACACTTGTTTATATTCGTAAAGACCTTCTCGAACCCAACAATATGTTTCTTCTGTCGGCTTGAATTCTTTTCCGCAAATCGGACATACGAGGAGGTTGGACTGCGAAGTGTTTTCGGCTTCGATTTCAGACTTCTTTCTTCGTCCCATTTATATGCTAACCTCCATATTTTTTTGAACAATGACAACTTTAGTTGAAAGATTGTTTTTGGAAAGTTCTGTTTCGATTTCCGGTTTTACCGAAATTCTGCCGTCCATATCTCCATGAACAAGGAACAGCTTTTCGGCGTTGGTCTTTCCGTATTCTTTGACAATGCTGTCTCTTTGGATGTGCGAGGAGAAACTTCCAAGATTTGTGATTTGACAACGGTTTGCATATCTCTTTCCGGAAATTGAAATCGTTTTCTGCTCGCCTTGCTTAATCGTATGTGCCATTGAACCCGGAGGAGCGTAACCAATCGTAACGATTCTGTCATCCGTGTTCGGAAGAAGACTTGCACACCAAGCAACGGAGCGTCCGGCGACCATAAACCCGGAAGAAGCAATTACAATACATGGCTTCCCAGAATCACGAAGTTCCCTGCTTTCGATATAATCTCCAACAAAATGAATGTTTTTCCAAGCAAGAACCTCTCGCCACTCTTCTGCGGCTTCCCCTTCGAGAACATCACAATATGCACGACTAATGTTCTGTGCCATTGGGGAGTCGATATATACCGGAACATCGAAATCTTCTTTTGAAAACAAATTGTATAGAACAGTTGCGATTTCCTGTGTTCTCGCCAGCGCAAAACTCGGAATCAAAATCCGCCTCTGTTGTTCAACGCAAGTCTGTTCAACAACCATCCGAAGTTTTTCAAGGTCTTTCTTGCGCATTTTTTTGTTGGCAATTTTTTCTTCGTGCGCGTATGTCGATTCGGCAATAACGACATCTGCTCTTTGTCCAAAAACCGACTTGAACGGTTTCGTATACGGTTTTGGCAAATGAATGTTTCCAAGGTCGGAAGTATAGACGATTTTCTTCGTTACATTTCCTTCCGTAATCCACAATTCAAGCTGTCTCGCAAATGGAATGTGTCCAGATGGAACGAATCTGAATTTTACGAATTCGTCCAGCGTAATGATTTCATCATCATATTCCGTCCAATATCCGAGCGCCGTATCAACATCAGAATCAAGATAGAATGGAACATACTCGCGTCCAAGCTTATCTGAAAGCGAAGCGGCATCTCCTGCGATAATCCTTGCGCTGTCTCTCATCAAGATTTCTGCAATTGGTTTAGAACCGCGAGGAGCGATAATCGGGCAGGTTGCCCCAGAAGAATACAGCCGAGGAATCAAACCGATGTGGTCGACGTGACGGTCGCAGGAAAACACATAATCAAGTTTGTTTGGTTTGAAGTCGAACTTCTTCGTGTTGATTTTCCAATTTTCAAGAGTGCTTCCGGTTGATTGCCACAATCCACATTCCAGAAGAATTTTTCGATTTGGGGTTTCGATATATATCATTGAACCAGTCACATCCCAAGAATTTCCGCCGCAGAATTTGATGTTAATTTTATTTTTAGACTTTTTGCTCATACAAAGTCCTTTCTGAAATGGAGGACGAACAGATTATTTGAAGAGTCCATCCTCCACAACCTTGCGGTTTAGGGTTATTTTTTGGTTATTTTAAACAAAAGATTAGAGAATTGAATCAATGTCTTCAACGATTTCGTCAACAACGCCGTACTTCAGGCACTCCTCATCATCGAGAAACCAATCTTTCGGAGCTTTTGAACGATAGGTCTTCTGGTCAATCTTTGTCTGCTTGAAGAGAATGTCGTTGAACTTCTTGTCTGATTTATCAACGAACTTCTTTGCCGAATCTGCCTGTTCACGCGTTCCACCAAGGTAGGTTGAACCACTGTGAATCAGAACGGACGAACCCTTTAGCGCGTATCTCTTGTGCCCGCAGGCAAGAATGACTCCAGAAGCACTGAAGCACGCACACATATTTACGGTATAGACCGGTGTTTTCGACATCATAATGATGTGACATAACACGAGAGCACCTGTTACATCGCCTCCGGGGCTATCAATGTAGAGCATAATCGGCTTTCTTTCCTCGAGAGTAAGCCCTTTATCTTCCCGGTTATACCGGAGAATTCTTTTGACAATTCCAATCGAGTTGTCGTTCATCGGATCATCTTCAGTTCCAATCGCACCCTCGAGATAAATTCTTCTCGCTTCCTCATCTTCATACTGATGAAGAAGATCAGGGTCTGGGAGCTGAAGATTCTCCACATTTTTGGGAATAACAATACCTAAATTTTCCAACACAAGTCACCTTCCTTTAAAATTAATTGAATTTCTGTCCTTTTGTCTCCAGTGCAACGTAAATCATTGCCAGAAGAAGTGCTTCGGTCGATGCCGCAAATACAGGATTGATCCCGAACAAAACGGAGTCGAAGAAGAAACCACAAATTCCACCAACGATTGCGATAGCAATTGTCGAAATCGGCAGACGAAACCTCTTTATGAATTTGGAAACCTTCTGAAAGAACTTTTTCATGATACTTTCTCCTTTCATAAATATTTTGAAGGATCCCTCCTTCTGATATTATTATACCACAAAAGCCCTTGTTTGTCAAGAGCTTTTGGAAAATTTCTTTGGAATTTTACTGATTTTCTTCCGGAACCGTTTCAGGAATGTCCTCATCAACGGGTGTCGGAGTTGTCTCTACAGGCGCTGCCGAATCTACTTCTGCAGGAGGATCGATTGACAGGGTAATAACAATATCTCCGTTTTCATTCATTCCAAGACCGCCGAAGAAACCGAGCGCAGTATAATAATTCGCAAGATCTCTGCGTAGACGATCTGCGGCCGGACCATGGACGGTATATTCAATCTTTCTTTCACCGTAAAGAGCCGCCCTTGTTTTGAATTTTGTATCAATCTTTTCAATTGTCGACGAAAGAAACTTTGGATAATCAGAATATCTTTCCTCGATAATCTTTTCAATCTGCTCTTTAGTAATCATTTTGTTTTCTCCTTTTACTTGTTTTCTTTATTGTTTTTAATTTGACGAACAACCCACATTGCCGAAATAAACAACCAAATTGTCAGTACAACACCACCGACAATTCTTGCACTAATGTTTTCGACGATAAATCCTGCGATAAAAACCATTGTTGCACAGATGAACATAAGTGCGAAAGCAACAAAAACCCAAATTTTTTCAGCGAGTTCTTTGTTAATTTTTAACATTTCTCTTTTTTCCCTCCGCAAGCTTGATTGACTTTTCGAGATATCGGTGAATTTTGCGAAGCCGGTTAAAAGTTTTTTCGTCAAACTCTGCGTCGGAATATTCACAGTCACATACGATATGAAGCTCCGACTCAACGACCTTCAGGGCATCTTCGAGAATTCTCTGCATTACAATCAATTTTGACATTGCTTATTTCTCCTTTTAAATATTGACAAATTATTAACTACTTTTCGATAATTTCTACAATTGCGTGGTAATACACATAACGTTTTCCGTCAAGATCAAACATAACAGAGCCGTTTGCGTTATTGTCGATGTCAATTTTACCCTCATAGGTCGCAATCAATTTGCCGTCTAACGAATATACGTTGATTGTTCGATAGAGACCGCCATTGATATCGGAACTACAACTCTTCAGATCTCGACTACACGAAGCGCATCCGCCGAAAGCGAAAAGTGATACGATGAGCAGGGTGAAAACCACAATCTTAATAATTTTCTTTTTCATAATTTCTTCTCCTTTTTAAACAATAAATTTAGCAGTATTTGGAAGTTTTTCTCGATATTCGGCAGGAATTTTTCCCTGACACCAGAGGTTGTTGGTTTCGATAACTTCCCCAGTATCGAACATTTTAATCTTAAACCGCCTTCCTCCAAATCCACAAACCCCATTGATTGGAGCCGGAGCAATCGCGTAACAGGTTCCGTCTACAATAATGTGTTCATCTTTTTCTGCGACAATGTTATTCCAGAACTTCTTCGTAAAACATTCGCTGCAACAGCAATCTGAATACTCCCCGTAATATGTTTTGCCGTCAAACTCTTTTCCGCAAATAATACAGATCATTTTATTTTCTCCTTTTTTAATGCGCCGCCAAATCTGCTTCGTGGAGAATATCTACGACGTCTTTCATCCACGGATCGAGATTTCGATAATATTTTGTGTCCAAAAATGGATCCATATGAGCCCCAACGAGCCAAATCACAAATCCATTAAATGTTTCTTCCATACACTGCCACGCCGAAGTACATTGGTGTTGATAATAGTGTGCGTGATCGCTCGGATTTCCTTTCGTATCGTGAAAGTCTTTTACGATATACTTCCCGCAATCGTGAAGACGGGCCGCAGACGCGAGCTCATCTCCCAAACGATCTCCAAAGAAATGATCTTTCACATATTTCTCTGCTTCTTGGCAGTGCTTCCAGACAGGAAGTGAATGATGCGGATTTTCGTGAAGAATCATCATACGCTCCAAAAGGCTTCCATATTTCTTCACAAATTGTTCATATTCTTCGTCAGAATAGTTTTGATATACATCAATGAAGTCGAAGCCTTCGTCATAAAACGGCGGTTGAAATCTACGAATCATTCTATCGATTGCTTCTTTCCCGACAGACCGTTCTCGAGCTGCGTCTCTTTCAATACACATCTCATACGGGGCAAAAACTACCGTCGCCTGTTTATAGACATATCTTGGAGTTGCCACCAAAATCCCGGCGCGATCTTTTCTGGTCAAATTCGTTGCGTCATAAAACACATCTCTTCCACTTTTTAGTGCTTCAATTGCCCGACTTTGCATTAGGGTAAATACATCTGCTGGGTTTCCCTGAATCGATTCGTTGCCATACAATTCCTCTCGAATCTTATCAGAAGAAAGATAAACGGAATTGCTATTTGAGTCGTGTTCTTCTTTGGCATAGGTCGATTTTCCGCTCCCCGAAAGACCAATCAAAATTTCCAACTTCGGAATTCCACTCGTCATCTCCCCCATTCCTCCATCCAAAAGCTCTCTGCTTCTGCTACTTCCTGCTCGAACACATCACTCACTCTGAAACCATTTCCGTCATACAAAACATCTCGCGCAACTCTCTTTGCGTCAGCGTCAGTTTCTGCAACGACCTGAATTGAAATATCTTCTTCAGTTCCGTCACCGAATCCGACATGATTTTTCACAACAAACAGCGCAAACTCTGAATACCGATGTCCGTCGTGTTCGATTGTTTCCAGCCTCTCTAACTTATTTTTCTTCGCCATTGGACTGCTCCTTTCTTGCTTCCAAGTATTTTACCCACTTGGACGCCGTCATATTTTCTTTTACCCAATTATCCGCATCTTGGTTGTTTACCTTTGAAAATAGATATGGCTGAATTGATTTTGGATACTTTAGAACCTCTGCCGCGTATTTTTTCTTCATTTCTCTTGCAGCGCCGTTCGGCTCTTTAACAAAATCTTTCATTTCTTGTTCGACCGATTCGAGCTCTTCATGATAATCGTTGGCGTAAACAAGGAATTCTTCTTGCTCTCCGTCAAGAATTACCTGAATCAGAGACTCTTTAGAAATCGAATTATTTGATCTTGCGTAATGTGCAACCAGCCAAGCAGGAGACTTGATTTTTACGCGATTGAAGTCATCGTCAACAACGACGTAGCCTTCTTCGTCCCACGGAAGCTCTTTTGCCGCATCGATAACATCCTGCGCGGAATGAAAATCATATTCTTTCGGAGTTTTGAAAAATTCGGAAACAATAGACTCCTTCGGATTCATTTCGCGTTCCGTTGGCATTACCCGATGTCCAATGAAATACAAATCCGGCTTTTCATATGGAATTACAACACGAGTTTGTGGAGAGACAAGTTCAAAAGTATAGCACACAAGCCCGGAAACGGATTGTTCAAATTTTTCTTTCGAAATACCATTATTGCGGAAGGCTTCTTCGAGCACATCTCCGAAGGTTGGAAGTTTGATGTCTCCGGTCGAAGCCTTATAGGCATCGATGGTTCCGTTGGTTGAATAGTGCCATTTTTTATCATCAAACCACGCACTGATTAAACTCCCGTCGATTTTAGTTTGAACTTTTGCCGTGTTCCAGTCGACCTCTGCCGCGTTCGATTCTCCGTAATTGAAAAACTTATCAAAAGCCCGTCTAACGCACTTCCAATTGTCTTCTCGGAAGATGATTCCGCGTGCTTCGCGCACAATTGGATTAGAGAAGTCAGAAGAAAGTTGGTTATACTTAAACATCACATACAGACCATCTCGAGAGATTTTCAGGTTATACGGGTCAGACGACAGCTTTTCTTCCCAATCGTTTGGATGATTTTGAATGAATTCTAACAAATAATTGGTTGCCATAATATATTCACCTCGTTTCTATTATTATTATACCACAAAACCCCTTGGTTGTCAAGGGGTTTCTGGAAAATAATTTAATTTTTTTTTGTGATTACAGATTCTCTAATATGTTTTACGAGAGCGGGTTCTCCGCTGTCGCGCCAGTTCTCAACCATAATGTCATATGAAGGTTCGCGAGGATCATAAATCTCCCACGCTCCAAAACCATCGACAATTGCGATAGTTCCATCGAAAGTTTCGACGTTTTTGTCGAAGGTCATTTCGAATGAGACTTGATCTCCAACGGAATACATTGGCTTGCCGGGAATGTGTTCTGTTCCCATTATTCTTCTACCTCCACTTTTTGCATTTCATAATATACATCATCATACGCAGAATATGAATAATATTCATTTTTACAGAACGGTTGTGCTTCTCCGTAATCCAGCTCGCTCTCTTCTTCGAAATCTTCACAATATTCGTTGATTACTGAACGAAAATCACAATTATAATCTCGGACTGGGCAGTTTTGGCATTTCAAACCTCTCGCCCGTCTTTTTTCTTCCTCATCTCGAAGTGTCTTAATTACCTCTTCTGCCCTCTCTTTACGAAGATATGAACCAACGATGATATCTTGATAATCTTCGTACCCGCCGGACATTTCGTGAATTTGATAAATTGTTAACATTTTGTTAATCATCCTCCACATCTATTTGAATTCTCTCGTCTTGGGTAGTATCCGTCATTCTAATACAGCAAATTCTTTCGGGGAACATAAGCAACTCTGCAAGCCAAGTTGACTTTCTTGTTACCTTGTCTGTTTTAACACACTGATTAATTGATTTGTCTGTTCCAACAAGAACACAATATTTCTTTGCTCTCGACAGGGCCGTATACAACCACTGTTTTGTGAGAAGCTGATATGCTCCCGGGTCACATGCTACAATAACATATGGAATTCCGCTGCCCTGACAATTTGAACCAACAAATCCATTTTGTACGAATTGCGGTTCTTTTGGCATTTTAAAACAATAAGCGTCTACTTCTGTTGGTTCAATATTTTTTATTTTAACAAAATAATCATCTTTGGTTCTATATGGTTTGCTACATCTTTTTTCTGATATTAACTCTAATCTTTTATTTTTTTCTTTGCCAATGAATCCAATTTTGTTTTTAAATTCAATGGCCATCTCCCCATAGATGTATAAACAATACCCCTTCGCGCGTCTTGTAAATAAAGAAGAATGAATACCATTTTGGATTAACATAAAATATAAATCGTCTCTAATAGATTTTTCGCAAGAATAAAATTCAATCATATCGAAATGCCCAGACTTTATATGAACAGCGCCATCTTCCATCAATCCTTGCATAAACGCTCTCTGAACAGACTTCGGAGATGTTTTAATTGCTTTTGGAATATTCTTTTGATTTGGTAACAATTCATCAAACTGAGACAAAAAGCCACATATATAAGTAGAATGAATTTCTGCCGAATACATATTTGCCCAATCCCAATAATCAACTTTACAAGAATAACCAAATAAATAATTAACCAATTCGACGAATTTTTCCACCACCTCTTTTTGCTTCTTTCCAAATCTTGCTCCGTGTCCGTTTTTAAATACAGTCCCATCTGCTATCATCATACCCAAGAACAGACCAAATTTTTCATCTATAACTTTCGGAAGATTATATTTTACGCTCCTAACATCACTTTTATAATTATAAAAAGTTTCTGGAATGTGTACATATTCGCTTTGAAAGTCCGGGATTTCTTTTGTCATCTTTATATAATCACCAACACACAGATCTTCGGCTTCATACCATTTTTCTTGCATATCCCAGTTCTTTTTAGCCAAAAACTTATGATCGGATGTTACCGCTATAGATCTGTTACCTTCTGTTAAAATTTTATACCCAGAATTTTTTCCAACATTATAAAAGCAGTCTGGTTTTTCCCATGATTCGCCCGTCCATACCGATATATTTCCGGTATATTCGTAGTCGCCAACTTGTTCATATCCATTTTCTTTTGCAAATTGTTTTATAGATTTATATCCATCTGACGTATAAATCATTGTTTCTCCAGATATACACTTATGACAAGTTATAGCATATCCAAGTTGAAGCTCAATAAGCATATCTCCTTCGATAATGACATCTCCCTGTGCGAGACGAACGGTGAGTTGTCTGTGAAAATTATCTTTAGCAACAATCGTTCCAATATTTCCATTAAAAATTTCTGTCGAACCACCGTCGGACGTCTTGACCTCATAATTGTTTTTCATCACAATTACTCTATCACCAATATGATATAATACATCATATTTGATTCCGTCAGAATATGTGATTTTTAGCGGGTTTTCATCCTCGAATTTAATCATACTCTGAATTTCGTGGTTAATTGACCGTCCAGACAAATCTCCCATTGAACGCTTTGCGGAAAGAATCAAAATATCTTCGATTGGAATATTTTCATCGAAGCGAAGTCGTCTGAACTCTTTTTTGATTGCTTCGAGGCATTCTTCAGAAGAGTACTTTGCGATAACCTTTAGATCTTTCAGCTCTCCGTGAATTTCTTCTCCGTGGAACTTCGGTGGAATGATTGGAATCTGCGCGTTTACTTTTAAAGAATCGGTAATAATACCAGATTTTTTAGCCTGTCTAAAAATCTTAGACAAATGAACGCAGGTAATTTTTCCAGAATTTCTTAGATCAGAAATCAAATTGCATAAACCAATCGACTCCAACTGCCCCGGATCTCCGAGCATAATCAACCTTCCGCCATCTTTAATCGCAGAAATCAATGAATAGAACAACTCGCCGCCGACCATTGAAACCTCATCCAAAACAACAACATCTGTTGGAAGCGGGTCATTTTTGGTGAATGTTGGACCGCCAAATTTCGGATTCCATCCCAGCAGACGATGGATTGTTTTTCCATCTTCCTTTGTGATTTCGTGAAGATTCAGAGATGCCTTACCAGAAAGAGCACAGATTTCGAAATCCAACCCGTTGCGTCTAAATATACGAGACACTGGATACATTAAAGAACTCTTTCCGCAATTGGAAGAAATAAAAATGCATCCGTTTCTCCTTAAAACAAGCATTGTGGATTCTACCATGAAGCAATACTTATATCCATCTTCCGATGGAACTTTAATTATTTCTGTTTTACAATGTGATTTCCTCTTATCGGAACAAAGCCCTACAAATTTCCTGTTTGTTACTATAACATTATATTCAATTGATTTTCTTTCATATAGTTTACCACAGGTAAAATATTTTTGCCCCGTTCTGTCATTTATATAAATAGACGCCCTGTATCCACAAGCAGAATAGGCAAATTGAATGAACTCTGCGGTTTCTTTTACATTACTAGAAAATCTTTTACGAACTACGCCGTTTTTTGTAACACCCTCGTTGCCGTCCCAGAACATAATTTCATCACAAATTATTTGAAGCTGATGATTATTACAAGCATACCAGTATTCGTCAAATACTTTTGTTTTGATTGGAGCCTGAATATAGAGGTCCGTATACCCTTGTGCAGCGGAGGCAGACTCTTTCCATTGAATATTAGCATCGGTAAATAGTTGGCGAAGCCTTTCTTTTTTTCTATCTTTTTTAATGTGGAATCGGCATCTGTTAAAAGATGGTGCGCTTGGACTGTTTTCCATGTTTTTATAAAAAGATCCATCACAAATAACAGCGCACATAACCCGTATTTGTTCGTCAGTTAGGGGAATTCCAGCGCCGCCGTATCGGAAAGAGGTGTTAAATCTTCCGATAAAACCATTCCCATCTCGGGTTTGAGTATCCATTATTTTTTTTATGGTATCTGTTTTTTTAACACCATTCTGCGTCCAATAAAGCATATCGTGATCTTCGCTGACCGTTTGATTAAGACCGTATTTTGTTTCAAAATGATAGAATTCATCACACGGCTTTTTGAAATACATTAACGGCTTTGTCAGATTGGCTGTTCCGTCGTCGTTGTATTGAAGAACCAAGTCTCCGGACTCATATTCTGAAATTTTTTTCCATTTTGTTCCGTCGAAAAACTCAGTGTCTTTGTCTACGCAACCGGCATTTCCGGTCATTAAAATGACGTTTTTATTCACCAAATTTCGTATCGCATCTTTCTGCTCTTCTGTATATTGGAACCCAACAGTTTTCTCGCACTCTGTGATTGTCTCTTCAACAAATTCCATTTTACGACACTCTGCGTCCCGAAGTCTCAAAAGCTCACGACAAATCATTTCTTCGAGCTTTCGATATTTCATCAATCCGATTCGCTTTGTCTCTTTGTCGTAAAACAGCGTTTTGTTCTCGACCATTCGTCGAAGCTCTCTTTTCACCATTTCAGTGGAAATATCTTTAGACAGCCCTTTGATGCCAGAACCAAGGGCTTCCAGCGGAACCCAAGTATGCCCGTCGACCTCTGCAAGATTTCTTAAATAATACAGGGCGTAGGCATTGATTCTGAATTGTGAGTTTGTCGGAATTCCTTTTCGTAAAGCCATACTGTCCGCCTTCGACCATCCAATTCGGACACCCTCTCCAATCAGCGCATACGGGTTATTTTTTACCTTTTCGGCAAGAATGTCTGCAGAGCCGTAATGTTCGACCAATCGGTCTATGGTCGCCTTTGACAATCCGAATTCCGACAGTGTCATATATGCTTTGCTACTATCTTTGGAGGCGTTATATTTGTTTAATAACTTCGTTGCCTTTGCCTCTTTAATTCCTTTGATTTTACATAGCGCCTCAACATCGCCACGCTCCAAAACCTCAACGGGGTTCGGATATGCTTCGTATAGCGCGTTTATTTGATTTTCCGTAAAAACATAACCGAGGAACTTTCTGACATCTGCTTCTGTGTCGAGTTTAACAACGGAGTTAATGCTGACGATATCATACTGCCAGCCATATTTCGCGTCCTGCTTTAGATCGGCAGTAATTTTATATCGAGTTCCGCCATCAAGTTCAGGAACACGCCCTTTAAATGTTATGTCGTCCGTTTTATATTTTGGATTTTTTGTTCTACTGTCGATTTCTCCGATTACGCTTTCCGGCGAGAACGTAAATATGGCGAAATCTCCACTTTTTACTTTTGTCCGTGGAAAAATCTGCTTATTTACGAATCCTTCAACGATAATTCTACTTGTTGCTTCCATATTCCTCCAGTGCGTGGTCTTGCTGATAATTGAACACGCCGTCTTTAACTTCGTTAATTGTATACCCGAATTCAAACACATTCATATGAACACTGTTTTCTCTTCTTCCAAAACAGAACTTCCCATAAAAATCGTCCCAGTACAGATCACTGGCAGTCATATTTGCTTTATTTGGAATATAGAGGAAATATTCTCCTCTATTGTCAAGATTCGTAAAATAGACAATATCTGAAATTGTTCTAACTCCGTAGGTCGCGAATTCGGTAATTTTAATTCCGCTCCACGTCGGAACGAAATCGTCTCGAATTTGTTTTTCAAGCCAATGGAGATTGTCTTTTTTCTTACGACCGTCTTTTTCGTCGAATTCTTCCTGTGCTTTTTTAATCATCGGTCTGGAGATATCGTAAATGGTTTTGTATGAAATAATTTTGGTCCGATAGTTCAAGGTCAAAAGTCTTTTTAATTCCTGTGCATCTTCAATGATCTGTTCCTGATTTTTGAGAAGTCTTTCGGTTTTAGTAAGCCCTTCGAGAAACTTCTTGCTTTCGTTTGGATCTCCCATATTACCGTTGTCGAAAAACACATTCTCGCCATAAAAAATTTTGTCCATAATAATCCCTCCTTTTCCTTCTATTATCATTATACCACAAAAAGCCCTACTTGTCAAGGGCTTTTTGAAAAAATATTTTAATTGTCTTACGAATTTCTCCAGCCTTCCCCGGTCTTTTCGTTTAATGCCTCCGCAATTTCTTCAGCGCGGCTCTTGCTTGTCGTCCAAGCATAAATCCAGCCAGTTGTCGTGTAAGTCAATTTGCGTAAGAAATAACAATTGCAAGTCCCGTTACAGTCGTCATATATCCACACAAACGGAATACCATCTATCGTATACTCTCCAGCGAATGGAAATTCTCGAACACCATATCCCGCCCAACAGGCAATCATATAAATCTTTGGAAGCGATTCAAGATATTCGCGAGTTTCTGGCGTGTTTTCAAGAATTTTCTTCATCATTTTCTCCTCTTTGTGCGATACGAATTGCTTCCAGAATTTTACAACATAGTTTCGCTGCGCCAGATTCTTCCTTGTTTTTAGAGTCGGTATAATAAATCGGGTCTGTTCCCCAATACTCTCCAATCAGACCTTCAATTTCTTCGAGAACATTTTTGGTTGTTGAAAGATTCTTCTCTTCTTCGGCTGCTTCTGCTCGGACTCTTTCATAAAAACTGCACCTGGATCTGTCCCCGTCGCAATCACAAGCATCTCTCTCCTTTGTTCCCAAACAACGCGGAACGTTGATATCTTCAAAAATCGGAGCACCATACTTATCCACAAAACAGTGCCGTTCTGGTTCGAGACGATAACAATCACACTTTTTCATTTCTTTCCTCCTTTAATCCATTTTTTATACTCTGGACTATATTCCCACAAAATAAGATCAAGTTTTATACTATTTATTTGTTCGGTTGATTCCGGCATTGTCGTTAAATATTCAAAATGTTTTTTGTCGTCAATTAGTGTTTTGAAAATCAAATCAAGGGCAAACTGTGCATCAATTGGAGGATTTCCAATGAAACCGTGCTCTTTACACCATTCGGAAACCTTTTTATCTAATCCGTCGAAAGATATTTCCTTTGGCCAAATCATTTCTTTTTCCCCATTTCTGCTTCTTCTTTTCTCTTTTTAGCCCTTTGATACAAAATACGCAGAAATGCTAAAGCTTCTTCTTGCGGCCAGAGGTTATATTCTACTTTTTCCTCAGCATCCAAAAACGTGGGAGAAAATTTCCACTCAATTTTTCTTCCGCAGTTATGACAATATTTTTCCAAATCTCCAAAAAACCGAAAAGATGCGCGACACTTCGGGCACTGATATAAAATTCTTCTGTTGCCGTTGTCCCAACCGGAAATACAGAAAGGGATTGGCAGATGTGGATCAATAAAATTCTTCGGCATATCTATTCGCCTCTCTGGCCTCTATATGGTTTGCTAAAAACTATCCTATAGTTCTCAATTTTAACGAAAACTTGATTATCCCCTTCGATAATACTACAATGTTTTGCCCTATTAAATCCACAAATCCATCCTGTCAAATATTCTTTTTCAATATTCCCGTTGGCGGTTTCAGAATGATAAAAGTCATAATTGAGATAATCGCAATAATGGTCAATATAATCGATCAAATCCGCTTCTTCTTTGTTGTTTTCGTTGAGAACAGCGAACGCATCTTGTTGATCTAAAACATAGGCGTCTATGTCTTCGTCATAGTAAATCGGGAGTTTAATTACATAACATTCTTTGTTCGGAATCATAAAATCCTCCTTCTATTCACATTTTATCACGTGATTTGTTAGAATCAATTAAATTAATTCTAACTGGTGTTAGATACACCACTATTCCGTCCGCAAAAGCATTCGGAAATACTTTTCTCATAATCTGAAATGAACCATTTACATCTGCATTTATATATCCATTGGACCACTTAAACAATCCACGATGTATCCTGCGAGATTTGTCATAGTTCTCCGAAATAGGGATTTCTCCATCCATAAAGCTTGTTCCGGATGTATATGATTCTTCCGTTGTCTGAAAAATAATACCATTTTGTTTACATTTATATTCCAATTGCTTAATTAGCATATTATATGGAATACCTATAAAATTTTGATTTGCCATTTTAGACATTTTAGAATTTTGCTTCCACTTCTTATTCAAACCACAAACCAAATTCCCAACATCGTTTTTAACACAATAATTAACAATAAATTTGCTCGTGTGATGGATGAAATTCTTGATACGATTAAATCTTTTAAATGTTATTGAATCAAGTTGCCTGCTCCAAAATACATCTTTTAGCAACTTACTTTGTAATTCTGCCCTGCGTTTGTTATAAAATTGATTTATTGATTTAATAATTCTGCCGTTAATAATAATCGGATTTAATCCAATATTATTTGTCAAGGTTACAAAATTATCTACACCCAAATCAATTGAAGCTATCTTGTTTTGATTTAATTGTGTGATTTCTTTTTGATCTTCTTCCACAACCGTTTCCATGATATAATTGCATCCATTCGGAATAAATCGAACTTGAATCAATCTTCCCGCTAAATGAGTTTTCCATTTAATGTCATTTAGTTTTTTCATCTTAAACACGATATATCCGTCTTTTATGAAACAAGTGTTATTTGGAATTTCCCAACAATATCTTCCATCTTTCTTTAAATATTTGGGAATTTTGGGTTTCCCTAAATATTTCGATGAATTCTTGCTCCAATCTTTAATAGATTCAAAATATGATTTCCACACTTTGTCTAATCTGCGAAGTAAACAATTTGCTGGCTGACTCATACATAATTTATACAATTCGTGTGTTTTCAAGTCAAAGTTCATTTTTTGATATGGAATATATTCATCATTGATTATAAAGCTTTGACGAATTAGATAATTTGCATAATTGTATAAATTTTTAGAATGTGAACACATTTTATCAATTGTTTTATACTTTGGATGAGACGGTCTAATAATTTGTTGTTCTACGATCATTCGTTTTCTTTCCCATCCTTCATCAATTCAACATTAATATTAAAGGTTTCTTTTAGATTTTTAATTTGATCCGACGTCGGAGAATTCCAGTTCATGCCTTCATGGACTCTCCATCTTCTGCGCTTTTTCCTCTAAACAAAATTTCACGATCCATCGGTTTCTCCTTTTCTTATCATTAATCTTTAATTACATACTCTCCGATTACATACATTACGAAGCACGCCATAAACCCGATTGTTGGCCACGGGAATTCGATAAGTCGTCTCAATTCTGTCATATCGGGATTCTGAAAATAGAAGACTGTTGAGCCAACCACACAGGCAAGCATACCTATTAGAGAGGCGATCGTCAACACGAATTTAATAGTCTTTTTTATTTTACTCTTTCTTGCCATCGGTTTTCCTCGCCAATCCTCTTTTTTCTCCTACCGTTATGACGAAACTCATAGACAACCCTCTTTTTCCTCCCAATGTTGTAACGAAATTCATAGATTTTTCGGATTCTCCATTGCGTTCTTGCAAATAAAGTTCCGCTTCCCCAAGATGAACTTTAGTTAGTTCAGAATATGACGTTTTCCCATCTCCGATGATGATGAATCTGTCGCCGTCGTTTTTAACAAGGGCGATTTCCCCATCTCTTAATACTGGATTAAATTTTTCCCAATTTTCGACCGTATCCTGTCTGATAAACACAGCGCAGGGAATTTTATAAATCATTTTTTTCTCCAATCAGTTTCACATCAATGTTCAACATTTCTTTCAGATTTTTAATCTGTTCCGGCGTCGGAGGATTCCAGTTCATATAATCATAAACTGTCATCTCGAATACGCCGCAAAAAATAATTTTAGCAACGACTTTTTGAGCGATGAATTTTTGTTCCTCTGCTGCTCTGTTATCTACGAAATAAGATCCATCTACGAAATAAGATTTTTCATCCATTGTTCGTTCTCCTTATAATCTTTTAAACATTTTTTACATAAGTAAGTTCTATATTTGCCGTTATCGTCTTTACATTCGAATTGGTATAGTCTCAATGGAAGATATTCGCCAAATATAATTTGTTGGTATTGACATCGAGACTAATGTCTGGAAGTTCTACGGAATTTTTTGTTTTTTTACTTCTGTTATCTCTCCACATCCAATACAATAACGTTTCAGCGGTTCTTTCTGGTCGGTGTTCGGATGATTCATATTTTAATTTTACCCTTCTTTCACCTTTTATTTCGTTGATCATAAAATATTGATGCTCCAGAAATAATTGCTGCCAGAAAAATATCGCATTTAGAAAATCCGGAAAACATTGTGATTCAATTATAACCAGCACAATAGAAAGGACAAAAATACAGACTTTCATTTTGCTTCTCCTCTAAAAGTATCAATATACAAACAAATCACTTTTTTCCAGCCCTGTCTGTCACAAAAATTAATTGCGTAATCTTCGAGTTCTTGCTCATTCATATCACAGAATTCTATATCGTTATGATGATTGTCCTGCCAGTCGGCGATAAAATCACCGCGATTGTCATACGCAACGCCATCATATTCCAAAAACTCTCCGATGCAAGATGCTCCAAACTCTCCGATGAATGTGACACATTTGTCTTCGGAGACAATTGCTCCATCTACAAACGGAATAACCGGCAAATCGGGATGCTTTTTGGCTAAACCGAGAAAGAACTTCACTTTTTTGTTCATTTCAGTACTTCCTCTGTAATTGCTCGAATATCGTCGATTAACGATTTTGTCCCTTCAACCGTATTGAAGCCGTCATAGTCAATACATAAATCGTGAATTGTTTGAATGGGCTCAAATCGTGAATCGGTATTAGACGAGGCGATCGTTACATCTGGCGCAATCCAGTTCGCTGTTGTTTGTTGAGTGAATTTATACGGAATTGCGTGTGTCAGTGGCAAGAGACGACTCTTTAAACTCCTTGTGAACAACATAATGCCCACAACAAGGACACACGACCGAATTTAATCCAATATCAACCAATTGATACGAGAACTCGCATCCGCAGGTCAGGCATTTAGCAATGAAATCCTTTTGGCCATCTTTAATAATTTTAATCATATTTTAATCCTCTTTCGCCTCCTTGATAATGTTACTGAATTTAGTTGCATAATCTCTATACACTTGCGTCGCTCTTTCAACAGAGAGAAGATTTTGGTCGGCATAAGCTGAAATAACAAACGCTCGAAGGATGTTTAATTCATCAACTGTTTTACTGCACATATCCGCAAGTTTGAGGATAGATTTTTCATACGAATCGCACCTTCTATCAACCGCGTCGCCCAATGCGTTAATCTGGGAAGCAAAAGCCTCTTCAATTTCTTTAAACATAGAACCCAGCATCCCAAATGTAATCGGAGTATTCTTTTCTTCTTCTGTCATCATTTGCTTTCCCCCTTGCTCGTTTTATATTTTAGATATCATCTGTCATAACAACTTCTCTATTAGTTCCGGGTTGTCATGGATGTTGCCGATGACTTTTCTCCTGCGGTCGATTTTGTGATGTCAAGTATCTCTCCGCAGTTGAAGCACACAACAATATCAATCCGGCTTCCGACATAATATCCAGACAGGTTTTCTCCGCAAGACGGACAATACACATCAGTATTGCACGGATTGCTATTTTTCAAGACAGACAACGGCTTGCAAGGCAAATGAACCCATTCAGATTTATCTGAAAAACACTTGCACACACAAGTTCTAACCTGCATAATACCGTAGCCAAGTTTTGCGTCCGCGAGACGGTCGCACGCCTCGTGGTGCAGGCAGTCTTTACAAGTCATTGATTCTTCATCCTTTCTTCAAGTGCCTTCTTGGCAGATTCTCTCGTGAAAAATACAGTCTTTCCGATGCTTTGGCAGGATGTTTCATACATCGTATTGCATTCCAGCTTGATGTAACATCTGCCCTCCTTGCCCTTAAAGATGATCTTTTCGACGCTTGTCTCGATGATATTGTTTTTATCCCGTAAGAAGAATACCTGTGTGTCGACTTTGCACGGCAGATGTACCCACTCGGCTTTATCTTCGAAGGCCGTACATCCTTCTACTTCCTTATTTTTATGTTTCAATAAAAACTGACAATTTTTGTTATATAAGCAATTTTCACAAATCATTTTAAAACCTCTCTTTTATTCGTTTTATCCAACGATTTTTTAACAAAATCGGTTAATCGTTCGAATTCTTCTTCTGAAAAATCTTTCTGCCCTCGACGATATTTTTCTAAAAGATTATAGTAGTTACAGAGAAGATATTCGTCGTCGTGTTCGGCGAATCGATATGTGGGCATTGGTCGCCAGTAAAGAACACCGCTGAAATAGTTGAAATAATTTTCAAACGATTTGACACGGAAGTTTCTTTGTTCCATTTCGAACAAAACACAATTAGAATAATACAATAGATATTCTTTGCCGTAATTATATACATAGTTAATCAGAATATGATTATCCTGCTTTTTGTAGATCGAATTCAATTCTCTCCACTGCGCAATCAGCTGCGACTTCGGAAGATAAGGGATCAAATCAATATGCCACAGTCTCATATTTTTACACCGTCCTTTCTTTCTACTATCATTATACCACAAAATCCTCTTGTTGTCAAGAGGATTTTGAAAATTTTTATTTATTTTTCTTATTCTTTTCGGCAGACCAAAATCTCAATATCTTCTTTTTGAAAAACATATTTAATGATTCTGGAAACTTTGTCCCATTCCAGTCCATCCAGCCCACATCCGATTATCGGCATTGCGATTTTATGAATATTTTCTGACCAACATAAAACCTTCATTTCACACAACGCGCCTGTTAGAGTGTTATATGTTGGCTTCTCAAAATATCGTTCTTTCGTAATCAGGTTGAAAACCCGACCCTCAAGAATGCAATCGAACAGTCTTTCTTGTCGGTGAAACTGATTAATATAATCGGGATACTTTGTCTGAAGAATATGTTTCATATCGAAGCGCTTATTGAATTCTACGACAATCCCTTTTCCCATCCCGAAGTCCGCGCTAATACAATGCGCGAGATAATAATCATCCGGGACCGAAAACAGATCTCGCACTTCTTCTCGATAAATCATTTATAACCTGCTTTCTTTATCAAAACAATCACCGTCGAGCGTAATATACCATCTTGCGTTTATGAAACGGTATCTGCCGTAGCATAGGTTTTCTTTTCCGATTTCGCACTCCAGATCATCAGTAAAGAAACACAAAACGGAATATCTATAACCGTAATTTTCTGGCAAACCACTGGAATAAGAAAGCCCTCTGTTACTCACTTCTTCGACGAAATGGCGACGCTTGCGTTCATCTCCCAAATAAATACAATAATTTCCCGCGCATCTTTCTTTAACATATTGATCTACAAGCCACTTAGTTTTACCACTTCCACGAACATTCGTATAAAAAATCTTTTCCATATATTACCACCCCACTAAAACCAAGTCGTTATTTTCCCAGTCGAAAATTTTATACAGTCGAATCAATTCAAAGATTGAATACTCATACGACCAATCGTCTGTGATGCAGTCTCTGCTTTCGTCCAGATCAATCGGAGAAATTCCGAAATATTTTTCGCTCCATTTGTCGAGTTTGTCTTCGATTTCGTATTTCCATTCAAGACGTTTCCTTTCCTCTTTTGAAAGGTTTGGAGCAGTTACTTGACTTTTGTCAGGATTGAGAAGGATTTTCAACCATTCGACAATTTTCTGTCGATAAAACTCAATAACCGACTTGAAATCATCTTTCGTTAAGAGTGCAAAGCCATAATCTGAATATTCCTCTTTTAACTTATCTGACGTAAAAACGGACGGTCTTTCAGATTCTAATTTGAAACCGATTTCTGAATACTGTCCAAGTTCATAAAGCTCTTTGCCAACTTTATAAAGAGAAAGCCAACCATCGTCTTCGTCATACGGATAGCCATGTCGTTTTGCAAATTCAATCAAATCTTTAGCAGTTTGGCAAGCCTGAATTTCTGCGACCTGCTTTTTCGGAACTGCGTATAAATAATGTCTATATCCCATGATTCAATCCTCTCCTCATTTCTTCTATTTGCCCAAAGGTAGTTAGAATACCTCTTTCCATCCATTACGTCGAATAATTGCTCGCATATTCTCAACACCAACTGGATTCATTGAGTGGATTCTTATAGGATAACTTCTATCCGTTTCTTCAAGCCAGTCAAGAAGCTTGATGTAATCACCGCCCTGACTTGCGTATATTCCTGCATCGTGGTCAATGTCGATCATTTCTATATCATCAATAGAATTGTTATCAAAGTCTATTCGACTGCTATATTTTTTGATAATTTCCTTTGCTTCGTTAACAGATCTACAGCAAAAATAACCGGGAGGAGCGGGGCGAACATCATCAATCCAAAGTTTCATTTTTCTTCCTCCAACATTTTTGAACCGCAATTACTACAGTAGTGCGGCAATACAGTGTAATATCCAGACTCCATATCACCATCGATACAGTAATCATCAGTTACGTGACCGCAATTGCTGCACTGCACATTTTCTCCACAATGCACCCATTTTGCGTGCTTTATTTCCTGTACGTCTGCCGTGGAAATCCTTTCAATTGCATCCTTAAAGGCAACCTTTCTTATATCATTCTCTAATCCATCTCTGCTTATATGGCGAATCCAATATACAATCTGATTTGCATCGATATATCGTGGCGTCATTATATACCCTCCGTTATATTATTTGCATAATCTTTCCACGGGTCTATACCACGTTCCTGCAACATTGCTACAAGAATATCGGTATAACAATCCATATAATCCTCGTATTCACGCCGCTCTCTAATATCACTTTCTTCCCAGCCAGCGTCTTCCATTCGTTCAGCCTGCGAACCAAGACAATCGTTAAACACAATGTCGAAATATTTGCCGACGAGTTCTTCATTAGAAAGAGCGGAGTTTTCTTTAACAATTCTGTCAATTTCTGATTTGCGAAGTTTTCTCATTTTCATTCCTCCATACTTTTGTCATCAAACACAATTCGAATTGGCGAACATTTGCTTGTTGTCGAAAGAAAATTTAGAATGTCGTCAATACATCCGCGAGACATAATCCAGCTTGTGCTGTCACACAAATCATACACACCGTCTTTCCGATGAATGATTCGATAGTCCGGCACGACCAGACTAAATTCCGACACCGCCGGCGTTACTTTTTTACACGCAGTCGACAGGCAGTTCCCATACATATTCGCATATTCGCAATACTCGCTGAATTTTCTACAAAAATAACAATTCGTATTTGATGTCATTCTATCCTCCAATTTACCGCACCTTCGAGACGAGATCTTCGTAAAAAGATTCTACTTCTCCGAACTCCTGTTCCGACAGTCCAAACACCTCAAAATATCCATAATGACGACAGATGTCGATACTAACTTCATCTTCGTCGTAAATCGTTTCCATCGGATCTCCAACAATGTTACGACAGTCGAAAATCCCGTACAGAGCATCTTCAATATTATCGGAAATAACAGCCTTTACTTTTTCTACTACTTTAGTCATTTTTCTTTCCTCCTCAAATTTTATCGAAAGTTTCAACGAATTCGATCTTCTCAAGTCCTCCAACATCAAACGGGCTTCGAGTGATTCTTTCGCCTTTATCGGTCTCGCCGTTCTTAATCATCTGAAAATATTTTTCGTACAATTCTCCGCCTTTTCCGATATACCAACCTGGACGACGGGTACAGATAATCAGAGAATTACCCCTCTTCGAAATAAGAGTGATGTCTTTTTCGGTGTGGGCTTCTTCCTTCCAACGCTTCAGCAGATCCTTAAGAGTAATAGTGGTTTCCATAATCGTTTCTCCTTTTTGATTTATGTTTTATTTTTTGGTTTGTTGGTTAGATGACGTCAATCTGGCAAGATCTCATAACGTCCAGTGCCTCTTTGTGCATTTTTGGAGTTGTCCCGGCACAACAAGACGAATCGACAACAATTTGAATTTCTGGCATCGCCGCCTTTAACATCAACGCATTAGAGATAACGCAAATGTCTGTACAGAAGCCAACAAGCTCAATCTTCTCCGTACACCAAGTTCTCGCAATGTCTATCAATTTCATTGAACCGAAGGTGTGTTTCATAATACGTCCATTCACAATAAATCTAGCATAGTCTCCATAATGATACTCCGATATAATGTCATGATTAATTAGCCATCCTTGCGTATTATAAATACAATGTCTGATTGGGAGCTTCTTTCCTTCCGGAGAATCATCGTAACTGTCCACATAATGGGTGTCCATCGTGAATAAAACGACACTTTCATCAGGATCTTCGGCAAACCCATCATTAACGATTTGATATTCTTTCATCTTTTTGATGATGTTTGGAACAGCTTTTTGGGCTTCCGGCGTTCCGAGAACACCGTCGATAAAATCGTTTTGTGCATCAACAACAACAAGAAGGTTTTTCATTTTTCATTCTCCTCACTCCAACCACTTCTTCGGACATTCTCTAATTTCGACATTTTGTTCTTTCCAAAACTCTCTGCGAACCGGAGTGTCTTCAACAAAGTTAAAAAACTTAATCAGTTCATCAGAACAATAGTGTGCCTTACCAATGACATGAAATATATCATCGGTTTCAACAAAATAAACGGAAAGACCAGAAAGACTATATCTAACATACAAAAGATATTTTTTCATTATTTTGGTCATTAAATCCTATTTTCTTTATACAAAATATACGCGGTAATATATTCACCTTTTCCATAAGGCACAAACTTAATATCTACCACAGTACAACGATCTTCAGTCTTCTCTATCCAATCATTAACTAAAGCGGTTATATTCTCTCCGCCGAATAAAGATGTGACACGCATATTTTCTCCTTTCACCACTCGAAGTTAGGATGTTTTTTCATGAATGGTTCAACTATTTCTTTGATGGCACGAACTACAGCTTCATCTGACGAAAAATAAACACTTTGACTTTTGCGGTCATAATCGACATCTGTACAGAGAACTCCAGTGTCACATATATATCGAACACACCAATGCGGATTTACGCCATCCCATTCTCGATTATCTTCAAACCCGTTACTATACGCAAACTTTAATAACTTACGATAAAGTAATTGATGAAGAGCTGTTTGCTCAGCAAATGTTTCGTCATTAAACGCATTACAAGCCTTAATTAAAGATTTTTCAAAAGGATGCTCTGTATAAAGACTATAACCGTTAATATTACTGGAATCATCAATATAATAATATCGTTCTTTGTTTTTAATGGCGAACGGATTCTTTCTATTTATCTTGGTTTCACTTTCTAACGATTTCAATCGCTTTTTAAGCGGTTTTGTTCTCTTGGGGTCGATTACAATATAGTTGTTACTCATTTCTTTTAATCCTCACATCATTTAAATTCACAAAACAAATTCGGGGTGTTCTTTCATAAACGGTTCGACTACTTCTTTAATCGCCTGATAAGCAGCCTGTATCGTGGAAAAATATACAGTCGAAAAGTGTTGTTCTACATTAGCAAGACCAAGGTTAACTTCTTTCGTGCCCCAATTATAGTAAATAAACCAATGCTTGTCATATCGCCTCCATTTTGCAGTATCTACACACTCGTTGTCATAAGCAAACTTTAACAGCTTACGGTAAAGCAACTGGTGAAGTGCTACTTGGTTGGCGAACTGCTCGTCGTTGAAATAGTTAGCAGCATTGTATCTGTTATTATCTACACAATCATTTGTGTTTGTCGAAGTTTCAATGAGATTTGACGAGTTAATAAAATGATAGTCAGAATATAGACCAACTCTATCAAACGGATTCTTTCTCTTTTCCTCAATTTCGATCCCCAGCAGTTTCACCTGCTCTTCAGTCAGCGGGACTTCTTTACCGTCAATTGTTAGTTTGACTTCTCTCATAATATACTCCTTTTACCACTTAAATTCGGGATGTTCTTTTACGAACGGCTCAACAACTTCTTTGATCGCACGACTTGCAGCATCGTCAGACGAAAAATAAACGGCAGAATGGTGTGCACAGGTATGAAATGTAGTATCAAATTGTTCACTGCGACATCCATAATAGATACACCAATGCTCGATTTCTCCATCCCACTCTGCCGTATCCTCAAACCCATTGTCCCATGCAAACTTCAGCAGTTTACGATACAGCAGTTGATGGAGGGCTACTTGTTGTGCAAAGGATTTATCGTTGAAATAGTTACCGTTAAGATGCATGAAAGTATCTGTAATACCGTTATCCTCTGTAAAAGTCCTTGCAGTTCCATCATAAATCGGGACATAATAGTACGATCCTAATCCCATACGATTGAAGGGATTTGTTTTCATCTCAACAATTTCAGTGCTAATAGCTTTTACCTGTTCATCCGTCAGTTCAACACACTTACCATTGATTACAGCGTAATTTTTGCTCATTTCTTTTTACTCCTTTTAAGTATATTTTCTGCTTCCACTCTTATTATAACAGAAAACCCCTCATTTGTCAAGGGGTTTTCGAAAATTTCTTTAAAATATTTTTAGAGATCCCAATCGTCGTCCGACTTTTCCGCTTCCTCTTCGATTTCGTCGGCGAACTCATCGTCCAGTGCCTCGAGCTGTTCGAGCTTTTTGTGCTGAATTTCGTCCATCTCGATTCCCTGCCACGGTAGCCTGACCGCAAACGATCTGTCCTGCGGAGTCCAGAGACTGTAATACGGGCAAAGATTCGTTGCTTCTGTTGGTTGATTCGGGTTGTTATTACAGAACGCACAGTAGAAGCACAGCGGAGACGGATGCGCGGTCCAGTTTTCGCTGAAAATATCGTCCAGTATTTTCCGCATCTTCGTTTCGCAACGCTTCTCCCAACCTTTTGTTCCCGCCTTTCGCATTTCTTCTGCGACCGGAAATTCGTATTCGCAATCAACTTGAATGTCTGCTCCGAACCGTTCTTTCAATGCTCCAACATAAACCCACATCTGCCGGGGACTTGTTAGCTTCTTGTCGTCATATGCTTCGGCACTCGTTTTCAGGTCGTGAATCACGAAGTGTTTCGGGTCATCACGATATTGAAGAACGCGGTCAATTGAGCCTGTAAAAAGAACCTTGTCGAAGTAATATTCGAACGGCATTTCTGCGGCAAAAAGTTTTAGCTCCGGATGCTTCGCAAGATACTCTTCTTGCCGATAAATTCCTCTTTCCAAAAACGCCTGCGCCTTCTCTTCGAATGTTCTCCCGGTTTTGTCGAGAGCCTCCCAATCGTCTGGGAACATTCGCCGGAGAATGTTTACTCCGAAAATATCGCCATCCTTGTCTTTGGGGCTTTTCTTTGGGATGTTCACATTTTGGAAATAATCTTTTAGCATCGGGTAATCGATTGATTTCCCGGCGAGAAGCATTTCAGTTTGGAGCTGATTTATTTTGTGCAGAAGTGTTCCGTAGTAAATTGCAAGACTAGTCGCCGAAATATAATGCCCTTTCACATATTGAAGATAATATCGGTAGGGGCAGTTTTCATATACTTCTGTTCGAGAATATGAGAACTTCGGTTGTTGGTATGATTTTTTAGTTTGTGTCGCCATCATCGGTCTCCAGACTTTCTTTCAGGGCTCTTTCAACTGCTTCATCAACCAACTCTTCTGTGTGTCGAATCGACTCAGATAACATGACATCGATCGGGTAGGTGGATTTTGAAAGTTTGCCGGTCACTTCAAGCAATAAAGTTTCAAGTTTATAAACCACATCCTCATAATCCCTAAGAAGATTATTATATTTCCTGCCAGATACAAGTGGCAGTTTGGCTTTGCTGTATTCCATAATTTTCTATCCTCCTTTAAATATAAATATTTTCTTCTGCTTCTTCTCTCGTGAAATATACGTCGTCAGATTCTAATACGAAATAGTAATCTTCTTCTTTGTTATACACATCATATAATGTGCAATATTGATAAATGCGAACCCCTCTAATAGTAGCTTCCTCAATTTTGTCAATTCCGGAAATATAATAAACCGTATCCCCAAAACTGCAAGGAAAATGCATATCCATTCCTAACATTTTTAATTACTCTCCTTTTTATGAATCTCTTTGTGACAATCTACACACAATGTTATGAGATTTTCCGGTTCATCTCCACCACCCTTACAAACGGGCAATATATGATGTACATTTAATTTCCCATCATCAATCGGAATTGCCACGCCGTATTCGTTTTGAAATGCGTGAAATTCACCGCATTTTTGACAAGTAAAATTGTCTCGATAAAGAATGCGTAGAGAATACGGATCTCTTCCTCTGTTCCATACTGTCATATCATTAAATGCCTTACTGTGTTCATCACAACAAAAACTTGTTCTACGTCCGCTTAATGGTTTTCCGCACCATTTACAATGTTTAGATTCAACATAATCAGGGCACTGAAACCAAACTTTTTCTCCAAACATTTTTTGCGCTTCATACATTGCAGGAAACGGTCTGCGTGTACCGTTCATTTCCCACGCCTTAAGAAATTTGCTCATTTTACCAGAACATCCTCAATACACTTATTGTCCCACTTCTTATAAGCATCCAAATACATTTCGTTTTTATCGCCGTTGTATGTTGCTTCGTAATACATGCCATCCCAAACATTTGTGCTCAAAAGAGCCTTGTTGTTTTGAAGCGTCTTGCACAACCATACGACATAAACATCTTCTGTCGTCAGCCGACCTTCGTCGGTGATTTCTTTGTGAATGTTAAAATAATCTGCAACAGCCTTTTTCGCAAGTTCTACAAATTTCTGGTTATCCATTTTTTAATCCTCCTCATATTCAATCGGTTTACATACGGTTTCGTATTTCGTTAATTTCTTATCTCCAAGAAAAGAAGCAACTGTTAGATATGAATAATGATCGCAAAAAGAACTTTCGATTTCGTCTTTGTGTTTAGATACAAAATCATCGACTTCGTCTGGGATAAATGGACCATCGGCATAAAACTTCCATCTTGTTTGGTCCTTTAAGAAATAATCATATATGTACATTTAATCCTCCATGTCCATTCTCGCGCCACAGTTGCTACAGTAGTGCGGCAACACCGTGTAATACCCGGACTCGGCGTCTCCATCTATACAATAATCCTCAGTTACATGCTCACAATTGCTGCACTGAGCATACTCTCCATAATGTTCCCACTTCGCGTGTTTAACTTCTTGTGCATTGACGATTGGCTCGTTTTTTAATTCCGACAATATCTTTTTAAAAGCACACTCTGTTGCCTCGACTGCCATCTCGTAGTATTCGTCTCCATAACTGTTTTCCTTGTCAGATTTTGTTTCTTCAATTTTATCTTCAAGAAACGTTTGAAATGCATCGGCATCAATGTATTTTGCCATCATTCATCCTCCAGCATCAATGCTCCGCATGACGGACAAAATCTCCAACCTTCTTGTGTTGCAATGTTTCTAATAAGACTGCAACGGGAACATTTTACTTCTTTATCGTTCATACGAACCCATTCGCCTTCCTCGTCTTTATGCACGTCTGTTGCGGCAGGTGCTTTTTCAATAATTTTGATTGCTTCACCAAACCCCATAATATAGTTGTCATATTTACAGTAGTTTCTTGCTAAATCTTCATGCCGTTCTTGCATTTTATGCAACAATGCATCTTTATCAATGTAGTTTGTCATCATTCGTCCTCCTGTTCCACGCTTCAACTGCTTCCCATTCGCAGTTATTTGCGAATGGGTCTACCGCCTCATCAAACGGTGTAATATAACGTTCGAGGAGGTCTTTAATCGGAGCAATTCCAAATGTATTTTTATTTGGTATCGCCCACGAACGAGTAATCTTCATCTTACTTCCTCCATTATTTAACAATTGAGCAATATTTTAACCAATCTTCTTTAATACTTTCATCTTTCACCCATTGTCCATCCACAAGTTTTGTAATCTCTGGTGTTTGTAAATTTAAGCGATTACACCAACCTCGCACAGTCGTTCCTGTGACACCAAGTTCTTCTGCGATTTTATCATATGAAAGTCCGGTAGCCCTCATCTCTCGTGCTCGATGCGCAATATTGGTTTCTCCATAATCATTACACATAATTATAATTTCTTCGGTTATGTCTTCGTCTTTAATGTTCAACAAGCTCAACAAACTATTTCCAAGATCGTCCACAGATTGTTTTAGTGTAAATATAATATCGGCCGCATTAGAATTTGAAATAAAAAAGAAATAATGTTTTATACCATTTTTATATGCCATTTCTTTTTTCTTAAAATCATTTTCTTTTATATAATCTGCCGTTTGTTTTTTGCCCCATCCAACTTCGTGTTGCCTCCCGCCGGGCTCTATGATTAGATTTAAGTTTTTGCAATAAAAATCATATCTTCTTTTACCGCTCCAAACAAATGATTTTTGATATTCAAATTCAATGTTGAATATTTTTAAAAACTTAAAAACAAACTTTTCAATATATGAAATATGATCCTTACAAGAACATCCAAAACCATTCTCTATAACAACACCCGGCTTTTTATAATATTCCTCTCCGCAAAACTTACACCTCATTAATACAGGTTTTGAAGAATGCGGAGCGTTTTTCTTCATGTCCTCTTCCGACATTCCATATTCTTCAAAAAACTTTCTATACGGAGTATAATAAATATGCTCGTGAAAATGTTTCATATTACGCAGGTGATCGGATGTTAAAAATATGGTTTCCCCACCATCTGTCAAACACTCCCACAGTGGTCTCGATCTACCAGAAGACTTTGCAACACAGTCAAAATCTGCTCGTCTTATAACCGTAACGTTGTCTCCGTATCTTTTTCCAGATAAATCATTGATGGTATTAGACATCATTTCACTTTGAATGCATCCGCAAGATTTAGTAAGACCAACCCTCAAAGATCTTCCAATTACGATGGTTTCCCTTCCACAGTCGCATTTGCATCTCCAAAATGCGGCAGTTTTATTTTTATACCTCGGCGGCATTTTTTCGATTACGGTTAGCCTTCCGAATCTTTTACCGGTTAAATCTATAAGATCTGCCATATTTATTTATTCGTGAAATCATAATATTTCAGCCACTCCTCCATTTCATCACTCTTTATATATTCGCCATTAACGTATTTCGTTTTATTTCTTTTTTCAACGGTCATCCTAATAGAATCACCTTTGCATAATGGCTTTCTTGAAAAGTCTTTTTTGCTTACTTTAACAATTTTTTGTTCTCCATTCCACACACCGTAAAGACTTAATTTCGGAGAAAAACGAGAATCGATATCCAGAACGAGCCAACTTCCTTGCTGTGATGGATCCGTAGAGGCACAATATCCGAGGAACTCCTTTTCCCAACTCAACCGCATCATCATTGTAATCGGGCGTTCTCCAGCAAGTTCTGCGAGTTCTCGAAGCATTCCGTCATTGTCAGTGATTTTATACTGCGTTTTGGGTTTGACGGTATATTTTGCAACAACTTCTTGAACGGGTGCGGGAAGGGCAGAAACTTCAGATTCTTTGAGTGTCTTACGGGTGCCGAACTTGTTATAAAGTTCAACAATATTCAGAAGTTTTCCGATAGGGGCGAACTGGGAGAAATAGTTGAGCTTGATCAACGTATCCAACTTCGCAACATTCATCGATTTCATATGATCGAATTCTCTCAACAGATCTATAAAGTTGTCGAATTTTTTTGTTTGCGAAAGTTCGTAAAGATCGTTTGCCAAATCCTGACTTAATCCTTTAATTGACAAAAGGGACGGTTGGATAATTCTTCTTTCCGGAATTGCGTTAAACTTTCGGTTGTCTTCTCCAAATCGATACGGACCTTCTTGAATTCCAAAAGCCTTTTTCATTTCCGCTTTTAGAGCACCAACCTTGTCTTTTTCTCCTCTGTCCGAATGGAACTGTAAAAGTACCTCATAAAATTCGTATGGATAATTCGCTTTCAGCATTGCGCAAGAAAGACTATCGATTGCCATACAATATGCGTGCGCGGAATTGAAACCGTACCCGCAAGAGTCGTTGATGATTTGCCAAACTCTTTCGCTCATTTCCTGCGCTTGATTTTCTTCAATTCCTTCTTCCGCGACGATTCTCTTTTTAAATCCTTCGATAAATCTATCTTTCAACGGACGAACCTTTTCGGGATGCTTTTTAGCAATCGCTTTTATAATTCCATAGCATTCATCCATCGGAAATCCAGCATATGAAAGAACAGACATTGACTGTTCTTGATACAAAATCCAAGACTGTGGAAGTTCTTCTGTTTGCAGGAGCTTGTCAAAAGCAGGAATTCCATAACTAAAAGATTCTCTCGATTCAAATTTAGAATACATCGACTTGAAAGCAGGACGGATTGCGGCAATCCACGCCGAAAGTTCTGAAATGTTTTTTGCTCGAAACCGCATCATTTTCTTCGAAGAACTTACTTGCTCACACTGATTAACCCCAAGAGTATATCCGTTTCTATAAATGTCCCAAGTTTTTGGATCGTTTTTAACAAAATCTTTCAGTTCTTCAACTGTTTTGTGCGGAATTCCAATTCTACGATAAATCTTATCAACCAAAAGAACAATACTTACACAAAGAATATCGTTTTTCAGAAATTTATAATTTTCTGCAATTGCTCCGTCTACAACGGCTGTTAAAAACTCTTTTCCTGTTGATTCCGACTTACATTTAATCAGACCAATTTCTTCTCGGATGTTGCCTTGATAAAGAAGAAAGGCACAGTTATGAACGCACATATTATAAACCGTATATGAATTGTCTTTGTCTACTTCAAAATTATAGACGTCTTCATATTTTTCGGTTTCAGAAATAGAGTGAACCCAATACCAAATATATCCATCTTCATAAAAACTTCTATCATTTTTACGTTTATCAAGATGAAATTTAATAATATAAGACTCTTTTCTTCTAACTTGTCTTCCTTCAATAATGTCTATATTCTCCGGACGTATTTGGAAATTAGTTGGAACTTTATAAACCTTATGGATACATTGTTGCAATCCATATATTAATTCTTTACTAACAGAAGATAATATAAATTGTTTTTTATCTTTTTGATAATGTCCGTCTGCAGAAATATATCCGGTTAAAAATTCCGATAATAAGTCAATCGGTAAATCTATTACAAATTGTGGAATTTTTTTACCATTGGCATATCTTCCAAAATTCTGAAAAAATTCATAGAGGGCACTGTCTTTTAACAAAAATTTATAAACAGTTCTATTTTCTTCTACCCTATATGGAATTAGGTTATTTAAATGACGAGAAATATCAGAAACTTCTTTCTCTGATTTTGCACAGCAAATCTTTATTCTTTTCCTATGACTTGGCTCATAATATTCGCACCAGCCATCTCCGACCCATCTCCCAACTATCCACCAGAAATCTTTATTATTTAAATATTTTTCCAGCCCAGAAAAGTTTGGAATAATGCTATTAGAATTTACAACACTTCCAACTACATCGTGAGGGAAAATATCTTTTGCCTTAATCCATTCTTTTTCAGAAAAGGTTCTTTTTATCGACCAGTTCCCATTATCTTGTTTATATCTTTCTCTTTTTAATCTTCTGCATAACACCGGGTGGTTTTCTGTTAAATAAACATCCTCTCTACCAATTGATTTTAATTTATACAGTTGTTGATCTGCGGTCTTGTTAACATATAAAACATCGCAAAATCTACCCGCATGAGTTAAAACCTTATCCCCGACGCTGATTGTTTCAATTGGTTTATACCCGTCATTCGTATAAACAAGAGTTCCTTTAGGAAAGCACGGAGCTTTCTTCTTATCCATAATAATGCCCCAATATTTTTTGCTTTGTTCAATATAGTTGGAATATTTTTTATCTACAAAATCATAAATATCAATCTGATCTTTGTCATCTTCTTCTGCATTTTTAACCGCTTCTTCGTAATCTGCAATCTGTGAAGAGATGGTGTTCGCCAATTCGAAATCCATATTTTGAGAACGAGCAAACAATTTAAATGCAGATTTCTTCTTACAAGTTCCGAAGGCAATCATCGGAATCGCGTGATCGTCTCCGAGAATTTCTTTCTGTGCTTCTTCTGCAATTTCTGGCGTTCCCCAGTTCATATCGATCTTGATCTACCGCTACTTTCGTAGTATTTGCACCAAACAAATGGTCGGAATAGACTATACCACAATCGTTGATATTATCTCGGATTCCTCTTGGTAGTCGTTGCGAGCTCCCCATACGATAAATTCGGTTAGGGTTGTCTCTCAGGATTGCCCAATTCTTAATCTTTTTACAATACCATCGTGATTGGCGATGCCGCATTTTGCTTTCGCTAATGTTTTGTAATTAAGACTTAAGGGCTTCCCCTGATATTCGAGGTTTTCCACATATAATCACTTATATGGGCGACTATGTTGTTAATCGGGCAATGAATGAGTTTCCAGAATTCTTGTTTTACTAATAAATCGTTCAGGATAAAGTGTTATCGGACTTTGAAATCTATCGACTTTTGAAAAACCAAGAAGCGTGTTGGTAAAATATCCAACCGAAGAGCCTCTTCCACTATCGGTTAAAACGCCTCCTTTCTCAATCGCTCTTTTGACAATTTCGTAGTCAAGAAGGAAGTAATCAGCCATTCCGGTATCTTTAACCGTTTGAACTTCCATTTTGATTCCTTCAAGATATCTCTTATACTCTTCTCCGGCAATATGATGTTTCTCTGCGTATTCTCTAAAAAGCTTGCTAATCAGAACACTATATTTTTTGTTTCTTTCTTCTTGTGAAAGATTTGGATAAAGAGTAGGAAGTTTAATATCTTTGCTGAAAACAGGATTGTCTTTTGCATAATCGTCAAATGTTAGAGAGATGTCTGTGTTGTCCATTGCTTTTTGAACCTGTTCTCTTGTAAAAATTCCCTGCTCCATAAAACGTCTCATAACCTCTTCGTCGTCGGGATAGTCCATATACCACCCCTCTTCGTCCTTATAATGGACGTCTTTTGCTTCGAGAATATATTCTCTTTCCTGCGCCTGTTCCGGATAAATGTAGTGACTGTCAAGGCCAACAATCATTTCGATTCCATATCTTTGTGACAAGGAAAGAATTCTACGAGAGATCGCTCTCTGTTGGTCGGTTGCGTGCGCTTGGATCTCCAGATAAAAATTTTTTCCAAAATGTTTCCACAATCGAAGAGTAATATCTTCGATATCATCATATTTCCAATATGCCACACAAGCAGTTGTTACGACCACATCGTCAGGAGGAAGGGAAAGAAGAAGTTCGAGATCGACACGGGGTCTAAAATAATACCCTGTTTCATTTGCCTCTGAAAGAATTTTATTAATGGCGCGTCTTCCGATTTCTGTTTTTGCAAGAAGCAATATATGACAATTAGAGTTATCTTTATGCGCCTTTATTGTTCCGTCTTTGTTTTTTAACGGTTCTCCTGTCGATGGATCGATTTCTTCATATTCTTTTTCCCTGTCTTTTACCCAATATGCCTCTGCTCCAAAAACAAATTTGAGATTATATTTTTGAGCAAGTTCATAACATTGATAATAATATCCCTGCCACCCGTGCTCGACGCTACTAATCACTTTGTGCCCCAACTCTACGGCTCTTTTGGCATATTGTTCGTTTGTTGCCGCAGAATCCGCAATACAAACATTTGAATACGAAGTATGCCGATGAAGGTTTTGCATTTTTAATTCATACCTCCAAATAAATCTTTTTCTGCCCGTTCTCTTGCCAAAATTGCATCATCAATACTTTCAAAAACCCCAACATAATGATTTTTCTTTCTATATTGAATATTCACTTGCCATTTTTGCAATCTTTCGAGCCAAGAAATGCCTTTATAACCACTTTTATTATTGGAATATACCGAACAATTAATTGGATTTTCTGATTTTTTAATTGTTCTTAAATTTTCGAGTCTATTGTCGCATCTGTTTCTGTTTATATGATCAATTATTTCTACATTTTTATCTTTTCTATCAAAAAACAATTTGGTTTTCGTCAAAAGTCTATGTAGATATACATCTTGATCGCAATACGAGAAATATGCGTATCCTCGACTATCTATACTAATATATCTATCAAACGATTTTAAATAATCCACAAACTTGCTATCTATAATGATTTTATCGTTGATGATTATCGTATCGCCTTTTGTTTCGTATTTGTTTTGTTTTCTTTGGGTAGATTGAATAATATTTATTGGATTTCCTTTATAGTCTAAATTTTCTTCTGTTATTACATTTCTTATATCTTTATATTTTTCCACGCATTTGGAACACATTAAATTTTTTCTTCTTCTCAATTGTAAAATACTAAAAACTTCTTCGTTTCCACAGCTGCATTTACACAACCATCTTGAATGGGTGTTTTGCGTATCATAATAACTCAAAACAGTTAAATTACCATAAACTTTTCCAGATATATCCTTTTCATATCCGATACTTTCTCTTCTTCCAAAAGATTTATTACAAACACATCTTGTACTGTTTCCGGCTTTAATGCTACTACCATCCACTGATTTTTTATATCCGCATTTTATACAATGGCAATTCCAATAATATTTATATTTACCCTTTGTCGAATCGAAAGAGTCGATGATGAAGTCGCCGAATTGCTGTCCCGTTATATCTTTAAATGCGCCCATTATACTACCTCCAACTCCTCTCTCATAACCCTATCAAACCTCTCTTTCCCCAAATCGGTCGGACTGTTCTTTTCGCTCCCATCAACAACCGAGCTCTTCGTCCAATTCCACCAACGAATTGGCAAATCTCTCAACACACAATACTGTCTTAACGTTTCCACGTTTTTCATCGTGTGTTCCTTTTCCAATCCTTCGTCCAACAAAAACACAACCGACGTCGGAGAGAGTGTCATAATCAACCGAGCCTGTTCATCTGACAAATTGCTCGACCCAAGAGCTACCGCGTTTCGATATCCCATCGTCGCTAACTGCTGAACGGCTTTCTCGCTCTCGACAACACAAATCTCGTTTCCAAACAACCCGCTATAATTCTCCGTAATCCCATAAAGAGAGTTGCTAACGGCGCCCTTATAAACATACCAATACTTCTGCTGGCCGTCCTCCACCGGGTGATTGACACGGGCTTTTACTGCGATAATCTCTCCTCCGACGGGCGACCTCCAAGGAAATACGATCAGGTCTTCTATCGGGTCAAACCTGACTCCAAACTCGTGTTGAACTTCGAGCGAAATGTTGTCATCGAGCCAACGCCGATTTCCTTTATCAACATATTGGTCCATAATCGATTCGGGATATGTCGCAATTTCAACCTGTCTATCTTCTCCAATTCGGTCATAAAATCCTCCGAACAACATATCGCGCTTTGGAGGCTCCCAATCGTCTCCGAGACCGAGAACACTCTTGATTTCAGCCAAGACTTCAATAAACTTCACCGAACGACTTTTCATTATATATGCAATAATGTCGCCGTTCTCATTTGTTACGAAATCTTTAACATAAATTGAAGGATTATCTTCGAGCCGAATCGAGATGTTCTGACCGCCCTCTTCATTACGAGCAAACCGGATCTCGGTTCGTTTGAGATGGATGTGGCAGAACTCAAACCTTTCGAGCAATTCCACGATATGCTCTGGGTTTTCTATTAACATTTGTTTGATGTCGGTGAGCATCGTGGTTTCCGTTACTGAAAACTTATAAAAAGTTATAAACTTTTATGTTTCATTCCTATTTCATCGTATATGCTTTTGTAATCATTTCTGATATACTACTCACAAGTTCTTGTACACTCTATAGGCGTAAATTCCTGACTAACGTGCCAGTACATATCTGCATTAACTTGAAAGTGTTATAATGCAGATTGTTCTAATAACATTTCTCCATGTCTTTTCAGATTTAGACTTGCTTGATAATCTCTATCTATGATATTTCCACATTCACACTTGTAAATGCGGTCGCTAAGTTTCAAATCCTTTTTGATATTTCCACAACAACTACATAACTTAGAACTCGGAAAGAATCTATCTGCTATAATTACTGGAATGTTATTCCACTCAGACTTATATTCAATCTGTCTCCTAAATTCATAAAACCCTTGTTGCTGAACTGCTTTAGACAAATGTTTATTCTTCATCATTCCACTCACATTCAAATCTTCCATACAGATAAAACTTGGTTTTCGTTTTACAATTTCAGATGTTGTTTGATGTAGGTAGTTCTGACGAATATTCGTTAGTCTGTGATTCAATTTTAAAAGTTCTTTTTCACTTTTTATAATATTGCTTGTTTTGCAGTAACGCTCTCCTTTCTTATTATTCTCATATTTTCTTGATATGGAACGTTGTAGCCTGCGCTTTCTTTTTTCTAACTTCTTAACTCTTTGGGTTTTGTTTATATTCTGATACTTGTTCTTGTCAGAACATATTGCCAAATCTTTAATGCCTAAATCGATTCCAACACCTTCGTTGGTTGGAGGAGCGGTAGAATTTTCGTATTCAATTCCAACTGTGATATACCAATTAAGTCCATCATATTTAATGCGTGGATTCATATACTTTGTATTTCCAATAGGTGTTCTTCCGCGTTCGGCAAGTCTTATCCAGTTAAGTCTTTGCTTATTCTTTTTCTTAGACGTAGCAAAACCCTCAATCTTTACATGTGTGTCTGTAAACTGAATTCTTACATTATCTTGGTAGAATTTCGGCATTGAATATTTCTTACTCTTAAATCGTGGGGACTTTGTAATTCCCTTAAAGAAATTTTTGTACGCCTCACAAGCATCTTTAATTGCTTGCTTTGTTACATTGTTAGAAACATTGTTTAGCCACGCATATTCAGAAGTTTTCTTTAATTGTGTAAACTCTTTTCGTAAGTCTCCATCAGATATAAATTTTCCACCATTCTTATAATTTTCTTGTTCTCTTCCTATTGCCCAGTTATAAGCAAAACGAGCAGTATTGGCATATTGAAATAATTTAGTTTGCTGTTTGTTGTTTGGAAGCAACATTACTCGAATTGTTTTTATCATCGCTCTCACCTTTCTTATAAAAGTCAACAATAGTCATTTTTTCTCTCCTTTTCAAAAATCTTTTGTAAATAAAATCGGTCTTTCATTTCTATTATTATTATAGCACAAAACCTCCTGTTTGTCAAGAGGTTTTGCGAAATTTAATATTCTATTTTTTTGTCCGACTTCTCGAAGACCCAAAAGTAGCTATGAAACTTTCTTGCATTCTTTTGGTTCTGAATTTGCCAATCGGCAACCAGCCGGTTCTTTACCAACAAAATAAACAAATCTTTTGGATAGAACCCAGTTCTAACCGCCTCGTTCATCACAAATACGTGGCTCATATATTGTTTCCCGCTACTTACCTTGTCTTGACATTTGAAAATCAAAATTCCGTTGTCTTTTAGCACGCGGTGAAACTCTACGAGAGAATCGGTATAAAACTGAAAAAGTTCTCTTTCTGTTGGATATACCCCGAACCTTTTGTTGATTTTGTTGTTGTCGTCGTCTTTGGATAAAGATGGTCCTTTCGTCGCAAGAAACGGCGGGTCAAACATCAAGCAGTCAATTGAATTATTTTCCATCGGAAGATTGCGACAGTCGGCTTGAACAACCTCGGGAAGACAAGGGGCAATATCGAACTTTAATTGCGGCTCTGGAACATTATATTTTTTATAGAAATTTCCCTTGCTATATGTGGGGTCGCAATCGATTTTATGAGACGGAACGTGAAGTTGGAGAATGTTGTTGATGATTTCTCCTTGATCGTATGAAATACTGGAAATCAGATTTTTCATCACTTTATTCTAAATTAAACTCTCCGTTTAAGAACATCTTCATAATATTGTGCTCTTTTCGGATTTCTCTTTTAGTTAATTCGTCGCATCTCACAAAATCGTGCTTTGATTCGACATAAAAATAAATATCTGTATGGTTTTCTTTCTCGTTCCAACCATACCTATGGTCAAGTGCAACGAGAGAGTTTGTGAGAATGACGGTGTCTTCGCCAAACTTCTCTCTATATGCGTTGAGTTCTTTTACATTGTCCGTATAACCCCACGAGGCGCTGAGTCTATTATAATTAGAAAAACTCGTCAGACGTGACCACCAACGAATGTTTCCGTCATAAAATAAAATCTTCATTTATCAATCCTTCGTTTCCCACCACGGATGAAGTTGAATCCGAAGCCCTTTCGTTAAAGTTTGGATAATTTGAAGAATGTCTGCGTAATCAAGAACATAGAATTCATCGTCGTCACCGTACTCTTCAATATTCCAATCGAAATCAAAAACCTCACCGTCTACTGTCGGGACAAGACAAGTCGCCCCGAAATCGCCATCAGTAACAAGAACGCTGTTTCCATCTGCGTGATCGCCATCGAGAAACGGGATCCCGCCGTTTGGAAATTCTTTCATTAGTTCTTTGAATTGTTGTTTTGTCATCATTGTCATCGCAATATCCTCCAAATAAAATATGTTTTAATTATTCAGAATACCACTTATTCCAATAATCCACCATGGCCTTCCTCAAATCGTTCATATTTTCCTTAGTGATTCGGACCTTGTGAATAATTGCATCGCGCTCCATTTCATCGACTGCAGCATCAAAATTGTTTCGCATATAATTGAGAGCTCTTTCGTTTTTGGCGGTTTTACACTTCATATAGCGAGATTCAAGTCTGTTCAACCACTCGGTGTGCATTTCTTTCGACGGAAATACTTCAATAACACCTGGTAGTGTGACTCGTCTTTTCGCAAAATATTCTCTAACTTCTTTATGAGACGAAACGAAGACATTGTAACCCTGCAATTCAAGATCAATAGCAATGGCACAATACTCTTCTACCCAATTATCATCTTTAACAAAATTACTGCTTTCAAGATCAATATAACCAGTTGTGTTGGTGTCGCCTTCATATGCGCGAGTTACGCTACTTTTACCAATCCCGGGAAATCCAATAATAATCATTTTATTTTCTCCTTATCTTGTGTTTGTATCTTGCCCAATTCTTTTATGTACTGGACGCACTTTACAAGTTTCCCCCCACTTACAAAAATCTCCACTGTATTTAAACAAAAATCCAACTCCAGTGTCTCCGGAATCTGCGCCGGAACGGCATTTGTCAATTGTTAAAACTCTAAAAACACATTTTCTTTCTTCTTCTTTTAACTCATATGGTTCGTCTTTATATGATCCGTCTGGTTGTTGAATTGAACGAAATGGTTTAAAATCATATGGACTTCCTGGTAAGAATTCCTCCGGATACGACTTCCGCAACATTAAAAGATTGCTGAGTACCTCTTTCGACTGCTTTCCGTTTGCAAGAGCCGATGCATCCAGAAATAGACTGCCAAGACTTGCAGGAGTAAGCTGAATAGTGTATAATCCAATAAGATCGTATTTTTTTGCCAAAGAATCCAACATACGAGAATCTTTAATAATGCTGACCCATGAACTATCTTTAATGTTTTCATCAATTGTCAATTTAAATGTATCCACAACGTAAAAATCAATCCCATTACGCAAAGACTCTTTTTTAATAATATCCCTCGTTAAATCTGAATCAGCATCACTCATTGTGATAATTTTAAGCTTTCTGCCATATCCATTGTTCCACCATTTCCAAGCTTCTTTAATCTCTTCGATGTCTTCTGGAGTTAAATCTCCACTTTTTAATTTCTTTTTAGTAATCTTCCAGTAATTGCGATATCTTGTCAAAACAATTAAAAGAATTAAAAGTTTCAAATCAGATAAAGACATTTCATTACTAATAAAAACGCCAGAAAGCCCCTTTGAGAGAAGTGAAAAAACAATATTAATAATAAAATTTGTTTTACCACATCCAGAATGAGCGGCAATTGCACTCGTTGTTTTTCTTTGAAGTCCAAGAATATTGCGAGAGAGAAATGGGAACATATTGATTTCCTTCCCCTCAAAATTTAAACCAGCATCAGCAAGAGACACTCCGACTCCGTCGCCTTTTTTCAAATCTTCAAAAAAGTTATCATCGAAAAGAGCATATGATTCATCCAGCACTTTCATCGAAGAAGCGCTATTGTTAATTGAAATATTAGCAATCCTCTCTTCATACCATTCAGTAACGTTATTGGCGCTAAACTTCTCAAACAACTTCAGCGGTTTGATCTTCTTCCCATTGTCAAGCGTTACTTCTTCGAGAAGATTAAATCCATTCTTGTGAAGTTTCAGAATAATGTTGCTTTTATTGAACTCATCAAGAATCGCATCCCAGTTCTTCAGATCAACGGTGGAAGCAAGTTTCTGAATTGTTTTCCAACCACCGATACTCTGCAGACGATCAAGGACCTCTTCCGGACAATTGGAAAGAACTGTCACCTCATCGATTACATTAAAGTGCTTTTCGCGAAGATATTTAACAACTCCAAAAAGAAGTCTTCCGTGCCGAGAGAGAAATGTTTCCGAAGAAACCGTGGATTTTATATCGTCATACAGCGTAATATCTGCATAAAGACACGCAATTAAATTTCCTTCAATTGTTAATCTATTTTCAAGAAGCTCCTGCGGATACTGATCAATAACCCCTGTTACAAACTGTTCCATCTGACACATGTTTACGCTTCGTCCTCCAATTCTGCCAATGACTTTCTTCGTTTACTATTCGGGATTACCGCCGTATTTTCTTTTACCTGTGATTCAGACTCCTTCAGCGGCAAACTCATATACTCATTCGACCGATACTGCGCCACATTGCTTTTAACAATTGCACTCAAATATTTGATCATACCAAAGTCGCTCTCAAAATGCTTTTTCTTCAATGTCTCCGACAGAGAGCGTTTATTCTCCGCTAAATACCACTTGACTTTGTTGCCATTTCCGCCGACGACTTCTTTCCAAGTCAAGTATTCCTTCCAAACGATGGTTCGTCCGGTAAATTTTCCTCCGCAAATATCGAGCACTGCATCATAAATCGGAGCAAATTCTTTTTCGTCAATCTTGTTGGATTTTGCAGAATTTTTATCCTGCCAACGGAGATAATGTTGTTCGTTCAAAAAGTAAACTTTGCGAGTTCCGCCGAGAACAATCTTATATGCGCAAGACTGCTCGATTTTGTTTCGGCAACCGCAAAAACATTCAACCATCATTCGCTTGTTTCCTCCTCTATCAGCGGTCTATCATATTTCTCTAATCTCTCCACAATCAAGTCTCTCGGCAAGAAATCTCGGCAGAAATATGCAGATGCAAACGGACTGCCCTCAATGGGTTCCGCCATACTTTTTGGAGTGTGGAATCCGATGCGTTGGTCGAAACTCAAGAGCTGAATTCCATTTTTGAAAACATCAAATCGAGACTTCCCTTGCAAACTGTTCAATGGAAGGAGAATTACAAACGGTTTTCCGAGTTTGTCAAGACGGAAAAGGGCCTCGTCTTTATGACTGAACGGAGGGTTGCTAATAATAACATCATAGGGTTCGTCAGGCTCATATTTGAAGAAATCCCTTCCGTCAGACAGCGAACTCCGAATAACATTAAACCCCTTTTCTTGGAACGTCCGAACATACGCGCTCCACTTCTCATCAAATGGGCACCAAATGGTTTTATATCCACTATTCTTCAAGTGCTTAACAAGAGGTGCAACCGCATAAAACGGAGTATACATCTCATCCCCGGAAGCGGTTGTGTCAGAAGTCAAATAACCAACATTCAGCATAGATCAATTCTCCTTTAATGTATAGTCACGAATAAAATCAGCAGGTTCCATATAATTTTCGCAATCTTCCGCAAATGCCTTACAACAACTGTCCTCATCATAAGCACTTGCGGCATATTCGCCATCGTATTCATAGACGGTAGTTTTACACGCCTTCAAATGAATACATTTTTTACAAGTCTTCATATTCAAGCTTCCCCTTTCTTTCTACTATTATTATACCACAAAACCCTCCTGTTGTCAAGAGGGTTTTGAAAAGTTTTTTAGATTTAATAATCTTCGAGGTCTTCCGGGTCGTCGCACTCGTCCTCGTCATACTCATCGTCCCAATATTCTCTTTTCCCGAATCGATAACTCTCGTATACATCGTCATCGTCGAAAATCGAGCGATTGTCGAGACAATCGTTTCGACGAGTTTTGCGCCCAAAATCGTCTTGGTCGTCTTGACAAAGCGCTTCACCTAAAGCCCAAAGTGCGAAATAACCAAGCATATTATTTTCCTCCTATTTTTGAAATGCGGATTTTATTCACGATAGTCATCGTAAATCTCAAGAGTTGGATATCCATCATTGTCATTCAAATAGTGATCTGCAATAATTATCTCTCCATATTTTCTTGACAATGCAACAAGTTCCTCTATTGAACTAATCTCGATCGTCCATACATTCATCATCTCACGGTCGCGACAAATATGACCATCTCTCCCGATGCGATGATTAGTTCCAACAGAAAACCAATTTCCCTCTCTGTCTGCAAACTTTTTATCAAATTCCTCTGGACTATAAAGGGCTCTGGTTTCTATTCTAACTACTTGATCTTCCTTTGCCTCTGCGCACGGCGAGGAGCCATCTCCATAATCGCTCGTGCGCGTAATAATGAATTTCATAACAGTTTCCTTTTAATCCAGAATCGCAAGGATCTTGTTCAGCGTTTCAACCGTCGCATCCGCCAACTTAACCTTCTCCGGATCTGCCGCTTCGGTAATCAGAATTTCTCTTGCCTTCTTCTTCACCTCTGCGCTTGCCGTGCGAAGCTTTCCCTGAATCTCCGCGCGAAGGTCGTCGATGGTCGGAGCGGTGTCTGCATCATCCATATCGAGACCGACATCGGAAGTGTCCGGGTCGAGGTCGTCGATGTCAGCGGTGTCCGGCGTTGTGTCGATGTCTTCATCTTCTGGAACCGGCTTCGGAGTTTCTGCGCGATATACGGGAGGAGCTTTCTTTGTTGTTGTCGGACGCGCAGAAGAGAAGTTTGTCTTGCTTCCTTCGATTCCATCCTCAACAACTTTGATGAAATCCTTTGCCATATTTGGCTTATCAAACACCATATACTCTGGAACTGAACCGTCTGCAAAACGACCGCCGGCATCAATTGTGTCTGTGCCACGGAAATAGAGCTTACGAACCATTTCAGTTACATACTTCTTTTTCTTGTCGCCAGTTCCGCGTTCTTCGGTATCTCTATCGATAATTCCGGTCAGACACACATCCAAGCAGTCTCCGAAAGCGCTTTCGTAATCAGCACCAAGATTGGATGTTAGCTGCATATATCCATCTTCGTCAAGAGAACCCTTATCCTTAATTGTCTTCAATTTTGTGTGGGCAATAACCCAAACACCAAAACCAGCCTTGTTCAGTTCTGAAATTGCGGGTCTAATCAGGTTATTGGCAGAATACTTCTCTCCGGCGCTATATCCACCCCAGCTAGCCTTAATTGAACGCGTCTGCTTCGAAGGATTTTCGCGGTTATAGAGCTTGACAGTCTTTGCGTCTGCCAGTCGAACAAGTTCATCGCCCGTATCGAACGCGACAATCTTAATATGGTGTTCTTTTCCGTTTTCGGAAATCAGCCAGTTCTTGAGCTCGATCACATCATCCCAAGTTTCGACCTGTGTCACATTGAGTCCGTCGAGCATCTTATAGCCACATTCTGCTCCAATTCCAACGAGAAGGCCATACGAAGGATCTCCATACTTTTCCAGAATAACATCTCTGAAAAGGGTTGTTTTCCCGAATTTCTTCGTTGAGCGCAGATAAATCGTAAGATTTGAAATATCTGCCGTAATTTTTGTTACTGTCGGTTTTGTAAATGCCATAACTATTTATCTCCTTTTAATTATTGTTTATTTTTTTTGTTAGAAAACACTTCATTTGGGTCGCAATCTTCTAATTTTCTCCAAAAATACCCGCCAGCAGTTGTATGTTTATTATTACAACATCTGCCAATATTTTGATGAAGAACCCCAGTCTGTCTTTCTGCTTCACGAGAATTAAAATATGTTGCGATATATTTTCCGTCTTTGTCGATTTGCACAACCGGAACAAACCTATTATTTTTATATTTTGGACTATGTTCCGGATCATATTCCTCTTTATACACCCATAAATATCCACCGGAACTTCCTTTAGTCGAAATCGCTCCAACAATATGTGACACAGTAGTCCCATTAACCCGGGCGGCCTCTCCTATGCTTATATATTCAGCAATAAAGTTCCCATCAAAATCTAATTGAACAACGGACCTTTTAAGAGGACTTGATTCGAGAATTTTCCTTTTGTGTTCTTCTGTTAAATGTGTGCCGAAGAATTTATTATTTTCTCCGCTTAACTTTTCGCTTAAAATTCGTTTGGTTTCTTCCGAATGATGTCTACCATAAAAAGCAGCATTTTTACCAGAGAACCTTTGGCTATATTCTTTTCTTTTTTCCTCTGTCCAATACTTCTTTAAAGACTCTCTTAATTTCTCTTTAGATTCTTCAGACATTTTTCTTCCGATGTTCATATCTCGCAAATGTTGTCTATATTCTTCGTTTTTAAATCTCTCTTTTGCCGCCTCACTTAATCTTTTTCTTCTTTCTTCTGACATATTTCTATTTGCTTCTGAAATTTTTGCACGAGTTTCTGGAGAAGCACGTTTTCCGAAATTTGGATTATTTTCTCCAGCTAATTTATGATTTCCATAATTTGGGTTCTTTTCTCCAGTTCTTGTTTTAGCAAATTCAGAAAGCTTTTGTCTAAATTCTTCGTTCTCCCAAAGTTTTTTAGATCTTTCTCTCTGATCTTCTCTTACTTTTTCAGAATGATGCCAGCCGACCGTAGAGCCTCCACCATAAACTAAATTATACCACCCGTTATCTTCTACAACATTTAGAAAAACACTTAAATCAGATTCAGCCTTGTTTAATTCTTCTTGAGAATAACAGAAACAAACAATTGTCTTATAGAAGTTTTTTCTTCCATATTTTTTAATAGCTTTACGAATTTGTGTTCCACTTCCAAGATAGTCTTTCCAATTCCTATAGCTGTTCATTGTTTTTTGTCCAAGATATCTTTTACCATTAACTAAATTCGTAGTTATATATACAAAACCATATGGATTTTCTATTATTACTTCTTTTTCTTCCATATTCTAATCTGTGTGGGCAGACAGACTCTTATCCATCTATCTTCAATTCATCTGCCCACACACCCTTATTACTTAAAGCTCTCCGAACAGGTCGAAGTCTTCATCGTCGGACTTCTTCTCTGCTGAAAGCCCGCTCTTCGTGTCGTCAGCCTCATCTGCGCCATCGTGTCTCGGAGCAAACAGGTCCTCTGCCTCATACGCCGTTCCCTGAACATTTCTCGTTCCTCTGAAACGAAGCTCTGTTACACGGTTTCCATACACCGTTCCGCCAGCCGCGCGAACTTCCTCTTCGAGCGTTGTGAATCCAAACTTAATGTTCTCTTTTGCGTCCTCGGAAAGATCTTCATATCTCACCGGAATCGTTTCAGTTCCGTTGATAATGTCCAGTGTTGCGTCGAGTTTCGCAAAAGTGCATTCATCAGGGAAGTTAGAGAATCTACGACGAATGGAATCGAAGAACTGCGGATCTCTTACGACAAACTGAATCGGGCAGGTTGCCTGACCCTTGCAAGAATCCTTACGATAATTTGCGTCATAATATCTATGATAGCAATTTACGCGCAGAATGTCGCCATCCTCATCTACAGCTCCAGGACCATAAATCAGGTCGATAGAAAGCTTCATCATATCGGCTTCGTCATCGTTAGCGAACCAAATACGAGAAGGAACGAATGTCTGATAGAAAATTCCAGTCGACTCACCATACTGAATGTCCATAGTTCCCTTGATATGAACTCTGCGGCTGGTGAAATTCGGGTTGTCCATCAGCTTACGAAGCGCGGTCATAAAATCACCCTCAAAAAGATACTCGTGATCGTTCGAGGCAATTTTTTCTTCTCCGGGCTTATTCAGATTAATCCCGAACTTGCGAAAATGCGCGACTTTAGAAAGAACTTCCGGATTTGCTCTATCCGCAAAATTTACTTCCATCTGCTGGCTCTTCGCTCCGCCTTCTGCCTTCGACTGCGTATAAATCTTCATCTTACCCACATCAACGGAACCATCCGCCTTGCTCCAGAACCCGGCACGAATCTGCATAATATGCGAGTTGCCACCATTAACCGCGTTGAACTTGAAAGTCTGATTAGTCCAACCGGAATCATAACGCTTTTCGTCAAACGCCTTAAACTTCTCGGTCTCCTTTTCGATTTTCTTCAGCTTTCCTACGAAATCAAATGTTGCTGCCATTTTGTTTTTTCTCCATTTCGTTTATAAAAATATTTTCGTTTATTTCGTGGTCTTTGCTTGCCACGATTATATTATAGCATACTTTTCCCTTTTTGTCAAGGTGTTTTCAAAAAATTTTACTCAAAATCTTTGAACTTGATTTTGCAAATCAATCTCTTGCCAACTCTATCTCGAAGCTCGATCTTCGGTCTTCCGACCAAGCCCTCAATCAGCGCACCATTTTTCGCAATAAGACTTTTGCGGTTGTGAAGCACATAATCTACTCCTTCGGCAATCGTTCCTTCCAGAACGATCGGAACGATATCAATACCGAAATACTGTGCAATATCTTCGACCGATGAACGGGGCTGATAATTGCCTGCAATCATCACATCAAAAATGATAAAATCAACATCGTTGCGATAGCCGCCACCATTCTGAATCTTCGGACCATATCCCTCTCCGAAAAGAATAACTTCGGTTTCTCCGAATTTTTGCTCAAACAACTGCGCGTTTGCTTCACCGCCAAAAAGATCGTTCAGTCGATTGATAAGAACCATCGGCATTTGTGCTTTATCTGTGCGACCACCAAATGTTACGGTATGCCCGTCCCAAAAAATTCTACAGTTTACTCCGTCACATTTTTCACTAAACACCCATGGGAGATCTTTACAAAACTCAATTGTCGGATTATTAAACTCTCCGACAACAAGTTTTTTCGTCTTTTCATCGCGGCGATAAACTGTTTCAATTTTATTGTACTCGACCATCGACATTTTAATTTTCTCCTTTCTTATACATCCAATACGCGGAATTCGGAGACAACCAAATTCAGGTAATTATCGTTCGCATCATTTGACTTTAATTTTTTGACATATTTTTCGGCATTCTCTTTATTTAAAAATAATCCTTGAATTATGTCAGCGTGCTTGGAAAGATTCATAACTGCATAAATTATCATAAGACCATTCTTCGAAAATACTTCATCATATTTTGGAAGCAGATCTTTTAGATTTATATTATAAACCCTTCCAAGAACAAACCAGCGTCTTAACTGTGTCGAACTTTTCATCAAATACTCTCCGTCCTCATTGGTCGCAAAAATTTCACCATCATATAAATATTCTTTTTTCGCTTCCAATAGTCCCTCCAGAGTTTTATATTCCTCTTTTTCGGGGTAGTCGCTCGAACCGTGCTTTACAAATTTAATCATTGGTAGATTCTTCCTTCTCTGCTTCTGCCGCCCGTTCGCGTTCTCTTTCAGCGAGAACCTCATTGGCAACGCTCGAATCTACGAAATCACCCGTGCTGTCCGGGATGTCCCACGGAGATACGAATTCTCCTTCGTCGTTCTTAACAAGCAGGTCGGCAAACAAGTCAAACTCCCATCTCGGAATCCGAACCTTCTCTCCGTCCATCTCGCGATATCTTTCGTCTTCCACAAGGCAAACGAGCGAGCTTGCGTTCTCCTCGCGATCAAGATGGAACACGTCGTCTTTATGCTCTTCGACCCACTGCCAATATTCCTCTCGGAAGTCCTCCCGCTTTCTCTTCGAAATCTCTGCATAATTCAGCTTAACCTCGATTCCGTTCGGGAACTTATCGGGATTATCATAATGTGCGACATTATTTGCCGCCATCTTACGAATGTCTCCGTCTCTGACATCTCCGTGACGAAGTCTCTGAACCATCAGAAACTGTTCGAACTCCTCCTTGGTCAGCGGACGCTTCGCCTTTCGATTCAGCGTCTGAAGCATATTTCTCCTCTGTTTCCGATTTGGATTGAACCCGGTGTTCTTGTTTTCAGGTAAAATTGCCTTCAATTTCTCCCTCTCCTTTATAATAATGTGATTTTGGCAGTCCTCTGCCTCGATTATAGTATACCACAAAAGGTCGTTTTTGTCAAGAGGTTTTGAAAATAAAAATCCACTTTTATTTATTTTGTCAAAACGCACAAAAAAAGAGGGGTATAATCCCCTCTTTTTAGTTATGTTTCGTCCTGATTTTCCGCATCTTCGACCGTTTTTACAAGGTCTGGAAAACGTTCTTTCAGTTTTTCTTGCAGGAATTTCAGGTCTCCATAAAACCCTTCCTGCCGGGCTTCGCACTTATCATCATCTGATTGGATGTCATAGAGTGCTGACTTCATCTCAACGGCAGCTTCTGCATATCTTCCCATCCACATTAGTGCGTCCGCCTTGATCTGGCCAACTTTCCAGTTTCTCCACATATAATCCAGATTTCTCCAGTCCTGAACTCTTACGGACTTTTCGTCCATCTCTTTCAAAACCTCAAAACACTCCGCAGGACGGTTGGAATATGCGAGCTTCTGCGCCAGTCGAATATACGCGTCGCGGTATGTCGGGTGCAATTTGATTGATTCTCGATAACAAAATTCACAATCATCATTCGCGCCGATTTTGTCGTAGCTTTCTCCAAGCAGAACATACAACGCGGGTTCCATCAGCATATCATCATTTCCTGTTGATTTGATTCGAGCAAGCAGATACGAACCCCACTGAATTGCCTTTTCCCACATTCCACGGAAAGTATATTCACGGGCGAGATAATACAATCCATACATATCATTCGGAGACTCCTGCGCACGAAGTTCAAGAAGTCCAAGATAACTTCCGCGACTCTTCGTCTGATCGGGGTAGTGCCACAACCAAATTGTCTTATCTGTCATTCTTGCGCTATCCGGAAACGTTGCGTTATACTCATCGGTATATGTTAACGTTTCGTGAACAGGGTATTTCCATTCAACACCGAACTTTGGGTGGCGATGGCACTTGTTATACCAAAAATACCGCTTCGCGTCTCCCGTTACTTCGTCGCTGCTCCAAGCGTAATAGTAATAAATCTGACCTGCTGTCGGATTCTCTTCTGCAACTCGACGAAGTTCCGCTCCCCAACCGGGTTTCAGAATTTCGTCCAAGTCCGTGCAGATACAAATATCGGCATCATCCGAAATCAGCTTCATACTGTCGTTACGGGGAGTATCGAATCTCCAAGGAGAATATCTCTTTTGATCGAGAATCAACTTATCCGTCGGCATTCCAAACTTGCGTGCGGAATCACACAGAAGTTCTTTCCATCCATCTTTCGATCCAGTATCAAGAACGCAGATTTCGTCCGCGCCCTTACCGTCGTCCCACATCGATTCAATCCAGCGATCAAAAAACTGCTCTTCATCCTTCATAATCGCATAGACTGAAATCTTCAACCTTTTCTTATCCACTTTTGTCACCTTCCAATCACCACCAAAGATGTCTGATGTTTTCAATCAAAAATTCAAACCCAAGACGAAGTTCGTTTTGTGCTTCTTCATACATCTCTCTACTTTCAGCATCAAACTTGTCACGAATCACCTGTTTATCAGAATCATCTTCTTTTCTGGTTGCTTGCATATATGCGGTATAATATACGCTGTTATCATCGTCCATCAAATATTTGTATTTCTTGAAATGGTCGATTCCTTCTTCAATGGCGTTTATCCAATCTTCAAAACTTGAATATTTCCCGTCAGGATATCCGCACGTATATTCTTTATGTTCTTCAAGAGATCGAATGATCAAATCAACAAAAAAGATATCCATATCCCAGAGATCGTAATCGCAATACCCTTTACTAGCACGGTCTCTTGCATATTTTACCTTGTTAAAAAATCCACCAATTCTCTGGAAAATATTTCCATCGTTCGGAAACTTCCAAACATTCAACTGATAATTGCCTTCAGAAGCCTTCTGCTTCTTGTCGAAAAATTTCTTTTTTAATTTCCAATTCTTATCTTTCATTTTCTTATCTTTCTTTCATCCAGGGCTCATCGATATCATAATCGTCTTCCAATTCATCAAAATCCTCGCAATTTTCACAACAGCCACGGGCTTGTTCGAGACCGGATTCAAACCCAGCCTTTCGACCCTCTTCGTATGCGCCCTCGAAAATATCTTTCAGTGCTGCAAGAATATCATCGAAACTTGCGTTTTGCAGATCATACGGAGACCAAGTTTTGGTCTTACCTTCAACAACTCTTACATCATAATTGGAATTCTTCATAACTTAAATTCTTTCTCCTTTTAAAATATATTTTTTGATCTTTTCTGTAAATTCTTCGATTGTCGAACATCCAAGGGCTCTCGCAATTGAACGTCTAATATAGCGCTCATGGAGAAGGGTGGCATCTTTTGTAAACTTACCATCATCCTCTCCGCGAACCCACCAGAAAAATGATTCCGGATCGTTAAACGACCACAAGCAATCTCCAACCGAAACATAACCGCAGTTGTCTTTTAATCTATCGAAAATTTCACAGGCACGTAAATACTGCTCGATTGTCTTCTTTTCTTCGCGTTTTGCTTTGATGTTTTCGATAATTCTTTTGATAGGTGAAATCATCTTTCTTGTCTCCTTTTGAAGCCTTTTCCCGAAGAAAAGCGACTTTGAAATGCCTGTCTTATTGTCATTTTTGAAGCCGCCTTTCTTCGAGAAATTAATTTTGGAGTTGGAACGGGGGTCGGAACGAGGTTAGGTTAGAAGTTGGACTAACTCTTGCTAATTATATTATAACATAAAAAAGTCGATTTGTCAAGGGGTTTTGGAAAAATATTACGTATTGATTAATTTTATAGCATAAACAGCCGTAATACCAATTCCGACATATCTTGTAGGAGACCCAGATGAAAGAGAAACCATATCTATCTTGCCCCCAGCTTCTCCACCGCTTGGCGTATCTGCTGTATATCTTGAACACAAATTTACAGAACTGCTATTTGCGAAAAACATACACGAGCTACCATAAAAAATGCTGCCACTTGATTTAGCTGTATTAATTATGACATAAGAAGAATATTCCGCTGCAGTGTCTCCCGCACTTACAGAGTTCCATTTTACAGCTAAAATATATTTAGACGCAATATCCAATCCTGTGACACTAATAATGTTGGTTGCATTAGAATCCGCTGTATCACTGTGAACAGAAATCGCTTTTGCTCCACTTGCTAATTTAACGGTTGTTCCATTAATCTCAAATGCATTTTGAAGACTGACTCCATTAATCAACCCAGCGCCATTGCCAACCGTCATATTATATGCTCGAGTAGTTTTACCAAGCTGAACCTGATTAGCGGAAGCGTTTCCTCCAATTCCAATTCCTCCGCCGGAAGCACTTACTCCAAAACCAATTGCGATAGATTCCGAATCAGCATCTGCTTGAGATCCAAGAACCGTGCTGCCGTAACCATCTGCCTTCGCTCCGTATCCAATGGCCGTACAACCACCCAAATCTCTATCGCCGCCAGCAATAGAAGAAAAGCCGATCGCAATATTGTTTTGAACACTATTATCTGCCCACCTTGCATCCCCAGTTAAAATCTCATTTAAGTTTCCATTTTTATCATACCAAACAGGAGGTGTTAAAAATTTAGACATAATTTATCTCCTTTCTTTTAATAAATAACTCTATTTTTTATTAATGAAATTATCATTTTATCAGACAATAACATTAACGGTTACTTTACTATAACCATCAACGCCTTCATCGGGCTCGTAAGTCCCGTTCGCATCCACGTTCAGTTCCTCCAAAACAGCAGAAGCAGATTCTGCCCACGCACCATTGGAGTAAAGATAGGACGCTCCGCCATCAACAATAGCAATAGAACCATCTGCAGGAATGCCATAATCGACAGTAACCGCAAAATACTCCGGATTCATGGGGCGGGTTGCGGATGGCAGATCATCAACAGAATCTTCCTTTCCCATAGAAAGAATTTGACGATAAGTCCCATCTACGTTTTTTGTAAAATCTTCGAGAACAATCATTTGATTTTCTCCTTTCATTATATAAAATTATTGTCTTATTCCATTAGCTTCCAACCACGCAAGAAGCGTTTCATCCGTAACCGGATTATCAAAAACAATTGTACGATAAGTTTCATCAATCCACCATGTGCTTGGCGGAGCTCCCGTTGTTTCGACAACAGAATATACTAATGTTGCAGAATCTGCCGCTCCTGGTTGTGCGGCAGAAGAACGATCATATCCGATAGCACTATAACTCTGATCTTGATTTTTAAAATTTACCGTCCAATACTCTCCACTTCCATTAACTATCTCGGTTCCAAAATCTCCAGAAAAATCTGTCGGACCATAATAAACACGGACCGCGTCATCAATTGTTTCGTTTAACACCCAAATTTCCGGAACCATATAGTCAACAGTTTCAGACATATTGGAATCTTTAAATCCAGTAGCCATTGCTTTGCAAGATATTTTATATGTTGTGTTTCCTTGCAATTTGCTATAACCAGGAAGGGTGGTTAAATCAACGGACACTGCCATTGAATTTCCTCCTTTCTAAATTATTTTTCAGCAGGAACTTCCACAATTTGGTAGAGCCCGCAGTGGCAGGTCTCTCCGACCCGCCCCTCTTTTAGCATTTGACGGAAATTAGCGCAGGGGCATTTCACCTCCGGACAACGCTGGATAGCGCAGCAACAGTACCCTTCGTTCTCCTTAATTGCCGCTCTAATTTCCGTTACGAGTTCTTCATCATCATTAACTTTCGCTTTTACCATAATTTGTTCTCCTCGACTATGAAATTTTTTCGGCGTATTGATTTGTTGACGCCAATTCCACGCCGAGAATTGGATCTATATGATGCGGTTCGTTTGGTTTGAACCGTCCAAATTTAACAATAATATTTGAAAATCTTTGAAGTTGTTCGATTTTGTCTTCGATTTCCGATTTGTAATAGCCAGTGTAGAGGACAACGGGATCATCGGAATGCTTTCTCAAAATGGATATAAATTCGAGGACATTCTCAAAAGAATCCAGCGGCTCCATTCCGCCCATAACAACGGATTCGGAGATTGGATTCTCCAAATACCGTTGAACAAGCTTTTCTGTTGAAATTTCAATAATCGGCTGTTTCGCAAGAGAGTTGTTTTGACAACACTGGATTCCGCACTCTTTTTCACATTTAAATGTACAGAAGGGGAAAATTAGAAAAGTGCTACATTTTTTATAATTCGCCCAATCGTTATCTACTAAACCCTTTAGTTTCAAATCAAAATACCGTCCTTACTTGCGATATCATACCACTTTCGATTATTAAACTCTCTTTTTCTGATTTTCTGATATCCACTGACCGGAACATAGAATCCAACAACACGGGCGTATTGATCTGCTACCGGCTCTCCGCATTTCGGGCAAATTTTTGTTCCAATAAATGCGTGTTTGCTCTTACACACATTAATTTTTGTCGTAAATGCAAAATAAATTACCCCAGAAACGGCAACATAGTTCAAAGCATCCCACGCAGTTTCTTCGTTCGGAAATCTATTTTCAACATCGATATGGGCAATGCATCCGCCGCCACATTTTTCATCAAAAATACTTCCAAGTCTGCACTTTTCTTTAATCGTACATTTTTCCGTTAACGGAATCCACTGATTGGAATAAATATAATATTTGTCTTGTTCATAGAGAAGATTATCTGCCTGACACATAACTCCAGCGCAATTTTCTGCCAACTCTGTTACTTTTATGACCGAAATAATTCGGCGGTAAAATCGTTAAATTTTACTCTTCGCTTTCTTTATATGGCGAAGTTCAGACTATCGCATCACCATCATAAAATGGTGTTTTCTCATTTAGTCGTTCACGGTGTATTTAAACTTCCGCCCTGTCTCCCGAGCCGGGATTCCAAGTCAATTAGAGAAAATTTACTAAAGGTGATTTATGAATTATTTCACCTTATCCCCACACATTTTAGGGATCATTTCTACATTTATAGAAAAATCGCATTCAAAATTATCTTTTACTTCGTTAATTGTGTCAAGAATTTCTGTCGCAAACTTAATCCCTTCATCGGAATAGCTTCTGTTTCCAAACTCGTCCGTATTTATAAGTCCAAAAATGTCCATCACTTCGTACATTCCAATCGTTAACCTTCTATCACTAGAAGAACTGACTATTTCTTATATATATCTCGTGATATACATACATTCATTTCAAGCCGCGTATCAATAGCGGTTTTACTCCTCTATACGAGGATAGTCGATACAGGGGGTAATTATTTTAACTTTCTAATTGGATATTTATATTTATTTAATACATATCTTTTACACTTACCACTATTAATATTACAAATAGTGTTTTTAGATAAATCATATCTATTTGCAATTTCTTTAATAGAGATGTCTGTTTGTAATAGTTTGTGAATTTCTTCTATTATACTTAAATCAATAAATTTTTTCAAAGACTTACTTCTTTTGTCGGTCTCTGCTCTCAATGGATAGCTTAGATTGTTTTTAACATAGTATTTGCCTTGATTAATACCAGAAATTCTTGTTCTACTAATATTATATTTCGCCGCTATATCTGACAAACATAAGTCGGAGTTTATAATATCATTAATTATATTCTCGACAACTTCATCTTTTAAATCGCTAATTCTTTTATTTCTTAAAGGATATTTTTCATTTTTTACAAAATATATTTTGCCCTGATTTATGTTAGAAACTTGAGAGCAATCAACCATATATTTCTTTGAAATATCTTTAATTGATAAGTCTAATTCATATTTTAAACTATATCTGATCTGTTTTAGCATTTGATAAGAATATTTGTTATTGGTATCTCTTAATGGATATATAAACTCATCCATCTTATATCTATAACCTAAATTTATAGCAGATATTACCTCTTGGCTACAACCAAACTTTTTAGCAATATTAGCAAATGTTTTTTCACTGCTTGAAATTTCACTAATACACTCCAACAGTTTAGATTTTTCTTTAAAAACCGAGTTTATGCTGTCGATGCCAGCGCCAATTCCACTTCCACCGACAGAAACATTATATCCATTTGGAGCAATTGAATTATAAAAATTAATCCAATATTTTTCTCTCTCGTCATAATTTTCTATCTGATATTCAATAATTTCATAATGGAATTTATCAACACCATACTTCATCATTGCTCGATGGATTACTTGTGTTTTTTTATTTGATTTTTTTTCATAAATAGCATTGTAAACATGAGACAACCATCTTTCTGCAGAGTTTTTTGATTGTCCTATATACACTTTGTTGTTTACTGAATTTTTAATAATATAAATATCTTTTTTCATTTTTTATTACCCTCCCACGAGATTGTCTTATATATTGTACGAATTTATATAAGATTTCCTCGTTAGCCACTCGTGTGACCCCAATGATTTATTGGAAAAAATGTATAAGGCATTATTACATACCGCCGATCGTACAGAATTGTTTATCCAGCTCGAGCGCCCCGTCCTGATAGTTAGGGAGGAGTCCTTTCTCGATGTTTCTTTTAATAATATGTCTCATAGCCGCCAGTGCTTTACAATCAAGAAGAACTTTATCTTTCAGAATTTCAATATATTTCTTTTTATTTAATTTAGATTCATATGCAATTCTAACAAGGTTGATTGTGCTTACGCGGCAAGAACCAACAGAAAGAGCCGTTCCGCCAATAGAGTTGATAAATGCGTTTAATTTTTGAACGTTGCTCAAAAGTCTGCAGCAGTTACTCAGAACCCCAACATTGTCGCTAACAAAGAAGTTTGAATCGGACCATTTGATATTATGACAAGAACACCAATATGCGAAATCCTTATCAACAAATACATCCCACTTTTTAGTTCTAATCATTTCGTCCGCTTCTTCTTTTGTGATATTGCTTCTCTTCAAAAGAGAATATGTCAAAACCGGATATGTGAACATATTTTCTTCTCGGATTTCGCTCACAACTTCCATAAACACCTTTTGGCATTCTATAATATCTTCAATTTGGTCAATCACAAAACTTCCGTCAGGGAACTCAATTCCGCCAAACAACGATTCAAGATACGGGCGGTCGAATATTGAAACATTACTGAAGGAGGTTTGATCTATTCGAAGGAAAGGTTGGTTCAATCTATAAATAAATTTTTGGAAATTCTGTCTCAAATAAACATCTGGAGATTTCAGATAATATCCATCTTCAACATCCTTCTTCCAAAAATAATAAGCCCAAATAAGAACATTTGGAAGACCGACTGCGCCACTCTGCCTATTGCTAAGATAAGAGGTCAGCTCAATAACATCATCAAAATATGTCGTCAAGTGCTTCGGAGGTTTGTTGTTATAGTCTTTTAAGAAAAACAGACCTTCTGTTGCGAGTTTCGTAAGATCGTTTGCCCAACAATATGGATAATAACTTGCCGTTGCGGAATCGTTCAGATAAAAACCCTTGCTGAATTCCTGTTCGAACCACTGTTTTGCAGTGCGTAAACCCCACATTTTTTTAATTTCATAAAAAATTTTACTCAAACCAAAAAGTTTATCTTCGCTTTTTCCTTTCTCTGTCATAAAACTTCTAATATCTTTATGTCTTGCGTTTGCGTTTGGATCGATTGTGGCATCTGCCATAGTGTCTTTTTCCACAAATTTATCCAAAAAATCTGAAAAATCGAGTTGGCTAGAATGTAACCCGTTAATGTATTCAAAATCTTCGCCATACTTTTTCTTTAATTCTTCAAGAAATCTCTCAAAATCTTTATTCAGCTTCAGTGTTACATCCATATATATTACGCCTCCAAATTATTAATCCATTTTACCGCTTCTCCGAAACTCATCGCAGCTCCGTCCACTTCGAGCATCGGGGCGTTTTCAAACCCCTTCTCTTGCATAATTTCGATGTCACGGCACTCCTCAAAAACGACCTTTTTTGCTTTCAGTTTGCTTTCAAGCACGCGGCATTTTGGGCAATCAATTGTATAAAATACGACTTTCATCTTCAATTACCTCCCCGTGCTTCCAAATCCGCCCACTCGATCAACACTGTCTGTTTTTTGATTAAGAAATTTATCTTCGTCAACAATCGCGTATCTGGTGAAAATTCCCTGCGCGATTTTATCTCCAATTTTAATCTCCACCGGCTCATCTCCATTATTGACTAAACAAATACCGATCCCGCCATCATTTTGCGGATTTCCGAAAAAGTCTGCGTCAATTATTCCGAGACAATTTCTCGGCACAATGCCCCTCTTACACCCAAGTCCAGATCGAGCAACAATCATTAATACATTATCAAAAAACATTGCAACCTTTACGTCGGTCCAAAATGTGTGTGATTCTCCCGGTTGAAGCATATAGTCTTCTTTTGAATAGAAGTCATATCCCGCACTTCGAGACGTGCTCCTTTCCGGAAGTTTTGTTTCCACATCAGGAAACACCTTAAACTCATCTCTTACTTCTTCAAACTTTCTCATATTTTCCTCTACTTTCTGCCGGGGAAAATTTTCACTTCCCCGGCAATTATATTATATCACAAATTCGCCCTTTTGTCAAGAGCTTTTACAAAATTTTAGAACAAAATCACTTCTGAATGTTGTGGAAATAATCTCCTATAGTACCCCTTTCTTCGCCAGACAAGTTGCTGTTAGAGTTCATTGAATCCTGCGCATCCGAAAGGCTTCCTCCATATTCGTCCCCGTAATAGGTTGAGCCATCAATCACCTGATTGGAAGCCGCATCGGAACCTGCGCCCGCACCGTCTCCGGCACCGTCGCTGCTGTCGGAACCGTCGCTGGGATCGCCGGGTTGCTGCTGACCGTTGCTGTTACTGCCATTGCCCTCGTCTTCGCCCTTTTCCTCTTCCGTCTCGTCATCCTCGTCGTTGACTTCAATCTCAACGAACACGGCATTTACGGTTACATCCTTTTTCACATCCACATCCGTGCGGGTGGCATCCTCATAGCCGTCCGTCCATCCAATGAAAACATATCCATCATCAGCAACCGCCTGAACAATCTTTCCAGATTCTCCTTCACCAACATTTTGTTTTAACTCGCCATCTACTCTGCCGCCAATGTTACCTTTAACGCCATAAATTAGATGGAAAATGCCAGAATTTGGTTCTGTTTTATTTTCTTGAATCATTGCAACCAGCGATTTGCTCGACAAGGCAGAAGCGGTTGTCGCACCAACTCCGAGTACCAGTGTCGCACAGAAGATTGCTACCATCGAAGCGGAAACAGCGATCTTGATGAAGGACGAATTGACGCTCTTCAGTGCGTTCGTTGCATCCTCTCTCTGACGGCGCGCGATATAGGAATCGTCATTTTCAAACTGCGTCATGGTCAAGATTCTCTCTTCCAACCCGAGCATATCGACACGGGAGGCGACCTGGCGGCGGGAGTTCTTGAATCTGCAGAAGTAGAACAACAGGGTTGCGATTGCGGTGACCGCCGCAAAAACAAGAATGCAGACCCAGAACAGCTTAATACCGAAAACCCAGAAGGCAGCCGCACAGAGAATATCGGCGCTGAACCCCACTGACATACCGCAAAGAGCAGCTTTCAGCCATCCTTCTTTTGCAAGACGGGATTTGTAATTCTTCAGCAAATCCTGCGGCGTTTCGTTCTGACTTACTTTCTTACGCATCTTAAAGTCCTCCTTATATTATTTTTTTTGATTATTTTAATTGTTTTGAGAATTCAAAATAGAATGAGTAATAATATATTCTGTTTATTATTATTCAGAAATTTCCAAACCAATTGTTCCATCCGTAGAAATAGCACCATCGTTTTGTCCAGTAATAAACGGAAGTAGTTTATAATAACTAAACCTTTCGCTATTGAACATTTCAATAAGACTACTCGAAACGGAAGAATCACTAAAGGTCAAGCTCAAAACAGCATTTTTATTTCTTGCCCCAAGATACACTATGCTCGTATCTGTTCCAACGTTAAATGTTGCGACATTCGACGCAGTAGCTGTTAATATATCATAACTTCCGAAATTACTGCAACAATACAAATATCCATTTGTAGAACTAATGCTTGTTTCAAAAGTACCGGTAACAAGATTATCTGTCGGAAGAGGTTTAACGTTGGTATCAATATTGAAGAACTGTTCTGCATAAGTAAAAATGTCGGTGGTAATTATTGAACTGTTTTCTAATTCTCCCCAAAGTCCTCCCATTGTATCGTTTGAATTAATACTCTGTTGAGAATATGGAATAATCATAGTTATCGTTCCTTGAGGACTTGAAAAATTAGCATTTAATACATCTGCGAGAGTTGTGTTTTGTAGCGAGATAATATCAGAAAACATCTGCGTATCATCGTGATCAAAAATCCATCCATCCGAGAACACGGGGTTATTAATAAACGAAGCGCTTCCACCAAGATTACTAACATCAAGATCGTAAACCCCCCAGTGCCACGTGTCGTTGTAACTTAGTGTTGAATTTTCAATAAAAGTATTAAGAAACATTTGACTGATTGTACCAGCTCCGACCGAAAAGATCTCGCGTAGTTCATCGTCTGACCAAAACCACTGTTCGTTATCCGCCCAGCAGCCCCAACCATAATAATCTGTTGCTTCTTTTGGCTCTCCGTTTGGGTTTTCTTCAGCAGTAAAACCCATCTCTTCAGCCGTGTCTTTTGGTAAATAACCAAAATGAACAAGAGATTGAGAACCCGAAAAAGAAACTTCTGGAGGATTTATAAGATTTAATGATATATATGCGAAAGTTTCGTGATTTGGAGCAGGAAGAATTACTAATCCAGCAACGTAACATAAATTGTAATTATCAGAACCTCTTACAAACACTCCCGCTTGTTCAAAACTACAATCCTTGTGAAGAGCCGAAGTAGGAATGGATGAAAAACTATAATCATCAAATATTATCGAATAAGAACCAGTGTCAACCCAATCTGAAGACTCCGGAGCTTTCAAAAGATAAACATTTGCACTTGATTTCGTTCCAATAACAATTGGATCAAGCTTGAATGTCGGTCTTTTCCCTTTAGTTCCGGAGAAATCGGTTACTCCAGAAGCACTTGGATTTGAAACTTTTAAATTATACTGAAAAGTGCTTTGCACTGTAATTGTTGTAGAACTTAACTCCGATCTTTTTATAAACTGCGGACTTGTTAAAAGTCGTTCTCCTTCACAATAAACGTGAACATCAACGAGAGGACTTTCATAAGAAGAGTCTTTGCTATAAAACTTTCTGTTGTTGCTCAAATATCCTAAGAGCGTTCTGTGTAAAAAGCCGTCGTTACCTTTCATTAACATTTCTTTTACTTGCTTTCCATTAACATAATACATTTACAAGTACCTCGATCATTCAAGAATCAGATAAGCCGTGTTTGGGTCAGTGCCAATTTGGGACGTAGAAGTCACAATTTGATATTTCAATAAGTTGGACGGAAGTTCGGATTTTTCTACATAATCAGGAAGAGTAATATTCCCATCAGATTGTGTATAAGTCGTCCCATTAACCGTGACTTTAGTTGTTAGACCGTCTGCTCCAGTAGGACCGACAGGACCAGTAGGACCGTCTTTACCGTCTTTACCAATTACTCCATCTTCTCCCTTCGGACCAGTAGGACCAACAGGACCCGTTTCGCCAGTAGGACCAATAGCTCCTGTTTGACCGGTAGGACCGACAGGGCCGGTATCGCCTTTTACTCCTTGTGGACCAGTAGGACCAGTATTGCCCATGTGATCGATTTGTTCTTGAAGATTAGCATCTAAATCGCTGTAAGAAATTAAATCGGTAATGGCATACTCATATGTTTCATCTGGAGTCTCTGGAATAGAACTTTCTTCGATATACTCGATTTTCGACAGCACTTGACTGGTTTCACTTGTTCCAATCTTTGCATAATCAGGAAGAGTAATATTCCCATCAGATTGTGTATAAGTCGTCCCATTAACCGTGACTTTAGTTGTTAGACCGTCTGCTCCAGTAGGACCGACAGGACCAGTAGGACCGTCTTTACCGTCTTTACCAATTACTCCATCTTCTCCCTTCGGACCAGTAGGACCAACAGGACCCGTTTCGCCTTTTGCGCCAGCAATAAGTCCATCAGCGACAAGAATTTGTAGATCTGTTTTAGTGTCGGAAATAATTGTAACATCGCCGTTGTTTGCGACTTTATACTGTGTATGAATTCCTTCATAAGGAGAATTATCGTCAAGACGAATTTGTACCAGCAAATCCTGTGTAGAAACCCATCCACCAGCAGTTGCGAATTTTGTATGTGTATAAGGAGCCTGCGTTCCATTCCAATCCGTTTGTGCAATTTTGTAGGAGTGAATGTTATATCCAGCAATTGAACTTCCTTCAATCTGTGCAAACTGCAAGACCACTGTCTGCCCATTGTCTTTGGTAAACACAACAGTCCCAGTCGGATTTACTACCGCATCTACGAAAGCGTCTTTATTTAACGGACCAGTAGGTCCAAGAGCACCAGTCGGTCCGGTAGGACCAAGAGCACCTTCTTTACCGGTCGGTCCGGTTGTTCCGGTTTGTCCATTCTCGCCAGTAGGACCAATAGCTCCTGTTTGACCGGTAGGACCGACAGGGCCGGTATCGCCTTTTACTCCTTGTGGACCAGTAGGACCAACGGGTCCAGTGTCGCCATTTGCACCGGTATCTCCAGTAGGACCGACAGAACCAGTAGGACCAAGAGCGCCAGTAGCTCCAGTAGGTCCAACAGGCCCTTGCGGTCCGGTAGCACCAACCTCTCCTTTAGGTCCAGCTATAAGTCCGTCCGCGACGAGAACTTGTAGCTTTAGCTTTGAATCGGCAGAAACAATAACAGTGCCATCTGCGGAAACAGTATATTTTGCGTGTACTCCCTCAAACGGAGTTCCATCAAGAAGTCGCATTTGGACGAGGAGATTTTGTGTTGCAACCCAATTTCCATCTGCTGCCGTTTTTGTATGTGTATACGGCGCCACATTCCCCGCCCAATCATTTTCAGATATCGTATAAGAATGAATGTTATAACCAGCAACCGCAGTTTCGTCGAAATAAGCAAGATTAAGGTTAACCTGCTGTCCGTTCTGCTTCGTAAATGTTACGACGCCAGTTGAACCAATCGTCGCTTCGACAAAAGCGTCTTCGTCCATTGGGCCAGTTGGACCAACAGAACCATTTTTTCCTGTAGGACCGACCGCACCAGTCGGACCGGTAGGCCCAGTATTTCCCATATGATCGATTTGCTCCTGCAAATTCGCATCAAGATCGCCATAAGAGATCAAATCAGTTATAGCGTACTCATATGTCTCATCGGGTGTCGACGGGATTGCCGCTTCCGATATATACTCAATCTTTGACAAAACTTTATTAGTTGTTTCGGTTCCGATTTTAGCGTAATTAGGAAGAGTAATGTTTCCTTCAGATTGCGTATAAGTAGTTCCATTAACCGTTACTTTAGTTGTTAAACCAGCAGGTCCTGTGGGTCCTGTGGGACCATCTTTTCCGTCTTTTCCAATAACACCGTCTGCTCCTTTTGGTCCAGTTGGACCTTGCGGACCAGCCATTAATCCGTCTGCAACAAGAATCTGCAGAGTCATTTTTGTATCAGAAGAAACGACAATTGTTCCGGTATTTGTTACCGTATATTTGGCGTGAACACCTTCGTAAGGAGAGCCATCCCCAAGACGCATCTGCACAAGAATATCTTGTGTTGGTGTCCAACCGCCATCTGCAGCAGTCTTTGTATTGGTATAAGGAGCACTTGCTCCAGTCCAACCAGTGCTTGCCGGGATTGTATAAGAACGAATATTATAATTAGCAATCGAACTGCCGCCAATTTGCGCGAATTGAAGAGCAACAGTTTCGCCATTTTGTTTTGTGAACACGACTGTTCCCGTAGGACCGACGACCGCACTAACAAACGATTGCTCGTCAAGAGGTCCTGTCGGGCCAGTAGATCCGGTTGGACCAGTGGAGCCTGCTTTACCGGCTTCACCGGTTGGTCCAACAGATCCTGTTGCCCCTGTCGCTCCAGTAGAACCAGTCGGCCCAACAGAACCTTCTTCTCCGGCTGCGCCCGTTGGACCTGTTGGACCAATTTCTCCTTGAACTCCTTGCGGGCCGGGAGGGCCTTGAATTCCACCAGAACCTCCGCCGCCAGAACCACCTTGATAATTTTGTAGAGCATTATCTATAAGGTTTTGAACTGACTTTTCAGAAATTCCAGCATCTTCTTGCTTTGGGCGAAATTTTGCGACAACAAATGAATCTGACAATCTATTATGGATTTTATATAACAGCGCGTTATCTCCACGCTTGAAATTATACCGAGATTCATTAATTATGTTTTTGAGTATTGTTTCTTTATCTGGTAAAACAAAAACATTGAGAGTTCCGTCTTCGTTGACACTCTCAATCTCGCAAACAGCATCTGTCGAACGCTCTCTAATTTGCTGTTCAATTATATCTCTTGTTACACTTAAAAAATCTTTTGCGTCCATCATATTGTTCGCAAGTGTCCCTCCTTTCTTTTTTTCTTGAATTTTCTAAATGGAAAAAATAGGGGTGGTTGAACGAACAGAATAGATGTGAAGTATGTCTATAATAATATGAATTTCTATATTATAAAAGTAATTATTATAAATATTATTATATACCAATTATCTTATATATATTATATATTATTAATTACTTTATTATCTATTCCCGCCCAACCACCCCTATTATACACCAAAATTATTGGTTTGTCAAGTAGTTTTGGAAAAGTTTTTTGTAAATATACTGTGAAGTCTAAATTATGAAATTATGCTTCTATGTCGCCTAAAATAAATACGTCTCCCGTATTATTGGCAGAAAAAATTCGATATTCTTCTGCACTTGGAACTTCATCCCAACTTAATTCAGAACCTGTAATAGAAATATTTTGAGGAGTACTTAATTGCGGCAATTCTTTGACATAGCATCTACTACGAAGCGGATCGACGCTGAAGTTATTTGTGTCTATAAAAAGTCTGAATGAAAATTCATAATTGTAAATCGATTTTCTTTCATTTATATTTTGACTAAATCGATTTTGTTTTGTTAAACCCGAATCGCTATATTGAACCTGTGTTTTTTCAAGATAGTCAGATTTAACAGCAGATCCATTAACAAAAATCCGTCCAATTCGTGTCCTTTCAAGACCCTGTGTAATATATACGCCGTCTTTCCAAATGGTGTTATCGTTCCAGTATAATAGATTTTCAACACACACGCTCTGTTTATCAACAACAGGAAGTCCATTTTCGTCGGTGTCTTGAACAACTTCCATCTGTGTGTCTTTTGGTTCATAATCAAGCCAAATTAAACGATCCGGTTGATTGATATAAAACGGTCCGTCTGAACACATTCCCGAAATATCCTCACCGTCACTGCTCATAAACAAAAACTTCTGTTCTACTGGATTCATTGGATCTTTAAGAGGCTCTACTTCGTCATAAGAATTATAAGGACCTGCAATATTTAAATACATATTTTTGTTATATGTTCCATCGTCATTTTTTACTTCCGCGTATTTAAAGTTGGCAACGTTAATTTTATCTCCGGTTGGAGCAATAAAACTCTTTTTCCAAACAGACGTGTTATGATACTTATTAGGATCTTGCCAAGTATCAGATAAAACTCCATTTTCATCAATAATCTTTAAATAAAAACCATTTTTAATTTTAATCTTATTAATATCGCTCGAAATATTCACAAATCCGTTGTTCCCAACTTCTTCAAGCACTCTCGGAATCGAAACTGAAACAATAGCATTTGAATTATCGTCTCTGGAAATTGAAAAAATATCTCCATTATAATCTTCAGAAAACATAAACGCGCCCTCAAGAATAAACTCGTTTGCGTTTGTTTGAAGAAAACCAGATCTTGTATTTGAGTCGATCGCGTAATCTTCAAATGATTTGCTATAATTAAGAGAATTTTGTCCTTTTATTTTCAACGCTCCATTTTTAATTGTTGCTACAGATTCGTAAGCTCCATTTCTGTTATTCTTTTGATAAAACCCGCTTTCTTTATCATAATAATACGCCGTATCTTTTGTCGGAGTTTCATCTCCTGAAAGATATTCATCTGCGTTTGGAGCAAGAATCGTGCTGATAAGTCGTGATTTCACTTTCATCGAAAGCGTATCGCAATCGAATTCAGCCTCGATTAAGTCTCTTTGTTCTGCGATTTCTGTAAAATCAGAATAAATAACGTAATCAATTTCGATAATTTTACCTGTATTTGTCTGCAAAACGAGAGACAGAATATAATACTTTTTTGGATCGAGCCCGTAAAACGTTGCGGTTATTTCTCCGTCGTATTGTTCGTCTGTCTTCTCAAGAATAGTTCTTTTGGTGGAATTGTATAAAATCCATTGATAACTTTTCCATTGAACATAACTGTCTTGACTATATGCCGAAGTAACTGTAAAATTACGGGTTGTTATTATATTGACAGATCCGTCAGGAATAATTACGTTTCCAGAAATTGTCGATATAATTTCAGGATTTTTATAAATCGAAAACGGATTATAATCACTGTCTTTGTAAAAGCTTTTAATCTGATAGCGAGTTTTGTCAATTTCGGGATTAAACCCTTGATTTCCAGTATAAGTAATATAATTATAATCTTTATTGAAATAATTAATATTAAACCAAGTCGGATTAGCTTTTGTCGTTACTTCTTTAAAGATCATATTTTTATTGATATTAATAGAAGGTCTGATATAAATAATCCCAGTATCTGAATTAGTGGTCGCCCGTTTATTATAAAAAATTATTCCAGTGTAATCTTGAATATTAAACGGAATATATTTTACTGAAATTGTTAAATCTGAAGGAATGGTAGAACTTGACGTATATATAATATAATTTTTTCCAACTTCAAATGCGCAATCTTTTGTTATGTCAACACCGCTGTTATTTGTAACAGAAAGTATCGAAGAAATTGCGCTACTTGTATTAAATATACGTGAATTATTCCCAAGATCTTTTATATCTTTTTCACCAACAGTATCTGTCGTCGCCTTTACTGTATTAAAAATCCTAACCGGCTTTTCTTCAACAAATTTAAACGGAGTTTTGTTGATTTCTCCAACCTGCGTCGTGGTATTTATTTCATAATTTTTACCATCTCGGCGACAGTAAATAATCTTGTTAGAAAGAGTTCCCCAGTTTGCCGCATCAGAGGTTCTATTCCAGACAACGGTTACTTGATACGACATTGCGCTAGTATTAACATTTTGAGAAAACCATTTAAAGAAATCAGATGATACTTCCTGGTCGGACTCTATCGTAACAGTCCGATATCCACTATTATACCACCCGCTATTTAACGAATATGCGACAAAACTATCGTTTGGTTTTTGAGTATAACGAATCGCAGCTGACGTAACATCGATTTTATTACATTCTAAAACATTACCGAGACTTGTTGTTATAAAGAAATTTAAATCTTGTTCTACGGTAAAACTTGTTATAGATGGTCTCTGTTTAAATGTATATGTTCCGGCACTAATCGTATTATTGTTTAATGCCTTTTTAGAAGAAAAATGCGGTTCAAAAATTCCGTTGTATGGAGAACCGTAATAAATTTCACCATATTGAACTTTCGGTTTTTGAATATTATTAAAAATAATTCTCTCTGACCCGGTTAGCGCAAACGAATTATATCCGTCTCCTTTTAAGGGATAAAATACTCCGCCCGGATCGCTATCTACTAAATAAACCTGTTCCCAATATGATTGTTCTGGTTTTGCTGCAGACGTCTTCCACGTCATCTTCCCATTAAACTCTCCGCTATCATAAATAAACTCGACCATATCTGTAGCGCCGAGATTCGAGGGGTTGTTCCCGTTTTTGAAAATCTGAAAACCGTTTGTGTTTTCCGGAACAATCTGTCCGTCCGCGAAAGCATTTCCTTCTGCCGTTGATGGGTAAACATATCCATATGTTGAATCATAACCTGTAATCAACGAACGCGTCATCGTAAACGTTGTCGGAACAATTCCAGTCCAACTCGTTACCGGATTGGTTGCCTGATCAGTTGGATCGTATCCATCTAATCCACTAATTTGAATCGGTTGAATAAACTTGTCAAGCAGCACCAAATTGTCCACAATTTTGTCATCGCTGTCAATTAGAGCAGTCTGAATTCTTTTTTCATTAGAACCAATCACCGTTCCACTTGCAACTGTCATATCGTAATATTTTTCAGCGTTTGGCGGAAAAACAGAATCATCTGTTGTCGCGCTTACGTTATTCCCTTTTTTAACTTCTTGGTATAGGGTGATTTTCCACGTATATGTTTGACCTTCGACCAGCGCCGGAATTGAATTTGCAGACATCTGATTTCGAGAAACCGTCGAACCCTCTGTGGTGTCGATTTCTTCAACATAAAACGGGATTTCAAGATACGTCCCGTTTAATCCAGAATTAATATTTTTTAAGTTCGGTAGAGAGGACGAGAAGTTAGTCGTAACATACGGTCTTAAATCAGAAAGATATGTTACGTTGCTTTTGATAGGACCTTGTTCTTTGCTGCTTGACGGGAAAATCAAATCATTATTGCTATCATATATTTCAATCGAATACCCCGTTACAACCGTGTTGGAGGTATCGACCTTACATTCAAAAATTATTGGCAAATCTGCCGAGTTTTTACTAATATCAAAAGTCCCATTAAAAGGACTACAATCTGTCGGTTTATAAATTGCCATTTAATAAAACCCCCTTTAATAATGTTTTTTGAAGTATACGGGCGGGCGGAGGCTTTCTCTGACCCGCCCGCACACCTATTTTTTTAAATCAAACTAAAATCATTTTCCGGCTTCGTCTCTTCCTGAACTTCTTCGACGACCGGCTTTTCTTCTTTAATTTCCTCTGCGATTTCCGCAGCCGGCTCTTCGACCGTCTCAACGACAACCTCAACCGGTTCATAAACCTTCTTTTTGTGAGCACGCTTTGCAAATTCCTCTGCTTCCTTTGCTTCACGTTCTGCCGCTTCTGCGAGGGCCTCAGCCTCTTCTGCCTCACGGCGCTTTTTCTCTTCGAAGAGACGATAAATTCTCTTCAAATCACAACTTCTACAAGCCATAATTATTTATTTCTCCTTTTATTATTCAGAAATTTCTAAACCAATTGTTCCGTCCGTAGAAATAGCATCATCGTTTTGTTCAGTAATGAACGGAAGTATTTTATTGATCGGTAAATAGCTATCGATTTGGCTAATTATTCTGATTTTGTCCAGTCGATTTTTGAAAGATCGATTTGAAACTCAGGACGAATTGGATAAAGCATATTTACCCCGGCTCCGCCAAAATCGCCAATGCCGAGATCAATTCGTCGTGCGGTGTCATGAAATAATGAGTCTGCAGAACGAGCCCAAAGCGATGGATTTCCAGGTCCAAGAGGCTCTGTTTGATTCAAAAACATTTTCCAAATATTCTCGGATGTTAAAGTTGTGTCCGCTGAGTTCATAGATGTCGTAACTTCAAGATAGTCAATAATATCTTGATAAGACATTGCATAACATCTTCTACTAATAGGCTCGCTATAAGTTGTAGAGCTCAAAATTAGTTGATATTGTGCTCCGCTACGTACAGTTCCGACATAATTAGCAATTACAGAATCGCTGTTGTGTCCCCAAGAATCTTGTTGAAAAGTTTTTTCAACTATTGCATTTTGCATAGATGTTGAAAGACTATTATAGAACGTCTGTGAGAGATAAACATCAAGAGAACTGTTTGCGTATACATTGCTCTTTCCAGAAGCATCAAAAGCCTGTGAATCTGTAGCATACATTGCCAACACTTCCGCAACTGTATCAGTCATTTTCAGTACTCGATACTGCTTTCCGTCAAGCATTATCAAATCACCTTTAACAGGCATTTTTTTCTTTACATTCACCACGACCTTGTTAAATCCAACATATCCACTTTCTGGCAGATATTCTCCATTTTCTTTAACAGAAAGTTCTTTCAGTTTAATGTCTCCTGCCGTTCCGGCTTTTCCCCACTTTCCAGCAGAATACGACAGAATGTCTCCACCCTCTTTAATCACAATCGACCCATCTGCTGGCGTACCGTAATCGACAGTAACTGCGAAATATTCTGGACTCATTGGACGAATTGCAGATGGAAGATTATCCAGAGAATCTGTCTTTTTCATAGACAAAACCATTTGATATTGATTATTGTCCAATTTTGTAAAATTATTTAATGTAATCATAATTACTCCTTCTTTGGTTCCCACTTATTGATTTTTTTGTTGCCCCAATCTGCAATTATATTTTTTTCAAAATATTGCGTTCTTCGAATTGGTGTGGTTGGATTATATAAAGATTGATCTCCAATATGTTGAATTAACGATGGAATTGTTGTAATTATTGGAATATGATTATACAAACACCACATATAAATCAAAAGATCGTCTTGAGAAATTTTATCGCATCTTGAAAACATAAATTCACAAATATTGTTTAAATATTTTTTAGGAATAATTATACAAGCACCTGAAACAATTCCCGCATCCCAATAAGGAGATTCATTTTGAATGACCTCTTTATCTCTATAATAATATGGAAATAAACCAATTATTGCGTCCGGGTGAGTTTTAATAATTTTTTCACAAATATCTAAAAAATTATTACAAAATTCTAAATCATCGTCCATAAACATACAGTGAGAACAGTTTATTTCTTTAAAACTTTCCCACCCTTTTGCAGTGTTCCAAGAATAGGATTTACTTTTATATTGTTGATCTAATTCCCTTAAATCTAACCAAACATTTTCTTCCGATAATCCGATTGCTTCTATTGATTTTTGAGCAAAACCCGGGCGTTTAGAGCAGGTCTTAATTTTTACGTATAACATTTTATTTAAAAATTAAGTATAAGATATCACTACGGGATAAAAATTTTTTGTTTTAAATAAATCAATAATTTGTGCTTTCTCTTCCTCTCCAACATCGGAGGACGGAAAGGCTACTGTAACGCCAACAGATAATGCCGTTACATAAATAAGCGAATTATCCTCTGTTCTAAAACCGCCTATAACGTAAGATTTATCATCATCTTTAATATATACTACGTCATTTTCCTGAAGAGCGGAAATTAATTGTTTTGGATTATAGTTAAAATTACCCCAAAAACTAACTGGAACATATCCGATTTTTACACTACCACCTTCAGTAGAATCTTTCCATTCGCCTTCCTTAAAAACATTTGTAACGGTTTTTACCCTTTTATCTTCATCAAAATCTCTAGCAATCGTAATCGAACCGTCTGCCGGAACACCAAGATTCTGCGAAATCGCATAATTGGTCGGGTCCATTGGCATATTGTCGTCTGGAGCTTCTCCCGGATTTCTCTCGTAGAGGTCGTCAGCCATAATCATCAGATTTTTGCCGTCTGGCTGCTCGTAATAATTAAGAATTGAAATCGCCATTTATTTTACCTCTCTTTTTATATTTTTTATTTCGGCTGAACCGGAACTAAAACCGCGCTTGTAACATTATTATCAATCACACTAAATTGAATTCCGTAAGTTACTCCGTTTTTTACTCCGCCCTGTGGAGGATTAACGGCAATTGTTACCGGAACATTATATGTCACTGTTTCCGCAGTGGTGCCATCTTCCGACAAAACATTTAACGTAACGGTGTTTACTTTTCCCGTTCCACAATAAAGAGCGCCAGCTTTGCTAAGAAGTCCTTTATTTTCCATTGCAATTCGCATTGCTTTTGTTGGAAGTGCCGCAATGCAACCACTTTCGTTGGTTAAAGCACTGTTAGTATCTGCCATATTATCTCCTTTCCGTTAGTATACGAATGGAAGATTGTTTATGTTCGAAACACTCAACGACATCAACCCATCGTATCCCAAATTAAAGGAAATACTCTGAATTAAAAATCTTTCTCGCTTCATATCGAAATCTTCCTCGTCTGTATATGTTACTATATTATTAACACTTAAAAGCGGATTAAACATAACAGAACTACTCAACGTGCTTTCCGCTATAATCTTTTTCCGCAACTCATATTCTGCCCGTTCTTCTGCCAACTGGTCTGTCGTGATGTTGGAGTCATTAATCACATCGGCAACACGAAGTCCGATTCTCCCAACTGAAATCGGAGAAGTTGGATCTTCGTTCTTTTTAACCGCCATGCAAGTATGTCCATTGACATTCGCTCCCACAACATAAACGCAGTTAACAAAAGAGTTCAGATCAATTGAAAAGTTTTCGTTTTGCAGATTTTCAATTGAATAATCATAAAGATTTGGTTTGTCTCCGTCAGAAATCACATCAACGGTCGGGACGAAATTTAACTGTCCGTAGGAATCATAAAAAACCTCCGCAGATAGAACATCCGCAATCTGCGTAATCAGATTTCCATAATTCGACCCGGCAGACAGTGTCATCGTAATCGGCGTTACCTTTCCCTCGAACGCGGGATGATAAAAGAACGGATTCGGGTCGAGAACGTCGCCAGTTCCGCTGTCATACCACAAAATGTCTTGAATAACATCTTTGATTAACATACCGGGAGGAATCTCGACCGTCGTTCCAACCGTGCCACGCTTTCCGTTCAAAATTTCGAACTTATCGGCGCAACTTATCGACACTGTTTTTGTTTCTGTCGACTTCGACGGATTCGCAGAAGTAATCACAAAAATACCTTTGTGAAACCAAATAATCAGATTTTCGTCCGGGACTTCCAGACCAACATCGAGCAGAACCTTCGTATCTACCCATAAATTGTTGATTGACGGAGTGTATTTTCCTTCTTGATTGTTTAATGAAAAAGACAGCGTCCGGCGAGAACCGTTTTGATAATTTTCGCTATACGAACCACCGGACAAAATGTCTTCGTTCGGAAGCTGATAATTTACTGTTTCATCCGGATTCAAAACGAAAATACGGAATCGAGGGTAAATCGTCTTTCTTCCAATTATTCTTTTAATCTCTGAAATTTTTAAATATTTTTCAATATCGCCGACGGCGGCATTCTTCCCGTCAATGATATACTTATAATTTTCGCCAGATCCCATTTTAATTTGGTTAGAAATCTGTGGCATAATGCCGCCTCCTTTCTCAAAATATGCTTATATAGACGAATATGTAAAATTATACGCGTTGTTCTAACCAATAAATATTATTAAACCTCCAAAGCAGTTTGCATTTTCGCGCATTTACTTTTTTACAATGTTTGGTTTTTGATTGAAAATTCAAAGCTACTCGTTCTGGATATAAAGCAGTGACGTATCCTGTATGAGTTTCTCCATTTTTATATGTATAAGAAACTAAATCCCTATGCTTAATTCCTAACACATTATCCGTTTTAGCTTTCGACTTCCTTCTCATTGGCTTAATAATCCATTCTTTCACATCACACGTATCAGGAATACTATCTGTAATGCATATCGCATCATTACTATGGGACTTTTCTATATTCCAGTTAATGCGTTTATTAGCGGTGTCCCCGCCGTTTGTAAGATGCAGTATTCCTAATTCAGAAATCTTTTCTCTCAGATAAGTTTTTCCCTGCATAACGTGCATGGCATAATCAAATCTTTTTGGCCTGGATTTGATCATATCAAAATATCTGTTTTCAAAATCCCGTTCTCTGCCTTTTGTTTTATCATGACACTCTTTACATAACGCGATCAGATTTCCAATGGTATCTGCTCCGCCATATTTTCTTGCCCTGATATGATGTACTTCTAACACACAGCCGGATTTCCCACATTCCTGACATTTATAATTATCTCTCAGAATAGCGGCTTTTCTAAGGTTTTCATCCAAACGGTTAGATTTCTGATACTGCCAACTATAGGGTTTGTAACCATCTGTCATTGCACGGACATCCATGCAGACATCTTCAAGGAAGTATTCTTGGATATCACACCACTTATTAAGATGATACAATACCCTTAAAACAGCATCTTTCTTCTGTTTGATGCTTGGTGCCAACCTGTTGCTTCGTTTAGAAGACGAACGGTTATTAAATCTTGTCTGCCTATATCTTTTATGATAACGGTGATAATGTCTATATCCACGTCTGATATCCATTAAATGTTTTACATTCTGGCGTTGTTCCATCGTCCCTTTAAAAACCACTTTATTTTTGGTGGGACATTTCTGAACAATGGCAAATCCTACATGCATAGAACCGTCATCAATACCGCAGACCATATGGCTTTCATCATCTTCATCAGGTTCCACTTCCTTTTCCAACTGTATTACCATAGGATATCTGGATTTTATTTTTGCCCTGCCTTTTCTAACCAGATACCAGCCTTTATTAACTTTCGTCGGCGCCAATGGCCGATTGTTTTTATCAACCACAAAGCAGTATTCAATTTTGTTTTCCATCTCTGGATGCCTTCCTTTCGGAGTAATTTTCGTCTTGCCAATGTCGGGGAGGGTATATGTGTTTCTCTGTTATCTATGCAGGACATTAGTATAGTTTCTTGATTGGCACTCGCAGAGCTTCAGACTGACGAGCACATCCGAAGGTGCGTTTTTAACCTTTTCCTCAACGTAGTTCATCATGCAGGATTACTTTCGTAAAACAGCATTCACTAAAGCTTGAAACCTGTTGTCAAGCAAGTACAGACAAGAAATGTAATAATACACTTGTCCACCTGTCTGTGCTTTTGTCTATAAAACAGACTACTTAACAACTAGTCCTTTCTGTTATTCTGTCTGAATGACGCGGCAGTCTTTTGCGTCGGCAATTTCAATCCAACTGAACGAAATTTCTTCTGGCATTTTCTCCCAAGATTCGTTCGTTGTATTGCTCGGATCGGTAATTTGAATAATAAAAGTTTGACCCTTCTGGTCTTTTAACAATTTCGGATTTCCTGAATAACAAACGTCGCGCCACTTGTCGAGCATATCGACCGCTTCGTTAGATGTCAAATTTCGGAAGCCGAGAACCGATGCGGAGAGATAATCAGGATTTGTGCCGCAAAAGTTTTGAACTCTTCCAAGGCGCTCACGATAACCACCGAGATTTTCCAACGGTCCGTTGCTCTCTCTCCAGACGAAATTCGGCTCCGATGTGTTCGGGTCTTGTTCATAAACCCACTCTTTATTGGTGTAATCTGCGTTAATCATTTCACGACCAAGCAGACAAGTGACACTTCCACCAACCGCGTTTTTCACACCGTGACTAAAAATCGGGTAGCGAGACAGCGTATCTTGCTGTGTTTTGGCAACGTTTTGCGTCTGCGCTCCATTGGAAATATTATACTTAAATTTCCAAACATCCTTTGGAGCTGCTGTAAACACTTTTGGATCGTCCGTTTCGTGAAGCTCCGTAATTGACCACCCCTGCCAACTTGTTTTAATCGGAACAATAATCCCAGACTGATATTCAACATTCCCATCAACTTTGTTTTCAACAAGTCTGAAAACGTATTTATAATAACGATTGTTTCCAATATTAAAATCTCTGATCGTGCCAGAGGCGTCCTCCAGCACAACCGGAGTCCAAACATCTTGTTCAACCGGCTTTCCAGTTTCTCGATTATACCAAATTTCTTTTTTATAAATAGAAATTGAATATAGAGATTGGTCATCGTTTGAAATTCCTTGCGCCGCCGCAGTTGTTATAATTTTTCCGTTGTTTTCAACGTTTTCGAAATTGAAAAGACCGATAACAGAGCGGAGATTATCGTCGACAACCGACATAACATTTGCGTTTTCAATTTTTTCAGGAGCTCCATTTGCCGCTTGTGGAGCAATTCCATCTTCAGACGTTGAAATATAAAAAAACTTAGATTTGATGTATTGTAAGTCGGGAGCCTGCGAAACTCCTGGAGCAAGAGTTTTGCCTGGACCAATTGAAAATTTAATTTTCAAGTTTCGGAACTCCTTTCTTTTAATTTTTTTATGAATATTTAATAAATATCTTGAACGACAAAGTATATGTAATCATTCAGTCATCTTTTTTACTCTCCGGAAGGAGCCTGAACATTAACGGTAATTTTACTATATCCAACCTCTCCAGTTTTTACATTATATACTCCATTTTCCGTAATCGTAATCTCGGAAGTTTTGTTCGGAACATCCACAACAACGCTTGCCAGATTTGTTACATTAACGGTTCCGTTTGTGGTAATCGTCTGGGACCCAGCCGGAACAATATATTCATCCGGAATCGGATTAACCGTAACACTGGAAAGCAACTTCCCGGTGTCGGGAGAAATTGTCTGCGAATCCTTCGTCGGAGTTGCGGTTTTGGAAGAACTTGGAGTCGGGTTAATAGTCACCGATTTAATACCGAGCTTCCCCGTAGTCGGAGACACGGTTTGGGCAGTCGTTCCAGCAGTAACGGTTTTGTCCGCATCAAGAGGAGCCGCTTCAACAACGACCGAACTCAACAGTTTTCCACTATCAGGAGAGATAGTCTGAGAAGTTGAACTTGGTGTCGCGGTCTTCATTTGAGTGCCGAGAGTTCCGGTCACCTTCTCATCTTTTACATATGCGGTCTTGCCAGTCAAAATGTCGCCCGCAACCGCAGTCGCGTCGGAAGTGTCAAGCTGCGGAACTTCAACAACTACCTTATTATATCCATCAAGCCCATCTTCAGGGAGATAAGTTTTATTTTCAACAGCATTTAAAATCCCAAGGATTGTCTCCGGGGTTGCTTCCGACCAGCCGTCTGTTCCATAAATATACTGTTCCTGCGTGGCGTAATTAATCGCAAGAGAACCCATCGCCGGAACTCCGTAGTTCGTCATAACTCTGTAATATTTTGGAGAGAGCGGTCTTTCTTTGTTCGGAAGCATATCAAGTGTGTCTGACTTCTCCATCATCAAAAGAACGGTATAGCTGTCCGCATTTCTTTTAGCATTAACCAGTGAAATCATTTTCGTTTCTCCTTATAAAAAATTTTATTTTTCAAAGTTTTTCTTAACAAGCGCAAGCGCTTCTTCGATTAGACCTTTCAGATTTTCTTTTCCCAAAACCTTCAAAATCATCTTATAGAAAAGTCCGGCATTGGTCTTAAAATAGTTTTCAACCTCTGCCAGCTTCTCTGCGCCGTGCCCAGCGCCAATTTTATCTTCTGCCATTGTTACGAGTCCTGCAAGGTATGTTAATAAAAGCTTCCTTTTATCTTCTTTAGACATCTTACAGAACTTAATAATCTGTGGCACAAGATACGAAAGAAAGGCGAGAACGACAGCACCAATACCTAAATACAATCCAATATTTTCCATATTCAAACCTCAAGCCTTTCCAACCGCTGAATTTCTTCAGCGATTTGATTTTTCTTTTTATCTGTTTTATAACTTTTTTGTTCTTCTTTGAGTTCTTTAATTTTATCTTTTATATCCTCGTTCCACTTATATTCAACCAATGTTTGAACACAAGCGATTGCGTCAGTAATATCTAACGGACTGTCTCCAATGTCAAAACAATAATTTTCACAAACTAATTTCGCAATGTCTTCCTTTTGCGGTTTTTCAACCTCATATCTTCTCTTAAAGAAAGCCTTAACGCTAACAGAATGAACGCCGTCGAAATCATAAACTTCCACCTCCGACTTTTCACAGGCGAGCTCCCAAATTGCGTGGACTTGCGCTAATCCTTGGAGCGACGCAATTGTCGTAAATCTTCCAGCCTGATTCGGGAGCTTTTCTTTCAATACGAAAAACTTCTTTTCCAAATTTTGACAATGTCTTTTAACACCTTCCAAAACAACTACGATTTTATCGTATATATCAAGCCAAACAGAATCTACTTTTTCGTTCAAGATTATTACCCCGGACATTTCGACCCTGTTTGACTTAATGTTAACAAGTGCCCATCCGGTCTTTTGTTTTGCGAGGTCGAAACTCAAAACATAATCATAATTTGACAAATCATAATTATATTTTACCAAAACCGCTTCACCTCTTCGTTGAAATACTTTTTCATAAAATCGCTTCCCTTTCGAGTCGCATCTCCCTCAAACCACGCATCATCATACGATGGATAGTTCCCGTCTTTATATTGCGGAACTTCGAACCTGTTCAACCAGATCTGAATAATAATTCCATAAATTGTCAGAAACAATCCGATAAACGCAAGTGCAACAATTTTCGTGAAATATCCAATCCAACTCAAAGCTGCGCTCACAATATAAATTGCGATTACGAGCAGGCAGGCATATAAAAGTTTTCCGTCATATGTTTTCTGTTCTCTCAACCAAAAACGAATAACGCTCGGAATTGCAACAACAAAAACGGTGAAAGGACCATAGCGGAAACACGCTTGAAGGTGATGCCCAAGTTCGTGCGCGTTTAAGTAAAAATCGGTGTTTTTAGGGACGAGGATAAAAGGACCGAGGTTCAGTCCATAATCTTCTGTGATCGGAAAGTAAAAAATTGGTCCAAACCTTTTCGGTCTATTTCCACGAAGTCGGAGATATAACGCAACGACGCACCCGGCAAGAGTTGTCGGAAGCGCCCAAGTGAACGAAAGAACCCAAATTAGAATTGTTAATTTTTTGTTAAATTTCATAAATCCTCCAACATAGGGAGGGTTGCAACAATTTCTCGTCACAACCCTCTTTTTGTTTTTAGTGATTATTCGCAGTCAAGATAACCTGATTACGAAGATCTGTCAAGAAGCGACGTCCATCGAAATCGCTCTGCGTGTTAAATGTAGCATCAAGATTCTGAATATTAATCGAATTGTCAGTAGAAGAATTAGAATTGTTAGTCTGGAGGCTGTTGCCGCCAAGACGAGCAATAAGGTTAGGAGCAACCTCGCCAAGAGCCCACAAGTTACGAGTAAGATCGGCAGGAATAATGCCAGATTTAGCAGGAAGAGAAGTGATTGTACCAGAAGGAGTAATGATGGATTCAAGACCGTTTTCGTTGATCAGGGAGCGACCACCGGGAGCTGAAAGCGTACCGGAGGCAAATCCTTCTCCTCTAAATAATCCCGTTATCCAATTTATGGCATTTTCACCCGCTTCTCTTACTGTCTCAAGAAATCCTTTATGGGATTCTTTATAATTCTCATCATAATAAACCCCAGATCCAAGTGTTCCATAATCGCTGTTTACAAAATAATATTTTGGTTTTCCGTCTTGATCTAACCCTCTATAAACTGCCCTAGTTCCATTTCTTCCTTTGTTGTTTACCAACACATCGTATTCATTCATCTTAGATAATATATCGTTCAAGTTTGTTATGTCTTCAAATGTTTTTAGACTTCCGTTTTTTGGATTTATAATGGTATAAATACCACCTGTCATATATTTTTGTAGGTCGTCTTCCTTTGCTAAATTTACGTTTGAAAACATAATTTGTGGAATATATGCAGAATCTCCAAAATTTTTAAATGTTTCACCATAATCTTTATACTTATCAACATTCTTAATTAGTGCATTTTCTGAATAATTATAGTCATTTGGATTAAATTTATTTTGACTTATCCACTCCTTGTTTAATTCTGCATTTTTATTAGCCTCTCTAAAATCTGTTTGTTTTTGCAACACATTTTTCAACGCTTGATTGTATTCGTCGGCCGCTTCTGGAAACTGTAAATAAGAAGATGTTCTTTTTTTTATTTTTTCGAAATTTTCAACAGCAGTTTGTAAATCACTTGCCGCGTTTTCTACTGCTTTTTTATTTTCTTCTTCTGTTACCATTTCCGCCTTCTCGCCAATATCTTTATCAAGACCCGCTTTAATAGCCGCATTAAATTCTTCTTTGCTTCCACTCAAAATAGCAGTAACAAGAGCGCCTTTCACACCGAGAGCCTCTAATGTCTCTTTTGCGGTTTTTTGTAGTGCTTTTAATTGCTCGTTATCTTTAATGTTTTCAAGAATTTCCTTCTGCTGTTGCAATGAGTCGATTTGATACTGAATGTCATCTTTATCACGCTGTCTTTCCAATTCGTCGACTTTTTCTTGAGCAGATTTAACCGCCTCTTGATCTGTCGTATAGACAAATCCGACACCGGCACGATATACGCGTTTCTTTTCTTTCGACGCATTTTCAAGAGCTTCTTTTGCTTTAATCAACTCAATTTCTTTTTCGCGTTGTTTATTAACCTCATCAAGAGAATCTCGAATTGATTCAAGATTAGAAATCTCTGTTTCTAATGTGCTTGTAGCATACTTTGTCAGAATCTCCTGCTGCGTGTCAAAAACATCGGTTGAGAACAAACTCTTCGCGTATTCAATAAAGCTCTGATTATAAGATTCGAGCTCATCCTTGTGTTCTTCGTAAACTTTGAGGAATCCGGAATAGTTTGTTTGCTTGAAAATTTCATCTCTGAAACCATCAAGCGCGGAATCTTTTTCAATGTCTTCTCTAATAGAAGAAATAAACACATCCCATTTTTCTGCGCTCGTAGCAATATCTCTTGAAAAGAATCCTGCATATACCTTCCGCAGACTTTCTCCACCGGCAAGAATATCGACAAGATTTTCTTGAACATTGTCCATAGAAACGGAAATTTTTCCGGTTTCTTCGTCGATCTTTTTGAGCAGCGTTGGATATTGGCTAACGATCTTGTTGATGTTCTCCTGTGAAAACAACGAGTTTTCAGACGCCGCAAGCAAAAGTTCGTTAAACGTCGCAAGCTTCTCGTTAAGTTTGTCGAGACCGCCAATCGCAACATCGGTAGTCAGCCAATCGAACGCGCCTTCAGAGTTTGCCTCTCTAAACTGTTCAACCGTCATATTCATTGCGTGAGCAATAGTTGAAATCCCGTCCTCGTCAACAAGGTTAACTTGGTCAATAATTTTATAGAGAGCATCTCCGGTTGCACCGAATTTATCAGCAATTTCAGAAAGATCTTTGCTGTTAGCAAATTCTTTTAGCTGCTTTTGAGACATGCCGAGTGTAGTTCTAAGATTCTCGACAGCTTTCTCTGCATTCAACATGTCTCGAACATTCTTCGTGTCGTTTTTAAACAGCGAAGAATAACCAGACTGTTCGCGCAGATACGAAATAATATCGGAACGAGCGTCGCTCGTCAGCTGATTTCCAGCAAAAATATCAGGACTGTCTTTCGCCCATTCGCGAGCAATCTGCATAATTACTCTATCAAGCGTTGCGTTTCCAATGTCATAAGATTCCATTGTACCAACGCCAGAAGAGTAGAATGATGCTTGCATATAACCCTCTTTCAGGGCTTCGGAGTAGTCTTCAATTTCTGCCTTCGCGGCTTTAATTGCCGCAGTAAGTTCTTTCTTTTTCGATATCTCGTCATCGTCAAGATTAGCAAGTTTCTTTTGATTCTCGTTAATCTCTTTTTGGAGAGTATAACGATCTTGTTCTCCTGCCGTGTATGTCTTTTCAGCTTCGAAACGAATCTTTTCTGCTTCGACTCGGGCAAGCATATCTTTATTTCCGGTTCTTGCAGCCTCTTCGAAATATTCTGAAAGTGTTTGTGTGCTGTCGCCAAGGTTAATTATTTTATCTCCGAGCTCTGATTTTTCAAGAGCTTCATTGATTGTTTCAACCTGTTCGTTGAACTGTTTCCAGTCGTCGGAATCCCACAATGCTTGATCTTTTTTATTGAGATCAATCAAACCAGTAACAGAATTTCCGATTCCGTTAATCGCTTCAAGCTGCTTTTTAGCATCTTCGACACGTTGTTTGCGGTCAATTTCGTCCGCGTGAGCAAACTTCTTCCAAAGAGAAGACAAAAAGTCTCCGGCAATTGAAGCAATAACTGCTCCGGCAGGCCCCATAAACGCAGTCGCAACTCCAGTTAGAGCACCCTGAGCAACACCCATTGCAAGAGCTTCTCCGGTATCAACTTCGACACCAGAAATACCCATAGCCTCATCAAGAAAACTCGATCCCTTATTCGCAAAGCGAACGGCTCCGGCACCAATACCAGAAACAATACCGGTTTTTAGACGGGCGGAACGCTCCTGCTTCTTTAAAATTTGCTTTTGTTTTTCGGCTTGTCTTTCTCGTAACCTTTGAATAATTGGATCATTTTCATCTTTTCCAAGAGACTTCCAATTTTGAATATATTGTTCGTCCATATCAATTTGATTTTGCAAATCTTGAATTGAATCAGATTTTATCTTTTTTACTTTGGACTTATCGCTTATATTTCCTTTGTTAGTTCCGCCCGAACCGCTCTTTGGTTTTTCTCCTCTTAACGCCGCAGTGTTGTCTCTTGTTGCATTTGTCAATTCTTCAATAGCGTTGGTATTTTCTGCGGTCATCTTTTGAGTCATATTTTCATAAAAAGTGCCTTTAGATTTTCCGACGGTGTCTATCGGATGTCTAATTGCTTTAAGAGGAGTTGTTACTAACGGAGATAAGAATTTAGCAAGACTTACAATTTTATCTGCGTTAAACGTTGCGATAACGGGCATTAAGTATTGTAAAATATGATCAAGATTTTCAATAATAGCCGTTAAGCCAGTAAAGAATGTTTTTACAGCTCCACTTGCCTCAAGTTTTTGCGTAAATCCTTCCCAAGCTGCAGAAAGTTGATTAATACTATAAGCAACACTTTCATTATACGCCTGCATTTTACGAGCGGCAGTTCCTTCAGCCTTTTCAGCTTCAGAAATTGCCTGTTTGTATGTGTCGTAATTTTCCATATAGATTCCGAAAATATTACGCTGTCTGACCTTTTGAATTCAGTCGGTTCATAACTCCGACCCGAAATTTAATATAATTTAATTTTTAATTAGTTATTTTTATTGTTTCTTTCATATATTTTAATAATGTTTCTAATTTTTCTGGGAAAAAATTAGAAACAAATTCTATAAATTGTTCTGGCGTATTGTTCCCTAGTCCATAAATAGAATGGAACTTATTATGAATGTCTTCTCGAATACATATCGCCGGATATGACCATTCAATTTTCAAATATAAATCTTTGAATTTTTTTCTTTGCTTCCTATTTTCATTTGTAACATCTATGTCAAATCCAACACCAAATTTTTCAATCGCCTCAGATGTTATAAGATGATTTGCATATAAATGATGGACGACAAAATTTTCGCTTTCGGTAAAAATACATTTGCCTCCACATATTTTTATAATTTCATTTCGCCAGCCTTCATTATTTGCTCTTAAAAATTTTCTTATATCTGAATAATTGGTTTCAACATTTATTTCTTTTTTTATACCGAGAGCACTTGCTCGACTTTTTATGGCAACTTCTGTTCTTTTTAATATAGATGCAATATCTTTATTTGTTAATAAGTTATAATTATCTATTAAAAATCTATCGTCTCCATCGTTCCAAATTCTCCCGATTCCACAATTTTGTAGACCAAGCTCCCTCATACGATTATAAATTGGAGTATTAGAATTTAAGCCAAGCGCCCTCATAAGATCTCTTATTCTTAGCTTATCATAATTATTGATAAGAAACTCATCTTTTTCTTTTGTCCATATTTTATATGCTTCCAGCCCCAATTTCCTCGCGCGATGATATATCGCCTTTTCATCTCTACTGTCAAGGAGCGAAGCTACTTCTTTTGTTGAAATTTTCCCAAAATACTTTTTTAATATTTCATCTTCTTCTTTAGAAAATTTATAAAAGGTAGGTTTTCTTTTAATTTTCAGATATCTTGCCCGAGCTTCTATTTGTGTTTTTGATAAATTTGGAAATTTCTGCAAAAGTTCTTCCCAACTCGCATCGTAATAGAACTTCCTCAACCACTCATCCTGTTCTTTTGTAAAGTTTTTATAAACCAATTCATCTCTCTTGAGTTTTAATCTAACCGCCATCTTAGTAATTGCCTGATAAGACCTTTGAAGATATTGCTCCATTTCATTGAATTGTTTATATGGAAAATTCTCTTTCAACCACTCAATCTCTTCTTCTGTCCATTTTTTCATATGAAAAACCTCCCAATTTTTAATTATTTACTTTATTTTTGTCCCTCATTTTTTTGTAGAAATCCATAGCAATCATTAAATCGTCTGTTTTTTCAAATCGCCAATGTTCTTTTCCATTTTTGTCGAACCAACTTTCTTTCTCAAATCCCAGTGAGTAAAGATATCGACAAACTCTTAATTGAGAAACATTATAATATTCCTTCATCTTTTAATCCCCTTTTAAATCAATAACTAATTATATTAAATTTCAGCTTACGCTTTCACGTAAGAATAGACCATTTCTTAGCCCTGTATTTTTTATACCGAGCCACACCATTTCCATTTAAGGGATTTTCACCCACGCCTTTATTTGCGCCGTACTCCTGTAGCATAAATTAATATGCCCCTCATCGGGGGATGGTCGTTGAACGTTCTCCTTGTGAAATATTCATTTAGGAGCTTCGCTGCAGATCTACCAATCCTTTTGTTTTCAAACCGTCATAATCTAATTTCTTGATTATTGTGGTAAAAAGCTCTAAGGTTTTACCTGCAATTAAATGTGTTCTTTGTGTGTGTTTTAACCCACACACGGGCATAAATTTACCCGCGAGCGCCGTTGAAACGGCCATTTTATTTATATGATTCGCTAAATCATACGAACTTTCGTTCCTCATACTTTCATATGAGATTAGACTACATCATCATCCACTTTCGTGGAGCCCACCACTGGATGGCGCTTGCCACCGCTTAGTCGTTGAACTTTCTCCTATTCGGAGCTTAGCTGCTGATTACCCAATCAGTATAATTTTCCACATTCACACTTGCGCATATTTCATCGCTATGTTTTAGTTTATACCACTCTAAGGGTTTTCCAGCAATTCAATGGGTTTGCAATTATGGATTGCTCCATAATGGAACTTTGTTTCAAATTCTTTTCGACATCAGTAAGAGTTACCCACTTATCAGCGAGTTCGTCCATAACGTCATCAAAATCACGCATATCGCTCGAAGACGAACGGATTTTAATTCCAATCGCTCCAAGCACCTTTTCGGTATCGTTTATAAAACCATTAGCATCATCGATATCGTCAGAATCGCCAACCAAAGAAGTAAACGCAGAAGCTTTAACATTTCCGTATCTTGCAAGAATCGTTCTGAAAGCGTTACCAACGCTGCTTGCGTCCTGCTGCGACACATCAATCATCGTAGTCAACGCAGCCGCCGTCTGGTCAAGATCAAGTCCAGCCTCACGAGCCACCGCAGAAGTTCTCGAAAGGGCCGTAGCAATATCACCAGCCGTAGTTGCATACTTCGCATCAAGCTGCGTCAGTTTATCGACGATATCCATCGAGTCAGCTGCTTCAATACGGAAGCCCTTCATAACAGAAGTCAGCGCCGTAACAGACTGATTCATATCCATAAAGCCGAGACGAGATAGATATGTCGAAGACTTAATTAGTTCGTTGGCCTCAGAAACGGAATAACCCTGTCTCAACCACTCTGCCGCAGAAGAAGCAACAGCTTGTGTAGTCGTACCAAGCTGCATCGCAAGGTCATTATAAGTATTCATCATACTCTTCGCTTGTTCGGTATTAGAACCTGTAACAATACGAAGATTAGTCATCGCTTCATCGAGCTTCAGAATGTTTTGATAGACTTGTTGAATCTCTTTACGAGCGGTGTTAAGAACTCTTGCCGCGAGACCGAAATCTACGATTCGCATCGTAGCACGCTGAATGTCAGACTTAATAACATCGAAGATTGTGCGGTTGCCACGATCTTTCGCCGCTACCTTTACTTTTCTTGTAGATTCAGCAAGAGAATTAAGATATTCAATATCCTTTTTCCTTTCTGGATCCATATCTTTGCCAGAAGCAACTCCGATTCTTTGTTCGATATCGTCTAATCTCTTCTGTTCTTCTTCAACAATATCTAATTGACTTTGTTTTTCTCTTCCTTGTGTAATTCCAGCTTTCTTTTGAGCACTTAAAAGACTATCTAAAATAGACAACCGTTTATTTAAGAGAGCTTGGTATTCTCTTTCATTCTTTAATCTTTGTTTTTCTGTGTCATCTGTTTTTTTTACGCGATATGCTCTTCCTGGTCCTTGAGACATCATTCGCGGAGATTGGATATTTTGCGCGGTCACCCCAGACGCCATCATTTGAACGATATTACCAGTATCTTCTTTAATTTGTTTAATTACATCAAGTTGTGGCGTTCCTCTTGGAGAACCAGATCTTTTGCTGATATCTTTTGTTGAAAAACTAATTAAATTGCCATCCGCGTCCCATGTTTCCACGACGGTCTTTTTATTCTTAAAATCTCCCTGAACTGTGCCGTCAATAATAACATGAATTGGACCAGATTGCGCAGTTTGAACTGGAGACGTAGTAACATTTGCAGGAGCTGGAGCCAAAAGATTACCTTGCTTCTTTCTCCTTGTCTCCCAACCCCTTTTTGCTGAAGCACTGCGCTTTATTTTTTCTTCATCTTCTACGAAGTCTGGTTTTAAAAAATCTTCTGTTTCGGTTATTTCAACAGAAGCTGTTTCGTATGCTTTTTTAGAATTAACCGCACGTTCTTTTATCTTGTTTACTTTTTCTTCGTTTTCTTTTTGTAATCTTTCCGCCTCTTCTTGTGCTTTCTTTATTTCTTCGAGTTGTTTCTGTTGATACTCATATCCAATTTTTGCAACTTCCATCATATTGCGAACCATTTCGACTTGTTCCGCAGAATAGCCAGAAACAGTGCCAACCTTGCCTTGTGATTCACTATATTTTCTTAAAAGATTAGAAAGTTCTTTATTTAAAACAATCTCATCGCCGGATGTTAATCGACTTAATAATTTTTCATCTGACATTTGACTTGTTAAACCACCGGTTCTCTTAAGGAGATTTTCTTGTGCAGTTTTTAAGAAATAATCTCTTTTCTCTTCTGGCGTATCAAAATCTTCAGGATGTGATTCTGTTCCAGAAACGTTTCCAACTTCTTTATAATTGTCTTCAATCGTTTGGATCGTTTGATTGTATATATTATTTTGTTCGTCTAAATAGGCTTTGATTTGAGAAAGAAGATTTTCTCTAGAAGATTCGGCAGAAGTCAATGTTTTAAGTTCGTCGTTCAGTTTTTTAGTTTCATCGACTATTCTTATGTACTCATCTGTTATTTTTTCCAAATCTTCCGAACTATATGATCCATTTTGTTCTACCAAATTATTAAGCTTTTTCTTTTCTTCTTCTAATTCTTTTTTTCTTTGCTCAATTTCACTTTTTCTATTATCAGAAATTTCTGGGAAAACAGCACCATAAAATTGAGGAAGAGTTTCCATTTTTTTATCAACGTCTTCAACTCGATAAATTCCCATTCCTCGAAGAATTCTATTTGTCCACTTCGGTTCGTTTTCTAATGTTTTAAGCTCTCCGGCCAAATTGAACTCGCCAGACTTATCGGACAATTGTTTTCTTAAAATATCAGAAACAATGTCTAGTCCAAAAACAACGCCTCCTGTTTCGTTTATATAGGACCTTGTATCTTCAAACATTCTTGTGGTTGGATTTATAAATTCTTCCGCTACTTGTTTTTTTAAAGAAGCAAATTCAGCAGATTCGTCATAAGAAGAATCGCCAACAAAATCTCTTAAAAATTGAGGTAATGTTTGTTTGTTTTGATAATTTTCTTTAAATTTTTTAGACAAAGAGTATTGAGAAAATGCTTCTGGAGATAAAACAAATGCAGCATATTGTTCTGGAGATAGCTCTGCCATTCCTTTTTCTTGCGCGGCAATGTTCGCTTTTTCTAATCCTCCAGAAAGAATCGAATTAATGTAATCATATACACCAACACCTCTAGCGATTCTATATCCAATTTGATGAGATATCGATCCGTTTCTTTCAGTTGACCTCGCATAAGAAAGACGACCAATTAAATTCTGCTGCACTTCTGGCGTTAGCTGAGAATTTTTAATTATATTTTCTGCATTAGAATAGAAATCATTAACGTAATCAAGTATTTGTTCTGATTTGTTTTCTTCCAGATAATTACCAAATTCATCAATTTCCGAAACTCTACCAAGATTTTTAATTGATTTTGAAATTAAATCTTTAAAATCAGAAAGTCCAGAAAATATACCATATAAAATATCTGAATATTTATTTAAAAGTTCTTTTGGATCTTCTATATTTTTAGAATCAACCTCCATCTTCTTTATGGTATCAAAAAGACCACCAGTCCCTTCTCCAATTTCTCTTAAAGAAGCTAAAGTTTTAAAAATCTGATCGGTTTCTTTAATTCCTCTATAATCGGAAGAACTTCTTGCCATTAAAGCCTGTTCTTCTTTTGAAATTCCCTGAAGTTGTCCTCCTAAATCCCCAAATCTTTCTCTTTCTAAAAATTCAGAAATATTTCTATAACCAGAAGTTAACTCGTCTATTCTTTTAACAAAATCTTGATTGAGCGGAGTTTTATCTTCAACAAGCCCAAGAGATCTAAAAAAGCTTTCTGCGGATTTTGCAGTTTCATATGAAGTTTTGTCATCTGTTTTAGATCCAATTGCTGAGTCTATATCTCTTAGCATTTGATCTAAAAATTTATTAGCTACAGCATCTCCATATTTTGCTTTTAAAATTCTATATTTTTGAGCGTTTTGAGAGGCGAATAATCCTCCATAAACAGGGCCGCCAACTTTTTCTCCTTCTTTTGTTTCAAATTCCTTATATCCAAAATCGGAACTTGCAGTGCCAAAATATGGGTTTGGGATTTCTTTCCTTAGTCGATCATAAAAAGAACCTTGATAATAAAAAGTGTTGCTCGGTTCTGCTGTTCCATCTTTTTTATATTTATTAGTATTAAACAAAGAAGAAATAAATGCTTCCTGATCTTTTCTTCTCATGCCAGAAAATAATCTTTTAACAAGATCTACCTTTTCATCGTCTGTTAAATAGATATTTTTGGGAATGTCTTTTAGTGCTATGTCATTATAAGTCGTTTGTATAGTTCCATCTTCATTGACTCGTGTCCCAACTCGCGTCTGAACAGCACCACCGCCCAGAATAGCTCTCGCTTCTGCTTGGAGTGCTTCTCTATTACTTGGATTTTTCTCCTTTTGAATATCTATAACCATAGATATTAGTTTAGTAATATCTTGATCGCTTATTTTTCCAATTGTATAATCAAAGGCTTTTCCCCCTTTAACCCTTGTTATTCCTTTTTCGGAAACAGAAATTCCAACCGAATTTAATAATTTCTCAAGAAGATTAAGTTGTAATCCGTATGCTGCAGACGGTTGTTTAGAGGATGACGTTTTTAGATCTCGTAAAATATAATTTGTTTTCAAAAATAATTGATCAAAAGTTCCAGCTATTTTAACAATATCATTTCCAACTTTGACAACTGCTCCAAGCTGTTGTTCTGCTCCAATTACATTTCCAAGACCGAGTTCTATTTTCTTTTTAAAATATGCGTCAATATCTTTAAAAAGAGCATTTCTACTTCTGTCGCCATTAGAAACATCAGACAGCACGCTCCCATAAGTTTTGTCTGCTTCTTTTTCGCGAGCCATCCTTTTTAATATTTTTTCAATATCTTTTGGGTCATTAGTTTTTCCTTCTTTTTCCAATAACTCAATTGCTCTATGAAAAGCATTTCCATACGCATCTGCTGCTCTGAAATTTTTAATTCTATTAGTAATATTTTCAAATTGTTTTCCGTATTCTGGAGAAAGTCTCGCCACCTCTTTTCCCATTGAATCAAATGCCTCATTTGTTATGGCTTTTAATTCTCCAGTTATTGTTTTTTCGATTCCAACAGATTTTAAAATTTTATTAAGCTTATTTATAGCAGAAGTATCATCAATTCCTTCGATTATACTTCCAAACTGAGTAACCGAAATAAAATTTTCTCCAAATTCTTTTAATAGTTTTTTTTGATTTGGACCGGCAAATTTATATGCATGATCTTTATTTGGATCATATTCAACCGGCACTGCAATAAATGTACCTTCCTTGCTTTGCATAACATCCGCTCTTGTGGGAACCGCTTTATTTCTAACTTCAACAACAATTTTATGAACAGGATTTTCGCTCATATTTGCCATAAACGGATTTCCAAAATTTGTATCAGGCATAATATTTTCCTCCATTTCATCACTATTATTTTATATTTTCCTCGAAAAATCGAGGAAAACCACCAAATAATGACTTTATTTTTTTATATTTTTTTTAAAATAATATTTAAAGGAGACGCCATTATTTGGTGAGAATTCCCACTAAAATTAACTTTGTGAAATAAAAGCGGCATTTTATTTGTCGCCCATCACTTTTTTGCGTCTTTCTCTTCCGGAATTTCTCCTTTTGCCGCTTTATATGCGGTGTCTTCAATAGCGTCTGCCATCTTGTGCAGAATCGGATCGCCCGCCCTTGCGAGTGTCGCATAATCGTGAAGAATCTGCGGGTCGGATTCAAGTCTAATCCGTTTAACCTCTTTCGTCAGTTCTTCCACGCTATCAGGAGTCATCTTGTTAATTGTTTCAACAAGGTTATAAAGATTCTCAAACGAGAACATATTTTCCACCATTCGAACCACTCTTTCGTAATCCGAACGACAATATTCCAAAATCATATTACACACGCCTGACGCCCACAAAATATCATAAAATGCGACATCTTTAACTTCAAGCCCGTCTTCCCATTTAATATTCGTGTATTCGAGAAGAACGTTGAACAAAAGCGAAATTTCCAATGCTTGCGGGAACTCATCAATTGAATCGTCAGATGTTCTCAAATCGAACAACGCCTTTTTAACGAGTGCGTTTTTCATCGCTAAAGGCAGAAAAGACTTCACGACAATCTGATTTTTAATCTCATTGAATTTCTTTTCTACCTCTTTGTCTTCTGGAGAAACAAGCCACGATGAAGCTGTTTCAAGTAGGTCAAGTATATCGACCGAATCCTTATCAATTATATTTTTTTCTTTCATAATTTGTTTGTTTCCTTCCATATCTCCCGGTGAACTACCCAGCCCTCAAAAAGGCATGGGCTTCCTGCTCAATGAGGTTTCTTCCACGCATAACAAATTTACGTTACCTCAAGTATCAACAGGCTACCTCCGCAGTTCCTGCGGTTGTCGTAATATTTAGACCATTGATAGTCCAACATTCATAATATTCATTGCGGCATTTTCATCTCGATTGAGAATTGCCCCACATTCGCAAGTCCAAACTCTGTCAGAAAGTTTTAGATCTTTATTGACACACCCGCAAAATCTACACATCTTGCTCGAAGGGAACCACTTGTCAATTTTAACTAGTTGCTTTCCTCTTTCTACAAGTTTATATGTAAGAAACGTTCTAAACATTCCGAATCCATTGTCGTTAGTTGATTTTCCGAGTTTTAATGATTGCGCCATATTCTGCATATTGATGTCTTCGACACAAATATAATCATATAATTCGGCCAATTCAAAACTCAATTTATGCAACCAATCTTTTCTTTGGTTTGCAATATGTTCGTGAATTTTTGCCACTCGAACTCTTTGTTTTTCATAATTATTGCTTCCATATTTCATCAGAGAAAGCTTTCTTTGTTCTTTTGATAAGACCGTTTGCGCACTGCGATAGAATTTCGGGTGATTGGCCTCTCTGCCTTGGCTATCGACATAAAAACTATGACTCGCATAATCTAAACCCAATGCTTTTGTTTTATCTAATTGAATATTTGGAATTTCTTTCTCAAATTCTACTAATATAGAAACGTAATATTTGTCAGATCGAGTTTTCTCAATTGTTGCGGATTTGACTCTTTGATCAGATGGAATTATTCTATGTTGAACCATCTTAACTAATCCGACCTTTGGAAGTCTCAACTTTCCATCAATAATCGAAACGGTTCCGTTCTGATTGTTTGTCGTGTAAGAATTCTTATCTTTTCTTTTGCTTTTAAATCTTGGAAATCCCATCTTTTGGCTACGAAAGAAGTTATTATATGCCGATTGTAAATTCATTTGGGCGTTTGCAAGAGCAAGGCTATCGACTTCTTTTAGCCATTCAAATTCTGATTTATATTGAGCCGGTGTGTTGTTTAGTTTTTCTTTTGTTTCCTGATAATGTTTAATTTTATCTTCCAACATTTTATTATAAATGAATCTGACACATCCAAATGTTTTCGCAAACATTATTTTCTGTTCTTCGTTTGGGTATAAACGGAATTTATATGCTCTATTTACAATCATTATACGTCTCCTCCTTTCTATACTTACAAACAAAAATCAAATGGCATTGAAGCAAATATTTCCTTCTATTTTTAGACTTCCAATTATTCGTATCTTATTTGTCGCATTCATCCCAGTCTATTTAGGAGCTTGGATGAATGTTCTCTCTCCCGTTAAAACTCCTTTCATAAAAAAATAATTAAATTAAGCGGTCTTTTCCAACGTTGTTTTTGTTCCATTTATAACAACAACACCGTTCACCATTGTATTTGAATAAACTTTAAAAGTTTTATTTGCCGCAACATTACTATAATCAACATCTGGAATAATTTTTACGCCGTTGTTATCAACGATAAAAATATCTGGGTAATTTCCAACATAAAAAGCGCCATCTAACACAATTTCCATATAATACTTTGACGAAGAGCTTGTCGAAGTATTCGTTTTCCAGTATGTATCCGTCGCTGATACGTTGACTGTAACAGTTGTTTTTGTATTCCCATTCAAATACGCCCCAATAGCTCGTTCTATGTCTGTGCCAGTATATTGACTGGTAAAACCTCCGTTTGCCATTGATTACTCCTCACTTTCTTCTTCTTTATTTTCTTCCCCGCTCATTCCAGCGAAGAAGTTCTCAAGCGACTGCGTGTCGCTAATATTTGAATAATATTTAACCATCTTCGGGTCTGCCCAGCGAAAAATGGTCTGAACCACATCAATCGGATATCCTGCAAGCTCCAACGCAGTTGAAGTCGTATGTCGCACATTATGAACGAAAAAGTCTTCTCCAAGATATTTCCCGATTGTTTTCGCAAACGAATTGATCGTAGACTGCGTTGCCGGTTCATACGAGCCATCGTGATAAACCACAAACATATATTCGTCTTTAATACCGAGTTCCTCGCGCTTTTTACGCCACAAATCAATATAGTGGTCAACATCAACAAGGTTTCGGAACACAATTCTCGTTACGACTTTCCCGGCTTTTCCGCGACCCTTTGTGCGAATTTTATCAGTTTCGTAAGCAAGACCGTTATAAATTAATCTGTCTTTTTCAAAATATTCCATTTTCATCTGAATGACTTCACTTTTGCGCATTCCGCTCGCCGCAAGAATAGCAAGACAACAAGCAACTTGATACTTTTTATCTGCTTCGAGCTTTTCGAGACAGTCTTTGATCTGATCCATCGTCAGAGCAGGGCGCTCACGAACAAACGCTTTGTCCACGGGTTCCAGAACCTTTACGAGATTGCGGAACTGCGGGTAATCTTCATCTAAAATCCTTTCAATAAAATTAGACAAACTTGAAAGGACGGCTCTCATCGAACAAATCCTGTTCGGAGAAACCTCCAATTCGTTTGTTAGATATCCAAAATATTTAACAAATTCTCTCTTTTTCAGATCAACAAAAAATTTATTTTCGCATCTTTCCAATACGAACACAAAAAATGTGCGAAGCTGTGCTTCATACTGTTTAATTGTTGCGGGAGATTTATTCGCAGAACACAAATAATCTGTAAATTCGTTGATCAGATTTTTATTTTTTTCATTAATTTTGTCCCACTTTTCTGGAGTGACCAATTCGTGGTATACTGTCGAGCGTTTCCCCATTTCCGAGGACCTCCTTTCTATTATTGTTTTGAATTATTTTTTTAAAATTTGAGGGTCCGTGATGTTTCACGAACCCTCTTAGAATAAAAATTTCGTTTTATTTTATAAACGTGCAAGTTAGGGATTTTTGAGACGAGGACGCGCCTGCACGCCCCAGTCGGTGTTCAACGCCGTGTAGTCCCATGTGCCATAGAACGCACCATCGCTGTCTCCCCCACCCGCGAAACCGCCGCGCTGCAGCACTGTATTCGATGTATATATATCATTATAGCAATAATCTCCAACAGGATTGGTGCTGTCTCCACCTATCTCAACACAGAATGCCGGAATCGACAGCAGACCTGGACGAGACAGCAGTCCGAGTTTTTTAATGAAACCTTTTGCCGCAGGCAAGACAAGCCCCGTATCATAGTGAACGGTCATGTCAAGATCGTCATAGTTGTCCGCTTCTGCGTCGTTGTTCGCAATCCAGATATGGTGGTCGTCTTTGTTCTCATATGCACCGAGAATGTAGAACCACATATTGCCGTACATCACGATTCCGCGATAATAGGCGTTGCACTTGCCGTTCGTCCCGATATAGCCGGATTTGCTTCCGATGGCTTCATCGGCGACATTTACAAGCCCGTGTACCGACCAGTAGTTTGTGGTAGTGGCAGTAACAGCTTGATCGAGCGTAACATCAAGGTACTTCGCGTCTCCGACATTCGGCGTTGCGGAAACAACTGTGAACGAACCGACCTGGGCACCTGCAAACGATGTACCGATGTCAAAGATTGCGCCGGGGATGCAATACGTGCTTCCTGCTGTCGCAAGCACCTTGACGGTCGTGCTGTTTGTTACATTTTCCTGAATAAAATCAGATGATTGTTTGCTGAGATTCGATACGCCATTGCCAATGGCATTTTGCGTGTTCATCGTAGCAAATTCAACGACACACAGCAGGGTGTCTGCATCGACGGAATAGATGCTGTCAAGCGTCGCGCCATAATTCTTCGCGTAAGTATGCAGATTGCTCATGATAATGTTTTTGACAGGCATACCAACTGACGGGATGAGGCAAGTTTTCTCCTCACCGCCGATTGTCATTGTTACTGTCCTACCGTGCCACCGTCCGACGACTGCTTCTGGATAGTGAACATAACTTGAATCATATACATTTTTATCTGCAACATCGAAATAGCGGTATGTGTCGTTCTCCCAGCTCTTGCCCCAAAATTCAGGGCGGTATCTCCACACGCCGTTCGTATCGTTGTAGGAGAAATTCGCATCTCCTTCCCATGCCGTCACACACTTAGTGATGCTGTCTCCTGCAGCAAGATTACGGTAAAGATCGATACTGATGTTGCACAGCTTGATTCCTGACCACGGGTAAATGCCGTCGAACGGGTTGGAGTAATTCGCGTTGACGCTCCCACGATGCACAAAATTAGTAATATCGGTAGGAATTGAAGAAGCATCATACAAACGTTCCATTTGAGCATCAATTTTATTCCAACGGGCAGCATAATGCTTGGGGTTACTCCCATACTGACTCTTTCTCGAAATCTTGAATAGTGGTTGAGTTTCTCCTGTGTTATATGGGTAGAGCTTGTGGTCAAAGTAAGACCAGAATTCTTCTGGAGTGGATGGTTCGTTGCCGGCGCCGAACATTTGAGTGAGATCGAAGAGTTGAGGTTTGATTATAACGTTTTTATATACTGCGACTCCAGAAGATGGCTTTCTTAAAACAATATAAAAAACACTTTGCGTAATGTCAGCCAAAGCGACTTTATTTAATGTTTCAATTTTTGCGGATCCGCTTACATTATATTCAAGATATATTCCATTACTTGAGGTGTCATTAATTTCATAGGTCATTCCAAACGGGGTATTTATCAACTCAGAGTTTACATTCGATATTAATCCATATAAAACCTTATGCCCATATAATCTTTTCGCAATTGATAAATTGCTATCATCATAAAAACTAAACCAATCGGTCCCACTTAAATTATATGTTCCATTCAGCGTATATGTTCCGTCTCCGTTGTTTTTTATAGTTACTCCTGAATGTATTTCTGTTGATCTGAAATTGCTTTTATCTAACAGCTGATTCCACTCAATATTCCGCCCCATATAGAGCTTTCTCTTATAACTCGTTAGCCAACCTTTCTCTGGATTTGAACCCAAAGTAGAATAATATGTTATTGAAAAAGGACCTGTTTGGGTTAAGGTATTTGGCGCTGAAAAAGAATTAAACTCTTTATATGTCGGAAGCGCTTGAAGAGGAGGGGTGATTACTGTTTCGGCAGGTGTTGCGAGAGCATAATTAGTATTTTTTAGATCTGTGGTGACATCAGCATCGCTCTCATCGCCTGCCTGATATACTCGAACACCAATCCTCTTGATCGCCTTTTGTGATAAAAAGTTAATTTCATCATATGCCGAACCAGCACTTCTCATCCCATCAGGGAAATATTTCGAAGAGGGAATGTTTACGAATTTATATGCAGAAGGATTTGATTTATAATAACTATCTGGAAAATATGATTGAAAGTCTTCAACTGTCTGCGGTTCGTTTCCAGCTCCAAACAACTCTGTCAAATCAATAAACATAATATTTGTTGCAGATTCACATTGATAACCATATATCCAAAAATAACCGAGAGTGTTCAATTTTCCACCCTGTACTGTATACTTTGATGTGCCAATTGCATACGAATTATTTTTATCAACTACTATAAAAATTTCACCTGTATTATTACCACCATAATATAGAGTACACTTTCCTGAATTACCTGCAATATCTCCGTGCAATAAATATATATGACCTTTTATAATTTTTGTATCAGATGAAAAATTTGCCGTAAAATCTAAATCTCCTCCACTGCCATACAACGTTCCAAAATCTGCCATCTGATATCTTTCAACAGAGCTACTCTGCAGCTGCGTCGGCTCAACACTTTTAAGAGTTCCTTCGTCATACTCGTAATAATCTTCAGGAAACATTGCTCTGAATTGTGCGGGTGTCTGAGGTTCATACCCAGAACCAAACATTTTTGTTAAATCGATTAACATAATATTTGAGATAAAAGTTATATATCCTGGCGATGCATTAGATTGCGGAGCATAAACCATAATTCTTGCACTATCAGTTAAATCCTTCGTAAAATCACTTTCTAAAGTAAATACTTCCTCAAATAAATATTTACTTCCAGAAGTTGCAATAACGCTTGCTATAGCTTGTTGAAAATTACTACCGTTATGTAATGCAAACGTAATTTCGACATCGCTATAATTACTCGGGTTCACGATGGTACAAGCGTAATAATAATGCTCTTCAATAAAGTTAGACTTGTTAATATTCTGCGCAATAAAGGGAGAAGAAGTAGAACCGTCAGCTGTAAACGTTAACAAATTAGAATCTACTATATAATCTCCGCCTTCTCGATACCAGTTACTATCATCTTGAAAATTTCCATTTTGAATAAGTTGGTTCCAAACAATACTTTTTCCTCTAATTGTATAGTCTTTAACGGGAACACCGGTGCTATCTCCCACATAGTCTTTAAAGGGAACAAGTTCCGTATCTGCGGAAGTTGGCGTTCCTAAAGTTGTGTAGATTTTATGTTTATAAGATTTCATAATGAATTCTCCTTACCAAAGATACTCATAACTAAATGTCACAGTAGGATCAACGACACTAATATAAGTCGGAGCAACACTCGGCTTGATAATTGTTCCACTTGCCATTTCCGAAGTAATCGATCCAATGAACGGGTATTCATATGCCGGATCTGTCTGCGAACAAACGACCGTTCCATAATGGAAACCATCATTTGTAAATCCGGGGACAATCGCATATCTCCCATTCATCCCAGGGAAGTTTGTGTCATCCGTTGTAGAAATGATTACCTTTGTAAACTGAACTTTCTTTTTGTCGACCTCGGTTGTAGGAGCGGTTATTTTCCAAGTTGGAATAGCAGGATCAATAACCTGTTCTTTAATTTCTTCAGCATCTAAAACTTCAGTTGTATTTAATACCCAAGCGCGAGTGGAAATAGTAATGGTAATGCTTTCAAGAATATGCACATTATTCTCATATCCAGCATGTGTATAAGTCCAATAGCCTTCTTGATGTCCCTCTGCACCCAAATCATATTTCTTATGATTGAACATGATAGACGCATTTTCAGAAGCTTGCAATACAGCAAATTCATCAGCCGTAAGTGTGCCATTGACTGCTGTATCTGGAGAAGATAAAGTCAAAATCGAGCTTGCTGGACCGACAGCATCAACATCTTCCTTAGTCGCTGTATTATTAATTTTAGCCTGAAGATTGGAATCCAAGTCTTCATATGCGATCGAATCAGTTAAGCTATATTCAATATTAGCACTCGGTTCAGTCGGAATATCTGCTTCTGCACAGAAGGTAATTGATTTGAGTATGGGTTGCGTACCGGAAAGTGTACCGACTGTTGGGAGATTATCTTCAACAAAACTTTTTGGAGCGGCATCTGCGTCATTTACCGGCGTTCCAACTTGAATATTCCCTTTCGCGTCTCTTGTCACGACGGAAGAAGCAGAAGCAGACGGCGTTGCCGCAAGACTAATCCAAGACTTGCTGGATTTCGCATAAACGGGAACTGCGTTCTCTGCAGTTGGTTTTGTCGCCATATAAACCGAATGTTCGGGGTCAATCTTGAAAACAGCCTTACTATTATCTGTAATAGCATCCATATTCAGACCATCCCCGGCGACAATCGGAATTTCAATTTCATCATTTACATCTTCTGTTGTGTCATCCGAATAAGTAATTCTTGCCTGACTTTTAATATTCATTCCGTCCGACGTGTCGTATGTAACAACTTGTGCCCCATAAGACAAATCAAGGCTTTTAATCTTTTTAGAAAGAGACGAAACATCTACTCCAGCGTCCACAAAACTGTTCTTTGTGGCGTCCCATTTAACAAGATGTGCGTCAGTAAAATCTGTGGAATTCGCACGAATAGCGATCGGAAGTCCTTCTCCTGCCTTGAACACGAACTTGTGATTCTCATCGAGAGTTCCCTCGCCGAATTTAACCGTATCGTCAGCAGGGTCATACATAATTCCGTATGTTGCACTTGAATTTTTGTTAATTGCAAGACCAGACAGCAGCGTCTTCAGATCAACTTTATTCGCATTTGTCACGATCACATTCTCCTCAACAAGGAGCTGTTTTTCTTTTTCTGTGGTGGTTGTTCCGGAGACCGTCAGGTCGCCCTGAATCGAAACATCTCCGCTGATTGCTCCACCTGTTTTGTCATACTTTTTTTCAAGGTCTTCCGGAGTAACCGCCCCGGCAGAATTTCCAAGAGCCTTTGCCGCAAGAGCGCGGGCAACATTATCAACTGCCATAATTTACACCCCCGTTGTCATACGACAGAACACGGTAACAGAACCGCCGCCAACTGCCGCCAGATTAAACTTGAATCGACCCATCCCATCGACGGGGAAAGTATAAATTCCATTTGCTGTCATTTCGTTCGTAATCTTGAAATCCGAGGTGAATCCGGTCATAACGTGATATTCGTCAGATTTCAGGTCAGAACATCCGAGAAGTTGCAGGGAAATACCCGTTCCGGTTCCTTCAACCTGAACAGTCAGGGTTTCTGCCTGCACATTGGTCGTTGTTTCGCTCTCCATCGGAGCGGTCGCGTCTTTCAGGGCATAAAAATTGTTCAAAATATCCATTTTCCAAAATCCAAATCCTTTCTTTTCATTTTTACAAGATTTTTGACAAAATTTGCCAAAATTTCTTTGTATATATTGCACAAAATATATTATGTTTGTTGGCTAAATTTTATCCAATATATACAAAGAAATGAGCCATTTTTGATAATAAAATTTTTCTTTTATTCACTTTTTTCAAATGTTAAAAAGAGATGGGACTTTGTGAGTCCCATCTCAAGAAAACATTTATTTTTTTTAAAGTTTTAGTTAAGCAATAGTAACGGAATCCTCAAGGGCAGGAATTTCGGTAAGAGTCACCTTATAAGTCTGCCCAGTTGCAAACTTTCCAGCGGTGAGAGCAGGTGCAAAGGTCAAATCAGAATTCGGGATAAGGCCGGTAGAACCGTTGTTATACAGACCGTACACGACAGGAACAGATTCCGCAACAGCAGACTCAGGATCGACAGCAATCATACGAATACCCTTAGAAGAGTAAGTAGAGCCTTCGAGAACCTGAACAATTTCTGCATAGATACCATCATCTTCGCACCCACCAGCATCAACAGCCAGAGCGGTGCCGTTCAGAGCAATCGTAGCAGCAGAAGTCATTGCCATACTCAGATCGAACTGACCATCAAGCTGGAATCTCGGAACCTTAATTGTAATTTCTCCAGCAGGCTTGCCAGTCTCGGGAGCGTTTGCATCGCCCTCGAACAGCTTAGCGGTAAGAACAAGGACCATCTCCGCAGGAATAAAGTTAGCAGAAATCTTAATCAGATCCGCGAGATTGTCCATTGCGAAATAAGAAATGCAATAGGTAACACCATCGACGAACTTCGTTGCGTCAGTTGCCCCAACAGTCAGATTGCCGCCCTCATATTTATTATCAGTTCCGTCGATCACGACAGAAATATCTTCCTGAGTAGGATTGCAACCAGAAGCGCGGAACCAAACGACCTTCTTATCAAGACCGCAGGAAGTTCCAATAGCAACAGGCTCTTTCGTCAGAGCGATAGTTTTTGTAGCACCTGCTACGGCAGTATAAGAATCTTTTGCATAAATTGCAGACGCACCAGTCTGAATCTGAGAGCCAGTCTGAAGAGCAATATAGTTCATATCAAACATAGCGTCAGTCAGAGAAACGGTCATACCGGCAGAGTGGTTAAAACGACCGTACAGTTTAGCGCCCTGACCAGCACGAACTTCCTCCATAGAAGAGGTAAATCCAAGAGTTGACTCCGTAAGAGTACGAGCAGAAAGAACGTGTGCAAACTCACCATTGCGAGTAGCATACGCCTCAGCGTTACCAACGGAAGCCAAGAAAAACTTTCTTGCCATAGTTAATAATCTCCTTTAAATATTGAATTTGTTTTATCTACAAAAACAACTCCATTAAACGGAGTCAATTTTTCATAAATTACAAGCTGTTAATTTTCTGCGTAAGCGCATCGGCATCAACAGCAGAGCCGTACATACCCTTTTCTTTCTTATAAATCCAGTGGTCAATCGTCTGTCCTTTTTTCAGAGAAACCATCCCGGACATCAATCCAGATTTCGTAATCTTATACTCGATAAGATCATTGATTACACCAAGCAAAGAAACAAATTGACGAATCGACATTTCATAAACATCTTTCAACTTATACGATGTTGCTGCACAAATACAAAGAATTTTTCTCTCAATCGTAGCACTCCCGCTGTCACGAGACATAATCTCGTTTTTCGCAGCTTGATCGTCTCGAATCGCCTTATCTACCCACGAGTCATCCTTAAAATCTGGAAGATTTTGATAAAGAATAAATTTACGGAGTTTATTGAAGTTATTCGAGTCAATTTCGTGTCCATCGATTAAAAGAACCGTTTTATTACTTTTTTCGTCTTTCTTCTGATCCAAAGAAGCAACCATTTTGCCTTCTCCGCAGTCACAATTAAAGAACTTTTTTCTGTCTTCATCAGTTCCCTCTTGATAGAGTTTAACTCTTTCTTCGGTGAAAAATTGATCATACGGAATATACTTTCCGCATTTTGAACACTTCATCCCGGGCAAAATATGAAAACAAAGCTCAATAATTTTAGAAAACCGCATAGACCACAAAACGCCCTCTTTTTCGTCTGAAATTTTTGACAAAAGATAGTCCAAATGAGTAAACTTAATACCCATCGGATCATCATTTTTATTCAAAAGCAAACAAGCGTTAGAAGTCATAAATTCGTTATAATTTCTGACACTTACTGGATATAAATAAAGCCCGCAGAAAGGAACGGGTTCGTCGTATGTGAAATACTTGTCTCTTAAATACTCAACTTCTTCGAGAATTTTCTTCTCGGATTCGGGCATCTGCGCCATTAGAAACCACACTCCGGTGTTTGGGAAACACCACTAATAAATGTTGACATAACAATCGAATAACCAAAAAATTTCTTTCCATTCCACAGCGACAGCTTTGCGCCGTCATATGAACTCATTTTAGTATTAAACTGAAGAGTTCCGACTCCCGCAACAAACGACCCGTTAAGAGCCGCCATTACGCATTTCAACATAACCGATGCACGATTTTTAAGAATGATTTCCGGCTGTCCGTTATTCCCCATCTCAGATGGGTTCGTGTCTGGGTTATACATAGCAGCGTCGCCTTGAATGTTGGAAATTTTGTTATGGACGATTGTTTCAATTCCAATGTTTACAGTAGAGACAAGATGGTCTTTAGGTACGACAGAATGAATATATATGTGCAGATGCGACGACTGCTCCTCGAAGGAGTCGTCAATGAACGGCGACAAAAAGATTCTGTCGCCTGCCGCATCGCCATTGTTTGAATAGAGCAGTTTCATCCGCTCTTCGTAAGTCAACGACGGACGCATAAGCGCATCCATCGTATCGTCCGTTGTGTTTAGAAAAACCAAACTCACTGATTCACAGCGTCCTCTTTCGCATAAAGCTACTCAAGTTTATGTGACGCTCCACAGCATAAAGGTACAACGATACCTCAAGACCGAAGTCTCTGTAATTAAACTTCGTATCTCATTAAATTAAGTGCCGCTTGGTAATCTCTATCAATTGTAAATCCGCATTCTTGACAAATAAAAGTTCTATCAGAAAGTGTTAATTTTTTATTAATAGCACCACAACAAGAACAAGTTTTACTACTCGGATAAAACCTATTTGCTTGTATAAATGGTATGCTATTCCATTCACATTTATATTTCATTTGTCGAATTATCTCATAAAAGCATTGTTCTTGTATTGCTCTTGAAAGATGTTTGTTTTTCATCATCCCCACAACATTCAAATCTTCCATTACGACCCTACAAGGCAATAAGGAAATTAATTTATGGGTACACTGATGAATATAATTATGTCGGATTCCACTTAATCGCGCGTACAATTTTCTTAATCTATTCTCCAATTTTATAATATTATTGGTTTTAATGTATTTTTTGCCCACGCGATTCGCTTCGTATTTACGAGAAATCACTCTTTGTAAATTACGAATTCTTCTCTTTAATTCTCTCACCTTTTTACTTTTATTTATATTGTGAAAGATTATAGACTCATTACCATAAGCGACTACCATAGTCTCTTTTATTCCTAAATCTATCCCCATTGGTTTATCTGTTAAAACGGGCACTTGATTCTCGCGCTCCATAGCAAAATGAATAAACCATTTTCCAGATTTTTCAAAAATAATCCTTGAATTCGCCAATTTCATTTTTCCTCTACCGACGGGAAAAGAAAAATCCGTTTTAAATTTAACATCCCCAATTTTTTGCAAATGTAACAGTCCGCTCTTCTTTTTTATATATGTTTCATTAGGGAAAATACAAAAAGAGTTTTTAGCCCTTTTTCTACTTTTAAAATTAGGGATTTTCGTTATTTTTTTGAAAAATCTTTGATACGCTGTATCAACATCTGAACACGCACCTTGCAATGTATAATTAGAAACATCATAAAGCCATAGAATTTCAGATTTAATTGAAGTTAATAATCTGTTCATATCAAATCTAGATATATAAGAACCATCTTCCAAATATTTGTCTCTTTGTTTCTCTATCATTAAATTCCAAATAAATCTAGCGGCTCGAATATGTTTAAACATTGCATTTTCTTGCTCTTTTGTTGGATATAACCGTATTTTGCAAGACATAAAAGAAACGCTCATCGTTGCACCTCCTTTCTGGTAAAAAGTCAGTGTAAAATATATAAATGCGGTAAGTCAAATTGTTACCAGCAACTTGACAAAGGGAGCTACCCTCTGTCCCGCAATTATATCAGTTTAGCCATACAGGACGCTACTCCTGTTCTGTGATTATTAAAATCACCTCATACTTTCATATGAGCGCAGACTATATCTTCATCCACTGCGATGGATGACTACCACTTCGCCAACCAATCACTTGTTGGCTACGAACTTTCGTTCTAGTCGTTGAGGATTCCCCTCTTCGGAGCTTTCCTGCTGATTTTCGATTTTCATATAGAGGTTAGGATTTAACCATACTCCATCTTGCAACTTTTTTACGCTTTCGCAACCATCACACCTGTGCATTTTTCATCACTTTGCTTTGGTATGCAAGCTTTACGAAGTTTCAGCATTTCGATAGTTATTTTTACACACACATTTCTGTATGCGAAGACCTATTTTGATCTTAGAATTTTAAATAAATAATCCGCATATTTGTTATCGCTTTTAGCTAAAAAATCAGCAATCCGATACTCGATGTTGTCTAAATTGACAAATCTGTTATATGCGTTTCCATCCACAGAATATTGATTAAACACCCTTTTAAATCCCCCATTTCATCAGAATGGCCTCAACGAAACCTTAAACTCCAACATCATTTCGGGTTGACCCTCAACAGTAGCAATACAATTAACAACAACTTGAAGTTGGTTGTCAATCATCTTGCGTTTCAGAGCAAATGTTCCGTCCTTGTTATCGATAAGCTCGCAATAGTCTTCGACAGACATCATATCGGACCTATAACCTTCGAGCGTTGTCGTACAGGTTATTTCGGCTTCCGTAGGCAGTCCGTTTTTGTATACGCGAGGTTCGAACATAAGGCCATCCGAAGGAATCGTATCAGGAATAGCACCGGGTTCTGCGATAGTGAAAATATATTCTCCATCGTCTCCAGTTTCAGGATTCGGGTCATCTTCGTGGCCGTTATATGCGATTCTCGTTTCAAAGTTGTCGAGTTTGCCAGTTTGATCCATCGCAAGATAGATCCGCATAATCCCAACATCTTCCACATCGAATGTGGTACGAGAATCAGATTTTATTATGTTGTTAACCTTATATACGCGATCAGTTCCAATAATAAATCTTTGATTGATATAATATTGCTTGGTGAACTTATTATACTGAGCAATAAGAGTCATTGAACCGTCCGGGTCAATTGCAACCTCTGAATAATCGAACATCGGATTAGACAGCTTCGATGGCTGAATAACCGGTTCGTAATGATACGAGGTCTGCCCGTTTTCGTCAGTATAAATTGATCCGATATTTCCGTTACAACGACACACAACCTGCGAAGAGGTCGGCTCCATTGTTGTTTGGTTTAGACCAATCCAAATATTCTTTCGACAATTCGGCTCGGTCGGATCAAACTCATATGAAAAACGGTAGCGATAGCCGACTTTATTTTGTCTGCGACAGTCTTTAAAAACGAGACGATACCAATCATCACTGACGGCCTCGCCTTTGTCATTTTTAACAGACTGAATCACTACTTCAAGCGGTTCGTACAATTCCGTTCCGGCCTCTTTTTCTTCCTCAATCCATTTGCGGTTGGGACGATAAGGCCACTCAGAATCGATTTTCATCTGAATCATTTTCAGATAATAATTATCTTTGACAAAATTAGGCGGCGTTTGTGAAAAGAGATATGAGTCATCTTTATATTTTGAAATATCATAGACTGCCATCATATCACCTCATTTCAACGACCGCAACATCGACTTGATTATCTTATCAGATTCAAAGATTTGTTTTTTCACATCTCGATATTCAATTGTTTCAACGTTATCATATATTCCTTTAATTTTTACAATAATTGGAATTAGCTTTCCGTCAAACATTTCATTTGCTGCATTAATCTCGAATAGTTGCCCATAAATAAAATGCCTTGGTGAGAATCCAGTTTCGTCTTCCTCTTCAAAAAGATGGAGAATTTTATGAATTTTACCAATCAAGGAAGAAAGATATTCTTTTTTCGCAGAATCGGAAATAACTATTTTCATATCATCCATAATAGTTACCTCCGTGGTATTTACGAGATACTAAATCCCACGCGAGCTTCGTAGTAAGCGTGTCCAATTGAAATTTTAACTGATTAACCCACTCAACTTTAGAGCGAATGCTGTTAGCTTCGCTATAGAGTTTGAAGTCTGTATCATTTAAATTTCGACGGATATCTAGAACGAAATCCTCCTCATTGGTAGCCCAAGACACAACAAGTGCTCTGGCTAAAATATCTCTCACTTTATACGCGATAACACTTGCGGAAGTAGTTGCACTCGCTGCCTCTCTAAAATCAGTATTAAACTGACCGGCGGAATACCATCTAACTTCACATTTAGACCCGACAGGAACTTCACGAGAAAATGTCACAACACCGTTTTCGTATATCGCAGAGCGATCATACTGCGTACCAATGCGAAAAGAAAAGTCTGCATCCGCTTCCGGAACAAAATCAGCACTCGTATTATATACGGAAGTTCCATTTCCTTCAAATACTTCAACCTGACCGGTCGGAAGTTTTTGATCAATCAACAGATAGGCGATTTTTGTCGGATTGGAAAATTGATTTACGCCGTTTTCAAGATACGGATACATCATTCTCTCCCAACGCACCGTATCTTCGACGTAAGCACGTTGAATGATTGGGTCGTCAAACAAGTTGATCGCTTTCTCATATATGGATTTAAAAGTTAAGGCCATAGTACGACGACCCTCCTTATTTTATTTTATGGTTATTTGCTGGCATCACGCCGACGGTCAAGGAGAACATCTTCCATAGCACCGTTACTCAATCTATTGAGCACTTCAATTTTATGAGCATCATTGAACGCCGGGTCCTTTTCGATAATCTTTCTCTTAAAATATTCAAGAATAAATCCACGAAGAGAATCGCAGAGTTTGTTATAAATTTTTTCAAGTTCATATATGTCCATAGCTCCGAGTCTCTTTACAAAGTCAGAGCCCATAAACGCATAATCCTTCGTTGTTTTTACGTCAAACTGATCTGCGTATCTTTCCGAACCTTCTCCAAGTGCAAGAAGTCCCTCTTCAAAAAGCTTGCGATAACGCCCGATAAGCTCCTCTGCGACTGCATACGGAAGAGATCTGACCTGACCAAAATGGTAAAAGTCAATACATCCGTTGGAATAGGTAAGATGTGTCGAAAGTCCTTCCGGATATTCATACAGGTGGACGATCTTGATCTTGTCTTCGCCAAGTTCCGGAGCCTTAGCGGCCGGCTGGGACGCACCCATACCTGCTGCCATCATTTTTGTAAGCATTTCAATCTGCGCTTTCAGTGCGGCAATTTCCGATGACTGATCGGCCGCCGGAGCAGAAGTTGCTTCGATCTTTGCTGCCTTTTCCGCAGTTTCTTCAACAGAATCCATTGTGGTTTCTGCATTTTCAATAGATTTTTTAACATATGCCATAGCTTTTATATCTCCTTTTAATCTCATAAATATAGAAAAAGACCGCAAAAACGGTCTTTTGTTGTTTTATTTGTTTAGTTCTGGATTTTTCCACAAGAATTTTTTAGAGCCGGCTCCCCAAATAATTGCGTCTGCTGATTCCTTATATTCTTTATGGCGAGACGGGCGGCGAGGGATTACTTTCCCATCAATAACCCATCTTAAATCGGGACCAGAATACCCGATAAATTCCATTCCGAGATCAAGATATCCTCTTCCGTCAAATTTATTAAAATCCGCGTATGAAAATACTTGATTTGGTTGGTTTTCCCTGACAAAACATTTGAATAATTTAGACACGCCTCCAACAACAACATTGTTAGAACCCGGGCAACCACGAATAATTTCCCATTCATATTTTTTATGTCTGGAAAAACTCATAAGCTGAACAAGTTTGCTTTCGTAAAAAAGTCCATATGTTATTTGTGCGTTTCTGTGTCCTTGAAGGTGATTTGCGTCATTAAAAGGTTTTGCTTCTTTATTTGTGATTTCTCGAACTTCACAATTTCTTGCATAAATTCGATTTTCAACCTTTCCAAAAGCAATTCTTAATAACGACTCTAATATTGGACGAATACGAGGATCTTCCCATTCGTTTTCATAAATATGAATCAAACGAATTCCTTTGGATTCTGCGAGTTTAGATTTATCAAAATGATAGTTTTTCTCTTTTTGAAGATTGGAGTGCCAATATGTCCCGTTAAACTCAATCCCGATTTTATAATCAGGGCAGTAACAATCGATTTCATAAGGCTTTAACATACTCTTATCTTTATAACAAGAAACACCAAGACTACGAACAAAAGACATAATTTCAAATTCTTGATAACTTTCTTTCGGATTAATTAAATCCCAAGAATCGTATTTGTGAAGATATTCTCCGACTTTCGGCATACTTCCGCGACCAAGAGCAAGAGTTAACTCGCGAACGGTATGAATGTTATTGACAATCATAAATTCACGCAGAGTTTCCCTTGAAGACATAATTCGAATACTTTCTTCGGACAGATGAACCTGTCCTCCGCTTTCTCGATTATATCTTTTCCTCATCGTTTCTTTTGCTTTTTCTCGAACTTCCGGATTCGCTATAGAATATTCGCACCCATATTTTCCAAGACAAGTTGCCTTTATCTTTTCTTTTACAAGATCAGATTTGGCAGGAGAAATGTTTCCATATCTCTCAAGATTGGTATTATTCTTTTTTTCGATAACTTCTGGAAGAACAGCAGTCGTTTTAACTCCATATTTTTCCATATTGGTTTTTTCAATTGTTTTTGTGATAAGTTCTTGAGATTTACCAATTCCATATTCATACAAACGCGATTGGACCGCGCTTCTACTACAATTATAAATATCGGCAATCTCATTAATTGTTAAATTGTCTTCAACATAATATTTTAGAAGATCGTCTTCTTCAATATTAATAGTTTTTTCATTTTTTCTAAACTCATCCAGTCGAAGAACAGAATCAACTCCATATTTTTCAATATTGGTCGCTTTCAATCTGTCTTTGACCTCCTGATTTCTCATTGGATTTTCAAATCCGTATTTTTCAAGATTGGTCTTTTTTGCTTTATTTTTTACTTCTTCGTTTTGTGACGGGCTTACACATCCGTATTTTTCAACATTTGTTTCTGCTCGCTTCTTATTAATCAAAGAAGCATCCTTCTTAATCGAGTACTCTTTCAAGCTTCTTATAACTGGTTTTTTGCCAATTCCAAGAATTTCTGCTATTTCTTCGATGTTTTTATTTTGGACGATATATTGATCAAATAACCAATCCTTATTAATTTCGACTCGTTTCATATCGCACCTCCGCAAAGCGCATCGTATTTATATAAAAGCGGTAATCCAACTGTTGCGGCAATTGAAAAGGTAGCTACTCCCTGTCCCGCTTTATACTTATATTATATCACATCAATAGTGTTTTGTCAAGTGGTTTTTTAAAAAACTCTTATAAAAAATTACGACAGCTTCAGAGCAGCGATCTTAGAACCAACAACCGCAGCCACACCAACGCGCTCCTGAATACGAACACGATAGGTTTTGTCAGGAGTGCGAGTGTACTCGCGCTCAACAAGGATATTATCACCTTCGTAAACCAGCTTAACGGGCTTGTCGCCGTAAACGGGCAGGAAGTAGATCATATCGTTCGGCAGAGCGAATTCAGCAGTGGTGTTAACGGTGTTGAACTTCAGAGCCTGATCAAGGACAATCAGACGAGTACCGAGGTAACGATCGAGGAAACCCTGCTCAGCGATCTTCTCACCCAGACCATACTGCAATCCAGCCTGCGTAGGAACAGCGTTACCGAGAGCGGCAAGAGAACCAATAGCAAACACATCGGAGTTGCCGTTCGCAGCAGAAACTCTCTGCGCGAGATTGGTCCAGTTCTGGTTGCTGAAACCGATAGCGGAGTAAGCAGTACCCAGCTTCGTGATACCGGAAGTCAGAGCGCCGACAACCTTCAGGAAGATGTAGTGCTCGAAGGAACGAGCAACACGCAGACCCCAGTCACCGAAGTCCATAACGCCAGCAGCCATCTGATACCAGTCGACTTCAGCGGCAATCTCGATAGGACGCGGGTTGACAGTCACTTCATCATCGTGAATAGGTTGCAGAACGCCACGGTTCACACCTTCGGCGATTTCATTGACCTTGTACAGCTCGTTAGAACGGACGATGAATCTTGCGGTATCACCATAACCAATCTGACGAACATCAGCAAGGAAACGAACCATATCGAAGTTCGAAACCATCGGCAGAATAGGATTGATAATCTGCGCGATAACCGCATCAAAATTATCAAGGAAATCCTTATTCTTCGTTACATGAGGATCTCTCAGAGCCTCAAGACCCTTATCCTCAAAAATCTTCTGGACACGAGTGTCCTCAACACAATACTGAGCAACCTTGTAGTTCAGGTTGTACAGTCTTGTCTCCTTGTCCTCAATAGACTTATTGTTCAGATATGCATCTGCAAACAGCATCGACTCCTCGACAATAGCGTTGAAGTTCTCGGTGCCACGAGTGTAAGAAAACATTGTCATATTATTTTACCTCCTGTTTAAATTAGAGCACTTCAACGAGGTATTCCTGCTCGTACTGGGGAGCACCCGGAACGAGAGTACCGATCGTCATAGGCTTGGACGCACGAATAGCGAAATTGATCTGATCAGCAGTTTCTGTCTCCTGAGCGGTCAGGGTAACAGCGTTAGCGGTCAGACTAGCAAACTTACCGACAGTAGGAACAGTTGCGAAGCAACCTGCGCCCAGCCAGAACATATCGCCAACCTTCAGTTTACGAACACGAGCAGGATAGCCAGCTTCCATCTTCAGGTCAACCAGCTTGTTACCAATGCGATAGGTGTTGCCGGCGATAATGCCTTCAGACACATCGGCAAGGTCGATAACCCATACCTTGTCCACAGTCAGATTTGCTGCAGTCGGAGCAAACGCCTTCTTGCAGTTGTAATCCTTCATACCATCGTAAGTAGCATCGTCGCACAGACCGCCAAGAGTCACGAACGCACCGTCATCGCACTGAGCATAAGTGGCATTATCATCAGTGCCAGTGCAGAATTTAGCAGACTTAACGTAAGCCTGAACGTCTTCACAGACCATCTCGGCGACATCAAAAATCTTTGTTGCCATATTAATTTTCTCCTTTTAAAATAAAATATTATTATTTAAGTGCTTTCGCACAAAATAAACATAAAAATAAAAGCCCGGATATTTCTATCCGGACATTTTAACTATCTATCAAGAACCCAAACCTTATTGCCACAATCATATATGCGCCAATAGCCTTGTTCTCTCATATTTTTGACTTCATTTTTCATTTGACAACGATATCTTGGTTTTATTTCATTACTACTATTACACCAAACATAATTTGGGTCAGAATATCTAAGAAAGGAAAATCCAAGAGTTTTATACAAATTTCCACGAGTTTTAGCATTATCACTATAAGAAATAATACTTCCATCATAATTATCTAAAAAATATTTAAATAATTTAGATGCACCACCGACAACCGTAGTATCCACTTTTGAACAAAATCTCAAAAGTTCCCATTTATAATTTTTGTTAAATCTTGGTTTTCCAAAAGTCATTAAAGAAACGAGTTCTTCATTATGATATAACCCTAATCTAATAGAAGAATTATCATTTTTTTGCCTATGATTTTCAAATAAAAATTTTGATTTTTCTTTCGAATCAACTTCTTTAATTACACAATCTCTCGCATAAATCTTTCTATTATTTTTCATAAAAAGATTTCGCAATTGAGAAATAATAACCTCTTTTTTATTTTCATCTAAAAGCTCATATTCAAATATATGAAAAAGAAAAATTCCTTTTTCTTCGGCAATTCTGCTTTTTCTTACGTGATAGAATTCGTCTTTTCCATCACAATGCGGGGCTTCATCTCCTACAAAAGAATGATACAAATTTCCGTTTATTTCTATCCCAATCTTATAATCGGGACAGTATAAATCAATCTCATACGGGGCAATCTCTTTTTTTGTTTTAAAACATCGAATGCCCCATGACTTTAAAAGTTCCGTAAACTCTGCTTCATAGCAAGAAGTAAATTCGTCCATCAAATCGTTAATTCCAGTCCTATTTATAATACGATAAATAGTACACATTCCATCAAATCCAAGCGCGTATTTCAGCTCCATTGGTGATTTAATGTTTCTCGAAACAACAAATTCTCTCATTTTTTCTGGAGAGTTTATAAGTTCCAAAACCCAATCTTCAATATTGACATAATTATAGTTTTCACAACCATAATTACTTTTCAATGTCGCAATTGCCTTTTCTTTTACAAGGGGATTGTTTATAGCGTAATCAACACCGTATTTTTTTCGATTAGTTTCAACGATCTTCTTTTGAATTTCCTTATTGCCAAATGGATTTTCACAACCATACTTTTCAATATTAGTTTTCTCTCTCGAAGATATAACATCAGATTTATTTTTTACAAAACCATACTTATTGCACAATCTTCTAACTTGAGATGGAGAAATTCCAATTTTTTTAGAAGCCTCATCATAAGATAAATTTTCTTCAATATAATATTTATAAATTATACTTTTATCAAAAGTTTTCCAATCAATTCTGTCCATAATAATTACCTTCCGTTAATAGTAATTTATACGATAGTGGTAATCTTATTGTTTAACGGAACAAATAAGAAACGCTGGCCGGCGCTGTCCCACTCTCGCATTTATATTATAACACAAAAATATCATTTTGTCAAGTGATTTTTTGAAATTTTTTGATTATTTTCTTTTAACTCCAACAGCAAGTTTTTCTGCGGGGGTTTTCAATCTTGTATCTTCCGATTTCTGTATACCAAATGTCGGTCTGGAAATCGGGGAACTGAATTTTGCACCCAAAACAGGATGCTCTTTTACTTTAAACGTAGCAACGGCGACGTCTTTCATAACTTCGTCGTTAGAAGCATATTCGCCGCACTCGCACTTCTCAAGAATCTTGTCGTAATCAGCCTTCTCAATTTTCTCATTTTCCATAATCGATTCAGCATAGGCTTTAAGATCATTATTAAATCTTGCGCGTGCTTCGTTTTCAAGCTTGTTAGAATATTCTCTAAACTTTTCTGCGTCTTCCTTTGCGAGTTTGCACTCTTCTTCCATACGCGCGATTATTCCGCAATACTCTTCGCATTTCGCCTCAAGTTCTGCGCAGCGCTTTGAAAGTTTGCAAAGTTCATCACACTCTTCTTCCTCGACGGCAGTAGCCTCTTCTGTTTTACAGGCTTCAGCTTCTTCCTTTTCGCCGCACTCTTCGTGCTCTTCACAGGGACAGCCGTCGTCCTTGTCATCATCCTTATCGTCTGATTCGTCATCCGGATCCTCATCGTGGTCATCATCATCGTGGTCATCGTCCATTTTGCACTCTTCGACAGGTTTTCCTTCTGTCATTTCGAGTCCATCGGTTTCAGGACACTTACAATCATCGCCCATCTTACACTCTTCAACCGGCTCAGACTTCGGCTCCTCACACTCATAATCTTCACAGAAATCACAGTGCTCTGCCGCCTCTTTTTCCTCCTCGCCTTCGTCAAGTTCAAGATGTTTATAAATTTTCTTCAGCTTTTCAAGAACGGCATTTTCACTATTCTTTTCAGCATACGCCTTCGCAGAAGCAAGCCCTCCACGATTATAAACAGCCTTTTCGCCCTCAAGACACATAACAGGATATTTCAGAGCGCCTTCGATTCCATCTTCCCAGCCTTCACGAAGATCAAGGAAAATATCATCAGCAATAGATTTAAAATTGCTTGCAGCAATAACACGTTTACGAAGAGCAGCTTTATCTACTTCTCCCCACGGCTTTTCAGACATCGCTTCTTTCGACTTATCAACCTCAAGTGCTCCTTTAGTGCCAAGATCATCTTTGGCAAAATCTTCAACACCATCGATAATTACTTTATTCTCCAACTTTTCTTCCTCCTTTCCATCAGGATCAAATCCAAGTTCTGATTCCTCTGTTTTTATTTCAGAATCATTATCCAATTTATTTTCATCCGCTCCGAACGCTTGCTCGTATGCGAAAGAAAGCATTTTTCTTTGTTCCATCATCGCATTATCATCCAAATTTTCAAGGATAGACAAATGTGCTCCAGGAACTCCTTCAAGAACCTCTTTCCCGTTTTTACTTCCAAGAATCGTTGTTCCGTTTAAAGTCCAATCCAAAAGATCAATAACTCCATCTTCTCTCTCTTCCGATTTATGAACGGTAATTTCAACGGAAACTTTTTTACGACGATCTTTTAAAAGTCTTTTAACTTGCGAATAACAATATCTAACACACAAAATGCAACGGAATTTAATCCAATGCAGTCCATCTTCTTCCGCAAGTTCAACGGGATCAGACTCTCTTACCCAACCAAGAATTCGTTCACCACGTTCAGTATTCCAATACTTTTCTCCGAGTTCAATGTCGTAATCGGCATATCCCTCGTGCGTAGTAAAATCTTGATTTTTAAAAAATCCAACAATAGGCTTATTTTTAATAGAGCCATTTTCCACAGCTCTCTTCATTGATTCGTATGTAAAATGTGAATTATTACGATTTGGATCAATATCCGAAATCGCATAAATCTCCATTTCGACAAACTCTTTATTGAGAATATCTTTAAATTTGATCTGACGTGGAGTTAGATCAAACTGCAAAACAGTATTTTTTTCGCTCATTTAATCTTTCCTCCTTTTAATTTATAGTATATTCATCGCTATGCAGGGCAAGCAATGCTCCAGCGATTCTACTGGTACTCCGAGCGACATTTGTTTTTTGCTCTTCAAAATTAAAATCTGTCGTATCAAATTCCGCCCCCACAAATCCGATAATTAAACCGTCGTCAGATTTTGCCGCACGGAAAAGTGCTGCTTTAGCCCCGTGCTCTGTCAAAAAGTTATACGATGCTTGATCTTCATTTTCTATATCATTTACATTTAGAATATAATAATCGCCAATTTCATCTAATTTTTTATATCCAAAAGTAAACATTGAACGAGGAATACTCTGATAACGACCCATAATATGATCTCCGCGAGAAACGCTTTCTGCAAATACTGACATTTTTAAAAGACCGTGACCAAGAACATTTCTTCCACCATTATGAAATGTAAAATAATATGCTCTCACCGCTCCGGCGGCAACCAGTGAATCAAGATTATGTTGAATCAATTCATGAAGATTTCTATCATCTTCTTGTTCTTTAACAGTATGAATCGGCCCTCTTTGAATCACATCCACAAGGGTTTTCACAAGGCGATCATATCTATCATTTTCAATAGCATCGCGCTCTTTTTCTCTTTTGGCTCTCGCATCTTCTTTCTTTATTTCAAGATCTTGTTTTTCTCTTTTTTCTCTCGATTCAATTCGAGATTTAACAAACATATATCCAAGAAACACCGCAACACCAACTAAAACAGCAAAAAACCCATACGTATTTATCGCATTAACAAAAGCCTCCATAATTATAATTACTTAATCGACAATCGGGATCATCTTTGTAAAGGTTTTGATCCGCGCGTCGAAGCTCTTATAATTATCACGATATCTTTTAGCTTCAACAGCCCAGATATCCGCCTGTTTACGATACGGCATAATATTAAGCAGGACTTCTTCACCTTTTAATACAACTTCTTTGTCTTCGTTTAATTCCGCCAATTCAATAAGCTCAACAACTTTTCTGCGATAATCTTCGGTTGCTCTTGCAATTTCTGCAAAAATAGCTTCCAAGTTTCCATTATAATCTTCATACTCTGCGTGAAGATCTCCACGAACTGGTCTTGCATTCAATTGAACCATCAAATCGCTCCATTCGTCTGCCACTTGCGGCCAATAATGAGCATAGGACTCGTGAACAATATGCGCAGTTTCGGGATACACTGAGTAGTCAATTTGATAAACACAATTATCACAAATCATATTAAGCAAAAAACTATGAGTAATGACCTCATTCAGCTTTGCTCTCGTTTCCTCCGACATTAGCATCGTTAAGTTCCTCCTTCCCTTTTAGTTTCCTTTTAATATTTTTATTAATTTTAAACTTTTTGCCGCAACAAACACAAATACCATACGTTGTATCTGGAACGACCATAGTCATAAAATTATCTAAAATTTGGACGGTGGAATTTTCTTTGCCAAAATCGTGAACACAATTCGGATTTTTCTTTATTCTCATAATTACCACCCCATATTTTCTTCGTCATATTTTTGACGACAATCGTCGCACAATATTCCATCACACTCTGTGCCACAAACAACGCAAGTTCCAATTTCTGGATCTTTTGTTGCATATTCACGAGTATCGGCCGTATCGAGACCACCATCTTTTGAAGCCGCCGTATTGTCGTTATCGATCTCAGTATCGTCTTTCGAGGGACGACCAACAGAACTCTTCGGAGCATCATCAGTAACTGATTCTTTTTTGTTAATATTTTCCTGCATTACCTGCGTTACCGTTCTGAATCCGCTATATATATCGAGAGAGTCTATATAGTTATGAACAGCTTTTGTGTCTCTCATCGTATATCCAATAGAAGAAATCAACTTCGGCAAAACAAACGAAGCTCCAGCGAAGAACAACTCTTTGTCTCTTTTCACCTCATCGGCAAAAGTAAACAAGCCACCCCAAATGTGGAGTTTCCAACTATATTTTGTCCCAATTATGTCGTTAATAATCATATTCAAGACATCTTCGAACTGAATTGTTACTGCTTCTGCCTCTGCCTCTGCGAGCAGCTGTGCTGTTTTAACCTGCGAAACAGACGGTTTGTCTGTCGTTGTAATAAGACCACCAAGACCAGCACGTGTCAGAACGTTCTTCGTTGCGTTCGCTGAAATCTCCGAACTGTTCGGCTGACTCGGAAGAGACAACAGTTTAAAATTCTTCAAAGGTGCAAACAGCGCTTCAAGATTCGTCGAAGTAGACGAGTTAAAATGTTCTTCGATTGCGGAAATCGTCTCCGGGTTCAAAACAGATTGGTCTTGTCCGGGGTTCGGGTTTGGAATTGTCTCTGCTTCTGCCGTCAAAAGTGCCGTCAGCGGAGTGCTTTCAACAAGCCCCTGAAGCGTATCGTAATCGGCGAGTTCATCCAGAGAAAGGAGAAGCCCGGCGGTATCGGGAACAACCCATGGGTTCGACATATCGCTGCAGAATGTGTAACACAAATCCTGTGGCATTTGAACCCAGAAGAAATAAGAACGATTTGCGAGACCATTGTTAACAATCTCAAGATTCCCACGCAAAGTTTCTTTTCCATTTGCGCCAAAATATTCATAAGAATAATCCAGCAGTTTTCCAACATTTATTCCTGGATTAATCTCTTTTCCATCGACCGCAGCATACTTCCCGCAGGGAAGATATCCACTTCCGCAACCACCCGTATTAAACGCTCCGGAATTAACAAGATCGTTCCAAATTTCCTGAATAAACTCTGGATATTGACAAACAGAAAATGCCGGATTTAAAAACAGCATAAAGTTGAAAGACGCAATATATCCGTGTTCTCCGATTTTAACAAGTTTAACATATTCACTTGGCAACTTTTGCCATTCTGCAAAATTTACCTTCTTGTTTTTTCCTTCGCCGGAGATGCTACTACGGAGCAAATAAGTCGCTTTTCCTTCGCGTTTCACCTCCATCGCAACTCTTTTAAGAGTTTTACGAAGATTAAAACAATTCAGCCAATCGTCAACAAGTTTGTCGTCGTTTTTGAATTCGTCTTTTTTATACTCTGCTTCATCCAAAAGTTCCGGCGTAACATAATATTTGAACATCGGAATGTCTGCGGCCATGCGCAAAATCTTGTAATAAAGATACTGCGTTGAACTCATCGACCACGCTTCTGCGCGAAGTCCAAGCTCGCTTTCTCCGGGGTTTTTAAGAGCTTCTGTAAGCTTTTCTCTACTCATCGTTCCCGGACGAGTATTAATCATTTTCAGACGCTTATTCTGAAGAAACGGATTGTATTGATTAAAATCTAATGCACCGCCGCACCAGCCAGTTGAACTAAGTGTTCTTTTGTAAAGGCCGCTCAGATCTTTCATTACGCCATTAATAGAAACGCCGGAAGAAGGTTTCGAAACCATTTCCAGCCGTTCAGGAGCCTCATTCACCACGGGCTCCGGCTTGACCTTCGGCGGTCTGCCGCGCTTTTTGGGCTCTTGCCCGTTTTTGACATTATCTGCCATATTTTGCTCCTTTCTTTTTTTTTAGTTGTTTTGAGAAGCCTTCGCTTCCTTTAAGCGCTCATTTAGGCGCTCGTTTGCTTTGCGAATATTTTCCTCAATTTTCAGAAGCTCTTTCTGTCTTTCTTGATTGATATATTCCGCAAAAGCATTTTCATAATTTTCTTTAAAGAAGACCGAAACGAGATCAAACTGACCGACGCAAGATTCGGGTTTAACTTCTTCGCAGAAAAATTCATTTGTTATCTTTTTTGATAACAGGTCTGTTAGATCTTTTTTGAAATACCCCCATCGCAAATATACGACAGGGATTAATCCGTCGAAAATAATATTGGATATTTTAGACAATTCTTCGATTAAATTATTAACATTTATCGTCGAAATATCTAAATGAATTTTGTAACATTGTGGATAAAAGTTCTCTTTTAACTCTTTTTCTTTATCTTTCACTTTTTCTCCAATCACCGTCTCCTGAACGGATTAGAACCACCAGCAAACGGACTTCTTCTTTTTTGATTATTTATTTTGTTTAATGTTTTAGCAGACGCACCATAAAGTTTCGAAAAATCCATTACGTTTTGTTTCCCGCCGAATTCATCTTCTTTGCGAAGAAGAGAAAGAATATACCCAGCTGCGGCCGAGCAATCATTTTTGTTATTCGCACACTATTTTAATAATTTTTGTTTCTATGGAAATATTTTTATAAAAAACACCAGTGTTTAATAAAGAGTTTACCTTTTTTACCCCTATTTTATATTTTTTAGCAATGTCGGCTTTTGTATAAAACACAAACTCCTCATTCGAATTCCTGTCGAAAACAACGTATTGGAGCCTTTCAATTTCAACCCTTGTTCCAGATTTAATCCAATAACAACCAGAGGCAGTAATACCCGGTCTGTTAACTGATCTCCATATTTGAGATGAGCAAAATCCAAGTTTTTGAGCTTCGTATTTACTATTAAATTCTTGAATAAAATTCCCATCTAAATCAAACTGCTTTATTGCTATTGGAAAATCCCTATTATAATTATCATAATAGTTCCAATCAATAACCCCGGAATCGTATTCATCTTTGTAAACCCAAATATAACCAAGCGCTGTTTTTTGACGATTAACGCGATCTGCAACAGACTTGATAAACCTTGAATTTGTCCCAAGTTTTTTAGCCGCCGTGGAAGCCGATGGAAACTCCATAACGATATTGTGCTCTCTATCAAGTGCATAAACCGCTCGTGGGCACTGAACCTGAATCATTTTCTGTATTTCTTCTTCGGTGTGTTTATATCCACGAATGCCATTTCCGCCCTCACACAAATTATACCCAGAATTTAATGAATCGTAAAACTCTATCCAATAAACCTCTCGCTCGTTTATAATATCTAAACCACACTCTTCTATAACAAAAAACTCAAAATTGTCCTCGCCATATTTATTCCATGCAAATTGTAATTTTTTATTAGAATGAGTATTAGATCTGAGAGCGATTCTATGTTTTCCCCACCTATAATGAAAATCATAAGTCTGTCCGACATATATTTTATTATTAATTTTATTTTTTATTCCATATATTCCGCTTTTCATTTTAGTTTCCTTTTAAAATAGTGTGTGGCAAGGTTCTTCCAAGAGTGTCTTTACACTCGACCCCGCCTCTCATATTTCATTTTTAGATTATAGTATGAGATCAGACTTTTGCATCCCATCAAGTGGGTTTTCTCGTTAAGTCGTTCGGGCTGTATTTAAACTTGCCCCTCGTTATCCATCTCTGGACCTCCGAGTCAATTAGAGAAAATTTAACGTGCCCTATGCTACTGAGGCACGGTCGTCGTGCATCTTCTTTTCAACAGAAGGCGCAAGCGCATATTTAATATTGCCTTTGTCGGTCGTCATCTTTTTAATTGATTTGATTTCTTCTTTCATCAGATCGAGCTCAATCAGCCCTCTTCGATCTTCGAAAGTTAGCGTAACTTCTTCGTCTTCGAAATAAGCTACGTCGCCTCTCGGACAGGGTTCCGGAAATTGTAACAAATCCTGTGCAACCATCTCTGAAAGCGCAGCAAACATCGCATTTTTAAACTTCTGCGGCGTATAAAGATGCAAAACGTCTTCAATCGCGTTCGGATAACTAAATCTTTCTTTTGCGCTGTTTTCATCTTGCATATCTATAACACCACGATGTTGCTTTCCGTTTTTATCAACCCAATCCTGTCGCAAGAAGTCAGCAATCATCAAGCCACCTCCACCAGAACCGGGATCGACAAACAGAATAATGTTTTCCCAATCAGGAGCGGCGCCATTGTAGCAAACCATAATCTCTCTGATAAATTCGACCGCTTCCGGCATTGTATATAACTTTTTATCGCCGTTCGGAAGCAATTTCATCATATTGTAACCGTTCACAAAACGACCCATCCAACCCTTTTCTTTGTCTTTCCAAACTTCCGTAATTAAACAAAAGGAGTTATCGATCTGGTGAGCAGGGTCAATTGTAATAATATACTTTTTCCCAGACTTTGGATCTGGATTGGTTGTAAGAGGCAAATATTGTTTCTCATTTCGATAAATACTGTCATTGGATATAATGTTGTCAACTCCACCCGTAAGGTCAAACAGGTTGTAATACTCGCGTTTCGCCCTGTATTCATTGGAGCGCATTGCAGCATCCACGTCTTCCTTCGGGAAAAGCGGCGTATATGGTTTGCCATTCATTGTAGGGTGTAACGGCATTTGACAGCTAATATCGCAAACAAAATAATCAGTAAAACCCATTGCCATTCTCTTCGCTCCATCGCGATATAATTGCCACAAATATGTGCTCGTATCTTCGGCAGACGAAAAGTAATAACATTGGTTTGGAACATTCTTTGGATATACTTCCGGGTCGACTCCGGCACGGAAGTCCGAACTAACGATTGTAAACGGCTCTGTCAAACTAAAAAAATCGTGAGACAGCTTTCCTGCCTCATCATAAAAGTTTCCAGAAGAACGAATTGACACAAGTCCTTTCGGACTACCATTCAACGCCGTAATACTCGAACCGTTATATAAATCTACGTGCGGGTCGCCTGACGCAGTTACGAAGCCAGTTGCGTTACCGTTTGTTTTAACGGTTTCACCCAAAAATACATCGTTTCCTGCGAGCGTTTGAATATTGTGAAGAGCTATGTCTTTAATTTTATTGAACAATTCGTTTGACTGACGAGCAGTCGGAGCCATAATATACGCAGAATATGCAGGATAAAGAATTGTTTTCGCCATAATAATCAGCGAAGCAACGAAGGATTTACCGCTACCACGAGACTGAACGTATATTGCTTTTTGAGCAGTCCAACCGCCCAAAATCATAAACTTCTGGTAGTCAAGTAACGGGCATCCTAAAATTTGTTCAATAAACCAAACAGGATTTTGTCTTCCATATTGGACAATTGAACCCCATTGTTCAAGCTGCTCCAAACGACGAGCATTGATTTCGACATTAGACTTTTTATTATAAATAGAAATCATTGTTCGTCACCGCCCGCTACACCATCTTTCGGATAATATGTTTTCATTTGCGCCTTTTTGGCAGCCTCTTTAATAACTTCATCGGTTATTCCCTTTGCTTTCAAATCTTCGACATATTCATCAAGAAGTTGTTGTTTGATTTCTTTTTCTTTAAACAGTCGGTTCGCTTCGGATAACTTAGCAACTTGATCTGTTAGTTCTCTAATCTTTTCCGCCTGTTCTTCCACCATCTTGCGGAAATCATCGCTCGACAGCTGAATTTGATTCATCATCGAGGCGGCACTAATGTCTGCCACCTGTCTCATTGCGTTTGATGTTTCGATATCGAATTTATTCACCGCAAGTTTATCGAAGTGATTATAGAAACCATCTCTAACAACGCTCGAAAGCGTTCCTGCACCCTTTGTTTTACCACCGGTCTGATAACGCTCTGCAAATCCGTGAGCCTTCGAGAAAGAATCAACCATAGCGGTTTCTTTTGCTTTTTGTTCAATAAGGTTTTTAAGAATGTTTGCGTTGTCAACCATTGATTGCGGAGACGCTTGAAGCTCCTGAATCGTTTGACCAATACTGTCAATGCGATAAAACGATTTAACAACCTCTATTGCCGCACGCTGACGAGTAAGGTCTGTTGCCATTGCGTCGTCGTAAAGCGTTACAAGGTCGGCGTATAATCTTCCCCTGTCTTTTGCCGGCTCTTTTTCAAACGGGTCATAATGGAACTTTTCGATAATTTCTTGCCTGTCTCTGCGTCCCTGTTCCGAAAGTTCGTCTATAATGGAAATATTGCGCTGCTTTTGAGTAATATAATCAAAAGGCACATCTCCTTCATCCATAAACGATTTACGTTCAAGTCGAGGATCATCTTGAACGGCTCTTATATATAACTCATACGGAGAAATGAATTCACTCACTTTTTCTCCGTTCTCGTATTCTCTTTCTTCCTCCCACACACGATGCGCAAGAGCGTCGTCATAATAAAGTCCAATAAAAGCACACAACCGATATAGCGCTTTATATTGACTTCCGTATTTCTCTTCCATACGCTCACAAAACTTCACACAACAATATGTGCAAAACGTTGCTCTTTTACGACCATTTTCTCCAACGTGATAAATATCTGGATCTGAAACATATGGAAATTCTTCAAGCGCACGAGTTGTCGTACAGCAATCGCAAACCGCCTGTTTACGTGGTTTGTCAAACATTTCCATCGGTTGATATTTTAATGCTGGCAATTCCGGAGGTTTGTTTCCAACATACTTCCGGTCGCTAACTCTTCTTTTATAAATCATATGAGGATTTCCCCTTTCGATCACCTTTTAATCAAAAATGAACCACCCGGAAATTCCAAGTGGTTCGTATAAATGTCTTCTCTGGGACTCTTCTGCGAGAGGAGCGAGAAGTCCTATCTTATGAAAATCCCGGCGGTTTGAGCTTCTATGAGAGGCTTGCCGGGTTCTATTTTAATTCATTTTTTTGAATTTGAAAACAAACCCATCTTTTTGTTTTTGTCTACCATTGCAAATAGCGGAAATTACTTTCCAATCAACACCGGTTTCTTCCGAAGCTTTTCTCGCACTATCATAACAATTCAAATAATTTCCATCCAAGTCATATTGTTCAACGGGCTTTGGATGGGGTTTTTTATGTTTGCTAATGTCTGGAAAGTTTATACCATTTGTTAAAGACGTCCACGTTCTGCCACATAATATATCTCCAATTGTCGAACGACTTACTCCATAGAGATTTGCTATGTCTGTGGCGTACTCTTTATTCTTTAACATTGTTATTATTTCAAGAACGTCATCTTCTTCCAACTTATTATTGATACAACGCTTTCTGCTTTTAAAAACCATATCTTTGGTATAGAACTTATAGTAATTATGTTTATATATTTGATAAATTTCGTTTGTATATAACCCAAAACTATCTGCTATTTGATAAAACGGAATGTCCGTATTGATTAACATATCACATATTTTACGCAGTTCATTTTCTGTTATTTTGCGTCTTCCGTCTTTTAGCTTATTAATATCCCATTCTTCCAAATGTTTATATTTTTTGCGTCCTTCAGCCCTACTCTCTTCTGAAAGATCTTTTGTGCCCATTCCACCTGAAGTCATATTATATCCAAATTTCTTATCCGATGAATTATACCGTGCTATCCATTTTATTTCCATATCCGGTAATAAATTAATATCGTCACACAACTCCAAAATACTGAATTCAAATGCATCTTCCCCATATTTTGTCCAAGAGCTCTGAAGATGTTTGTTTATATGACTTAGTGAATTCAATTTTGTTTTATGTGTTTGCCATCTTGCATATATATTGCTCGACAGTCCTATATAAACCTTATCGTCTATTTTATTTCTTATACAATATATTCCTGAAACTTTTTCCATTTTAATATTAATTCAAAATACACGTGTAACTTTCAACGTGTCCATACTTCTTATGAAATCCGTAAATCGAACAACTTGCCTTTGATCCAACCATCAACTTATCCGCATACGGGCAAGAACCAATAAAGCTTCCAAGTGTCAATGTTTGAATATTATGATGCTCTCCTTCTGCCGTAATAATTTCACGAGCAGAATGAGTGTGGCCCAAGAATACATAGTCGTAAAACTTGCGATCTCTATTGGCAAGGTCTTTGCTTACAGTCGCCGGATTGTTAATCTGATGCCCGTGCATTGCTTTACAATGGAAGTTCCAAATGTCAAATTCGAGACTGTCTCGATTTGTGTCTCCAATAATTTGGATTCTTTCATTCAACGCAAGAACATCGGTTAAATATGCGAACATTATCTTTCCCATATCTTCCGATGCGAGTTCGCTCGCCTTCGTTCCAAGCGGACGAAGCTGATCGTGATTGGAATAACATACCATTAAAAACTCAATTCGGCAATACGCACTCAACTTATTTAAGAAGTCAGCGATCAATCGAACCGCAACAACGAACGAGTCAACTACTGGACCCTCATTCAAACGAAGATCGGAAAGCCGCAGGATTCCTTGAATGGCATCGCCTAGCGACAAAATCTTCAACTTTGAAATACGCTTCTTCTGAACAAAATTAATCATATAACCAAGAAGAACATCGAAGCGTCTCTTTGCTTCCGCAATAGAGTACGAATTATTTACTCCTTCAAAACAAGAACCAATGTGTAGATCGGCAAGACCAAGAACATATTCCATATCCTCTTCGTCGTTTCCGTCGTAATCAATCGGCTCGATATAATCCGGAGGAGGAAGTTGCTTGATCTGATCGGCAATCAGTCGATAAAACCTCTCAAACCGAGAATCCTGTCTCATTAGCCGATAATACGGCATCTTTTCGGTCGCCGTCTGATATCTCTGACGAAGTTCAAAATCTTCTTCCGTAAAACTTGCAATGGGTTCTTCAACAATCGATTCCCCTTCCACGCTTCTTGCTCCAGCCTCAACGCCCTTACAATATGTGCGATAATTCTTGCGATACTTTGACTCACTAAAAGACAAGTCTGTCTCTTCGTTGATAATGTCTGCAATTTCCTGCCAAGTCAAACGATTCTGCTGACCGAGAGCGCTCACTCGAATCATATAATCATCGATTGACTCCCCATCTCTTATTTGATACTTTTCGTCTACCATCCATCAAATCTCCTTTTAATCTTATTGTCTGCTATTGGCAGACGAATTTTGTTGTGGTTGGAAAGGTGCTAAAAATCACACTAATAAATTTGGAATTTCTACCTTATATAAATATGTTTGAAACCCTCGTCCATTTGAATTTGGGAAACAATTTAATTTAATAGATTTGGTATTTTTAGATACAAATATGTCTTTAACAGGAATTAAATACATATTCATATTTAAATCAGCACAAAACAACCAGTCCAAGTTTTTATGATTTAGAATGCTATCATAAGCTTTCCCACTAGTTCCGCCACACTGTTTTAAATTAATTGAATTATCTTTGGAGCCCGTAAATTTACACTGCACAGTTTCAAGTCTACCATTCTTTTCAATAATCAAATCATACCACTGCGTATCATTAAGCGGTGTCGAAACAGTATATCCGCAAAAGGTAAAATAGCTTATTGCTAACGCCAGTCCCATTCTTCCTTTTTCTTTATTACTTTCTAACAAATAACTCATTCCTCCAATTTATTGCCGATTTGCTACTTTCCAATATTTGCCCTCGGACCCGTAGATTACCGAGGGACGATCTGGCGCCTTCTGCTGGACTCGAACCAACGACATTTTGATTGTTTCAACAATTCTTTATATGTTTTTTAACACCTCCTCTACTTCATATTGACTTGCAAATGAAACATTTGTCATTCTACAATTTTTGGGAGGAATAAACCTTAATTTTTTAGCTGTCGAAGTTTCATTAATCGGAATTAAATAACATTGACCGTTCCACATTGTTGCAAAATAATCAATTTCATCATTTTTGTATCTTGTATTTATACACTTACCATTTTTACGATGAGAAGACCTACATGAAAAAGTTATCGATCCATCATCCAATAAATGAGATGTTTTTATTTGTACCCGAATTAATTTTCCATTTATATCCCAAATTTGATCGTATCTTTCTCTATCTCCAAATGGAATTGATACTTGATATCCCAATTTTGTTATATATGTTAAAACCTCTAATTCTGTAATATTTCCTATTTGTTTTGTGTCTATGGCCATACAGAAAATATATAAAGTTTGTTAAAACAGTCAAACGTTCCACCAACTGAACTAAAAAGGCGTAGGGCAAGGGGAGACGTCGTAACGCCGCCCCTGCGAACGATTTCTCGTTCTGATAGCTAAAATTCAGCTTTTATTTATTATTTTTATTCTACCTAATCTCGTTAAAAAAAACTTAGTTTTAGGAATTATGTCTTTTTTACTTTTAAATATTTTAACCGAAGCCGCTAGTA